>ENA-ORXU01000032-ORXU01000032.1-marine-metagenome-genome-assembly--contig:-NODE-32-length-161830-cov-14.287290_pt1 | contig 161830 bp, 147 predicted proteins | sample MGYA00237869_ERZ511484 | MGnify/ENA metagenome assembly ERZ511484 | reverse complement strand
GGCAGGTGCACGGTGAGCAGATCCGGCGGGCGCGACACGAGGAGGCGGTGCAGGCGTCACTGGATCTGGACGACGAGACGCCGTTCTAGCCGAGTCGGTGGCGGTCCGCGATGCGGACCGCTTCGTCACCCATCAGGACAGCGGCGAACAACCGCGCTTTTACGCCGTCGCCAACAGCCTGTGCTTCATCGGGCTGATCCTGCACCGGGTGATGCGTATGCGGCTGCGGGCGGCCGACACCGGCACTTCTCCGGAGCGGGCGCTGGAACAGCTGTCACGCATCCAGCGTCACCAGGTGTACCTGGGCGACACCGCGCACCGCGGAATCAGCACGGTGGACGACCAACAGAGTGCTCTGCTGAAGGCGCTCGGGGCCGCCAGACCGACCGAATCGAGGCAGCTGCCGCTGTTGTAGTGGCAATCTGAAAAACTATTCCCTGCCTTTTCGGACACTTGGCCTCTCAACTGTCGAACTCGGGGGCCCTCGGCGCCTTGTTCTGTTCGGACGCGATGCTGACCATTGCCAGCTTTCACACGAAAGACTGCCGATGTCGCTGCCTGCCGCCGAGATTCGGGTACGGCTGGCTTCACTGCAAAGGTTGCCCATGCGACGGCTGAAGGATCACGCCGTCGCCGCGAGCGCCTCCGGCTCGTCCATCTGACGGCGGGCGCTTGCGACCTCTGTGGCGAAATCCGGATGAAGCGATCGGGCCAGATCGTGCGGGGTGTCGATGCGTCGCGCGATCTCGAGGTAGGCGAGCGCGGCGGAATGGGTCCGGGAGGTGTCGACCACGCAGCGCGCCGACACGGACTCGCCGCTCATGCGCGCGGTGCGCGGCACGGGATCGAACACTGCAAGGCTCCCTCCGAAACGCCGTTCGAGCTCGGCGAGACGCTCGCTCTGCGAGGCCTGGCGCTTGTCGTACAGCGTCGGCACGATACCCAGCAGGCGCAAGTCCGGTCGAAAGCGCTGGGCCAGTTCCTGCACGGTCGCGTTCAGCGATTCGATACCGGCGATCGAGCGAGCTTCCAGCGTCGTGGCGATCAGCACCCGGCTCGCGGCGCACATCGCGTTCTTCGTCACGCGGGTGACGCCCGGTGCGCAATCGATCAACACGTAGTCGAAGTCGTCCTCGATCGCCTTCAGGAACTGGCCGAGACGGGTCGGCGCGGCATCTTTCGTCACGAGCACCTCCTCGACCACCGTCAGCGCACCGCTTGCGCCCAGTAGCGCAGGCTTGCCATGCGAGCGGCTGCGAACGATCGCCTCACCGACCGGTGTCACGCCGGCGAGCACGTGGGCCAGGGTGCGCTTTTCGCGCGTGAGCTCGCTGGCACGTGCCCCGAGAGCGGCGGTCAGGTTCGCCTGCGCATCGGCATCGATCAGCAACACCCGGCGCCCGCGCTTGAGCATCGCCGCACCGAGGTTGTGCACCGTGGTCGTCTTGCCGACGCCGCCCTTGTGGTTCGCTACCGCGATCACTCGTGCCATGGTTCTTCCACTTCCGAAGGGAGGGGCGGAGCGATCTCGGGCGTGTGGGATGTGCGCGGGCGCCAGCTCCGCTCACCGGCCCGCCCCGAAAGCGTAGTCGCTCGTGGCGCTATCTCAAGCACGAATGCACAGGCCATCATCCGTTTCGACGATCTGTAGATTCAGTGTTCGCAACCGCGCTCACACGAAGGATGCGTCAAGCTGAGCGTTCCGCACGGGGGCCGATATGATGATGCTTTGCCGCGACATGATCGCCCTGGGAAGCTCCGCCGGCAGCGTCGCCGCCCTGCGCCACCTGCTCGCGGCGCTACCGCAGGATCTGCCGGCCACCGTCCTGGTTGCACAACATCAGGGGCAGGCAAGCGAGCTGCTTTCGGCGCTCATCGACGTATCGTCGTTGCCGATAACGTACGCGGAACATGGCGAACGGCTTCGCTCGAATCACGTGTATCTCGCCCCGGCTGACCACCACCTGTTGGTGGACGATGACCAGGCCGCGGTGTCGGCGGGGCCCCGCGAGAACCGCGCTCGACCCGCTATCGATCCGCTGTTTCGCAGCGCGGCAGCCGCTGGTGGATCGCGCCTGATCGCCGTGCAGCTGACGGGCGCGCTCGATGATGGTGTCGCCGGGCTCGACGCGGTACGCCGCTGCGGCGGGCTGGTCGTGGTGCAGGATCCGGCCGATGCCGAATTCCACGCGATGCCCGAGAACGCGCTCAATGCCGGCCGCGCCGATCATGTCGTCAGACTCGACGAGATGGCCGAACTGCTCACTCGCCTGGTCGGCCAGGCGGTGGAGCCGTTTGCCGCACCGCAGGACATCGTGCTCGAAGCGCGCCTGTCCCTGCCCGGACCCACCCGCCCGGCTGGCGTCGAACGGGTCGGCGCTCAAGTGCCGCTGTCGTGCCCAGACTGCGGCGGCCCGATGTGGCAGAGCGGCGAAGGCGACTCGGCGACCTTTCGGTGTCACGTGGGTCACGCACTGTCCACCCATGTGTTGCTGGGCGCCCAAAGCGAAAGCATCGAGCGCTCGCTGTGGGTGGCCGTGCGCACCCTGTCCGAACAGGCGGCGACCTTGCATCGATTGGCGGACAGCGCCCACGAGCGAAGTCAGCCCGTCGAATCGGCCTATCGAGCGCGCGCCGACGAGGCGCTGGGCCACGCCGACCAGGCACGCAGCTTTCTGCTGTCGTTGCGCGGCTCGAGCGCATCGTCAACGCTCGACTGATCGGTGGCCGGCTGCCTTGCCGTCACATCGATTCGCCCCGCGCGTCGAGGCGTCGCCCACCCTCGGTGCGCGCGTCCGTAACCCCTGGTTGGTGTATTCTGACAAGGTGTATTCACAAGTTTACAGTTGAATGTGTCAGTCGGCTGCACAGGTGTGAATTCCCCGGACCGCTTGTCGCCGCGTTGCCCGATCGTTGCCGTCGGTGCGTCGGCTGGCGGACTCGACCCCTTGCGAGACCTGGTGGGCGCCATTCCCCGCGATGCCGGCGCTGCGTGGGTGCTCGTCCAGCATCTGTCTGCCGACCACGAGACCACGCTGCACGAGCTGCTCGCCGTCGAAACCGACCTACCGGTGAGACTGCTTTGCGACGGTGATGCCGTCGAGCCCGACCGAATCGGTGTCGCGCCGCCGGGCTACGCCGTCGATATCGTCGACGAGCAATTCCGGCTGGTCCGATTGCACGAAAGCGGTGTGCGCACGCCGATCGACCAATGCTTCTCGGCCGTGGCGGAGCAGCGAGCGAGCGATGGCTTCTGCATCGTGCTCTCCGGGACCGGCAGCGACGGCACCGAAGGGCTGAAGCGGATCAAGGCCGAAGGCGGCATCGCGCTCGCACAGGCGGCCAGCGGTGCGCGCTTTCCCGGCATGCCGGACAGCGCGCGTGCCACCGGCCTGGTCGACTTCACGCTGGAACCGCGTTCGATGCCCGGCAGGATCTGCGACATCCTCTCGTTCCGCGATCAGATGGTCGACGATCAATCACTGGATCGGCTGCGCGAGCGCATCGAGACCAACTTGCCGCAGGTGGTCGAGACGCTCGCCATCGATGATGACGCGCACGATTTCTCCGGTTACAAGCCCGGTACGTTGGTGAGGCGGATCGATCGGCGGATGATGCTGACCCACCACCGCACCATCGAGGGCTATGTCAGCACGCTGGCGAGCGATTTCGACGAGCGCGCTCGCTTGTCCGAAGACTTCCTCATCGGTGTGACGCGATTCTTCCGCGATCCGGAGGCGTTCGAGACGTTGAAGCGCGAGTGGATCGCGCCGACGCTGTCGCAGCAGGAAGATGGCGGCGATGTGCGGGTCTGGGTGCCCGGTTGTTCGACCGGCGAAGAGGTCTACACCGTCGCGATCCTGGTGCTCGAATCGTTGCGGGAGCTCGGTCTCAGGCGACGCGTGCAGCTGTTCGGTACCGACATCGACCAGGCGGCGGTGTACAACGCCCGACAGGGAGCCTATGCCACCAGCGCGTTGGCGGACATGGATCCGGCACTGCGCGAGCGTTACTTCGTGTCCGGACGCAGCGGCATGCGCGCAAGCACCTTGCTGCGTGAAAGCTGCGTCTTCGCGTTGCACAACGTGCTCAGCGACCCACCGTTCTCACGCGTCGATCTGATCAGTTGCCGCAACCTGCTGATCTATTTCACCAACGCTGCGCAGCGCGAGGTGATGTCGCGCTTCCACTATGCGCTGAACGAGGGCGGCGCCCTGTTTCTGGGGTCATCGGAATCGGCGAACGATGAGCGCCACTTGTTCGATGCGGTCAACCCCCGCCATCGGCTTTTCTCCAGGAACGACCGCGAGCGCAGCGACTACAGCTCGCTCAGCGAATCGGTCCGCACGCCGAGTGGCAAGAGCGCGACACGGCGGAGCGCGGCCGCCGATCGGCTGGACGAGGCGCCGATCGAACGGCGCAGCGAGCGTGCCTACCTCGATCGCATGGCGCCCGCCTTCGCCACGATCGATGCACAGGATCGGGTCGCCTACCTCTCACCGGGCATGACGCGTCATGTGCGTCCGCTGGCGGGCGCTCCGTCCCTGGAGTACGGCCTCCTGCTGACCAGCGAGCTGCATCTGCCTTGCAAGCGTGCCATCGGCAACGCACGCCGAACGGGCAAGCGTGCCACGGTCGACGTGCAACTTCTGAACCGGGCCGACGCCGCTTCGGAGGAGGAGCAGCGAGCGCCCGGTGAAGCCTTTCGATTGCTGGCCGAGCCCATGCCGGCCGAGAAGGGCCCGTCGGCGACGATCTTGGTCAGCCTGCAGCCGCTGGAGCCGTCGGCCGTGGCGTCCGGACCGGCGGACACGGAAGAGTCCGGCGCCGCCGAACTGCGTGAGCAGTTGCTGCGCACGCAGCGCGACCTGGAAATCGCGCTGAACGAGTTCGACTCATCGAATCAGGAGCTCAAGAGCACCAACGAGGAGCTGTTGTCGATGAACCTCGAGATGCAGAGCACCAACGAAGAGCTCGAGACCTCACGCGAGGAGCTGCAGTCGATCAACGAAGAGCTGCAGACGATGAACGCCGAGCTCAATGCGAACAACTCGCAGCTGCGACGGGCCAACGATGATCTGAAGAACCTGTTCGAAGCCGGCGAGCTCGCCACCCTGTTCCTCGATCGGCGGCTGTGCGTGCGCAGCTACACGCCCCAGCTCACGCGACTGTTCGGTATTCACGAACGAGACGCAGGGCGTCCGTTGATCGATGTGACCCGGCGTTTCGAGCACGACCAGCTGGAGGCCGATGCGCTGCACGTGTACGAATCGCTGGAGGTGATCGAACGGGAGATCGGCATCGCTGCCAGCGGCGAGACCTTCATCATGCGCATCCGCCCCTATCGCACGATCGACGATCGTCTGGATGGCGTCGTGTTGAGCTTCTTCGACATCACCGCTCGCAAGCGCCAGGAAGTTCAGCTGGCCGAGAACCGGCAGGACCTGGCACGTCAGTACGCGGAGCTGGAGACGCTGTACGACACCACCCCCGTGGGGCTTGCGTTGATCGGCCGAAATCGCCGATGGCTGCGGATCAATGCCGAACTGGCGGCGATCAACGGCTTTCCACCAGAGGCGCACATCGGTAAGCGACAGGAGGAACTGATTCCGGATATCGACAATGAGGTCGCCGCTGTCCAGCAGCGGGTGTTCGACACCGGCGAACCCGTGCTCGGGCTCGAGGTTCGCGGCTACACGCCTGCAGAACCTGAGATCCAGCGCGATTGGATCGCGGACTACTATCCCGTCATGAGCGACGGCGAGGTGTTCGCGGTCGGCGCCTGCGTGCGCGAGGTCACCGCACAGAAGGCGATGGAGCGCGACCTTCTCCACAACGAACAGCGGGCGCGTCTGCTGCTGGCCGAGCTGCAGCATCGGGTCAAGAACACGCTGGCCACCATCATCGCCATCGTGCGCTTCATGTCTCGCACGGTGGCTTCGGTCGATGACATGCGAGACCAGTTGTCCGATCGCCTGCATGCCTTGTCGCGCACCCATGACCTGTTGACGGAAACCACCTGGGATGCGACCTCGATCAGCCAGTTGCTGGAAGGCGAGCTGGCACCGGTACTGGCTCAGGATCGCGATCCGGTCGAGCTGATCGGCCCGGCGGTCGCGCTGCCTCCGCGCGCGGCGCTGGCGGTCGGCATGGCCATCCACGAGCTGGCCACGAACTCGCTCAAGCACGGCGCACTCGCCGACGATCAGGGCCGGATCGTCGTGCGCACCGAGCGCCAGGACAACCGGGTGCGTTTCGAGTGGACGGAGCTCGGCACGCGACCCGTCGACCGGCAGGGTGACGCCAAGGTGCCGCGGGGCTTCGGTCGTTACCTGCTCGAACAGGCCTTGCCTGAACAGCTGGAAGGCAAAAGCAGCCTGCGCTTTACCGACGACGGCATGGAGTTCAGCATCGAGTTCGAAGCCGAGCCGATCGAGCTGCGCGGATCCCTCTCCTTGATGCCCGTTGACCGACAGTGATGCGATACGTCCGATCCTCCGACACCGAGGCTGTTCGATGAACGAGCGAACCGAGTGGACCGCGATCATCGCAGAGGATGATGCGCTCATCGCCGACGATCTGAAGCACGAGCTCGAGCGCAACGGCGTCAGGGTGCTCGCGCGGGCCCGTAGCGCCGATGAGGCGGTCGAGGCGGTACGGACGTACCGTCCCGGCATCGTGATCCTCGATATCGATCTTGCGGGTGGCTCGAGTGGGCTGATGGCTGCCGAGGCGATCCGTCAGCAATTCGATCAAGGCTGCATCTTCCTCAGTGGGCGCCTGGACGCGGTCACCAGACAACAGGTCAACGGGCTCGAGCCACTCGCTGTCTTGTCGAAGCCGCTGCTGACCTCGCAGCTGCTGGACGTGATCACCAACCATCGCATGCGATTCGAGCCGTCGGTGACCGCTCGGGGGGACGATGGCGCGTGATCGATCGTAGCGGCGGTCCCGCTTTCGGCGGTTCGGGGCACCGTCAACCAAGGCCAGTCACGCTGGCGGGCTGAAGGGCGGACGAATTTCGCAAGCGCTTCCTGTCCCGCCACCATCGCCGAAACGAGAATGCCATGAACACTCGAGTAGCCATCGTCACCGGTGCCGCGCGTGGCATCGGCTTGGCCACCGCCCGCATCCTGTCCGAGCAAGGCTGGACGGTCGCCATGGTCGATCGAGACGTCGCGGAATCGGCGATCGCCGGCAACAGCGTTCCAGCCGCCTCGACGTTGGAGTGCGACGTCTCCGATCCGGTCCAGGTCGACGCCATGGTGAACGACGTGCTCGAGCGGCACGGGCGGATCGACGCGTTGGTCAACAACGCAGGCGTCGCTGATTTCGGCCCGGTGGAGAGGACCGACTTCCAGCGATGGCGGACCGTCATGGCGACCAATCTGGACGGCGTCTTTCTCTGCTCGCAAGCGGCGCTTTCCGCGTTGAAGCGATCGACGGGGTGCATCGTGAACATCGCGTCGATCTCCGGATTGCGTGCCAGCACCTTGCGCGTCGCCTATGGCACATCGAAGGCGGCCGTCATCCAACTCACCAAGCAGTACGCGGTCGAGCTGGGTGACTGCGGCGTGCGCGTGAACTGCGTGTCTCCCGGGCCGGTCCGAACCAAGCTCGCCATGGCCGTGCATTCGCAGGACATCATCGATGCGTACCACGATGCGATTCCGCTCGGTCGCTACGGCTCGGAGGTCGAGATCGCGAACACGATCGTCTTCCTGTGCTCGGACAAGGCGTCGTACATCAACGGGCAGAACATCGCCGTGGACGGCGGCTTCGATTCGACAGGCGTCGGACTACCGGCGCTCAGGGCCGACAAGCCCTGACGCCCGGCAGGCAACGCCGTCGATTCGGGCGGGGAGCGATTTCCCGGGACGCTCGCTGCTTGCGAAACGTTGCCGATGTCGTCGGACTGCCCACTGCGCACCACGATCGAATCGCCGGACCGGGTGGCTCGGCAGCGGCCGGGTCTTGCTGCCTACCCGTCCACGACCACCGTTCGATCCCACCACGGTGTCGCCGCGCCGAATCTCGTAGCGAAGGCCCGGCACCGATGCACGCGCCCAGAAGACCTCCAGCGCGCTGGCCGAATAGGCCGATACCCGTACCCCGGAAGGCGCTGCCGGCCCGTCACCGGTGCCCCCGGTTCCGACCTCGACGCTCGAGGCCACCGAGCGCCGCCCATCGGGCGCGATGGCCACCACCTCGTAGGTGGCCGCGCGCCGCGCATCGGTCGCGCCCAGATACAGGCTGGTGCCGTCGGTCGTGCCGACGGTCTCGCCATCCCGGCTGACTTCGTACCTCAACGCGGTCGCCGGTACGCGATCCCAGAACAGCTCGAGCGCCCCGGCCGAGTAGACCAGGACCCGAAAACCGGTCGGTGCATCGACGCCGGGTGGCGGCGGCTCGGGGTTGTTGCCGTCGATCTGCCGACCGGGCAGGACGTTGCGGCCGGCGAACACCAGGTCGTCGAAGGTGTCGCCGTCGACGTCCAATCCCTGCAGGGTAGCCGTGGTTATGCCGGTGCCGAAGCGGAACCCGTTGCGGCCGTCCAGCTCATCGATGGCGCGCAGCGCGGGACGTTCGCCCGGGGTGCCGAGCAGTACGGTGCGGGCACCGAGCAGGATGTCCGAGGCGCCATCTCCGTTCAGATCGCCGATCGACAGCGAGCCCTCGATGCTGTTGCTGTTCGGTGACTGGATGAAGTTGCCCGTCGCCGTGTCGACCAGCCGAGAGACGCGATCCGCAGGGAGGTCTTCGAGGGTGCCCACCGGTGTCAATCGGTCGGCCCCGCCGTAGACGATGACCGCCTTGTACGGAAACATCGGACGATCCGGACCGGGCGAGAACACCGACACGTACAGGTCATCTGCCGCCATCGAGCGTGTTGATATCGATCGGCCCGCCGGCGGTGCGCGTGAACACGATGTGCTCCTGCCCGACGGGACCCTGAAGCAACGGTGCGGGAGCGTGATCAATTACCGCCCAGCCACGCGTCGGTTCATCGACGCCTCATAGCGACTGCGGGTACGAGCCCAGCACCCGCATCCACGGCAGCTCGAGCTTCAGCCGGTCCAGCACCGGCTGCAGCGTCTCGTCGCGCTGGTGACCGACCACGTCGATGAAGAACACGTATTCCCACAGCCCGGTCCGGTTGGGCCGCGACTCGATGCGGGTCAGGCTCACGCCGGCCTGCTCGAACGGCTCCAGCAACTCGCGCAAGCCGCCCGGCCGGTGCGCGGCGCTGACCAGCAGCGAGGTGGCATCTGCGCCGGTGGGCGCGAGTTCCCGATCGCCCATGATCAAGAAGCGCGTGGTGTTGGTCTTCACATCCTCGATGCCGGCCATCAGCACGCCCAGCCCGTACCGCTCGGCCGCTGAGGCGCTGGCAATCGCGGCCGCATCCGCATGCGCGGTCACCAACTCCGCCGCTGCCGCATTGCTGCTCTGGCTGATGCGTTCGGCCTGCGGCAGGTGCGCATCCAGCCAACCGCGGCACTGCGCCAGCGATTGCGGATGAGCGTGCACCCGCACGATGTCGCCCAGGGAGCCTGCCCGGCTCATCAGGGTGTGCTGGATGCGCACCTTGACTTCGCCACAGATCTTCAGCGCCGTCGTGCCGAGCAGGTCCAGCGTGTGGTTGACCGACCCTTCGGTGGAGTTCTCCACCGGCACCACGCCGAACTCGGCCCGCCCGGCCTCCACGGCGTGAAACACCTCGGGGATCGAGCGCTCCGGCATCGCCTGCACCGCGTGCCCGAAATGCGCATCCACCGCGGCGTGCGTGTAGGTGCCCTCGGGCCCCAGGTAGGCGATGCGCGTCGGCGCCACCAGCGCCCGGGTGGCCGAGAACAGCTCGCGGTACAGCCGGCGAATCGCCGCCACCGGCAACGGCAGGTCGGCCCGATCGGCCAGCTGTTGCAGGAAGGTCGCCTCGCGCTCGGGCGTCCAGGATCCCGCCCCGCCACTGGCGGCCTGAGCGACGTGGCGGCGGATGCCGTCCAGCAAGGCCTCGGTGCCGATCGTCAGGTCGGCAGGGGCGTGCGCGTCAGGGTGGGCGGGGGTCGAGGGGGCGTCTTCGCGTTTCATGGGGCGCAGTGTGGCATCCCGGCCGTGCTGGTGTAGGGCACCGTCGCACGACACGACCCGGCCTGCGGTCTGCACGCCTCCCTGCAAATCCCGCCACCCGTCCAACCCCGCCGACCGGTGCGCGTAACGTGCCCCCAGCGCCCTCGTTGCGCCCCCTTCCCACCGGCGCCCTCCCAAATGGACAAGCTCTTCTTCGACGGCTTCGAGTCGATCGCCCGCATCATCGTCTCGGTGCCGTTCATGTACGTGGCGGTGGTCGCCTTCGTGCGCCTGAGCGGCAAGCGCACCACCTCGCAGATGAACGGCTTCGACTGGGTGGTGACCGTGGCGATGGGATCCTTGGTGGCCTCGGGCATCATCTCGCGCTCGGTGCCGCTGTTCGATGCGCTGGCGGCGATCGGTTCGCTGCTGGCGCTGCAGTACGCGGTGACCTGGTACGTCCAGCGCAACTCACCGCTGGAGAAGCTGATCAAGTCCGAGCCTCGGCTGTTGGTCAGCAACGGGCGCTTCTTGCCCGAGGCGTTGGCGAAGGAGCGGGTCACCGAGAGCGAGATCCTGTCCACGGTGCGCGGTACCGGCGTCGCCTCGATCGAGGAGGTGGCCGCGGTGGTGCTGGAGACCGATGCCAGTTTGAGCGTGATCTCCCGCGGCACGCGGCCCGAGGGCGCGCGTCTGTCGGTGCTGGACGATGTTCACGGCACTGACGCGGTGCGAGCGTAGGCACCCCGCCCGCCCCAGTTCAAGGCATGGGAATCAGGGCACCGCTGTTCGGCTGGTCGTAACCTGCCTTGACGCCAGGGCGCTCGGCCATCTGCCGGTACCAGCGCAGCAGGTTCGGGTAGTCGTTCAGGTCGATGCGCTGGTAGTCGAAGCGCGAGGTCCACGGCCAGATCGCGAAATCCGCGATGCTGATCTCGTCGGCCAGGAACTCGGAGCGACTCAGCTGCGTGTCCAGCACCCGGGACAGGCGCTGCGCCTCGGCGTGGTAGCGCTGCTCGGCGTACTCGGACACCCCGGCGTTGAACTGCAGGAAGTGGTGCGCCTGGCCGAGCATCGGGCCGTAGCCGCCCATCTGCCACATCAGCCACTGCATCGCCTGCCAGTAGTCGGCCGTGCCCTCGGGTGGCAGGAACTGGCCGGACTTTCTGGCCAGGTACACAAGGATGGCCCCGGACTCGAACAGCGACATCTCCCCGTCGACGATCGCCGGGATCTTGTTGTTCGGGCTGATCGCCAGGAAGTCGGGTTGGTGCTGCGCGTCGCTGCCGATGTCGATCGGCGTCACGCGATAGTCCAGCCCCATCTCCTCCAGCGCGATCGAGACCTTGCGCCCGTTCGGCGTGCCCCAGGTGTACAGGTCGATCATGGCGGGTGTCCTCGGCTGCTCGGGTAGATGTGGGGTAGATGTGGGGCAGAAGCGGGCCAGATGTCGAGCGGGCGTCAGGCACGTGTCGAGCGGATATCAGGCGCGTTCGAGCTGGTCGATCAGCGCATCCACCGCCGCGTCCGGCAGCGCGTTGTACAGGCTGGCGCGGCAGCCGCCGACCGACTGGTGCCCCTTCAGGCCGACCAGGCCGTTGTCGGCCACCTGCTCGAGGAAGCGCTCGGTGCGCGCCGGCTCGTCAAGGCGGAACGGCAGGTTCATGATCGAACGGTGCGCGGGCGCGACATCGTTGTGCAAGCCCGGCAACCGGTCGATGGCCGCGTACACCCGCTCGGCCTGCGCCTGGTTGCCGCGATGCACCGCCTCCAGCCCGCCCTGTTCCTGCAGCCACTGGAACACCAGGCCAGCGGCGTACCAGGCGAAGGTGGGCGGGGTGTTCAGCATGGAACCGGCATCGTGCATCGCCGCGTACGACAGTACACCCGGCAAGTCACCGGCACATCGGCTGCGCGCGATCGCCTCGGGGGAGGCGATGACCAGCGTCAGCCCGGCCGGGCCGATGTTCTTCTGCGCCCCGGCGTAGATCAGCGCGTAGCGCGACACATCGATCGGCCGCGACAGGATCGAGGAGGAAAAGTCGGCAACGATCGGCAACGACGGATACCGCTGTTCGATGGCGCTCAGCGTGGCATTCCCGAGCGCGATGCCGTCGATGGTCTCGTTGTCGCACACGTGCAGGTAGGCCGCTTCGGATGGCACCTCCCAGGTGGCCACCTCGGGGATCGAGCGCACGCCGTGCTCGCCCTCGTGCAGCGAGCACACCCGCACCGTGGGCGTCAGCCGATCGGCTGCAGCGATCGCCTTGGCCGACCAGTAGCCCGAATCTGCCACCGCCACCGTGCCGCCCTCGCCCGCCAGGTTCAGCACCGTCATGGTGAACTGCAGGCTGGCCCCGCCCTGCACGAACAGCACCGCGTAATCGTCGGGAATCGCCAGCAGTTGCCGCAGGTCCTGCTCGGCACGCGCGGCGATGTCGCCGAACAGCGCCGAGCGGTGGCTCATCTCCATGACCGACAGGCCCGACCCCTGGTGGTCGAGCAGGTCGTCGCGCAGGGTCTCCAGCACGCTCAGCGGCAGCGTGGCGGGGCCTGCGCTGAAGTTGTGGACGCGTGACACGGTGTGGCGCGACTCAGTCGTCCCTCGGCGCGTCGTCGCCCTCGGACTCATGGCCCTCGGAGTCATCGCCCTCGTGCGCATCGTCGTCGTCTTCGGAGGACGCTTCGCCGTCGGGCGCCGCGATCGGCTCGGCGGTGTCGCCGGGGGCGGCGATGGTCTCGCCGGACAACGGCGCGTCGCCGGTATCGGCCTGCATGGCCGCGGCCGCGCCCACCGCGAGGGCATCGGCCGCATCCATCGATCCGTGCTCCCCGCCGTCGATGGCATCCGCATCGGCCTCGGCCACCACGTCCGCCTCGTCGATCGCGGTCAGTTCCACCAGCGACTCGCCGTCCGACAGGCGGATCAGGCGCACGCCCTGCGTGTTGCGCCCCACCGTGGACACCTCGCCGACCGCGGTGCGCACCAGCGTGCCGGCGTCGGTGATCATCATGATCTCGTCATCGCTGCCGACCTGCACCGCACCCACCACCGAGCCGTTGCGCTCGGTGGTCTTGATGTCGATCACGCCCTGCCCGCCGCGGCCCTTCTTCGGGTACTCGGCAGCGGCGGTGCGCTTGCCGTAGCCGTTCTTGGTGGCCGACAGGATGTCGCCGTCCCCCACCACGATCAGACCGATCACGCTGTCCTCGTCAGAGGGCATGCGGATGCCGCGCACCCCGGCCGCGGTGCGGCCCATGCGGCGCACGTCGTCCTCGTGGAAGCGCATGGCCCGCCCGTTCGAGGAGAACAGCATGATGTCGCTGTCGCCGTCGGTCAGTGCCACATCGATCAGGTAGTCGTCCACGCGCAGGTCGATGGCGATGATGCCGTTGGTGCGCGGGCGGCTGAAGTCGGACAACGGCGTGCGCTTGACCACGCCCTTGGAGGTGGCGAAGAACACGTAGCGATCGTCGGCGTAGTCGCGCGTGGTCAGCACCGCGTTCACGCGCTCGTCCTTCTCCAGCGGCAACAGGTTCACGATCGGCCGACCGCGCGAGCCGCGGCTGGCCATCGGCAGCTCGTAGACGCGCTTCCAGTAGACCTTGCCCACGCTGGTGAAGAACAGCACGGTGTCGTGCATGGAGGCCACGAACAGCTTGTCGACGAAGTCCTCGTCCTTCATCTGCGTGGCGCTCTTGCCACGCCCGCCACGCCGCTGGGCGCGGTAGTCGGACAGGGGTTGCGCCTTGGCATAGCCGCCGTGCGAGAGCGTGACCACGACCGACTCGTCGGCCACCAGGTCCTCCATGCTCATCTGGGAGTGATCGACCTGGATCTCGGTACGACGCTGATCGCCGAACTCCTCGATCAGCGCCACCAGCTCCTCGCGGATCACCGCCAGCAGCCGGTCCGGATCGGTCAGGATCCACAGGTAGCCCTCGATCTTTTCCAGGATCTCGCGGTACTCGGCGATGATCTTGTCCTGCTCGAGCCCCGTCAGGCGGTGCAGGCGCAGGTCCAGGATGGCCTGGGCCTGCACCTCGGTCAGCTGGTAGCGCCCGTCGACCAGCCCGAACTCGGCGCCGATGCCGTCCGGGCGCGACGCCTGCGCGCCGGCGCGCTCGAGCATGCCGGACACGATGCCCGGCTCCCAGGTGCGCGCCACGATGCCCTCGCGCGCCTCCTTCTGATCGGAGGAGGCCTTGATCAGCTCGATGATCGGGTCGATGTTGGCCAGCGCCACGGCCAGCCCTTCCAACACGTGCGCCCGCTCGCGCGCCTTCCTGAGCAGGTAGATGGTGCGGCGGGTGACCACCTCGCGGCGGTGGCGGATGAACGCGTTGAGCACCTCGCGCAGGCTGAGCAGCCGCGGCTGCCCTTCCACCAGCGCCACGGTGTTGATGCCGAACACCACCTGCAGCTGGGTCTGCTTGTACAGCTGGTTGAGCATGACCTCGCCGGACTCGCCGCGGCGCATCTCGATGACCACGCGCATGCCGTCCTTGTCCGACTCGTCGCGCAGCTCGGTGATGCCGTCCAGCTTCTTGTCCTTGACCAGCTCCGCGATCTTTTCCAGCAGCCGCGCCTTGTTGACCTGGTAGGGCAGCTCGTGGACCACGATGGTGTCCTTGCCGCTCTTCTCGTCGTAGTCGACATCGGCACGGGCGCGCACGTAGATCTTGCCGCGACCGGTGCGGTAGGCCTCGCGGATGCCGCGCGCGCCGTTGATGATGCCGCGAGTCGGGAAGTCGGGACCGGGCAGGTGCTCCATCAGCTGCTCGACGCTGATGTCGGGGTTGTCCAGCATGGCGATGGTGGCATTGACCACCTCGGAGATGTTGTGCGGCGGGATGTTAGTGGCCATGCCGACCGCGATGCCGGTACCGCCGTTGACCAGCAGGTTCGGGATGCGCGAGGGCAGCACCGAGGGCTCGGACTCGGAGCCGTCGTAGTTGTCGACGAAATCCACCGTCTCCTGGTCGATGTCGGAAAGCAGCTCCTGGGTGATCTTGGCCAGGCGCGCCTCGGTGTAGCGCATGGCCGCGGCCGGGTCCCCGTCCACCGAACCGAAGTTGCCCTGCCCGTCGATCAGCATGTAGCGCAGGCTGAACGGCTGTGCCATGCGCACCATGGAGTCGTAGATGGCCGAATCGCCGTGCGGGTGGTACTTGCCCATCACGTCACCGACGATGCGCGCGGATTTGCGGTACGGGCGGTTCCAGACGTAGCCGCTCTCGTGCATGGCGTACAGGATGCGCCGGTGCACCGGCTTCAACCCGTCGCGGACATCCGGCAGCGCCCGCGACACGATCACGCTCATGGCGTAGTCGAGGAACGAGGAGCGCATCTCCTCCTCGAGCGTGATCGGCAGGATCTCCTTGGCGAAATCCGTACTCGACGAGCGACCGTTATCGGAATCTGACATGCGCGGGACCGTCCAAAAAATGGGGCTGCGAACAGCCCTGGAATTCAGCCGGAAAGTTTAACAGATCAAGCACTTGCGCGCTCCGACCGGGGCGTCCGACAGCCCGGCCTCGATGGTGTCCGATTCTGCAACGACGGCCAGCGCTGCCGCCCTCGCTCTGCGATGATGCGGGCATGCAAACGACCACCCGCGCAAGCACCAACGTCGATGACGTCGAGGTGCGCAAGTTCGACGACCTGGCCGCCAGCTGGTGGGACCGCCAGGGCGATTTCAAGCCGCTGCACGAGATCAACCCGCTGCGCCTGGGCTGGATCGCCGAGCGCGCCGAGTTGCCCGGCGCGCGGGTGCTGGACGTGGGCTGCGGCGGCGGCATCCTGGCCGAGTCCCTGGCCCGTGCCGGCGCCGATGTGCTGGGCATCGACCTGGCCGAGGCGCCGCTGGGGGTGGCCCGCCTGCACGCCATGGAGAGCGGCACCGAGCTGGAGTACCGCGCCATCGGCGCCGAGCAGCTGGCCGACGAGTCGCCGGGCAGCTTCGATGTGGTCACCTGCCTGGAGGTGCTCGAGCACGTGCCGGACCCCGCCTCCACCGTGGCCGCCTGCCAACGGCTGGTGAAGCCGGGCGGGCACGTGTTCCTGTCGACCATCAACCGCAACCCCAAGTCCTGGCTGTTCGCCATCGCCGGCGCCGAGCACGTGCTGCGGTTGCTGCCGCGCGGCACCCACGATTGGCAGAAGTTCATCAGGCCCTCCGAGCTGGCCGGGCACTGCCGCGCCGCCGGCCTGTCGGTGCAGGAAGTGACCGGGCTGATCTACAACCCGCTGACGCGTCGCTACGCGCTCGACGGCGACGACATCGACGTCAACTACATGCTGCACACCCGAGCCGCCGACGGCGAGCGGTGACGGCGGTGCCGGACGCAGACGCACCCGACGGGTCAAGCCTGTACTACGCACTGTGGGGCCTGGACGATACCCTGCGCGAGCGGGCGCTGGCACGCCTGGCGTTCGGCACCGCCCTGGCCGATGCGGTCAACGATGTGCGCGAGCCGGACGTGGCGCGGCGCAAGATCCACTGGTGGCACGAGGAACTGGAACGCCTGCACGCAGGCGCCCCGCGCCATCCGGCCACGACCGCCTGCGCCGAGCTGACAGGCTCGCACGACGCCATGGCGCGCGCGCTGGATGCGCTGGGCGGCGCCGCCGAACAGCGTCTGGCTCCCGCCGAGAATGTCGCCACGTTGGAGGCGCGGCTGGCGCGCAGCGCCGGCGCCCGACTGTGGCTGGTGCTGGACGGCATCGATGCCGCGGCGTTGGACGGGCACGACACGCTGCCACCGACCTGGACCGGATTGGCGACCGGACTCGCCCTGCACGAGCGCCTGGCGCGCCTGGCCGAGCTGCTGTCGCGCGAGCACCCGGTGTTTGCGCTGGACAGCTGGCAGCGTCACGAGGCGCGCCCGGCCGACATCGGCAGCGAGGATCCGGCACGCGCGGCGCGGGGTCGCCAGGTGATCGACGAGGCCCTGGCCCGTGCGTCCGAGGTGTTGGCCGCCGGCATCGACGAGGCGGCGTCCGCCTGCGATCGTGGCCGCCCGGCGCGCGCCGCCATCGTGCTCGGCCGTCTGCGGCAGCGACAATTGGCGCTGTGGAGCAGACAGTCCTCCGAGCTGGTGCGTACCCGAGCCTCGCTGACGCCGATCCGCAAGCTGTTCATCGCCTGGCGCACCCGATGAGTGACGGCGATGAGTAGCGATCTTGCCTACTGGCACCTGGCACCGGGGCGCGGCGAGCTGCGTCCGGTCACGTTGCCGCCGGTCGGTGAGGGCGAGGTGCGGGTGCGCTCGCGCTTCGGCGCGATCAGCCGGGGCACCGAGCGGCTGGTGGCACGCGGCGAGGTACCGGACTCCGAGCACCAGCGCATGCGTGCCCCGTTCCAGGACGGCGACTTCCCGTTCCCGGTCAAGTACGGCTACATCAACGTCGGCACCGTCGAAGCCGGCCCCGAAGCGCTGCTGGACCGGGACGTGTTCTGCCTGTACCCGCACCAGACCCGCTACGTGGTGCCGATCGAGGCGGTGACGGTGCTGCCCGCAGGCCTGCCGGCGCGCCGCGCGATCCTGGCGGCCAACACGGAGACCGCGCTGAACGCGCTGTGGGACGCCGCCCCGCGGCTGGGCGATCGCATCGCGGTGATCGGTGCCGGTGCGGTCGGCTGCCTGGTCGCGCGGCTGGCCAGCCGGCTACCGGGCACGCGGGTTCAGCTGATCGACATCGACGAGCGGCGCGCCGGCACCGCCGAGGCCCTGGACGTCGACTTCCGGTTACCGGACACCGCCGATGGCGACTGCGACCTGGTGGTGCACGCCAGCGGCCACGGCGACGGGCTGGCCACCGCGTTGTCGCTGGCAGGCTTCGAGGCCACCGTGCTGGAGCTCAGCTGGTACGGCACGCGCGAGGTACGCGCACCGCTCGGTGGTGCGTTCCACTCGAAGCGGCTCACGTTGCGCGCCTCCCAGGTTGGCCACATCGCCACCGCCCGCCGCGCCCGGCACGACTACGCCTCCCGGCTCGCGTTGGCGCTGTCGCTGCTGGACGATCCGGCACTGGACGCGTTGATCGATGCGGACAGCCGCTTCGACGAGTTGCCCGGCATCATGAGCGAGCTGGCCGCCGGCGGCGGCGCCAGCCTGTGCCGCTGCATCCGCTACTGAACCTCCCTTTCGACAACCCGAGACTCGACCATGTTCAGCCTGACCGTTCGCGACCACTTCATGATCGCCCACAGCTTCACGGGCGAGGTCTTCGGCCCGGCGCAGGGGGTGCACGGCGCCACCTACGTGGTCGATTGCGAGCTGCGCCGCGAGGCGCTGGACGCGGACAACCTGGTGGTGGACATCGGGCTGGCCAGCCAGTCGCTGGGCAAGGTACTGGCCGAGCTGAACTACAAGAACCTGGACGAGGAGCCGTCGTTGGCCGGCCAGAACACCACCACCGAGTACCTGGCCCAGGTCATCTTCGATCGGTTGGCCAGCCGCATCGATGCCGGCGAGCTGGGCGAGCAAGCACGCGGCCTATCCGGCATGAAGGTCTCGCTGAAGGAGTCGCACATCGCCTGGGCCAGCTACGAGGCCGCCCTGCCCGGTTCATGACGCCGCTGATCCTGGTCGTCCCCGGCCCGATCGATCAACGCACCGGCGGCTACCTGTACGACGCCCGGCTATTGCGCGAGCTGCGCGAGGCGGGACGCCCGGTCGAGGTGGTCGAGCTGCCCGGTGCCTATCCGCAGCCGGACGATGATGCGGTGCGGCAGGCCGAGCAGCGTTTCCAGGCCTTCGAGGATGGCGCGCTGGTGATGAGCGATGCGCTGGCAGGCTCGGCCCTGCCCGAGCTGATGCACGCCCAGGCAGAGCGCCTGCGGTTGGTGGCGCTGGTGCACCACCCGCTGGCGCTGGAGACGGGACTGAGCGAGGCACGGGCCGCCGAAGCGGCCGAACGGGAACGCCGCGCGCTGGCGGTGGCCCGGCACGTGGTGTGCACCAGCCGCAGCACCGCCGAGGCGCTGGCCGACTACGATGTGCCCGCCGATCGCATCACGGTGGCGGAGCCGGGCACCGACCTGGCCGACATCGCTACCGGCGGCGCCCGCGGCGAACCGTTCCGCCTGCTGTGCGTGGCGACGATCACCGCGCGCAAGGGGCATGCGGTACTGATCGAGTCGCTGGCAAGGCTGCGCACGCGCTGTCCGGGGCTGCATTGGCAGCTGGACCTGGTCGGTAGCCTGGAGCGCTCGCCACCGACCGTGCAGACGGTCCGCGAGTTGATCGCCAGCCACCAGCTGGAGGCGCAGGTCACGCTGCACGGCGAGGCCAGTGAACGGATGGTGAACGAGGCGTACGCGGCGGCGGATGCGTTCGTGCTCGCCTCGTTCCACGAGGGCTACGGCATGGTGCTGAGCGAGGCACTGGCGCGCGGTCTGCCGATCGTTGCGACCCGCGGCGGGGCGATGGCCGACACGGTGCCCGCCGGTGCCGGGCTGCTGGTGGACGTCGGCGATGCGCAGGCGCTGTCCGCAGCGTTGGAAACGATCATCGGCGACGCGGCACGACGCCGGCAACTGCGTGCCGGCGCGTTGGCGGCCCGAGACCGGTTGGTTTCCTGGCGCGATACCGCGCAGCGCGTGAGCGCCGCGCTCGACGACGTCGATGACGAGGTGCAGGCGTGAGCGGATTCAGCAGCGACTGGCTGGCCCTGAGAGAGCCTGCCGATCACCGGGCACGTCGCGACGCCTTGCTCGACGAACTGCCGCCACCCACCGAGGGGCGTGCCCGGCGCGTCGTCGATCTGGGCACCGGCACCGGCTCCAACCTGCGCTACCTGATGCCGCGGCTCGGCGCGCAGCAGCAATGGCGGTTGATCGACAACGACCCGGCGCTGCTGAGCGAGCTGCCCTCGCGCCTGGCACCCTGGGCCAGCGCTCACGGCCTGAACGTGCAGCGTGACGCGGATCACCTGCGGATCGACGGTGCGCGGCTGTCGGCCAGCGTCGCCACCCAGGCGCTCGACCTGGCGGGCCCGCTGGACGAGCTGCGGCTGGACGAGGCGGACCTGGTCAGCTGCTCGGCCTTGCTGGACCTGTTCTCGCCCGAGCGACTGGGCGCGCTGGCCGGCGCGATCGCGCGGGCGCGCTGCCCGGTGCTGTTCTCGCTCAGCTACGACGGCCGCGTGGCCTGGTCCCCGACCTTGCCGTTCGATGCGACGGCCACCGCGCTGCTGAACGCGCACCAGCGTCGCGACAAGGGGCTGGGCGGTTCGGCCGGCCCGGATGCCGGAGCGATGATGGTCGATGCGTTGCGCGAGCACGGCTACCGCGTGATCGCCGAGCCGGCGGACTGGCAGCTGTCCGCTGCGCAGGCCCCACTGCAGCGCGCGCTGATCGACGGCTGGGAGCAGGCCCTTCGTGAACAGCAACCGGACCAGGCGGAGGCCGTCGCCGAGTGGCACGCCGAGCGCTGCGCGCTGATCGATGAAGGCACCGGAGAAATACACGTCGGGCACCTGGACATCGTCGCCACGCCACCGTGATCGGGGCGGTGGCGCGTCGCGGGCTCAGCCGGTGGCCGACGCCTGTGCGCCGGTGTCGAAGTCGAACAGCACGTCCTCGCCCATGCGGTGCAGCGTGGCCGGCGGGCGCCGCGCTGACGGCATGTCCACCGCCGAGGGCAGCGACAGGCCGCGACGCCCGTCACCGATGATCACCGGCGCCACCGCCACGTGCAACCGATCGAGCGCGCCGGCCTCGAGCCACTGGCTGACCGTCACCCCGCCGCCCTCGATGAACAGGCACGACAGACCCCGTCGCACCAGCGCGTCGCGGATGGCCGGCGGCGACAATCGCCCATCCACCTGCGGCACCCCGATGCAGCGTTCCGGCCGTGCCGCGGTGGCGCCGCCTCCCTGAGCGGTGACGATCAGGGTGTCGGGCCCGCCGTCGCTGAACAGGCCTAGCGAGGCTGGCACGCTGGCGCGCGCATCGATGACGATCCGGACAGGCGATGGGCCTTCGACGTGCCGCACGGTCAGGCGAGGATCGTCGGTGACGGCGGTTCCCGCGCCCACCAGCACCGCATCGCACAGCGCGCGCAAGCGATGCAGGTGCACCAGGTTCTGCTCACCGGTGACGTACAGCGAATGGCCCGAGGCGGTGGCGATGCACCCATCGATGCTCTGGCCCAGATGACCGATGGCGAACGGCGAATCGCCCTGCAGCAACGGGGCGTAGAGCCGTATCGCCTCGACGCCATCGCTGCGGGATCGGGAATCGTCGGCGATGACCGCTTCCGCTTCCGCTTCCGCTTCCGCTTCCGCGTCCGCGCACAGCGCCTCGATGGCCGCACGCCGATGCGCCGCGTTCGACGGATGCCGACGTCGGTGATCGGCCAGGGCGAGCAGTCGCGACCAGGCGGCGTCGAGCTCGACGTTCGTCACTGTCGACTCCGTCAGGTTATGGGTGTGAGGCGATAGCCAGCCCCCTGAATGACTTACCGGGGGTTGGCAACACGCCCGGGGAACGCGGTAGACAATACACGGTCAAACCACGTCGTTGCCCTCCAGAAGATCGATGCGAAATCCAGCGTACAGCGAGCGTTCCCGAACCCTTGCGGAAGAGGCGAACGCCGCGCTGCAGGCGCAGCGTGCGTTGATCGAACTGCGTGCCGGCCGGGACATCCTGATCGTGGACGGCGACGAGCGGCTGAGCATCGCCGCGCTCGAGGCCATCGACGAGCAGGCCCTGGCAAGCGGCACGCCGGTCGGCGGGTCGGTGCAGCTGCTGATCAGTCGCCCGCGGGCGCAGGCCCTGGATCGCTCGATCGATGCCGAGGCCCTGCGGGTCACGCTGCCCGCGCGGCGCCCGCCGCCCAGCGAAAGCGAGGCGTCCAAGCGGTTCGCCTGGCGCGTGGCCGGCATCGATGATCCGGCCGCCCCGGTCGAGGGGTTGGAGCGCTGCCGCTTCGAGCAGCGCCGCGGGCGCACCGCGCGCGCCGCGCTGGAGCTGGTCCGCCAGGCTCGCCTGCAGCCCGCCGCGGTGATCCGCAGCACGTCGGTGTCCAGCGAACCGCTGGATCCATTCTGCATCGAGGCCGGCGATGCATTGGCCTACCCGGTCTTGCGCGGGCGCCTGATCGATCGCACCGGCAGCGCGCGCGTGCAGCTGCACGCGATTCCGGACGCGATGTTCCACGCCTTTCGGGAACGCTTCGGCGATGCCGAGCACGTCGCCGTGGTGGTGGGCAGCCCCGACCTGTCGGCACCGGTCACCGTGCGCCTGCACTCGGCCTGCTTCACCGGCGACCTGTTCGGCAGCCTGCGCTGCGACTGCGGCGAACAGCTGGAAGGCGCGATCGACACCCTGTCGCGCAACGGCGGTGGGGTAATCCTCTACCTGGACCAGGAGGGACGTGGCATCGGCCTGGGCAACAAGCTGCGCGCCTACCGCATGCAGGCCGACGGCCTGGACACCATCGAGGCGGACCGGCGGCTGGGCTTCGGTGCGGACGGCCGCGACTTCACCGCCGCGCGTGCCATGCTGCAGCAGCTCGGCATTGCCCGCGTGCGGCTGCTGACCAACAACCCGGCCAAGGTGGAAGCGCTGAACGGCGACGCCGTGCAGGTCACCGAGCGCCTGCCGCTCAGCGGCAGCATCAATCCTCACAATGCCCGCTACCTGAAGACCAAGCGTGACCGCGGCGGTCACCTGCCCTCGATCCTCGACGGTCGAGTGCGCGACGCGTGAGTCGCACGCCGTTCGCGCTGTCACGCCCGTTCGGTCCGCAGCGCTGGCCGCAAGGCGGTCGGCAAAGCCTGGCAGGTTTCGGCATCGGTGCGGTGGTGGTCGCCACGCTGATCGCCACCGGTGTCGGGCTGGGCGCGGCCCCGGTGCTGGTCACCGCCGCCAGCTGGTTGCTGATCGGCCTGGCAGTGGCGCGTGGCATCGATGCGCACCCGCATGACGAGTTCGGTGCGGCGAACCGGGTCACCACGTTGCGCGCCGCCATCACCGCGGTGCTGGCCGGCACCGTGCCGGTGGCCACCGCGCTGGACGCCACGGCCCTATGGAGCATCGCCGTCCTGGCGCTGACCGCCTTGACGCTGGACGGCGTGGACGGCTGGCTGGCGCGCGTGCAGGGGCGCAGCTCCGATTTCGGTGCCCGCTACGACATGGAGGTGGATGCGCTGCTGGCCTTGGTCATGGCATTGCTGCTGTGGCGAACCGGCGAGGCCGGCGTCTGGGTCCTGGGCCTGGGCGCGATGCGCTACCTGTTCATCGGCGCGATGCATTGGCTGCCGGCCATGACTCGGCCGCTGTTCCCGTCCTGGCGCCGCAAGTGCGTGTGCGTGATCCAGGTGGCAACGCTTGCCGCCTGCCTGGTGCCGATCATCGATCCGCCCTGGTCGACCTGGCTGCTGGGCGCAGCCCTGGTGGCGCTGCTCGGCTCGTTCGGGCGCGACACGCTCTGGCTGTGGCGACGGCGATGAACATCGGTACCGGGCTTGGCTTTCTCCGATCGCTGCTGGTCTACTACGGCCAGCCGTGGCGGCGACGTGCGCTGGCGCGCTTCTACGCCGAACTGGTGCCGGCCGGCGGCACCGCCTTCGATGTCGGTGCGCACGTGGGCAGCCGCACGCGCACGTTGCTCGGGCGATGTGATCGAGTGGTGGCCATCGAGCCGCAACCGGTGTTCGCGCGCTGGCTGGGCCGCCTGTTCGCCAACGATGATCGGGTCACGCTGCTGACCCAGGCGATCGGCGCCGCGCCCGGACAGGCCGAACTGCAGATCTCCAGCCGCCACCCCACGGTGTCGTCGCTGTCCGGTGACTGGGTCTCGCGGGTGGGCGACAGCGCAGGCTTCGAGCGGGTGGACTGGAACGAGACGGTGACCGTCGAGGTCACCACGCTGGATGCGCTGATCGATGCGCACGGCGTTCCGGACTTCTGCAAGCTGGACGTGGAAGGCATGGAGGCCGAGATCCTGGCCGGCCTGTCGCAGCCGATCGATCTGGTGGCGTTCGAGTACCTGCCGGCCACACCCGACATCGCCGTGGCCTGCATCGATCGGCTGGAACGGCTGGATCGCTACGCCTACAACATCAGCAGCGGTGAATCGCACCGCTTCCTGCTCGATGAGTGGTGCGATGCGGACGCTGCGCGTAGCTGGCTGGCGATGATGGTGCGCGGCGGCAGCGACGAGTCCGGCGATGTCTACGCGCGACGCATCAACCACCCCAGCGCCGGCAACGAGCCTGCCAGCGACAGCAACCCGTAGAGGATGCTGGTCGCCACCCCCGCCTCGGCCGACAGGCCGACCAGCGGCCACAGCGCCGCGGCGGCCGCCTCGCGCACGCCCCAGCCACCGATGGATACCGGCAGCAGCATGCTGAGCAACGCCAGCGGCACCACGTTGAGCACCGCCAGCAGGGGCAGCGGCACGCCGATGGCCTGCGCCGCCACCGCGAACAGCGCCAGGTACGCCGACACGATCGCCAGGCTGAGCAGGCCCTGGCGCCACCAGGCGCCATCGTCGATCCAGGCGCGCCGCATGCCGTCGGCCGAACCGCGGGCCCAGCGTGCCAGGCGCCCCGGTTCGGCCACCGTCCCCGCCTTGCCGGTGGCAGCGGAGCGGCGGGCGACCCGGTATCGCCAGAGCTGCAGTATCAGCAGCGCCGCCGCCAGCGCCGGCAGCAACCAGGACAGCGTGCGGGCCACCGCAGGCAACGGCGCGTCGCTGGCCAACGGCCAGGCCAGGATGCCGATCAAGGTGACGAAGGCCAGCGCCAGCTGGCCGGCCAGCCGCTCCAGCACCACGCTGGCGGTGGTGCCGCTGTTGCGGATCGCACGGGCCGCATCGCCGGTGATCCCGCCGGGCACCGTCTGGTTCACCAACGTGGCCAGGTAGTACTCGGAAATGACCCTCGACAGCGGCAGCGTCCGCCCCAGCGAGGCGGCGGTCATCCGCCAGCGCAGCGCCGATCCGATGATCTGCAGCTGCACCAGCAGCAGCCCGATCAGCACCCAAGCCGGGTCGCTATCGCCAACCAGACCCAACGCCGCATGAGCATCGATCGCCGAGAACACCAGGGCCAGCAGCGCACCGGCGACCAGCACGCGAAGAGCGCGCCGACGCCGGAACCGGATCGCCGACCCGGCGTCCTGTTCGCCCTGATCACCCTGGCGGTGTTGCTGCCCATCCTGCTGTTTCCCGGTCATCCGGCCCGCTTCACCGTGGCCACCTTCGCGCAGCTGCCATTGGAATGGCCGGCGATCGTGCTGGCGCTGCTGGTGGCACCGCGCGGCGACCGGGTGCTGCTGCGCGCTCTGCTGGTACTGCTGCTCGGCGCGGTGGTGCTGCTGCGCCTGGCGGACCTGGGCTCGTACACCGCGTTCGATCGACCGTTCAGCCCGCTGGTGGAGTGGCACTTGCTGGGCGATGGCTGGAACCTGGCTTCGGCCACCGTCGGCACCACCGAGGCGGCCATCATGGTCGCGCTCGCCCTGCTGGTGCTGCTGGCGCTGTGCTTCATGCTGTTCAAGGGCCTGGGGGCGATCGCGCGGTTGCAGGGGCCGATCCGGCGCGGCATCGGGGCCAGCGCCGCCGTGCTGATGATCGCAGGCGTGGCCCTGCGCCTGGGCGCACCGTTGCTCGAGGCGGACCTGCCGGTGCGGGCCGACCTGCTGCCGGATCTGGTGGATCGTAGCAAGGCCATGAGCCGTTCGATCGCCGACCAGAACGCGTTTGTGGAAGAGTTGGCGAACGATCCGCTGGACGCCCTGCCCGAGCCGCGCTTCGCCGCGCTGGACGGGCGCGACCTGATCGTGATGTTCGTGGAGAGCTACGGGCGCAGCTTCATCGATGACGAGGACCTGGGCATCGTGGCCCGCAACCGCCTGGCGGCGATCGGTGCGAGGACCGACGAGGCCGGGCTGCACGTCAAGAGCGCCTGGGTCGAATCACCGATCCGCGGCGGGCGCAGCTGGCTGGCGCACGCCACCTTCGCCTCGGGCCTGACGATCGACAACCAGGCGCGCTTCGACCGGTTGATCAGCTCGGACCGGCGCTCGCTGTACCGGCTGCTCGGCCAGGCCGGCTGGCGGACCATGGGGTTGAACCCGGCGATCGTGCTGCCGTGGCCCGAAGGCGCCTGGTACGGCTACGACGACGACTACGACGCTCACACGCTCGGCTACGCGGGCCGGAAGATCGGCTGGGTCACCATGCCGGATCAGTACACGATCTCGCACTTCCAGCGCAATCTGCGCGAGCCTGCCGAGGGGCCGGTGGCCGCCGAGCTGGCGCTGATCAGCTCGCACGCACCGTGGACCCCGATATCGCGCATCGTGCCGTGGGAGGAGATCGGCGACGGCGCGATCTTCGATGGCACTCACCGCTTCGGCGGCGAGCCGGTGTGGTCGGACCGGCAGAAGGTGCGCGAGCTGTTCGCCCAGTCGCTGGACTACTCGCTGGAGACCATCGGCCAGTACGTCGCCCGGCACGGCGAGGGCGCGCTGTTGATCGTGGTGGGCGATCACCAGCCGGCATCGATCATCGCCGGCTGGGGGCGCACCGCCGACGTGCCGATCCACGTGTTCTCGGACGATGCGGCGCTGCTCGAGCGGCTGCCCGACGACTGGTGGAGCGAGGGCATGATGCCTTCGCCCGACAAGCCGAGCCGCCCGATGGCATCGATGCGGGCCTTCCTGGCAACGGCGCTGGAGGCCGTGGCGCCGAACTGATCCCGACGCTTCGCGCCGAGCCCTGCTCGGCGCGAAGCGCCGGGCCCTACTCGGCGCGCGGCGCCTCGGTCTCGATCAGCAGCGTCACCTCGTCGCCGACCAGCCCGTTGGCCACCCCGTAGTCCATGCCGAACTCGCTGCGCGACACCACGCCGGACGCGCTGAGCCCGTAGGTGAAGCGCTTGTGGCCGAACGGATACACCGCCGCCTTGTTGATGGTGACGGTAAGCGTCAGCGGCAGCTCGCGCCCCCGCAGCGACAAGGTGCCCGCCACCGGGCCGCCGTCGGCATCGGCCAGCGTGACACCGTCGGCGCGGAACACCATCTCGGGGTGCTGCTCCACGTCCAGGAAGTCGTCGCCGCGCACATGCTTGTCGCGCGCCTCGTGGTCGGTGTCCACGCTGGCGGTGCCCACGGTGATCACCAGATCGTCCAGCCGACGGCTCTGCTCGTCATAGTCGAACCCGCCCGACACCTCGGTGAAGCGGCCCAGCACGTTCGAGAAGCCGACGTGATCGATCGTGAACGCCACCACGGTGTGGGAGGCGTCCAGCTCGTGGCGTTCGGCCAGCGCGGGTCCGCCGAGAAGCAGCAACGCCAGGGCCGTGCAGCAGGGGGTCGGACGTTTCATGGCGCGGGTCATGTCGCGGGTCTTCCGGTCGTGTGCACCCCGGCTCGGGTATCGTGTCCGACCCTCGCCAGGCGTCCAAGGTTCACATGCTCGTCCCAGACTACCGCGACGCGCAAGCGATCTTCGCCACCGCCGCCGATCCTGCCCTGTCCGGGCGCATCGTGGCGGTGCTCGGTGCCACCGGCGGGCTGGGCTCCGCGCTGTGCAAGGCACTGGCGAGCGCCGGTGCCACGGTGATCCTGGTGGGGCGCAAGCTGCGACGGCTGGAGCAGCTGTACGACGAGATCGAGCCATTGGGCCCGACCCCGGCGATGACCGAGCTGGACCTGATCACGCTGGATCGGGACAGCGCGCGCACGGTGGCCGAGATGCTGTTCGCCGAGTTCGGCCGGCTGGACGCGTTGGTGCTGGCGGCGGTCGACGGTGGCACGCCGGCACCGCAGCTGGAGGTGGACGACGAGCAGTTCGCGCGCGTCTTGCAGGTCAACGTCGCCGCCCAACGCACGCTGATCGGGGCGTTGAGGCCGCTGATGGCGCACTCGCCCGACGCCTCGCTGGTCACGCTGCTGGACCATCGGCCCGGGGCGTACTCGGGCGCCTACGGGATTTCCAAGCAGGCCATGCATGCGTTGATGCACCAGCTGGCCGACGAGACCGAGCACCTGAAAGGCGAGGATGGCACGCCCCAGCTGGCGATCAATGGCTACGACCCGGGCCCGATCCGCACCCCGCTGAGGCGCCGCTTCTTTGCCGGTGAACATGCCAGCGAATCGCCGGCGCCGGAGCAGCGCCTCGCGCCGTTGCTGCACCTGATCGCGCGCAGCGATCGCGGGCTCAGTGGGGCAGCCTTGGCTTGGGAGACGTCCCCACGGACGTGAGGCGGATCACAGCATCGACATTTTTCGTGACGTGATGTAGGTTCCTCCGTGCCGACCACTCACAAGGAAGATTCCCGCATGTCACGTTTGACTCCGCTGGCCGCTGCGCTGGCGCTGACCGTCGCCGGCGGCGCGCAGGCCGAAACCAACCTGGACAAGCTGGGGGCCATGAAGGTCACCGGCACCACCGAGCACACGGTCATCGACCAGAACGGCCCGCAGGCCGACTCGATCCGCCGCGTGCTCGAGGGCATCACCTTGCCGGAGGGGTTCAGCATCGATCTGTACGCGCTGGTGCCGGATGCCCGCCACATGGCGATGGCCCCGCAGGGCACCGTGCTGTTCGTGGGCACCAAGAAGGACAAGGTGTGGGCGGTGATGGACCGCGATCGCGACCGGGTCGCCGATGACGTCAAGGACTTCGCCCCCTCGCTGACCTTCGATGTGCCGAACGGCCTGGCGTTCTCCAAGGACGGTTTCCTGTTCATCGCCGAGCGCAACCGGCTGATGATGTACCCGGCGGCCGAGTTCTTCCAGGAAAGCCCGGACGTGGTGGCGGTGCCGATCGTGCCGCAGGGCGAGCTGATTCCGGTCGAGGAGGAGAGCTACAACCACACCGCCCGGGTGGTGAAGGTGGGACCGGACGACAAGCTGTACGTCTCGCTCGGCCAGCCCTACAACGTGGCGCCGCCGGACAAGCTCGACCTGTACACCCAGACCGGCATCGGCGGCATCATCCGCATGAACCGGGACGGCTCGGACCGCGAGGTCTACACCTACGGCGTGCGCAACTCGGTCGGTCACGACTTCCACCCCGAGACCGGCGAGCTGTGGTGGACCGACAACCAGGTCGACGGCATGGGCGATGACATCCCGCCCGGCGAGATCAACCGGCAGACCGAGGCCGGCCAGCACTTCGGCCACCCCTGGTACGGCGGCGGCGACACCCGTACCACCGAGTACGAAGGCGAGGAGGTGCCGGTGGACGTGGTCATGCCGGTGTCCACCACCATCGCCCACGCGGCCGACCTGGGCATGACGTTCTACACCGGCAAGATGTTCCCGGAAAAATACAAGAACGCGATCTTCTCGGCGCAGCACGGCTCCTGGAACCGCACCACGCCGGTCGGTGCGCGCGTGATGGTCACCTTCATCGACGATGAGGGCAACGCCCGTACCGAACCGTTCGCCGAGGGCTGGATCGACGAGAACGGCGAGTACGACGGGCGGCCGGTGGATGTGGCGATGATGAAGGACGGCTCGATCCTGGTGTCGGACGACTTCGCCAGCGCGGTCTATCGCATCACCTACTCCGAGTGAGATCGATCGCGGTACGGTTCCCGGCGCGGGTCGCGGCGATCGCGCTCGGTGCCTTTGCCCTCGCCGGCCCGGTGACCACGACCATCGCGGCCGGCGATCCGCTCAACGGTCGGGTGCTGGCCAGGCAGTGTTCGGTGTGCCACGGCAAGGCCGGCATCGCCAACGATCCGGAGGTGGCCAACCTGGCCGGTCAGTCCGCGTTCTACCTGCAGAAGTCGCTGGAGGACTATCGCAGCGGCGCTCGCCACGATCGGCGCATGACGCTGATCGCCCAGGGGCTGGACGAGGCGGCGATCGACGACCTGGCGGCGTGGTACGCCTCGATCGAGGTGGTGGCCACGCTGCCCGAGTAGGCGCGCTCCAGGCCGCTAGGCGCGCTCCATACCGGGGCCGGGCCGGCTGGCTCGTGCGATCATCCGCCCTCGTTGCGCGCAGATCGCCAGGAGCCCGAATGAGCCAGTTCATCAACGCCCGCGAGGACGTCGTCACCGCCGCCCTCGACGGGATGCTGCGCACCGCCGGCGATCGCCTGGCACGCCTGGACGGCTACCCGCACGTCAAGGTGGTGGTGCGGACCGACTGGCGGCGCGATCGCGTCGCGCTGGTGTCCGGCGGCGGCTCCGGCCACGAACCCTCCCACGCAGGCTTCGTCGGCCGCGGGCTGCTCAGCGCGGCGGTGTGCGGTGACGTGTTCGCCTCCCCGTCGGTGGAGGCGGTGCTGGCCGGCATCCTGGCGGTGACCGGCGAGGCCGGCTGCCTGCTGGTGGTGAAGAACTACACCGGCGATCGGCTGAACTTCGGTCTGGCGGCCGAGCGTGCGCGCGCCCAGGGCCTTCAGGTGGCGATGGTGATCGTGGACGACGACATCGCCCTGCCCGAGCTGGCACAACCGCGCGGCGTGGCCGGCACGCTGTTCGTGCACAAGATCGCCGGTGCCCTGGCCGAGGCCGGCGAGCCGCTCGAGCGCGTCGCCGCCGCTGCTCGTCGCACGATCGAGGGGGTCAGCAGCATCGGGCTGTCGCTGGGCACCTGCACGGTGCCGGGCTCGCCGCCCGAGCCACGCATCGCCGAGGGTCAAGCGGAACTGGGCCTGGGCATCCACGGCGAACCGGGTGTCGAGCAGATCGAGCTGGAGGGCGCTGCGCAGGCGGTGGAGCGGGTGGTCGACAGGCTGGCGCCGCATCTGGGCGACGGGGCGCACGCGGCGTTGCTCAACGACCTGGGCGGCACCACGCCGCTGGAGATGTCGATCCTGGCCGACGAGCTGGCCCGCTCCTCGATCGGCGATCGACTGCGCTGGCTGGTGGGTCCGGCGCCGCTGATGACCTCGCTGGACATGCACGGCTTCTCGATATCGGTGTTGCCGATCGACGAGGCGGACGAGGCCTCGCTGCTGGCGCCGGTGGAACCGGAAGCCGCCTGGCCGGGCGCGCGCGAGCTGCGCGCGATCGAGCGGGTGCCGATGCCGGAGGGACTGACACCCGACAAGCCTGTTCCCTCGGAGGATGCCTCGCGCCAGGCCTTCCTGACGCGCAGCCTGGAGATCCTCATCGGCTGCGAGGCCGATCTGAACGCGCTGGATGCCAAGTCCGGTGACGGTGACACCGGCTCGACCCTGTCGGGTGCGGCGCGCGCGCTGCAACGGGCCCTGCCCTCGCTGCCGCTGGCCGATGAGGCAGCGCTGCTGCGCGGCATCGGTGTCGAGCTGTCCAAGACGATGGGCGGCTCGTCGGGCGTGCTGATGGCGATCTTCTTCGCCGCCGCGGGCGATGCCGAGGCCGATGGCCAATCGCTTTCGCAAGCCCTGCGCAGCGGATTGCAGCGCATCAGCGATGTCGGCGGCGCGGTGCCCGGCGATCGCACGCTGATCGATGCCCTGCTACCGGCACTGGATGCCCTGCACGACGGCATGCCCGCCGCCGCCGCCGCCGCTCGTGCCGGCGCTGACGGTACCGCCTCGATCACCGTCGCCCGGGCCGGACGGGCCAGCTACGTGGGCGCCGATCAGCTGTCCGGGCACAACGATCCGGGTGCCGAGGCGGTCGCGCGACTGTTCGAGGGTCTGGTCGGGGACGCCTGATCCGGTAGCCATCGTCGGGGTCGCCTGGTTCGGGACGCGCGCAAGGCGCGCCCGGTCGACTCAGACGTTCTCGCGCTCGAACAGCGCCACACCCTGCTCGGCGATGATCTGGCGCGCCTTGCCGATCGAGTGATCGATGGCCGCCTGCCGATCGGTGTGGTTGTCGGCGCGGATGAAGCCGACCTGGCGCTCCTGGCCGTCGATGGTGCGCAGGATGCGCCCGGCGGTGCGGTACTGGCCGCCTTCCTTGATCGGGGCGGGAACGATGGTGAAGCCATCGTGTTCGACCGCCTCGCCAGGCTCGGCCGAGGAGGCGCCGCCGCCCTCGCCGCCGCCACCGAACAGCTTGCCCAGCATCGTGCCTATGCCCATCCGACCCTCTCCCTCAGCAGGGCGCAAGCGTAGCAAACCGCACTCATCGTCCGAACACCCGCGACCAGAATCCCCGGTTCAGGTCGTCCTGGCAGTCGGCGTATTGCTGGGCGTAGCGCTGCGAGCGCACCTGCACCCCGGTGGCCGCCTTGACCAGCCACGCCTTGGATCGGTAGCTGCCGCGCCGGAAGCCGCCCGGCCCCTCGTGGTAGTTCAGGTACAGCGAGGCGGCGTCGGCGCTGGACACCTGGTTGATGCGCACCGCTTCGCCGATGTACCAGTGGATGAAATCGGTGGCATCGTCGAAGTCGTTGCGCACCCGCCAGTATTCCCCGGTGGCGTCCAGGTAGCTGCGCCAGGTGCCGTTCAACACCTGAGCGTAGCCGTAGGCCGAACTGGGGCGCCGCCACGGCAGGATGCCGAACAGGCGCGAGCGCGGCGGGCGGGCCTTGGCCCGAAACAGCGATTCCTGGTACATGATCGCCAGCGGGATGTGCATCGAGGTGCCCCACTTCTGCTCGGCGTTGCGCGCGCTCTTGTACCACTGCCGCTTCTGCTCGAACATCGAGCACACGTTGTCGGGCGAACGCGGCGGCGCACTTGCGCAACCGCTCACCCCCAGGACGAGCACGACCAGCATCAAGGAACGAATCACCAGCGGGAGCAATCGATGGGAGACGAGCACGAGCATGCCACGCGCGACGACGCACCGGGCGCGCCGCCGGGGCTGTACGAGCACTACAAGGGCGCTCGGTACCGGGTGATCGACCGGGTGCGCCACTCCGAGACCGACGAGGAACTGGTGCTGTACCGCGCGCTGTACGGCGAGCAGGGGCTGTGGGTCAGACCGATCGGGATGTTTACCGAATCGGTGAAGGTGGACGGGGCGTCACGGCCACGCTTTGCGCGCATCGGCGATTGAGCCCGGCGCGCTTCTTGCGGATCTCGGAGTCCCGTCGCTGGATTCCGGCCCGTCATGCGCCACCCGATACCCGCCCGCCCCACCGGCCACGGCCAGGCCCGCTCGATGCTGGTGGCCGTGTGCTGCCTGCTCGGGGCGTGCAACGCCACCGGTGACACCCGAGTCGATGCGCAGGGCGAGCTCGCCGTCATCGGTTCGGCCGCCGAGGCCGAGGTGGCCGAGCCGGCGCTGGTGGCCCGCCTGCCGGCCCGGCTCGCCTCGTTCGACTTCGCCGGCTACCGGCACTTCGGCGACGGCAGCGGCGGCTACTCCTTCCGGTACCGCAATCCGGCCAAGAAGCGCCTGGCCGATGTCTACGTGTATCCGGTGGCCGAGCAGAATGCGGAGCTTGCGCACCGAGCGCTGGTCCTGGGATCCACCCGCGCCACGCTGCGCGCGATCGGCGAGGCGGTCGAGCAGGGGCTGTACGCCAACTTCAAGGTGGTGGACTCGGCGACCCGGGGCAACGGCATCCGCATCGTCTCGCGCGTGCAGGCCACCTACCTGCGCGAAAACCTGGCCTCGTACACGATGCTCTATCAGAGCGAGTACCGCGGCACGCTGATGAAGATCCGCCTGTCGATGCCGGACAACGAGAGCAATCGTACCAGCGCCGAGTGGGACGCCTTCGCCGAGCACATGTTCGCGTTGGTGATCGAGGACATCGGCCCGGTCCAGACGCTGTCCCCGGTCAGGGCCGTGCCCGCCGACAAGCCTGCCGCCCCGGCACACGTGTCGCGCACGCAGCGCGCGCCCGGCAGCCTGTCCGACGACGTCTGACCCGACAAGCCCGAGGCGTCTGACCCGACAAGCCCGAGGCGACTGACCCGGCACGCCCGACACACCTGCGCGTGCCTCGCTTGGACGTGCAGTCCCCCGGGCGCCGGTTTTCCGGCGCTCGAGTTCTCGCCCCCGCAACGCCCGCCATTGCTCACTCTGCCGCTCCGTGACAGGGTCGGCAGCGATCCCCCCACTCCCTCGCTACAGTGCGCGACAGTTTCCAGTCACCCACCTCGGGCCGACCGGAAAGCCACTGACCAGAGCCGGCATCAGACCGGCACAGCAACGGGAGAACCGCATGACCATCCGCCACCGGACCCTGAAGACGCTCGTCCTGCTCGCAGCGCTCGGCACCCTGGGCGCCGCCCCGCTGGCCCAGGCCGCCTTGGACGATGGCGAGGACCACCACCTGGTTATCAACACGTTCGCGTACCACTTCGAGAACGCGAACGAGCGCAACGACTTCACCCCGGGCATCGGCTGGGAGTACTCGCCGACCAGCAGCGTCGGTTTTCACCTGGGCACGCTGTCCGACAGCTTCGGCTACCAGGCCAAGTACGCCGGCATCAACTACGCCACGCGCCGGGTCATGTGGAACCGGGTGCGCCTGATCATCGGTGCCACCGTGCTGCACAAGCAGTACGCCAAGAATGCCGAGCCCGAGACCAAGGTCCTGCCGTTGCCGGCCATCGAGTTCAAGCTCGCGGATCGCGCCGTGCTGAACGTCAGCGGCTCGCCGGAGGTGGACTTCGCCGACCAGAAGAACAACGCCGTGGTCTGGTTCCAGTTGAAGCTCGGCCTGCTCTGAGTCACCGGCGCGCGCCCGGGATCCCACCTTCCGGACGCCGCCCTCACCGTCCAACCCCCCCTTCGGCTGGCCTTCGGGTCAGCCGCTTTTGATGGGGCCGCCCGGGATCGCTAACCGGGCCGCGTGTCGAAGCCGCCGCCGTTCGCGTATTCCTCCAATGCGGTGCGCGAGACGGCGAACACGCCGTGACCGCCGCTGGCGAACTCCAGCCAGCCCAGATCCAGTCCCGCCACCCGCTCGGCCAAGGCCTCGGCGCTGTTGCCGACCTCGACCACCAGCCAGCCGTCGCGCTCCAGCCGCTGCGCGGCACCGGCCAGCATCGGCATCACCAGCGACAGCCCGTCATCGCCGGCGCCCAGCCCCATCGACGGCTCGTGCGCGAACTCGTCGGGCATCGCGGCCAGGTCCTGGGCATCGACGTACGGCGGATTGGAGACGATCAGCGCATAGCGCGCCTCGACCGGTTCGAACAGCGGGCCGTGCAGCAGGTTCACCCGCGCCTGGACACCGTGCAGGGCGACGTTCTCGGCGGCCAGCGAAAGCGCCTCGCTGGACAGGTCGCTCGCATCGACGGTCGCGTTGGGCCACAGCGTGGCCAGCGCGATGGCGATGCAGCCGCCACCGGTGCACAGGTCCAGCGCGCGGAACGGCTCGTCGGCATCCAGCGGCAGCAGGCCGAAGCCATCGTCGAGCAGGAACTCCGCCAACGGCGAGCGCGGTACCAGCGCCCGCTCGTCGCACAGGAACTCCAACCCGGCGAACCAGGTCCGACCCGTCAGGTAGGCGGCCGGGATGCGCTCGTCGATACGGCGGGCGACCAGCGCGCGGATGGCGTCGTGCTGGGCGTGCGACAACGTGCAGGCGTAGTCCGGCGGTTCGGCGGGCGAGCTGCCCAGCGCGTGGCTGACCAGCCAGCCGGCCTCGTCCAGCGCATTGTCGGTGCCGTGCCCGTAGGACAGACCGGCGGCCTGGAAGTCGGTCGCCGCCGCGCGGATGGCGGCCTCGACGGTGCGGTGATCGTTAGCCATCGCGTCTGAGTATAGTCATCGATCTCCCATCGACCGGTATCTCTCCATGCGCCCCAGCGTTCCGCTGATCCTTGCCGCCGTGATCGGCATCGCCCTCGGCATCACCGTGGCCGTGCGCGGCTCGGGTGGAGCCGCCGAGTCCGCCGATGCCGAGGCGACGCTGGCGCCGTTGCAGGCCCAGATGCAGAACACCGTGGTGCTGCCCGAGGACTTTCGCCGGGTGCCGGAGTTCGCGTTGCAGGGCGGTGACGGGGCGCCCCTGGAGCACGGCTTCCTGGAGGATCGCTGGACGCTGGCCTTCTTCGGCTACACCCACTGCCCCGACGTTTGCCCGATCACGCTGCAGGTCATGAAGGAGGTGGTCGCGGACCTGGAGTCGCAGGATGTCGAGCCGATGCAGGTGGCCTTCTTCACCGTCGATCCGGTGCGCGACACCGCCGAACGCATGGGCGAGTACGTCGGCTTCTTCGACGAGGACTTCGTCGGCGTGACCGGCGAGCTGGATCAGGTGCAATCGTTGACGCGCTCGTTGGGGATCGTGTCGGCGTTCACCGCCGTGGACGGCCGGCCGGACGACTACCTGGTGGACCACACCGCCTCGATGCTGCTGATCGATCCGCAGCGCCGCGTGCGGGCCAAGTTCAACGCCCCGCACGAGGCCGACACCATCGTGCAGGACTTCGTCACGCTGCGCGACGCGCTGGGCTGATGGACAGCGATCATTCGGCGCGCGCACCGGGCGCAGCGTCCACGATGGACCGGTTGAAGGCCTACGCATTGGCGCCGCTGCCGCAGCATCTGCTCTCGCGCGCGGTGCTGTGGCTGACCCGTCGCCGCTCGCCGCTGGTCACCCCGGTGATCAAGCGCTTCGCGCAGGCGTTCGATGTGCACATGAGCGATGCCATCGAGCCGGACCTGACACGCTACGACACCTTCAACGCCTTCTTCACCCGCGCGTTGAAGCCTGCCGCCCGGCCGATCACCGATGCCCCGGGCGGCATCGCCTGCCCGGCCGACGGACGGGTCTCGGCGTTGGGCCGCATCAGCGATGCCCGCGTGCTGCAGGCCAAGGGTTGCGACTACTCGTTGTCGGACCTGCTGGGTGGGGAGGCCGAGACGGTCGAGCGGCTGCGCCACGGCAGCTTCGTCACGGTGTACCTGTCGCCGCGCGACTACCACCGCCTGCACATGCCGCTGGAGGGCACCCTGCACCGACAGACGCATGTGCCGGGCCGGCTGTGGAGCGTCGGCCAGCACGCGGTGCGCGCGATCGAGGGGCTGTTCACCCGCAACGAACGCGTGATCGCCCAGTTCGACACCGAAGCCGGACGCATGGCGCTGGTGCTGGTCGGGGCGATCAACGTGGCCGCCATCGAGACGGTGTGGCACGGGCTCGTCACACCGCCCGCCGGTGCATCCTTGTCGCACCGGGAGTACACCGCCGAACAGCGCATCGCTCTGCAGCGCGGCGAGGAGATGGGACGCTTCAACATGGGCTCCACCATCATCGCACTGTTCGAGCAGCCGATCGATTTCGACCCGGCGTTGATCAGCGAGTCCCCGGTGCGCATGGGGCAGCTGCTCGGCCGGGTCACCGCGCCCGCCTGAGCCGCGCCTCTGCCCGGATCGCCCGCATCGGCGCCTGGGCAAGACCGATGCGGGACAGCCGATCCGCCAGCGCAAGACGTGCATCGTCCGCATCGCCCGCGAACCAGGCGCGCGTGCTGCCTTCGCGAAACGAATAGCCCCAGGCGTCCATGTCGTCGAACATGCGTGGCTGCGTCATCGGCGGGACCGTCTCGGCCAGCAGCAGCTGCAGCAGGCACACCGCGTTCTCCTCCTCGGCGGTGCCGCCGGCATCGGTGTGCAGCCGCGCGCGTCGCTCGGGCGTCATCAGCAACCAGTGCCCGGCCTCGTGCAGGGCGGAATGAATCGGCGTGTCGCTGCGCACGTACAGCGCATCGCCGATCAGTCCGGCTTCATCCTCGCCCCAGTGGCTGCCCGGAATCGGCTCGCCATCGGGCACGGCCCGTACCTGCAGGCCCGCCGGAGCGAGCAGGTCGTGCAGCGCGGTCAGCCCCCCGTCGGCCAGACGCAGCACGCAAGCCTGCGCCGGTTCAGCAGCGCTCATCGGCAAACGTCATGACCCGGTCCAGGGAATCGAGCCCGCAGGCGAGCATCGTCAGGCGATCCAGGCCCAGGGCCACGCCGGAACAGTCCGGCAAGCCCGCCTCGAGCGCGGCCAGGAAGGCCTCGTCCTGATCCGGCAACGGTTGGCCGTCGGCCTGTCGGGCGGCGAGCTGCTCGGTGAAGCGTCGGCGCTGTTCGCCGGCATCGATCAGCTCGTGAAAGCCGTTGGCCAGCTCCACGGTGCCGGCGTACAGCTCGAAGCGCGCAGCGACCTCACGGCCGTCCACGTCGAGCGTGCAGCGCGCCAGCGAAGCCTGGCTGGTCGGGTAGCCGACGATGAAGGTCGGTCGGTCGGTGGGCAGCTCCGGCAGCACGAAGGTGTCGACCAGCAGGTCCAGCGCCGCATCGTGCTCGTGGTCCGCCACCCCGTCCGGGAAGTGCCGCCCGGCGTTCTCGAACCGATCGCGGATGTCGGCCACGCTCAACCGTTCCGGCCAGTCGCCGGCCGCCTCGCGCACGCAGACCCCGTAGCGACGGGTCTGCGGCGGGCGATCGAACGGTGGAAACTCGCCCGCCACGCGCACCAGCAGTTCCGCCACGTCCTGCATCAGCGCGGCCAGGTCCTGCCCCACGCGATACCACTCGAGCAGCAGGAACTCGGCGTTGTGCCGGTGCCCGCGCTCGGCGCGCCGAAACACCGGTGCCAGCTGCCAGACGTCCTGCCCGTAGGCGGCCACCAGGCGCTTCATGGCGAACTCGGGCGAGGTCTGCAGCCAGTACCGGCCGTCCATTGCGGTGGATCGGGTATCGAAGGGCTCGATCGAGGGCTCGGGACCGGCCGCGCGCGACAGCACCGGCGTGACGACCTCCAGCGCACCGGTGGCGTCGAAGTGTTCGCGTACCCGACGCCGCAGGTGCGCGGCGCGGCGCAGGGTGGCCAGCGAGGCACCCGGGCGCCAGTCCCGCCCCGGCCCGGCCGCTGCCCCGGCCGCTACCCCGGCCGCCGCCCCGGCCGTCACCTCATCCGCCGGATGCCGCCGTCACTTCACCCGCGAGACGTATTCGCCCGAGCGGGTGTCGATGCGGATCTTCTCGCCTTCCTCGATGAACAGCGGCACCTTGACCACCGCACCGGTCTCGAAATGTGCAGGCTTGGTACCGCCGGTGGCGGTGTCGCCGCGCAGGCCGGGGTCGGTCTCGCTGATCACCATCTCGACGAAGTTGGGCGGGGTAATGGCCAGGGGCTGCCCGTTGAACAGCGTCACCTCGCACACCGACTCGGCGATCAGCCACTGCGCCGCATCGCCCACCGCGGTGGCGTCGGCCTGCAGTTGCTCGAAGCTGGCAGGGTCCATGAAGTGCCAGTATTCGCCGTCCGCATACAGGTACTGCATCTGCGTGTCCATGACATCGGCCGACTCGACCGATTCGTTGGACTTGAACGTGCGCTCCACCACGCGCCCGGTCTTCAGGTTGCGCACCTTGGTGCGCGTGAAGGCCTGACCCTTGCCCGGCTTGACGAATTCGTTGCTGACGATCGAGTGCGGATCGCCGTCCAGCATGATCTTCAGACCGCCCTTGAACTCGTTGGTCGAGTAGTTCGCCATCGTCCCACCTGCGCTGCAAACCATCAGTATATCGCGCCGCATCGCTCCACTGGCGCCGTCCGGAGAGCTGACTACACTTCCAACAACACCGCTTGCACCGTCCGAAGATGAACGCCTCCATCGTCGATTTCCCCGTCCCCGGCATCACGTTGTCCTGCGTCATCTGCGGTGGGCAGGCCACGCTGGCGAGCGAGTTGCAGGCGCTGCTGGAACGCTCGGCACGGGTCGGCTCGATCGAGGCGCTGAGCGATGCACTGACGCTTCGACATGCGCTCGCGCTGCGCCCCATCGATGTGGTCCTGCACGTGCTCGACACCCCGGACGAGGCACTGCCACGCTGCCTGCTCGATCATCCGCAGGTACGCGTGCTGGTGGTCGCCCCGGACGGTGTTCGCGGCACCTTGTCGCACTGGCTGCAACAAGGCGCCAACGACCTGGTGTCGCCCGACGACGAGGCCGGCCTGTCGCACGCCATCAGCCGACTGCTCGACGAGTGCGGCCTGCTGGCCAGCCTGCGCCGCCAGCAGACGGTGATCGATACGCAGCGCCGCCGCATCGATGCGTTGACCAGCTCGCTGCTGCCGGCCGACGTGCGCACCACCTCCGACGATGCGGCCACCGACACGGCCATCCCGCTCCGCGCCGAGGGCGGGACGCTGCGCGGACGCCGCTCGGTGAGCTCGCGCGACGGACTGCCCGGTCGCCGCCAGACGCTGCACCAGCTGCAGGTGCTGGCCACGCGCGCGGCCGGCGATCTGGACGAGCCGGCGGTGGCGGTGCGGCTGGCCTTCCCGTTCGACGAGCGATGCGCCAGCCGCCTGGAGAACACCCTGTGCGACCTGGCCATCTGCCGAGCCGTCACCGCGATGCGCCGCTCGTTCCCGGACCGGCTGCTGCTGGGACGCCTGCGCAGCGACAGCCTGCTGATGCTGGTTCCCGCCCGCGACGAGAGCGCGGCCCGAGACACCGAGATCACCCTGCGACGCTCGCTGGGCACGCTGGGCGAACTGCTGGAGCGCCCCGACGAACTGACCATCCAGACGCTGCACGGTCCCTTGTCGGACGTGTCGACCTCGAACCTGGAATCGGACTTCGATCAGGAGCGCAACGCCACCGTCGCGGTCGACATGACCGGCTCGCTGCTGCCGTTGCCGATCCTGACCGAGCGCTGCGACACGTTCAGCCCTGCTCTCGCAGTCGGGCAATCCTGACGTCCAGCGGCGGATGGGTCGCCATCAGCGTGGCCAGCTTGCCGCCACCGCTGATGCCGAAGGCCTGCAACGTGGACGGCAGCTGTGAGTCGCCCGGCCGCTTGAGCGCCTCCAGCGCACCGATCATGTGCTGGCGCCCGGCCAGTTCGGCACCGCCGGCGTCGGCCCGAAATTCGCGCTGACGGGAGAACCAGGCGGCGATCATGCCGGCCAGCGCACCGAACAGCACATTGCCGATCAGGTTGCCGATCAGGAAGCCCGGCCCGTAGCCGGAACTGCGGCCACGGCTGAGCATGCTGTCCAGCAACTGCCCCAGCACGCGGCTGAAGATGATGACGAACGTGTTCAGCACCCCCTGCAACAGGCCCATGGTCACCATGTCGCCGTTGTAGACGTGCGCCACCTCGTGGCCGAGCACCGCCTCGACCTCACCGCGCTCCATGTTCATCAGCAATCCGGTGCTGACCGCGACCAGCGCATCGTTCTTGTTCCAGCCGGTGGCGAAGGCGTTGGGCGTGGAGGATTCGAAGATGCCCACGTCCGGCAGGCCCACGCCCGAGGTCTTGGCCTGGGCGTGCACGGTCTCCTTCAGCCAGCGCTCGGTCTCGTTGGCGGGCTGATCGATCAGCTTCACCCGCATCGAGCGGATCGCCATCGACTTGGACAGCGCCAGCGAGATGAACGAGCCGACGAAGCCGAACACACCGGCGTAGATCACCAGCGACAGGGTGCTCTGCCCCAGGTAGCGGTCCAGTCCGAACACCGAGGAGATGATGCTGAAGATCACCATCACCGCGACGTTGGTCGCGACGAGCAAGAGAATACGGGTCATGCGGCGGCTCCCAGGCCTGGCAACCCGTCCGACGGTAGAGCGCCGAGCGCCCGACGGCAACGGCGTGCCGCATATTTTCCGTTCCCGCCGCTTTCGTCGATCTCGGGCGGTGGTCTCGGCCGACTACCGCTCGACCGACACCCGATCGACGTTCTGGAACCCGCGCGGCAACTTGCGCCCGCGCTGCCCCCGCTGCCCGAGGTACTCCTCCAGCTCGGCGTAGCGCAGCGTGGTGTGGCGCTTGCCGCTATCGATGCGCAGCCGTGCCTTGGGTGGCACCACGGCGAGTGCCAGCATGGATTCCTTGCCGGCCTTGAACGCGGCGCTCGGGATGTTGAAGATCTTGTTGCCCTTGCCGCGCGCCATCTCCGGCAGCTCGTTGACCGGAAACACCAGCAGGCTGCCGGCCGAGGAGATCGCCGCGACGCGATCCTCGGTCAGCGAGGCGATCGATGCGGCCGGCAGCACCGTTGCCCCATCGGGCACCGACAGCACCGACTTGCCCGACTTGTTGCGGCTGACCAGGTCTCCCAGGCGCGCCACGAAGCCGTAGCCGGCGCTGGTGCTGAACAGGTAGCGCTCCTCGTCCGCGCCCATGATGACGCTGATGAAGCGGGCGCCGTCGGCAGGCTTCAAGCGGCCGCTGATCGGCTCGCCCAGGCCGCGCGCGGACGGAAAGCCGTGAGCGGCGACGCCGTACACCCGGCCGGTGGAGTCCAGGAACATCGCGGTGCCGTTGGTGCGGCCGCGCGCCGAGGACTGGTAGGCATCACCGGCCTTGTATTGCAACGACGTCGGGTCGACGTCGAAGCCCTTGCCGGCGCGCACCCAGCCTCGCTCGGACAGCACCACGGTGATCGGCTCGCTGGGCACCAGGTCCGCCTCGCTGATCGCCTGGGCGGCGTCGCGCACCACGATCGGCGAACGTCGGGCGTCGCCGTAGGTCTCGATGTCTTCGCCCAGCTCCTTCTTGACCAGCGTCTTCATGCGTCGCTCGGAGCCCAGCGTGGCCTGCAGGCGGTCGCGCTCCTTCTCCAGGTCGGTCTGCTCGCGGCGGATTTCCATCTCCTCCAGCTTGGCCAGGTGGCGCAGCTTCAGCTCCAGGATGGCCTCGGCCTGGATGTCGCTGATGCCGAACGTTGCCATCAGCACCGGCTTGGGCTCGTCGTGGGCGCGGATGATGCGAATGACCTCGTCGATGTTGAGGTAGGCGATCATCAGGCCGGCCAGGATGTGCAGGCGCTTCTCGACCCGGTCCAGGCGCCATTGCAGGCGCCTTCGCACCGTCGTCATGCGAAAGCCCAGCCACTCGGTCAACATCGGCAGCAGGGCCTTCACCCGCGGGCGACCGTTCAGTCCGATCACGTTCATGTTGACCCGGTAGGTGCGCTCCAGGTCGGTGGTGGCGAACAGGTGCTGCATCAGCGCGTCCGCATCCACCCGGGCGCTGCGCGGGGTGATCACCAGCCGGGTCGGGTTCTCGTGGTCGGACTCGTCGCGAAGATCCTCCACCAGCGGCAGCTTCTTGGCGTTCATCTGCGCGGCGATCTGCTCCAGCACGCGCGAGCCGGACACCTGGAACGGCAGCGCGGTGATGATGATGTCGCTGTCCTCGCGGGCGTACACCGCGCGGGCGCGCAACCCGCCGGTACCGGTCTCGTAGATCTGGCGGATGTCGGCGGCCGGCGTGACGATCTCGGCTTCGGTCGGATAATCCGGACCCTGCACGTACAGCATCAGGTCATCCAGCGTGGCGCGCGGCTTGTCCAGCAAATGCATGCAGGCGTTGCCGATCTCGCGCAGGTTGTGCGGCGGGATGTCGGTCGCCATGCCGACCGCGATGCCGGTGGTGGAGTTCAAGAGGATGTGCGGCAGGCGCGAGGGCAGCAGCGAGGGCTCGTTCAGCGTGCCGTCGAAGTTGGGCACCCAGTCCACGGTGCCCTGCCCCAGCTCCTGCAGCAGGGACTTGGAGAATCGGGTCAGGCGGGACTCGGTGTAGCGCATGGCGGCGAACGACTTCGGATCGTCCTGGCTGCCCCAGTTGCCCTGCCCGTCCACCAGCGGATAGCGGTAGGTGAACGGCTGCGCCATCAGCACCATCGCCTCGTAGCAGGCCGAGTCGCCGTGCGGGTGGAACTTGCCGAGCACGTCGCCGACGGTGCGCGCGGACTTCTTGTGCTTGCTGGCCGCCGACAGGCCGAGCTCGCTCATGGCGTAGACGATGCGCCGCTGCACCGGCTTCAGCCCGTCCCCGACGTGCGGCAACGCCCGGTCCAGGATGACGTACATCGAGTAATCGAGGTAGGCCTTCTCGGTGTACGCCGAGAGCGGCAGTTCCTCGATCTCGGCGACCACGGGCGCCGGCGCCCGTGCGCCTGCACGCTTTGCCGATGAGCCGGTGGAGGTGCCGGTGGACGTGCCGGTGGACCGGGACGCGGATCGTTTCTTCTGTGCCATGGCGCGGAGTGTAGGCCGCCAGCGCGGCCTCAAGCGTCGCGCAGCACCCGCCTGAGGATCTTGCCGCTGGCCGACTTCGGAATCGCGTCGATGAACACCACCTCGGACAGGCGCTTGTAGGTGGCCACGTGCTCGGCCACGAAGGCCTTGAGCGCATCGGCGGACAGGGTGGTCTCGGGCTTGAGCACCACGAAGGCCTTGGGTCGCTCGCCCGCCTGCTCGTCCGGCACGCCGATGACCGCGACGTCGGCCACCGCCGGGTGCGAGACCACCAGCGCCTCCAGCTCGGCCGGCGGCACCTGGAAGCCCTTGACCTTGATCAGCTCCTTGAGCCGGTCGACCAGGTAGAAGTGACCGTCCTCGTCGACCCGCGCCAGATCCCCGGTGCGCAGCCAGCCGTCCTCGGTCAGCGTCTCGCGCGTGGCCCGCTCGTTGTTCAGGTAGCCCTTCATGACCTGGGGCCCGCGCACCCACAGCTCGCCGGTCTGGCCATCGGCCACATCGACGCCGTGCTCGTCGACCAGGCGACACTCGGTGTCCGGCACGATCACGCCGCTGGAGCCGCCACGCCCGTGCAGGGCATGGGTGCAGTGGCTGACCGGGCTCAACTCGGTCATGCCGTAGGCCTGCACCACCGCGCAGCCGATGCGCGCGGCCGCCTCCTCGGTCAGCTCGATGCCCATCGGTGCCGCGCCCGACACCACCTTGCGCAGCGAGGACAGGTCGTGACCGTCCACCAGCGGGCTCTTGGCGAACCCCAGCACCATCGGCGGCACCGCGTACACCAGCGTCAGCCGGTGCTCGGCGATCAACGACAGGGCCTTCTGCATGTCGAAGCGCGGCATCGTCACCACCCGCGTGCCCTCGGCCAGCGCGGCGTTCATCGGCACCTGCATGCCGTAGATGTGGAAGAACGGCAGCACCGCCAGGCAGGCCTCGTCACCCTGACCCGCCAGCGTCGCATTGACCTGCAGCACGTTGGCGACCAGATTCGCATGCGTCAGCATCACGCCCTTGGGTAGCCCGGTGGTGCCGGACGAGTACGGCATCACCACGACATCCTGATGCACGTCGACGTCGACCTGCTCGATCGGCTCGGCGTACAGCGACTCCAGAGGCGCCACCCCGTCGGCCTCGCCGATGGCGATCAGCCGCGTCACGCGGGTGTCCCGGATCGCCTCGCGCGCGGTGTCCACGAAGGCGGCGTCCACGATCAGCCGCACCGCATCGGCGTCGCCGAGCTGGTAGCGCACCTCGTCGGCCCCGTAGGTGGGATTGATGGTGGTCACCGTGGCACCGGCGCGGGCGATGGCGTGGAACACCACCGCGTACGACGGCGAGTTGGCCGCCATCAGCGCCACCACGCTGCCCGGACCGATGCCGTCGGCCGCCAGGCCACCGGCCAGCCGGGCCGCCGCATCGTGCAGCGCCTGTCGGGTCCAGACGGTGCCGGTCGAGCCGTCGATCATCGCCACCGCCTCGGGATCGGCCGCGACCGGGGCGAAGACCAGCTCGCCGATCGGTACGGCGGGCAGCTCGAGCGAGGGCAATCTGCTGCGGTGAATGGTCATGATGATCTAGGCTTGCAAGGCGTTGTCGGCGAGCAGGCCGCGCGCGCGGATCGCCCGGTTCAGCAGGCCGTTGGTGGACGCATCGTGCCCCTCGACGGTGCGCCCGGCCGACAGGTCGGCATGGATCGAGGCGGCCAGCTGCTTGCCCAGCTCCACCCCCCATTGGTCGAACGGGTTGATGTCCCAGATGGCCGCCTCGACGAACACCTTGTGCTCGTACAGCGCGATCAAGGCCCCCAGCGTGCGGGCATCGATGCGTTGGGCGGTCAAGGTGTTGCTCGGCCGGTCGCCCTGGAAGGTGCGGTGCGCGGCCAGCGCCTCGATCGCCGCCTCGTCCTTGCCGGCGGCGCGCATCTCCTGGCGCACCTGCTCGGTCGACTTGCCCAGCATCAACGCCTCGGTCTGGGCGAAGCAGTTGGCCAGCAGCAGCTCATGGTGCTCGCCGAGCGGGTTCAGGCTTTCCAGCGGCACGATGAAATCGGCCGGGATGATGTGCGTGCCCTGGTGCAGCAGCTGGAAGTAGGCGTGCTGCCCGTTGGTGCCCGGCTCGCCCCACACGATCGGGCCGGTGGCTACCGACACCTGCGTGCCGTCCACGTGCACCGACTTGCCGTTGCTCTCCATGGTGAGCTGCTGCAGGTAGGCCGGAAAGCGGTGCAGGTACTGGTCGTAGGGTGCGATCAGGTGCGAACGGCAGTGGCGGAAGTTGGTGTACCACACCGTCAGCAGCGCCAGCGTCACCGGCAGGTTGGCGTGCAGCGGCGCGCTGCGAAAGTGCTCGTCCATGGCGTGACCGCCGTCCAGGAAGCGATCGAACCCATCCGGCCCGATCGACAGCATCAGCGGCAGGCCGATCGCCGACCACAGCGAATAGCGCCCGCCCACCCAGTCCCAGAAGCCGAACATGTTGTCGGTGTCGATGCCGAACGCGGCGACCGCCTCGGCGTTGGTGGAGACCGCCACGAAGTGCTGCGCGATGTCCGCCTCGCTCGCACCCGAGGCCAGGAACCACTCGCGCGCCGAGTGCGCGTTGGCCAGCGTCTCCTGGGTGGTGAAGGTCTTGGAGGCGACGATGAACAGCGTGGTGGCGGGGTCCAGGCCCTTGAGCGCCTTGACCAGGTGCGAGCCATCGACGTTGGAGACGAAGTGCATCGACAGGCGCTCGTGCGCGAACGGGGCGAGTGCCTCGACCGCCATCAGCGGCCCGAGATCCGAGCCACCGATGCCGATGTTGACCACGTCGGTGATCGCCCGCCCGTCGTGCCCGGTCCACTCGCCGCCGCGCACCCGATCGCTGAAGGTGCGAAGGCGCGCCAGCACGGCGCGGATGCCGGGCATGACGTCCTCGCCGTCGACCATGACCGCGCGATCCGAGCGATTCCTGAGGGCGGTGTGCAACGAGGCGCGCTCCTCGGTCGGGTTGACGGTACCGCCGTCGAACATGGCATCGCGCCGCTGTTCCACGTTCGAGGCCTTCGCCAGCTGCACCAGCAAGGCATGCGTGTCCGCATCCCCGGCACCGCGCAGCAGATGGTTCTTGGAGAAATCCAGGAACAGGCCGGCCGCCTCGATCTGCAGCGCGGCGAAGCGCTGCGGGTCGGCATCGAACAGCTGCGCAAGCGTGGTGTCACCCATCGCGCGACGGTGCGCGTCGAGCGCCTGCCACGCCGGGTTGTCCTGTAGTCGGGTCATCGACGCCATCGGATGCGGGGGGGGGCCCCAGTGTAGCGTCGTCCCGCACCCGCCGAACCCTTGCGACCCCGCACCGGCCGCGGCCGGTCAGCCGACTCGTCTCAGTCAGCCTCGCCGGTCACCACCGCGGTGTCGTCGCAGCCCAGCGCCTTGCCCAGCAGCGACAGGCGAGCCTGCACCGCGACGCTGTCGGGCACCGTGGTCGCCTCGTCCACGCGCAACGTGACCAGCTCGGAGGAGATCTCGAGTCGAGCGTGGTCGAGGATGGCCGGCACGCTGCCCGAGAACCGGTGACCAAGCAGCATCGCGGTGCCCAGCACGTGAGCGCGATCAGCGTCGGCCGGTTCGAGCAGCGACAGCACGGGGTTGTCGGCACGCTTGCCATAGCGCGCGTGCACCAGCGCGGCCAGGAAGGCACGTTGGGCATGCGTCACGCCCAGCAGCGGAAAGCGCAGGATGCGCTCGAACGCGTGCCGGGCCTGCACGTCCGGCGCCTCGCGCCAGGCGATGTCCGACAGCGCGCAGGCGGCGATGCGCAGCCGACGCTGTTCGGCGCTCTCGCCGATCGACAACGTCGCGGTGAAGCGCTCGAGCGCTTGGGCGAAGTCCGGCACCCGCGCCGTCTCGCGGCCCAGATCGCGACAGCCGGCGATCAGCGGATCCCGCTCGCGCTCGTCGGGCGGCAGTTGCTCGTACAACCAGCCCTCGCGCACGCCCAGCGAAGAGAACAGCACGCGACCGGGCGCCAGGCGCTTGAGCACCCGGTCCATGACCAGCGCGGCGGCCGGCAGGGTCGACACCCGCCGCCCGGGCACGCCCGGCGTGTCCTTGAGCTCGTCCTCGTCCATGGCCGCCAGTCGCTTGGCCAGCTGCCGCAGCTCGCCGGTGTCCATCTGCAGGCCGTGAATCACCGGCAAGGCGGTCGGCTGGGTGGCCAGCTGCACCTTGGCCAGCGCACGCCACCCCCCGCCGACCACGTGGAAGTCCGCGCCCTGAACCGCCTCGGCCAGCCGGTCGCGCAGGATGTCGTCGACATGCCGACGCGCCTGCTTGGCATCCTCCTTCATGCGCTTGGCAATCACCAGCGCGCCCAACGGCATGCTGACTCGGGCCGTGCCGACCACGTCGCGCCGCACCGCGGCGATCTCCAGGCTGCCGCCGCCCAGGTCGCCGACCAGACCGTCGGGCTCGTGGAAGCCTGCGATCACGCCGGTGGCCGCCAGGCGGGCCTCGTCGTCACCGCTCAGGATGGTCAGCGGCAGGCCCGACACCCTCTCCAGACGCTGCTTGAAGGCATCCCCGTTGGTGGCGTTGCGGATCGCCTCGGTGGCCAGCAGCGCGATCTGGCTGACCTGCATGGCACGGGCGATCGCCACGAACCGCTCCAGCGCCCGCGCCACGCAATCCATGGCGTCCTGCCCCAGGTTGCCCTCGTCATCCAGCGAGGCGCCCAGCCGGCACAGCGACTTTTCGTTGAAGCGTGGCAGCGGGGCACGGCCCAGGCGGTCGTAGACCACCAGGCGAACCGAATTCGAGCCCAGGTCGACGACCGCGACGTGCTCGTCCATGCCCGGCCTGTCCGGGTGGCCTTGGTTCACGCCGAGCTCAGCCGAGCTTGTCCATCGTGCCGGTCTCTTCGGCCAGCAGGTAGTAGAACGTCACCCGGTGCTTGCGGGTGTTGCCCTTCATGCGATCGCAGACCTTCTGGATGCCGGCATCGGCCGCCTCCGCATCCAGGCCCAGCTTCTTGGAGGCGAAGCCGTCGCGCACCCGGTCCAGCTCCTTGCGGTCGGTCGCGGCGACCGTGGCGGCATCGGCCGAGCCGCGCAGGGCGATACCGCAATACTTGACGATGGTATCGATGGCGCCGGTGTCGGGCTTGTCGCTGTAGCGCTCGACGTCGGTGGTGTAGTCGCTCATTCAAGATCTCCTGCGCGGCGTGAACGCCCCCGATCGCCGAATGACGACCGATGCACCCGGCAGCCTAGCGCATCGCCGATCCCGATGCGCAAGAGCCGGCACACGCTGCCCGGAGGCCGAGCACCGCCCGCGAACGAGCGGCGCGTTCGCGCTACCAGAAGCCGATCAGGATGGCGAGCATGCCGGCCACCAGCAGACCCGCGGCGATCATGCGCCCGCCGCCGGAGGCGGCGTTGCCTTCGGCCGCGTGCACCTCGTCGGCGATGCCCGGACTCCAGGTCATGCGCTCCACCTGCACCGGATCGGGCTCGGCGGTCATGTTGCTGCGCACCACCAGCACGATCACGCTGAACGCGGTCATGATGCCGACGTTGATGGTGAAGTGGATCGGCCACAGGCCGGCCTGGCCGAGCAGGAACACCAGCAGGCCGACCGCATGACCCAGGCCCAGCGTCCAGATCGCACCCGACCCGTTGGCCCGGCGCCAGAACGCGCCGACCATGAAGATCGCCACGATCGGCGGCACCAGGATCGCGAAGGCTTGCTGCAAGTAGGCCCACAGGCCGCCGAAGTTGGCGATTTGCGGCGCCCAGAGGATCGCGATCACCATCAGCACCAGCGTGGCCACCTGCCCATAGGTGGCGATCTTCTCGCGCGGCAACGTCGGGTTCTCCTCCAGCACGAAGTCGTGCACGATCAGCGTCGAGGCCGAGTTCAGCGTGGAGTCCACACTGGACATGATCGCGGCGATCAGCCCGGCCAGCACCAGCCCGGTCACGCCCACCGGCAGCACCGTGGTGACCAGCGAGGGGAACACCATGTCGGCGTTGGGCAGGTCCGGCACCAGCGTGATGGCCATGGCACCGGTGAGCACCATGGTGAACAGCGGGATCAGCTTCAGGAAGCCGCCCAGGATGGCGCCGTACTGAGCGTTCTTCAGATCCTTGGCACCGAGCACGCGCTGCACGATGTACTGGTTGGTGACCCAGTACCAGAAGCCGAGCAGCGACACCCCGACGATCAGTCCCGGCCACGGCAGCATCTCGTCGCCCATCGGACGCACCATCGACAGGTGATCCTCGTTGGGCGCCGAGGCGACCACGTTGGCCCACGAATAGTCCATCTGACCGAACATGATGATGGCCATCAACGTGGTGCCGAAGATCAGCACGATCGCCTGCAACAGGTCGGTGTAGACCACCGCCTTCAGCCCGCCGGCGGCGGTGTACAGCCCGGCGAAGATGCCCAGCCCCACGCACACCTGCCAGATCACCAGATCCGGGAAGAAGGTCTTGAGCACCACGGCCCCGGCGTACAGCCCGCCGGCGGTGTCGACGATGATGCTCAGCGCGATGGTGACGATCGAGAAGTAGCGCCGGCTGCGCCGGTCGTAGCGCAGCTCCAGGAACTCCGGGATCGTGGTGATCTTCGAGCGCAGGTACAGCGGCAGGAAGATGAAGGCCAGGATCAGCAGTGCAAGCCCGGACATCCACTCGTAGGAGGACACCGCGATGCCGCTGGAGTAGGCCGCGCCGGATAGCCCGATCAGCGTGGTGCTGGAGATGTTCGAGGCGAACAGCGAGAAGCCGATGATGCCCCAGCCGAGCGAGCGGCCGGCCAGGAACAGGTCCTCGCCGCTTTCGGTCTTTCTCGACACCCAGATGCCGATGGCGACGACGATCAGGAAGTAGATCGCGATGACCGCGATGTCGAGGGTGCCGATCGAACTGGCCACCTCCTCGAGCTCGACCTGTTCCATGCATTCAACGCCTTGTGACCGAGGTCACAAAGTGCACAAGCACTCCTCGGCCAGGCTCTCGCCTGCAAGCTTTACACGCATGGGCGCTCGGTAACCGACGGCTCCTGCTTCCTTGCGTGGATCCGGCAGGACCGCGCCGCTGGCCGCGAATTTCATGACGGGCTCCGCTTGACGAGCAGCTGATCAGAATCGTTCCCGTCCAGGCACCTTCAGGTTGTTGATGCGCGTGCGTCCGAGCAGCTTCAGCAGCACGCCCCGACAGGCCTTCAGGATCGGGTACAGCACCGCGGAGACCCGTTCGGAGCGAAACACCCAGTAGTTGAGCTTGTTCAGGACACCTGAGCGGCTGCTGATCAGCGCCAGCGCATGGATGGCGTCCGCACCATAATACAAGCGCTCGCCCATCTTCAGCACCATGCCCTCGTCCACGTCCAGCCCGGCCGCGGTGATCTCGCGCATGATGGGGGTGTCCTCGCGGGCGTCCACGATCTGGAAGTGGCCGATGTCGCGGCGCACGCGCATCACGCTGACGTAGTTGTCGCACGCCGGGCATTCCTTGTCGTAGACCAGCACGACATCGGCGTCGGAAAGGCTCATGCTTCGGGCTCCGAAAATGGGGCGGAATGTCCAGGCTGCGGCGCACCCTGCGCGAAGTCCCGGGCGGAATCCTGGGCCGATGCCTGGGCCGATACCTGGGCAGCTCCCTCGGCTGACGCCTGGACACGCCGGCGCACCTCGGCCAGGCCCAGCCCGCGCAGGTGGGCGATGTTGCGCACCGGGATGGCGTCGGGATCCGGGTGGCGCAGCAGCGCACGCTCCACCGCCTCCTCGCGCAGCAGGTGCAACAGGGGCACGGGGGATCGGTTGGTCCAGTGCGAGGGATCGCCCGGCGGCTCGCCCTCGAACAAATAGTCCGGGTGAAAGCTGGCCAGTTGCACCAGCCCGCGCAGCCCCAGCTCGTCCAGCAGCGCATCGGCGATCTCGACCAGGTCCAGGTAGTCGTCCAGGCGGGCGAAGCGGGCGTCGGTCAGCGCCAGCAGGCGCGTGGCATCGGGATGGGCGCCGGGCTCGACCAGCTGCGCCGCCTCGGCGGCGAGGATCTGCAGCACCGCCGCGGTTTCGCCGGTCAGCACCTGGATGTCCAGCGCACCGCTGCGCATCGCCTGACCGGCGAACGGGCACAGGTTCTCGGCCACCACGAAGCCTGCCAGCCAGCCGGCCACGCGCGCCGTCACATCCGATTCGGGAGACATCGTCGGCAACGATATACTGCCGGCGCGCCGAACGGCCGCCGCCGACCGCCATCTTCCGATTCCACGCGATGAATCCCGATCTCGAGCGCCTGCAACCCTATCCCTTCGAGCGACTGCGCACCCTGCTCGAGGGCGTGACGCCGGCCGAGTTGCCGCCGGTGCGCCTGTCGATCGGCGAGCCGACCCGCTCCGCCCCGCCGGCGGCACTGGCCGCGCTGACCGGTTCGCTGGCACACAGCGAGCGCTACCCGTCGACCTGGGGCAGCGAGGGGCTGCGCGAGGCCATCGCCGGCTGGCTGACCCGACGCTTCGGGCTGGCGGACGAGGCCGGGCTGGCGGCGCACGGCGTGCTGCCGCTGAACGGCACGCGCGAAGGGTTGTTCGCCATCGCGCAGTGCCTGCTGGACCGTACCGCCAGCGCACGCGATGTGCTGATGCCCAACCCGTTCTATCAGATCTACGAGGGGGCGACCCTGATGGCCGGTTGCCGTCCGGCGCTGTACGCGATCGACGAGCATGCCGACGACAACCTGGACGCCATCGAGGCGGCCGCCTGGGGCGCCTGCCAGATGGTGTACGTGTGCACGCCGGGCAACCCCACCGGTGCGGTGCTGTCCGAGGCGGCACTGGGCCGATTGATCGAGCGCGCCCACCGGCACGACTTCGTCATCGTCTCGGACGAGTGCTACAGCGAGATCTACCGCGAGGCGGCCGGCGCCCCGCCCGGGCTGCTGCAGGCCTCGCACGCGATCGGCAACGCCGGGCACGCGCGCTGCCTGGCGTTTCACAGCCTGTCCAAGCGCTCCAACCTGCCCGGGCTGCGCTCCGGCTTCGTGGCAGGCGATGCCGCGCTGCTGCAGCGCTTCGCCGACTACCGCGCCTACCACGGCTGCTCGATGCCGGGCTTTGCCCAGGCGGCCAGCATCGCCGCCTGGAACGACGAGGAGCACGTGCGCGCCAACCGCCAGGCCTACGATGCCAGCTACCAGGCGGTGCAGCGCGCGCTCGCCCCGGTGCTCGACATCCCGGTGCCGCCCGGCGGCTTCTACCTGTGGCCCCGGCTGCCGATCGATGACCAGCGCGCCACGCGCGCCCTGCTGCACGATGCCAACGTGCGCGTGGTGCCCGGCAGCTACCTGGCGCGCGACGATGCGCAGGGCCGCAACCCTGGCACCGGCCGCCTGCGGCTGGCCTTGGTCGCCTCGCCCGACGATTGCCGGGCGGCGGCCGAGCGCATCGCCACGGTGCTCGCCTCCCTGATCGATTCCCCGTCGACGCAGCGCGTCGCCGGCTGACCTTCACCCCGGATACCATCACGCCCCATGAGCGATCTCGAAAAGACCATCAACGATGCCTGGGAGGCTCGTGCCGAGCTGTCGCCGGCGGATGCGAGCGGCGATGCCGGCCGCGCGGTCGAACAGGCCATCGCGCTGCTGGACAGCGGCGAGGCGCGGGTGGCCGAGCCGCTGGGCGACAGCCGATGGCAGGTCAACCAATGGCTGAAGAAGGCGGTGCTGCTGTCGTTCCGATTGCGCGACAACGCGCTGATCGAGGCCGGCGACGACACCCGCTACTTCGACAAGGTGCCGGGCAAGTTCACCGACATGAGCGCCGAGCAGTTCGCCGCCGCCGGGGTGCGCGTGGTGCCGCCGGCCATGGCGCGCAAGGGCAGCTACGTGGCGCCCAATACCGTGCTGATGCCCAGCTACGTCAACATCGGCGCCTACGTCGACTCGGGCACCATGGTCGACACCTGGGCCACGGTCGGCTCCTGCGCACAGATCGGCAAGAACGTGCACCTGTCCGGCGGCGTGGGCATCGGTGGCGTGCTGGAGCCGCTGCAAGCGTCGCCGACGATCATCGAGGACGACTGCTTCATCGGTGCCCGCTCCGAGGTGGTGGAAGGGGTGATCGTGGAGCAGGGCTCGGTCATCTCGATGGGGGTGTATCTGGGCCAGAGCACGCGCATCTACGATCGCGAGCGTGACGAGGTCAGCTACGGGCGCGTACCGGCAGGCTCGGTGGTGGTGTCGGGCAACCTGCCGGCCGAGAACGGGCGCTACTCGCTGTACTGCGCGGTGATCGTCAAGCGCGTCGATGCCAAGACCCGCACCAAGGTCGGCATCAACGAGCTGCTGCGCATCGTCGATTGAGGCGCCTGCGATGATCGTCTACGGCATCCCCGGCTGCGACAGCGTCAAGAAGGCGCGTCGCTGGCTGGACGAGCACGGCATCGACTACACCTTCCACGACTACAAGAAGCACGGCATCGAGGCCGAGCGCCTGTCCGGCTGGGCCGAGACGGTCGGCTGGGAGTCGCTGCTGAACCGGCGCGGAACCACCTTTCGCCGGCTGGACGAGGCGGACCGCGCCGAGCTGGACAGCGACAAGGCGCAAGCGCTGATGCGCGAGCACACCAGCCTGATCAAGCGTCCGGTGGTGGAGCACGGCGACGAGGTGCTGGTCGGCTTCGAGGGGCAGACCTGGAAGCAGTTGCTGGTCGAGTAGCGACCACCGTCGTTACCGATCAGCTTCCGCCCCAGCGCCCGAAGGTGTAACGCCGCTCGGCGGGAACGTCCAGATGCTCGGGCGGATCGGCGATGGCCGGCGCCTGGCGGGCATCGTGGCCGAGGGCTTCCAGCGCGATCCGTATCGGCGAGGCAGCCGGCAACGCCTCGGTGAACGCGGCGTCCCACCAGCGCAGGCGCCCGCCCTCCACCACCGCGTACACCCGCCCCGACGCCTGGTCGGCCAGTTCCAGCCGCGCGATGCGCTGCGCGCAGGTTCGCAGGAAGCGGGTGTCGTCGGCAGACGTCGACGCCGCATCGGGCAGCACCTGCTCGGCGCACGTGGCGTCGACGTTGGTCCGGCGGTAGCGATCGATGGCGATCATCCGATCGACATCCAGGATCGTCATGCGATCGTTCCAGCCGAAGGCGGCGGTCCTGGGACGCGCGCCTTCGGGGACATCGTTGTCGAGGAATTCGAAGTGCACCCGCTTGTCGCAGGCGGTCACCCAGGACAGGAACAACGCGGGCATGCCGGTGTACGCCTCGACGTTGTGGTACAGCAGGTCGTCCACCGCCTTGTAGCGACCGGTGGTTCCGCCGCGCTTCCAGGCCCGCGTCACGGTCTCGGCCGGGGGCGTGATCATGAAGAACAGGAAGATCCGATCCCCGAAGCGGGTGAGCAACCGGCTGGTGTCGGGACGCCGTTCATCCAGGGTGAAGCTGTCGAAGCGGAAGCGATCGATCAGCAGGTGCGACATCGCCCCGCGCCCCGCCTTGGCCGCCATGTAGCGATCCAGCTTCTGATCGATCATCGCCAGTTCCTGCCCGGTAAGCATCGCAGCGTACTTGTCGTCCTCGCCCAGCGATGCGTAGTCCAGCAGCGACTTGCGCCAATAGTCCGGACTGATCAGCGCGAAGTCCACCCAGGGAATCCCCAGCCGCTCGGCCAGCGCCCGCTGCTGCGGCCGGATCGTGCTCTTGCCCGAGGCGGACGCCCCCTTGACGTTCATGATCACCGGCTTCTCCTGCGCCGGCAGGCGACGATAGCCCTCGCGCTCGACGCCGCGTTCGAACAACGGGGCGATGGCCTGAGCGACGACATCGCTGCCGTGGCCCATGCAGACCCGGTTCGCGGCCATCTCGATCATCAGCCGCTGGTCGGCGGGCAGGCGCCCCTGCTGTCCGAGCACCGCGCCGACGATCTGCTGCAGCGCCTGCAGGCAGGCACGTCGCAACGGCGCCTCGCAGCCGACGGCCGCCTCTTCCAGGTGGGCCAGCACCTGCACCGGCGTCCGCGCAGCGCCGGCATCCGCCGGGTTGGGGGTGCGCGCCCCGAACCAGCGCGAAAGCCAGGTACGTCCCTTGCCGGAAACACGCGAGGCGTCCGTGACCACCGGGCCACGTGCCACGCCCAGCTCGTGGCCGAGCGTCTCGATCGCCTGAGCGCGCATCGCATCGAACGTCTGCTGCACCTCCCCCAGCGAGGGCAGGACGTGATCATCGAGCAGCGTGGCCACCATCGCGCGCAGGTTGAGCCCGAGCACCTCGTAGGTCGGCCCGTCGGGTACCGACAGATCGGCCGTCACCCGCACCAGCACGTCGTGCAGGGCCAGACGCTCGACGCGCAAGCAGGCGCAATCGACGGCGCTCATGCCGGCGAAGCTTGCCATCTCGAGCGCGTCGGCGTGCGACACGCAGGCGTTGTCGGGCCGGAACACCGTCACCTGCGGCAGCAAGCGCTGCGGGATCGACGATGAGAGCCCCGGGTTCCAGGCATCCTCGACGCCCGCGTCGCTCATCGTGGTCGAACGGTTCGCGTCGCCGTCGTCTGGATCGGGAAGGCGGCCGGATCGGACCACCGGCCGACGCAGCCCATCACGCGGTTCGATCCCGGCGTCCCCGCCGGTACCGTACCCACAGGAACTTGAACAGCGGAAGCAGGATGAGAATCACCGCCACCACGGTGATCGGGCCGGCGATCGGGCGGGTCAGGAAGATCGACGGATCGCCGGAGGACAGCAGCAAGGACTGTCGCAACGTCGGCTCGGCGATCGGCCCCAGCACGATCGCCAGCACCGCGGGCGCGAGCGGATAGTCGAGCTTTCGCAGGAAGTAGGCGGACAGGCCGAAGCCGAGCATCAGCCACACGTCGTGCATGTCGCGCGTGGCCGCGTACCCGCCCACCACCGACAGCACGAAGATCATCGAGGCCAGGATCGTGAACGGCATGCGCAGCATCGCGATGAACAGCGGGATGAACGCCAGGTTCACCACCAGCGCGAAGAAGTTGGACACGTAGAACGAGCCGATCAGGCCCCACACGAACTCGGGCTGATCGGTGAACAGGCGCGGTCCGGGCGTCAGCCCCCAGATCACCATGCCGCCGAGCAGGATGGCGGTGGTGGGCGAGCCGGGAATGCCGAGCGTGAGCATCGGCAGCATGGACCCGGTGGAGGCGGAGTTGTTGGCCGCCTCGGGCGCGGCGACACCGCCGGGGTGGCCCCGACCGAACTCCTCGGGATTCTTGGACACCAGCTTGGAGACGCCATAGGCCATCAGCGAGCCGGGCGTGGCGCCGGCGGCCGGCAGGATGCCGACGAAGAAGCCGAGGAACGAGCCGATGGTGGTGCCCTTCCAGCCGCGTCGCATGCCCTCGCGAGCATCATCGACCGTGCCCTTGACCGACATCTCGGTCTCGGTGGCGGTGATCTTGCCGCGCGTGCTGTCGATCGTCCAGAGCATCTCGCCGATGCCGTACACGCCGATGGCGAGCACCAGGAAGTTGATGCCGTGCAGGAAGCCGCTGATGTCGAAGAACACCAGGCGCGGGGCGCCGGAGATCTGATCGAACCCGACCGAGGCCAGCACCAGGCCGACACAAATCGAGAAGAGGGTCTTGGGAATGTCGTCACCGCCCAGGCCGATGAAGGTGGCGAACGCCAGCAGCATCAGCGCGAACACCTCGGGCGGCCCGAAGCTGAGCGCCACCGAGGCCAGCATCGGAGCAAAGCCTGTGAAGAAGACGTTGGCGACCGTGCCGCCGATGAACGAGGCGATCGCCGCGGTCACCAATGCCAGGCGCGCACGGCCCTGCAAGGCCAGCGGACGGCCGTCGAAGGTGGTCGCCACCGCCGTCGACGCACCGGGTATGCCGAGCGTGATCGAGGAGATCGCGCCGCCGTACATCGCGCCGTAGTAGATCGCGGCCAGGAAGATGATGGCCGAGTTCGGCGGCACCAGGAACGTGATCGGCAACAGGATCGCGACCCCGTTGACCGAGCCGAGTCCCGGCATCGCACCGATGAACAGCCCGAGCGTGACGCCGAGCAGGATGAGCAACAGGTTCAGCGGCTGGATCGACAGCAGGATGCCGTCGCCCAGCTGCCCGAGGATCTCGATCATGCCGGGAATGTACCTGTGGCGATCAGTAGATGATGGTGTTCATGAAGTTGAAGAACGGCTCCAGGAACGGCAATCCCTTCGGCATCGTGATTCGCATCAGCGCCTCGAAGAAGAAGAAGAACACGATCGGCGCAACGATCGAGATCGTCATCGTCAGCCGCCAGGTGTGCCGGCCCAGGAAACGCAGGTAGTAGACCAGGAAGACGAACATCGCACCGTACATCGACAGCACGTCGATCAAGGCGATGAAACCGAGCAGACCACCGCCCACCATCACCAGCATCTTCTTGCCGTAGGTGTCCAGCAGTGGCTCCTCGCTCCGCGAAGGGACCGAGTTGCGCTTCCAGCCGTTGATGAAGATCATCACGGTGCACGCCAGCATCACCGCCGACAGCCAGAAAGGCCAGGCCCCGCCACCGGGGCCCTCGCCGCTGATGTAGCCCACCTCCAGCTCGGTGCTCTTGACCATCAGGTAGATCGAAAAGAGGGCCAGCACGCCGGCCGTGATCATCTCTGCGCGCCGCATGTGGCCCTCCTCCTGACCTGTAGCCCGGTTCGTTCAGCCTTCCATCTCGGCCAGCAGCGCCTTGTGCCGCTCGACCTGGGTCGCCCAGTACGCGCGCTGCTCGTCCGCATCCATCCACAACGGGGACAGGCTCTCGGAGGCCATGTAGTCCTGCCATTCCTGGGTGTCGTAGATCTTCTTGAACAGGTCCTGGTAGTAGGCGGCGGCCTCGTCGGACATGCCCGGGGCCCCGACGACCGCGCGCTGGTTGTAGTAGCTGAAGTCCTTGCCCAGCTCCTTCACGGTCGGGATCTCCGACACCAGCGGCAGCCGGTCGTCGGAGAACGACACCAGCGGCACGACGTCACCGTTCTCGAAGAAGCCCTTGGCCTCCGAGGGGTTGTTGACCGAGGACATGATCTGCTGACCGGCCAGGTCCTTGGCGACCGCACCGCCCCCGTCGTAGGGGATGTACTTGACGTTCAGGTCGTAGTTCTGCTCGAGCCAGGTGGTCACCAGGGAGTCTTCCTGGCCCTTGCCGGTTCCGCCCATCACCCACTCGCCATCGGCTTCCTTGACGGCCGCCTGCCAGCCCTCGAAGTCGGTGATGCCGCGCTCCTGGTGCACCCACAGCACGAACGGGTCGACGCCCATCATGGCCACCGGCGTGAAGGTGCTGATGTCGATGCCCAGGTTGGGCTGACGCAGCGGCGTGGTGAAGAACGAGTTCAGCGTCACCAGGATGGTGTGATCCGGATCCCGGGTGCTGTTCAACGCGAGCAGCGCCTCCGCCCCGGAACCGCCACCCTTGTTGTTCGGGATCAGCGGGCGCGGTGTCATGTCGCCCTTCTCGGCCACCGACTGGATGAAGCGCGCGATCTGATCGGCCCCGCCGCCGGCGCCGGCCATGATCACGAAGTCGATCGGCTTGGTCGGTTCCCAGGCGGTGGCCGCCCCGCTGAACGCGCTCGCCGCCAGTGCCGTGGCACCGACGACGCCGAGGAATCGTCTCTTGGTCGTCTGCATAGCTACTCTCTCTCCTCCCAGCATGCTTCTGCTGTACTTGCGCGAAAGCGTCGCGCGACGCACTGCCGTGTCCCATCGAGCCGCACGCTCGAGCTCGTGCCTGTCGCCGTTCGACACCGGATCAGTGAACGAACACGACCGGCATCGTCGAGTGATCGACGATGTGCTGGGTATTGCCGCCCAGCACGGTCTCGCGTTCGTGACTCTGGCTGTAGGCGCCCATGATCAGCGTGTCCGCACCGCAGGCGGCACTGTGCTCGAGCAGCGGCTTGCCGACCCGCTTGCGCGATGCGAATCGATCGATGGATGCCGCGATGCCGCGCTCGGCGAGATAGCGCACCAGGCTGTCCGAATCGGCCCCGTTCACCTCGCTGCCGGCGGTGAGCACGGTCACGGACGAGGCACCGGCCACCAGGTCCAGCGTCAGCGCGACCGCCCGGCTCGCTTCGGTCGAACCGTTCCAGGCGATGGCCACGTGCTCGCACAGCGTGGCCGGCGGCGTGTCCGCCATCGGGCACATCATGATCGGCCGGCCGGTGTTGAACAGCGCCGCCTTCAGCGTGTTCATGCCCAGGTTGCGGCTGACGTCCGGCTTGGCCACGCAGATCAGGTCCGCCAGCCGGCCGTGACGCTTGATGACATCGACTTGGCGGCCCTGCTGCTCGACCCAGGAGGCGGACGCCACCCCGTCGAGGGGATCGTCGGACAGGGTGACGCCGAACCGTGCGGCCAGAGCCTCGACCTCGGCACGCAGGCTGTCCTCCTCCTGGTCGGCCACGGTCGCCGTCTGCCTGAGCAGCAGCTCGCGCATCGCCTTGGGGATCGGGACACCGTACGGCAGCAGGTCCTCGGCACGGGGTCGGCAATGCGTGATCACGACGTGCGAATGGAACCTGCGAGCCAGCGCCGAGGCGTGGGCGAAGACGTTGTCGCCCTTGCCATCGCCGCGCACCGGCATCACGATCCTACGCAGCACGGGATGCCTCTTGCAGGCAGCGGTGGCGCATCGACGGCACGCTCAGCTAGCGACCTGGCCGACGGCACCGGAGGCGACGACGCGCTCCAGCTCCTCACCGCTGTAGCCGAGCACCTGCTCGAGTATCTCCTTGCTGTGCTCGCCCAGCAGCGGCGATCGCTCGACCTCGACCGGGCTGTCGGAGAGCTTGATCGGACAGCCGACGCTCAGGTACTCGCCGCGTTCCGGATGATCCACCCGCACCATGGTGCCGGTGGCGAACAATCCCTCGTCCTCGGAAATCTCCTTCATGGACAGGATCGGTCCGACCGGGATGTCGTGCGGGTTGCAGGTCTCCATCACCTCGAACTTGGTTCGGGTCATGGTCCAGCGCTCGATCGTCTCGAAGATGTGGTTGAGCTTGTCGAGCCGTTCCGGTGGTGTGGCGTAGCCCTCTTCGGTCTTCCATTCCGGCTTGCCGATCAGCTCGCAGACCTTCTCCCAGACCGCGGCCTGGATGATGAAGTAGGTGTACGCGTTCGGATCCTGCTCCCAGCCCTTGCACTTGAGGATGCGTCCGGGCTGACCGCCCCCCGAATCGTTGCCGGCGCGCGGTGTCGCTTCACCGAACGGGATGCCTTCGCCGAACTGCGAGTATTCCTTGAGCGGTCCCGCCTCCAGGCGTTGCTGATCGCGAAGCTTCACGCGGGCAAGGTTCAGCACGCTGTCCTGCATCGCGCATGCGACCTTCTGGCCACGGCCGGACCGCTCGCGCTGGTACAGCGCGGTGACGATGCCGAGCGCCAAGTGCAGGCCGGTCCCCGAATCGCCGATCTGGGCACCGGTGACCAGGGGCGGCCCGTCCAGGAAGCCGGTGGTCGAGGCCGAGCCACCGGCGCACTGCGCCACGTTCTCGTAGACCTTGCACTCCTGATACTTGCCCGGCCCGAAGCCCTTGATCGAGGCCATGATCAATCGCGGGTTGATCTCCTGGATGCGCTCCCACGAAAAGCCCATGCGGTCCAGCGCACCGGGCGCGAAGTTCTCGACCAGCACGTCGCACTCCTCGATCAACCGGGTGAGCACCTCCTTGCCGGTCTCGTTCTTGGAGTTCAGTTCGATCGATCGCTTGTTGTGATTGAGCATTGTGAAGTACAAGCTGTCCACGCCCGGCTTGTCGATCAGCTGCTTGCGCGTCGCGTCGCCGACGCCCGGGCGCTCTACCTTGATGACATCGGCACCGAACCAGGCCAGCAGCTGCGTGCAGGTCGGACCCGACTGCACGTGCGTGAAATCGAGGATCTTGATTCCGTCCAGAGCTTTCATGGGGGGACTTGTGTAAGAGGGTTGCGTGTGACGTGGGTCAGCTTACTGCCTGCCGACGCCGCCCTGCGGACTCGGCTCGTGCGCACGGTCGCCTCGTGGCCTGCACGACGGTACACGGAAACCGATCAGGTTGGGAACCTTCGGAAGCACACCTGTGCCCCAAAAGCGACACCGACGATCGGGGACGGACCGCCCCGATCGGCTCACGCGATCTCAGCTCGCAGCGGCGCGCCGGTTCTCGGCCAGCTTCGCATCCACCGTGGCGACGACCTCGTCGACGATGTCCGACTGCTGTCCCACGCTGGCGGCCACGCGCTGCACCAGCCGATCGACACGCTCGATGCGCTCGGCCCCGGCGTCGATGGCCCGTGCGGCGGATGAGGGCTTGAGCAGCTGCTCGGCCGCCTTGGCGTACTTCTCGAACGGCACCTGATCGGCCGCGTCCGCCCCGAGCGTGCGCGCCAGGTTGTCCACCCAGGCGTAGACCGTGCGCGCGGTGTCCAGGTCGCCATGCACCGCATCGCGGATCGCACGGGCATCGCCACGCGTCACGCAGCGGTAGTTGCCGGTGAGCAGCATGCTCCACTTCGCCATCGGCACGAACAGCGAGTCGAACACCCGCAGCTTGACCGGCACGTCCTTGTCATCCAGGCGAACGGCGGCGATGTCGCTCTCCAGCGAGCGCAGCATCTCGTTGTGCGCCGCCGAGGCGAACACGGCGGTCTTGAAGTTGGTCGGCAGACCGACCTGCAACACGTTGGCCGCCTCTTCGGGCGGACGAAACGCCTGCGGGTCGGGGCTGCACAACGTCACCAGCCCGGGCTCGAAGGCCGACCACAACTCGGCATCGTCATAGGCGGCGTCCAGGTCCGCACCGGCGAGCGCATCGATGCGCCGCAGGTACGGCAGCGGCGGCATGTTCATGATCGACAGGCAAGGCACGCCGGAGGCGGCTATGCGCTGCATCAGATCGCGCACCTCACCGGCCGAGTACTGCGGCTCCTGCATGGCCAGCGCGACCAGATCGTAGTCACCCGGTTGCACTTCGGCCGGCACCACCGCATCCAGCTTGCCCGGCTGACCGACCGAGGAGATGACGCGCGCGGCATCCTCGCCCTTGAACGTGAGGCGAACACGCGTGCCCTCGGCGTTGATCAGCGTTGCCGTGGCTGCGCGGCAGACGAGCGAGACGTCGTGTCCGGCCATCAGCAACTTGGTGGACAGCAACGAGCCGTAGGAGGCGCCGAGGATGAGGATTCGCATCGGTGAAGGTTTCCGGTTCGACGTTCAGTATAGGGAATCGCGTATTCGACCCGCGAGGGCGTGCCGACGCCCCACGAGAGCGGGGCGAACCTGACGGCCCGATACGCCTCGTCGAGATCGATGATGGTGCGGGCCGACGCTGCCGGTATCATGCCTCCAACCTATCCGGAGCGCCGAGCGTGATACCCGACACGATGAAGACCGTCGAGATGCGTGAGGCCGGCGGCCCGGACGTCCTGGTCGGCGGAACGCGCGCCGTGCCGGTGGCGGCAGACCACGAGGTGCTGATCAAGGTCAGCGCCGCCGGCGTGAACGGCCCGGACCTGGTGCAGCGCCGAGGTCACTATCCGCCGCCGCCCGATGCCTCCGACCTGCTCGGACTGGAGGTCTCGGGCGAGATCGTGGCGATCGGCGATGCGGTCCGCACCCGCTCGGTGGGCGAGCGCGTGTGCGCCTTGACCAACGGGGGTGGCTACGCCGCCTACGTGGCGGTGGACGCCGCGCACTGCCTGCCGATCCCCGAGGGGGTCGATGAACGGGACGCGGCCGGCTTGCCGGAGACCTTTTTCACCGTATGGAGCAACTGCTTCCACACCGAGCGTCCGACGCCCGGCTCGCTGTTCCTGGTTCACGGCGGCGCCGGTGGCATCGGTTCGACCGCCACCCAGCTCGGTGCGGCGCTCGGGTTGCGGGTCTTCGCCACCTGCGGGGGCGAGCAGAACGCGCGCCACTGCCTGGCCAACGGTGCCGAACGGGCGATCGACTACACCTGCGAGGACTTCGAGACCATCGTGCGCGAGGCCGGCGGCGCCGAGCTGATCCTGGACATCGTCGGCGGTCCCTACATCGCCCGCAACATCAAGGCGGCAAAGGCGGACGGCCGCATCGTGCAGCTGGCGTTCAACCAAGGGTCGAAGGTGGAGATCAACCTGATGCCGATCATGCTGAAACGGCTGACCTACACCGGCTCGACGCTGCGTTCCCGCCCCGCGCCGTTCAAGAGCGAGATCGCCCGTGCCCTGAGCGAGGAGGTCTGGCCGCTGTTCGCCACGGCGCAGCTGCGAACCCACACGCACGAGATCTTCCCGTTCGATCGCGCCGCCCAGGCGCACGCGCTGCTCGAATCGGGCGGGCACCGTGGCAAGCTGCTGCTCACACCGGATTGAGCGGCAGTCCCGTGAGCACCGGCCCGCCGGCGCCTGCGAACGGCATCCGGCCGTTGGTCGTGGTCATCATCGACACGTTCACCACCTATCAGCGCGCGATCATCCGCCGACTCGCGGAGCGCGCCGACGCGGCCGGCTACGACGTCGACACCGCGGTGGTTGCCGGATTCGTGCAGCGCTTCGCTCACCGCCCGCTGGTCAGCATCGGCATGCCGGTCGACGGTGTCACCAGCGTCGGCGGCGACGATGCAGCGACCACGCTTGCGCTACTGCGGCACATGACCGCCGATCCGGCTCGGCGTCGCTTCGCGTTCCTGCGTGGCCACAGGGGCAGCCACGAGGGCTGCGAGCGCGAACGGCCGTTCCGTCAGGTGATGGGCGAGCGTGGCCTGCCGATCGACGAGACGCTGGTGATGGACGCGCACTTCAGCTGAGCGCCGATCGGGCAACGCATCGCCTGGCCGCCGAAGCCTGGCCGCCTGCCTCGGCGCCGCAGCGCGATCAGCCGGCCTTCGCCACCCGCTGCTCGCTGACCGGCATCACCCCTTCGATGCGCGTGGCGACCAGCTCGGCGGTGGCCGCCGCCAGGGTCCAGCCCAGGTGACCGTGGCCGGTGTTGTAGAACACCCCGGACTTCCTGCCCGACCCCACCCGCGGCAGCATGCTCGGCATCATCGGGCGCAGTCCCGCCCAGGGGATCACGTGCTCGGTGTCGATGCCGGGAAAGAACCGTCGGCACCAGGCCACCAGCGGCTCGACGCGATCGGCGCGAATGTCCTTGTTGGAGCCGCTGAACTCGGCAGTGCCGGCGATGCGGAAGCGATCGCGGCCCAGGCGACTGGTGACGATCTTGGCATCGTCGTCCAGCAGGCTCACCCAGGGAGCGGCATCGGCGCTGACCTCGTCGTCCAGCGGGATGGTGACCGAATAGCCCTTGACCGGGTACACGTTGACCCGGTCGCCGACGTCGGCGGCCAGCTTGCGGCTGTGCATGCCGGCGCAGATGACCACCCCGTCGTGCTCGCTGCGCCCCACGCCCGCCTTGGGATCCGCGTTGCGCACCACCGACAGGTGACCGCGTCCGCCATGCGTGTGAAACACCGCCACCCCGTCCGGACCGTGCATCAGCTCCTGCACATCGGTGTCGAAGCGGAACTCGGCGCCGAGCCGCAGGCAGGCCTCGGCAAGCCCCCGCGTGTACTTGTGGATGTCGCCGGTGGAGTCGCTGGGCGTGAAGTAGCCGCCGACGAAGTCATCCTGCAGTGCCGGCTCGATCTTGCGCATCTCGTCGGGCGTCACCGCACGTCGATCCAGACCGCCTTCGGTCAGCAGCCGGTTCACGCGAGTGGCGTGCTCGTAGCCCTTCGTGTTGGTGTAGACGTGCAGGATGCCGCGCGTCTCGTGGTCGAAGGCGATGTTCTCGCGCTCGGCCCAGGCGTGCAGGTGCTCCCGCGCCGCCAGGGCCAGCTTCACGGTCTGCACGGTGTTGGCTTCGTAGCGCGGGATGTTGCCCATGAACTCGGCCATCCAGCTGAGCTTGTGCCAGTCCGGCTTCGGATTGACCAGCAACGGCGCATCGCGACGGAACATCCACTTCAGCCCCTTCAGGATGGTCGCCGTCTGGGTCCACACCTCGGCATTGGAGGCGGACAGCTGGCCCCCGTTGGCGAACGAGGTCTGCATGGCCGCGTAGCGATCGCGGTCGTAGACGGTGACGCGGTAGCCGCGTTGCAGCAAGGCGTAGGCGGTGGTGACACCGGTGATACCGGCGCCGATGACGGCGATGTTGGACATGTGGACAGACCCTCGTGAGCGTGGAGATCGGTTGACCGCGCGAACGGCCCGCTTGCATGGCCGCGCGAACGGCCCGGCGTGCATGGCCGCGCGAACGGCCCAGCGTGCATGACCGCGCGAGGCGGTCGGGTTTGCCCGATCTGTCCTGTCACCTGAGAGTGTGCGCCGCGCAAGCCCGGCTCCCCCTTCGGTGGACCGTGCGCGTGTCGTGACCTAAAGGGCCACGACGCATGCTCGGTCGCTCTCCAGATATCCTTAACCGGCCCGTGGTCCGGTTGCCTGAGAGTTTCCTGGGCGGTTGCTCCTTCGGCGCCGGCCATCGCCCCCGACACGGGTGCGCGACCGGACTCTCCCACGGGCCCGTCGCCGGCGGTGCCGGCTCGGACCGGTGGAGGATGCGCCGTGTTCGCAGCGCTTGCAACCACCAGATAGGTAAACGTCGCCAATGGATTCCCGGCCGCCGTCGCGCATCGGCGAACCGGTAGGATGCACGACCGCGAACGACGAACCGGCAGCCCGACGTCATGAATTCCGCGACCGACCTGCAGCTCGCCGCCAGCGTGCTGATCCTGGCCGCCATGCTCGTGGCGTTCGCCAGGGAGAGCATGAAGCCGTCCGGGGTCGCCGTGATCGGTGCCTCGGCCTGCCTGGCACTGGGCTTCGTCGACCAGGACGAGATGCTGGACGTGTTCTCCAACCCGGCCGTGATCGCGATCGGCGCGATGCTGATCCTGTCGCAGGCGCTGGTGCGCACCGGCACGCTGGAGGCACTGGCCAATCGCGTGGTGGCACTGGGCTCGGTGCGGCCGCGGCTGGCGGTCAGCGTGCTGATGGTGGTGGCGATGATCGCCTCGGCCTTCCTGAACAGCACGCCGGTGGTGGTGATCATGATCCCGCTGGTGATCACCTTGTCGCGCACCATCGGCAGCAGCTCGCGCAAGCTGCTGATCCCGCTGTCCTACCTGGCCATCCTGGGCGGCACCTGCACGCTGATCGGCACCTCCACCAACTTGCTGGTGGACAGTGTCGCGCGGGCCAACGGCCAGCCCGGCTTCGGGCTGTTCGACATCACCCGGGTCGGGCTGGTGGCGGCGGCCACCGGCGTGGCCTTCCTGCTGCTGGCCGGGCGTTGGCTGCTGCCCGAATCCACGGACGACCAACCCACCGCCGATGAGCGCGAGGCGGTCGACATCATCACCGAGGTCAGGCTGGACGGCGACTTCTCGGGCATCGGCGATCCGGTATCCGGGCTGGCCCTGCTCAAGCATCGCGGAGTGGCGCTGGTACGGGCCGATCGGGCAGGCGAGCGACTGGACGTGCGCAACGAGGAGGTCACGCTGCAGAAGGGGGACCGTCTGGTGCTGCGCGTCTCGCCGAGCGAACTGGCAACGCTTGCGCACACCGAAGGGCTTCGCCTGGGGCTGCGCCGAACGCGAACGCGCCCGCCCTCCGCCTCCGCCGAGGCGGAGCCCGTCACGCTGCGCTTCACCGTCGCCAACGGGGCGCGCATCGCCGATCGTCGCCTGTCCAGCGTCGGCATCCTGTGGTCGAACCCGATCACGGTGATCGGGGTGCGTCGGCACCGCGTGCTGGCGGGTCCCGACCTCAGCTCGCTGGTGATCAAGCCCGGTGACGAGATCCTGATCAGCGGCCCGGCGGCGGCGGTCGACGCCATCGCCAACGACCCGTACCACGTGCCGTCCCGGGCACCGGTCGCCAAGCCGTTCCTGCGCAACCGGGCCGCCTACGCGATCACCACGCTGGGTGTGGTGATCCTGCTGGCGGCGCTGGAGTGGCTGCCGTTGAGCGTGGCGGCGGTGATCGGCATCGGCTTCCTGCTGGTGGTGGGCAGCCTGGACACCGACGATGCCTGGTCGGCGCTGAACGCCGATGTGCTGATCCTGATCTACGCGATGCTCATCGTGGGGGCGGCGTTGCAGAACACCGGCGCCGTCAGCTCGCTGGTGACGTTGGTGGTGCCCTGGTTGCAGAGCCTGCCGCCGTTGGCGATCGTGCTGGTGGTGTACTTCCTGACCTCGACGCTGACCGAGACCATCACCAACAACGGCGTCGCGGTGATCATGACGCCGCTGGTCATCGCGCTGGCCGACGGGTTGGGCATGCAGCCCATCGTATTGATCGTGGCGGTGATGTTCGCCGCCAGCGCAAGCTTCGCCACTCCGATCGGCTACCAGACCAACACGTTGGTGCACATCGCCGGACGCTACCGCTTCGTGGAGTTCCTGAAGATCGGCATCCCGATGAACCTGGTGGTGGGCTGCGTGACCTGCGTGGCGATCGTCGCCCTGTACTGAGCTGTACTGCGCTGTACTGCGCTGTACTGCGCTGTACTGCGCTGCACTGGGCTGCACCGGGCCCGCCGGGTCCGATCAGATGATCGCGTGCCGCACCTTGGCCGACACCCACTCGCTGAGCACCACGGTGCCCAGGATGACGATGAAGATCAGCGTCACCTGTGGCCAGGCCAGCGTGTTCAAGGAAGCCTGCAGCTGCACGCCGATGCCTCCCGCGCCGACCAACCCCAGGATCGTGGACTCGCGGATGTTGATGTCCCAGCGGAACACCGTGATGCCGGCGAAGGCGGGCAGGATCTGCGGCACGATGCCGTAGTCCAGGATCTGCGCCCCCGAGGCGCCGGTGGCGGTGACCGCCTCGATCTGCCCCACGTCGGTCTCCTCGATCGCCTCGTAGAGCAGCTTGGCGATGAAGCCGATCGAGCGCAGGCCGATGGCGATGATGCCGGCCAGCAAGCCCGGCCCGATGATCGATACCAGCAGCAGCGCCCAGATCAGGGAGTTGATCGAGCGCGAGGCGACGATGATGAACAGCGCCACCGGACGCACGAAATAGCGGCTGGGCGTGGTGTTGCGGGCCGCCAGGAAGGCCACCGGCACCGCCAGGATCACGCCCAGGAGCGTGCCCAGGGTTGCGATGTTGAGCGTGTCCCACAGCGGCACCCACAGCTTGTCGATGTAGTCCCAGCGCGGCGGCACCATGCGCGCGCCCAGGTCTGCCGCCTGGCGCGGCGCATCGGCCACGAACGCCCAGATGGTGTCGGCGGTCATGATCTGCCAGCACCAAACGAACAGCGCCACCAGGGCCAGCCACAGCGCCCAGATCAGCAGCCGCAGGCCGTTGGTGCGATGCCGCCAGGCGGCCGCATCCGGTGGGCTCGTCATCGTGCCGGTCTCGCTCATTGCACCCACTTCCTGACGAAGCCGGACAGGTACTCGGCCAGCATGACGATGAGAATGATGATCAGCAGGATGGCACCGGCCGAATCGAACTCGTAGCGATCGATCGCGGTGTTCAGCGTGGCGCCGATGCCGCCGGCACCGACGATGCCGATCACCGCCGATTCACGGAAGTTGATGTCCAGCCGGTACAGCGACAGCCCGATCAGGCGCGGCATGACCTGCGGCTGCACCGCGTAGTTGACCAGCTGCCCCCAGGAGCCACCGGTGGAACGGATCGCCTCGCTCTGGGTCTCGTCGATGTCCTCGATGGCCTCGGCCAGCAACTTGGCCAGGAAGCCGATCGTTGCGAACGACAGCGTCAGGAAGCCTGCGAACGGGCCGAAGCCGAACATCGCCACGAACAGGATCGCCACGATGATCTCCTGCAAGGATCGCGAGATCGCCACGATGGCCCGGCACACGTAGTAGACCGGCACCGGCGCCAGGTTGCGCGCCGCGCCGATGCCGACCGGAATCGACAGCAGCACCCCGACCACCGTGGAGGTCAGCGTCATCGTCAGGCTCTCGATCAGCCCCTGCGAGATGTCGCGCCAGCGGGTGGTGAAGTCGGGCGACAGGAAACCCTGCACGAAGCGCCAGCCGCGCTCCATGCCCTCGGCGATGCGCTGCCCGTCCACCTCGACCGTGGAGATGGCCAGGATCAGGTACACCACGGCACCGACGCCGAGGGTCCACCGCCAGCGCCGGCTCTTGATCAGCGCCGGCGGACGGCGCCAGCGCCGCGCCGCCTCGGTCGCCTCGACGACGCCGCCGGCACCGCGGCTCACGAGCGCGCGCTCACCGGGGTGACGAGCTCGACCGGATCGGCCTCGTCATCGGCCTCGCCGTGCGCGGATTCGGGACCGTCCATCGTGGTCCAGTCCTCGTCGCCGTAGATGGTGGTCAGCACCGACTCGTCCAGCGCCGAGGGCGGGCCGTCGAACACGATGCGCCCCTTCTGCAAGCCGATCAGCCGTTCGGTGAAACGCTGTGCCAGCACCACGTCGTGAATGTTGATGATCGCCGGCAGGCCGCGTTCGGCGCACACCTCGGTGATCAGTCGCATGATCTGGCGCGAGGTCTTGGGATCCAGCGAGGCGGTGGGTTCGTCCACCAGCAACAGCTCCGGCTCCTGCTCCAGCGCCCGGGCGATGCCGACGCGCTGGCGTTGGCCGCCGGACAGCGCATCGGCGCGCTTGTTCGCGTGATCGGACAGACCGACGCGTTCGAGCAGCGCGAACGCCGCCTCGACATCGCCGACCGGAAAGCGCCTGAGGAAGCTGCGCCAGAACGGCACGTAGCCCAGTCGCCCGGACAGCACGTTCTCCATCACCGACAGCCGCTCGACCAGCGCGTACTCCTGGAAGATCATGCCGATGCGTCGCCGCGCACGGCGCAAGCCCCCGGCGCCCAGGCCGGTGAGCTCCAGGTCGCCCAGATGTACCGAGCCGCCGGTGGGTTCGACCAGGCGGTTGATGCAGCGGATCAGCGTCGACTTGCCGGCCCCCGAAGGACCGATCAGCCCGACCACCTGACCGGCCGGGACCTCGAAGCTGACATCGTCGAGGGCCCGGTCACCGGCCGCGTAAGTCTTGGTGAGACCGCGAACGCTCAGCACGAGCGTTCGCCGCTGGCGCGCTGCACCCTAGCCGCAGGAGTAGTCGACGCCGTTGGCGTCATCGATCTTGCGGATCACTTCCCACTCGTTCTTGAAGGTGATCGGCACGAACTGCGCCTCGCCGCTCTTGCTGAACTCCTCCTCCAGCGCGGTGCCGGCCCATTCGAAGCTCTGGAACGCCTCCTCGATGCTGGCCCGCAGTTCGGGGGTCAGGTCGTGGGCGGTGCCGTAGCTGGTGGTCGGGAAGGTCTGCGAGGTGTAGATCGACACCAGCTGGTCCTCGGTGACCACCTCGCGGCTGAGCAGGCGCGACAGTACCGAGTTGGCGATGGCGGCCGCCGGATAATCCTGGTTGGCGACCCCGAGGATCGAGTTGTCGTGCTTGCCGGAGAACACCGGCTCGAAGTCGCGCCCGGGCTCCATGTCGTAGTCGGCCTTCAGGATCGCGGACGGGGCCTTGAAGCCGGAGTTGGAGGTCTCGGAGGTGAACGCCATCTCCTTGCCCTTGATGTCCTCGACCTTCTCGATGCCCGAGCCCGGATACGTGATGATCTCCATCTCGTAGCCGTAGGAGCCATCTTCGCCGGCCATCATGGTGAACGGCGAGTAGCCGGCGCAGGCCACCGCCAGCGGGTTGGAACCGGTGTTGAAGCCTGCGATGTGCAGGCGCCCGGCGCGCATCGCCTCGATCTGGGCGGCGTTAGACTGGACCGGGAAGAACTGCACCTTCTTGCCGGTGACCTCGCCCATGTGCTCGAGGAAGCCTTCCCAGACCTCGGCGTAGACGCCCGGATCCTCGACCGGGGTGTAGGCGAAGATCAGCGTGGACGGATCCTTGAGCAGCGACGCATCGGTCGGGGTGTCGGCGACCAGGTCACCGTCCGCGTCCGTGTAGCGGCTGTCGAGCGCGAACTCGGCGTGCAGCGGTGCAGCGGCGAACAGGGCGACGGTCAGGGCCGAGGCGGTCAGCGTGCGGATCATGCGCAACTCCGTGATGAAGGCGGCGCCGAGGCGTCGCGGTGCGCGGAGTATGACAAACCGAGCAGGTTCGCTGATGTCAGAACGATGACACCAGCGCGCCTCATGGAATCGCCCGCCCGTCAACGGGATCGACGAGCGGCCGGTCAGGCGTCCGGATCGCGCTCCGCGGTGTCCAGGCTGGCAGCCTGCTCGGCCTCGCGCCGGCGGGCCTGCACCGCGATCAGCGCCGGCACGTAGGCGGTGAAGGCGGTAGCCCAGATGCCGAAGATCAGCACCGGCAGATCGACCGCCGGGGTCTGCGGGCCAGCTCGCGAATGCCAGATCAGCAGCAGCCAGACGCCGGCCAGCGCCAGCGCGTTCAAGACCCAGGCACCGATGAACCAGCGCGTCATGCGCCCGTGCTGCGGCCCGTAACCGCGCTGCATCCCGGCGCGCGCCAGGAACCAGGCCGGCAGCGCGCCCAGCAGCACCGGTGCGCTGAGCCACCAGCCGCTGATCAGGCTGGCGAGCGCACCGGCATCGCTGCCGTGGATGGCGGCACCGTTCAGGCCGACGGTCCAGGCGCTGAGCGCGAAGGTGATCGCGCACACCGCACCGGTCCAGGATCCATTGGCCACGCGGGCTCTGAAGTCGTTCATGTCGTTGTCTACGGGGACAAGGCGATGACAGGTTGCCGGGGAATGAACCGGATCGGTCGGGACCGGCACCTACGTGCATCCGCTGCACACCGGTAGCCGGACCGTCGAGCGTCAGATCTGGACGGTGAGAAAGACGCAACCGGTTGGCAACGGGTGACGTCCGTCCCGAAACCACTTGCAACCTGAAGGTGACCCATGTCGTTGAATAACACGAGTCCGATGCACGCACCGATCTCGCACCTGCGAAGAGCACTGATAGGCGCCTCGATAGCCTTGCTGGCCGCGGTGTCCACCGACAGCTCGGCGGTCACCACGCGAACCGCCCAAGCCGAGGTGTCGAACCGGACCGGCAAGGACATCGCCTTTCTGAGGATCGAGCACAAGTACAGCAGCGATTTCATCATCTGGCTGGACGCCGCCTACCTGCTGGACGGCACCACCTCCGGAAACTTCTTCCAAAAGCAGTGCTTCACCGACCAGGACGGATCGCTGCTCGAGGTGTCGGCGCAGACGGCACTTTGCGAAATCACCTACAACACCGGCTTCGGCACCACCGGACGTGACTGGTGGCGAGTCTCCTGGAGCTACGTCGGCGACGACAAGGTCTACTTCACCGACCCGAACAACTTTCGAAGCCAGATCGACTTGCTGGAGAAATACTCGGTACCGCTGGTGTCGATGGCAGCGGCCACCGCGGGCGTAGTCGCCGGAGCGGCCTGCACAGCGGCAACCGCCGGCGCCTGCGGTCCGCTGGTGGCCGCCGGAATCGGCGGACTGGCCGTGGTCTACGGGGGAGCGATCACCGCGATCACCGCCGAGTCGACCAGCAGCAATTCGACCGCAGGATTCAAGCAGCACATCCTCGAGGACGAGGACGAGGGCAAGACGACGCGCATCGTGCTGAACAAGGATGGCACCGTGGTCTTCACCTCCTCGTCCGGCAGCTCCGAGACCGTGTACTCCTCGAAGACGCCCACCCCGCTGGACGCCCAGCAACGAGGATTGGTGGAGCGCGAGATCGCCGCCAACCTGGCACCGGGGCCGAACTGGTCCACGGTGAGAAATGCAGGGATTCCCGGGCAGAACCGTGAAACGGTGACGGATATCGGGCTCCCTTCGTGCAAGGTCCTGTGCGAGCTCAAGGACTGGTGCGAGTCCGTGGACTACGAACGCGATGCTGGCACCTGCTTCCTCCAGCCGGTCGGTCAGGACACGAAAGCGCTCCGGACGGACTACCCCGGCGACCCCTACGACCACTACGGCTACGCGCGGGACGTCGCTACCCGATAGGAACGGGTCGTCGGTGGCGTATCGGGAGCAGCGCTAGCCGGGCGTTCGGCCCGGTGCAGCCCTCTCCGCTTCGGTCAACGCCACCTTGTCGCGCAGGTACGAAGGCTGCGCCGCAGCCGGATCCTGCAAACGCCCGTCGCGCACCGCAGGCTGCGCCAGATCCAGCAGGTCCTGTGCATGGGGCAGCTGCCCGATGCGCAGGATCCGCCGGCCTGGATCGACAGGGCCGAGCGCTACCGCGCCCGAACCCGCAAGCACGGCACCGGCGGGCAGATCATCGAGTCCCGCCAGCGCCGGGGTGACGACCCGCTCGGACCGATGCAGCTCCATCACACCGGCCGAATCCCGCCGATAGCGCCCCAGGTACAACTCCCCCATGCGCGCATCCAGCATCGCCAGCACATCGGCATCGCCGTGCTCGCGCAGGCAACCCTGCGCGATGGCGGCCAGCGTGGACACGCCGACGGTGCCGATGTCGGCCGCCCAGGCGTACCCCTGAGCCGCCGACACGGCGATGCGCACCCCGGTGAAGCTGCCGGGGCCGCGCCCGTACACCAGCGCATCCAGCTGCCCGGGCGACAGCTCGGCCTCGGCCATCAGCCGGCGCACCGTGGGCAGCAGGCGTTGGGCATGCTGGCGTGGCACCACGGCATGATCGATCAGGCGCTCGTCGCCCACCTGCAGCGCCACCGAGCAAGCATCGGTGGAGGTGTCGAACGCCAGGATCTTCACCAACCGATCATCATGACTCGACGATCGCTTCGGCAGGCTCGCGCGCAAAGAACGCCTGCACCTCCTCCAGCCCGGTGGCGATCGGCATGGCCGGCAGGCTGTTCAGGAACACCTCGCCGTAGCCGCGCGAGCGGATGCGCGGGTCGCACAGCACCAGCACGCCGCGATCGGTGACATCCCGGATCAGCCGCCCTACGCCCTGCTTGAGCGCGATGGCCGCCTGCGGGATCTGGTACTCGAAGAACGGTTGCCCGCCACCCTCCTTCATGTGGTCGATGCGCGCGCCCATGACCGGATCCCCGGGCGAGCCGAACGGCAGCTTGTCGATCACCACCAGCGACAGCGCATCGCCACGCACGTCCACCCCTTCCCAGAAGCTGGACGTGCCCAGCAGCACCGCGTTGCCGACCGACTGGAACGCCTCGAGCAACTCGCGCTTGGGCATCTGGCCCTGCACCAGCAGCGGATAGTCCAGGCGCCCCTCCAGCCAGCGCGCCGCCTCCTGCAGGGCGCGGTGGCTGGTGAACAGCAGGAAGGCCCGCCCGGCGCTGGCTTCCAGCACCGGCAGCACCGCGCTCAGCAGCGAGGCGGTGAAGTCGGCATGCTGCGGCTCGGGCAGATCGGCGGGCAGGTAGAGCAGCGCATTGCGGCGGTAGTCGAACGGGCTGTCGACCAGCAGCTCGTCGGTGTCCTCCAGGCCCAGCTGGCCCTTGAAGTGGCTGAAGTCGCCGCCCACGCTCAAGGTGGCCGAGGTGAACACCCAGCCGGCCGACAGCTGCTCCATCGCCCGGCGGAACGGACCGGCCACGGTCATCGGCGTCAGGTTCAGCGCAAAGCCTGTTCGGAAGGTCTCGTACCAGGGGATCCACTCCTGATCCTTGGGCAGCTCGATGAAGGTCTCCAGCGTCAGCAGCTGCTGCTCGGCGCGCTTGTGGCAGCTTTCCAGTCCCTTGCCGCGCTCGGCCACCCCTTCCAGGGACTCGACCAGCGAGCCGAGCAGCAGCTGCATGCGCTCGAGCTCGCGCTGCATGTTCTCGCTGCCATTGATTGCCCGCCAGTTGTCGCGGCCCGGCTCGATCGGGAAGGCCAGCCGGAAGTGTCGCACCCCGGTCTCCAGCTCCATCGCCTGTTCGCGCAGCGACTTCATGTCCGGCGCCTCGTGCACCTGCTCGCCGACCGTGTCGCGCGCCAGATCCAGCAATTGCCGGCTGGACAGCCGGCGCCCGAAGAACTGCGCGGCGATGTCCGGCAGCTGGTGCGCCTCGTCGATGATGAAGCCCTCGGCGGTGGGCAGCAGCTCGCCGAAGCCCTGTTCCTTGAGCGCCATGTCGGCGCACAGCAGGTGATGGTTGACCACCACCACGTCGGCCTCCTGGGCGTTCTTCCTGGCCTGATGGATGAAGCAGTCGGCCAGGTCCTCGCGCTCGTGCTGCGAGCAGAACTCCTCGCTGGAGACGATGTACTGCCACACCGGCGATTCCTCGGGCACCGCCACCACCTCGGCGATGTCGCCGGTGTCGGTGCCGCGCGCCCACTCGTCGATGATCATCAGATGCCGGCGCATCGTGGTGTCGGACATGGCCGGGTGGCTGCGCGCGCGCTTTAGCCGGTGGCGGCACAGGTAGTTGGCCCGCCCCTTGAGCAGGCTGGCCTTGATCGGCACGGCCAGCGCTCGGCGCACCAGCGGCAGGTCGGTGTGGAACAGCTGATCCTGCAGGTGCCGGGTGCCGGTGGAGATCACCACCCGCTCGTTGGCCAACAGCGCCGGCACCAGGTAGGCGAAGGTCTTGCCGGTGCCGGTGCCCGCCTCGCCGACCAGTACCGCGTGCCCGTCCAGCGCGCGCTGCACCGCCTCGGCCAGGTGCTGCTGCTCGACCCGTGGCGCGAAGCGGACCAGCGCGCGCGAGATCGGCCCGTCGGCGCCGAGCAACGCGGTGACATCGTGGCGGGAGCGCTTGGCGGTACGCGGATCGTCGATCGCCTCGGCGCTGCGCGCATCGGGCACGGTGGCCTTCGCCTTGCGCCGGCGCGGGGAAGATGTCGTTTCAGCCATGTGCCGGTGCCTCCATGCGCCGGGGGTGCCTGACGGCGACCGGGCGGCCGCCGCGATCGTGCGCGCTACTGATACTGATATTGCTGCACCCGGCGGTGGGCGCTGCGAATGCCGAGCAGATCGCCGCGCATGGTGCGCGCGTGCTCGATGATCAGCCAGTTGCGGTACAGCAGCGCGCGGTTGTCGATGGCGAACGCGTTGGACTTGATGGCGAAGGTCTCGGCGATCGAGGGCTCGCTGCGGTCCATCTGAAGTTCGGCGGCGCGGCTCCACAGCAGCGCGTTTTCCTGATCGAGTTCCAGCGCGGCGTACAGGTGCTCGAGCGCCTCGTCGGTGGCGCCCTGCGAGACCGACTGCTCGGCGGCCGACCACAGCTGGGCCACGCGCGCATCCTCGGTATCGATGCGCACCGAGCCATCCGGACGGGCCTGACCCGGCACCGCCGGCGCCACGTCCGGCGCGCCGGCCGGCTCATCCATCGAGGCGCAGCCGCCGAGCGCGAGTGCCAGCGCCGCGGCCAGCAGCAGCCGGCCGGCCGGTGGGGAGCCTGCCGGCGCGGCGGCGTGCGGGATGGACCGGGGAAGGGTCAGGGGGCGGATGGCGATCATCACTCGTTCTCGTTGCGGGGCATGATAACGCGCACCTCGATGCGCCGGTTGCGGGCACGCCCTTCGGCGGTGGCATTGCTGGCCACGGGACGGTTCTCGCCGAACCCCCACGGCTGCAACCGCGACGGCTCCACCCCTTCGGTAACCAGAAACCGGACCACCGCCATCACTCGGCGCTTGGACAGCACCAAATTACCGCCGGCCGACCCTCGGTTATCGGTATGGCCCTGCAGCTCGATGACAACCTGCGGCTCGCGACGCAAGGCCTGCAGCAGCGGCTGCAGCGCCGCCCGTCCTTGCTCGTCCAGGGCGGCGCGATTCTTGGCGAACACCAGACCGGGTACCGGTCCCTGGAACGCTCGGGAGATCGGCGTATCCGCCGCGCTACCCGTCGTCGCACCGAAGGGCGTCTCGGCGCTCGATGTCAAGCCGTCCGTGGACAGGGCCGATGCCGGGTTCGGAGCCTCGGCCCGTAGCGGCCCGATCGAGGCGGCCTGGCAGCCGACGAGGCAGCCGGCGATCACCACCAACCCGGCACGCCGGATGCGCAAGTTGCTGTCCCTGACCATGAGGCACGCGGGCTGGACCGGGGCGCACCGGGCGCCGACCCCGTCGAGGCTAGTCCACCGGGCCGCACGCGCAAGCCTTGCGCTCACCCGGATGATCCGAGCGCGATCGGCGCAGTCGCTCGGCATCGGCAGTCGAGGCGACGGCAGGACCGGCGGGCGCGCGCGTCTGGATCGAACGCGGACACCCGGGCGCCCGAGGAGCGGGCCGGCGCCCTACTCCCACTCGATCGTGGCCGGCGGCTTGCCGCAGATGTCGTAGGTGACGCGCGAAACCTGCGGGATGGCGTTGCAGATCTGCCGGGCGATTTCGTCCAGGAACGGCCAAGGCAGGTGCGCGGCGCGCGCGGTCATGAAGTCGATCGTCTCGACCGCGCGCAGCGCGATCACCCAGTCGTAGCGGCGCCCATCGCCGGTGACCCCGACCGACTTGACCGGCAGGAACACCGCGAACGCCTGGCTGACCGAGTGGTACAGCGCGTGGCGCTCCAGCGCTGCGATGAAGATCGCATCGGCGGCGCGCAGGATGTCGGCGTATTCCTTGGTCACCTCGCCCAGGATGCGCACGCCCAGCCCGGGCCCCGGGAACGGGTGGCGTTGCACCATCGAAGGTGGCAGCCCCAGGTCGACGCCGATGCGCCGCACCTCGTCCTTGAACAACTCGCGCAGCGGCTCGACCAGCTTCATGCGCATGTTCAGCGGCAAGCCGCCGACGTTGTGGTGAGACTTGATCAGGTGCGCGCTGCCGCCCTTGCCGTCGGCACCGGTGCCGGCGGATTCGATCACGTCCGGATAGATGGTGCCCTGCGCCAGCCAGTCGACATCGGTCAGCCGCTGCGCCTCGCGCTCGAACACGTCGATGAACACGCCACCGATGATGCGCCGCTTCTCCTCGGGGTCGCTGACGCCGTGCAGCGCGCCCAGGAACTCGGCCTCGGCATCCACCCGGATCACGCGCACGCCGAGCGACTCGGCAAAGGTCGCCATGACCAGGTCGCCCTCGTTCAGGCGCAGCAGGCCGTTGTCCACGAACACGCAGGTCAGCCGATCACCGATCGCCCGGTGCAGCAACGCGGCCACCACCGAGGAGTCCACGCCGCCGGACAGCCCGAGCAGCACACGGCCCTCGCCCACCCGCTCGCGCACCCGCTCGATCGCATCGTCGATGATGTTGCCCGGTGTCCACAGCCCGCCGCAGCCGCAGATGTCGAGCACGAAGCGCGACAACATCTGCCGCCCCTGCGTGGTGTGCGTGACCTCGGGATGGAACTGGATGCCGTAGCGATGCCGCGCCTCGTCGGCGATCACCGCGAACGGTGCGCTGTCGCTCTGCGCCACCCGCTCGAAACCGGCGGGCAGGGCATCGACCGAATCGCCGTGGCTCATCCATACGTCCAGCTCGTCACGGCCCGAGTCGTTCTCGTCCGCCGGCCGGTCGAACAACCCGTCCAGCCAGGCGCAGGCGGTCGTCCGACGCATCGAGGCGTAGCCGAACTCGGCCTTGTCGCGGGTGGCGATGACCCGGCCACCCAGTGCCTGCACCAGCGCCTGCTGGCCGTAGCAGATCCCCAGCAGCGGAACCGTCAGCTGCAGCACCGCGTCGGGGATCGTCGGGGCACCGGCCTCGGTGACCGACTCGGGACCGCCGGACAGGATCACCCCGCGCGGTGCGAAGTCACGCACCGATGCATCGCTCATATGCCAGGGGTGGATCTCGCAGTAGACCCCGGCCTCGCGCACCCGGCGCGCGATCAGCTGCGTGGTCTGTCCGCCGAAGTCCAGGATCAGGATGCGCTCCTGGTGGAGCGCATCGGAGGGGGTCATGCTCATGACAGCCGATAGTTCGGCGCCTCCTTGGTCATCTGCACATCGTGCACGTGGCTCTCTCGCATGCCGGCACCGGTCACGCGCACGAAGCGGGCATCGGTGCGCATGGTCTCGATGTCCGGGGCGCCGCAATAGCCCATGCTGGAGCGGATGCCACCGATCATCTGGTGGATGATGCCGGCCACCGGACCCTTGTAGGGCACGCGACCCTCGATGCCTTCGGGCACCAGCTTGTCGGCCACGTCCTCGTCGTCCTGGAAGTAGCGGTCCGAGGAGCCGGCGCGCATCGCACCGACCGAGCCCATGCCACGGTAGGACTTGTAGGAACGGCCCTGGTACAGCTCCACCTCGCCGGGCGCCTCTTCGGTACCGGCCAGCATCGAGCCCACCATGACCGAGCTGGCCCCGGCGGCGACGGCCTTCGCCATGTCGCCGGAAAACCGGATGCCGCCATCGGCGATCAACGGCACATCGGTGTCCGCCAGCGCCTCGGCCACATCGGCGATCGCGGTGATCTGCGGCACGCCCACGCCTGCCACGATGCGCGTGGTGCAGATCGAGCCCGGGCCGATGCCTACCTTGACGCCGTCGGCCCCATGATCGACCAGGTCCCTTGCCGCCTCCCCGGTGGCGATGTTGCCGCCGATCACCTGCACGCCCGGGTGGTCCCGCTTGGTCATCGCGACCCGCTCCAGCACCCCTTGCGAGTGCCCGTGCGCGGTGTCCACGATGATCAGGTCGACGCCGGCGGCCGCCAGTGCCGCGACCCGCTCGGCAGTGTCGGATCCGGTACCGACGGCTGCGCCCGACAGCAGCTGCCCGCGCGCATCCTTGCACGCGATCGGATAGTCCTCGGCCTTCTGGATGTCCTTCACGGTGATCATGCCGCGCAGCACGAAGTCGTCGTCCACCACCAGCACCTTCTCGATGCGGTGGCGGTGCAGTTTCTCGATCGCCTCCTCGCGCGGGGCGTGCTCGCCCACCGTGACCAGACGCTCTCGCGGGGTCATGATGTCGCGCACCGGCTGGTCCAGGCGCGTCTCGAAGCGCAGGTCGCGCTGGGTCACGATGCCGGCCAGCGTGGTGCCGTCGATCACCGGCAGCCCGGAGATGCCCAGCTGGCGGGTCAGGTCGAGCACCTCGCCCACGGTGGCGGAGCTGGGAATGGTGACAGGCTCGGTGACCACGCCGCTTTCGAACTTCTTGACCCGGCGCACCTCCTCGGCCTGACGCTCGATCGACAGGTTCTTGTGGATGATGCCCAGTCCGCCCAGCTGCGCCATGGCGATCGCCAGGCGGCTCTCGGTGACGGTGTCCATGGCCGCCGACAGCAGCGGGATGTTGAGCCGAAGCGTGCGGCTGAGCCGTGTGTCCAGGGAAACATCGCGCGGCAGGACCCGCGAATGGCGCGGCGTCAGCAGGACGTCGTCGAACGTGAGAGCTTCGGGCAGGGCCTGCATCCAGCGTTTCCATCAATGGGCGAGATGCAGGGGGATGATACAGCGTGAACGGGGGCCAGCGGGTCGCCGACAGGGTCCCGGCCGCCCGGTAAGCTGCCCGGCATGAGCAGCGAACCGCCGAGCCGCCGCGAGCGCCGGGTCTACACCGTCAGCCGCCTGATGCAGGAGGTCCAGCAGCGCCTGGAAAGCGGCTTCGGCAACGTCTGGCTGCAGGGCGAGCTATCGAACGTGGCCCGGCCGGGCAGCGGGCACCTGTACTTCTCGTTGAAGGACAGTCGCTCGCAGATCCGCTGCGCGATGTTCAAGGGCCGCAACCGGCTGGTGGAGTTCGAACCGGCCGCCGGCGATGCGGTGGTGGTGCGCGGCAAGCTCGGCCTGTACGCGGCGCGCGGCGACTTCCAGATGATCGTGGACCACATGGAACCGGCCGGCGCGGGGCGTCTGCAGGCCGCCTTCGAGGCGCTCAAGCGCGAGCTGGACGCCCTGGGCTGGTTCGCGATGGAGGCCAAGCGGCCGCTGCCGCGTGCCCCGGACACCATCGGGGTGATCACCTCGCCCACCGGGGCGGCGCTGCGCGACGTGCTGCAGGTGCTCGATCGGCGCTACCCGCAGGGGCGGGTGATCCTGTACCCGACCCTGACCCAGGGCGTGCAGGCCGCCGAGCAGGTGGTGCGCGCCCTGGAACGTGCCTCCCGGCGGCGCGAGGCGGACGTGCTGCTGCTGGTGCGCGGCGGCGGCTCGCTGGAGGACCTGCAGGCGTTCAACGAGCGCCGGGTCGCCGCCGCCATCCGGGCCACGCCGCTGCCCGTGGTGTGCGGCGTGGGTCACGAGGTGGACATCACGATCGCCGACCTGGTGGCCGACGTGCGCGCCCCGACCCCATCGGCGGCGGCCGAGCTGGCGGTGCCGGACGGGCGGGCGTTGCAGGAGCGCGCCGCACGCGCCCACGAGGCCTTGCTGGGCGTGATGCGTCGCCAGTTGGAGACCCGGCGCAGGCTTCAGGATGCGCTGGACGAAAGGCTGGCGCACCGCCACCCCGAGCGCCTGCTGCTCGAGCGCGCCCGCCACGTGGACGACCTGCACGAGCGCCTGTCGCTGCGCATCGCGATACGGCGGCGCGATGCCGGCGCCCAGACGCGGCAGCTGACCACGCGGCTGCTGGCCCGCCACCCGCGCCGGGCGGTGACGGCGGCGCGCGAGCGCCACGAGGCCTTGGCACGACGGCTGAACGCGGCCATGGCACACCGCTTGTCGAGCGAGCGGGGTGCCGGGCAGCGGCTGGATCGCCGCCTGGGCGCCCGTTCCCCGGCCCTGGCCCTGAACGCGGCGGCGGCCCGCCACGCTCGGGCCGACACCGCGTTGCGCGCAGCGATGCACGCGCAGCTGCAGCGCTGCGAGGCGGTACTGACGCCGCTGAGCACGACGCTGACGGCGATCGGCCCACAGGCGGTGCTGGCGCGTGGCTACGCGTTCCTGCAGTCCGGAGAGCGCGTGCTGACGGGGTCGGCCGGCATCTCGCCGGGCATGCGGATAACCGCTCGATTGAGCGATGGCTCGCTGGATGCGACCGTCGATACGGTGCGTCCGGACCCACCCCGCGACACCGAAGAGCTGTTCCCCGACGGCACGGTGCAGTCCACAGTTTGAAGTACCGCCTCATTGCGGTGCATGAGTCAAGCTGGTAAAAGGGCGCGCTGCATTGGTTCGGACCACCCGGGAGCTTCGCGATGAGCAACGAGTCGGCACGCAAGAAGGCGGGCGCTGCGTCGGCGTCGCCACAGAAGGCGGGCGCCAAGAAGGCGAGCGCCAAGAAAGTGGCCAAGAAGCGCCCGGCCGCCAAGAAGCGCCCGGCCGCCAAGAAGAGTGCCGCCGCGTCCGCCCCTGCGGACAAGCCGTCCGGGGCGGCCAAGAAGGTCGCCAAGAAGACCGGTGCAGCGAGCGCGAAGCCCCGCGCCGCTGCGCGCACCGCTGCGCGCGCCACCAAGCCGTCCGCGACAAGTGACGCTGCGGCGTCTACAACTTCCTCGGCAACCGCGAGAAACGAACCGATGACCGAGGCCACCGCCGCCGCGAACGACAGCACCGTGCCGCAGAGCGCTCCCGCGCCGCGCGGTGGGCACTACATGAACAAGGAACAGCTGGCCTACTTCAGCGAACAGCTGACCGCCTGGAAGCAGCAGCTGATGGAGGAGGTCGACCGCACCGTCGGCCACATGAAGGACGATGCCACCAACTTCCCGGACCCCAACGACCGGGCCACCCAGGAGGAGGAGTTCAGCCTGGAGCTGCGCACCCGCGATCGCGAGCGCAAGCTGATCAAGAAGATCAACGAGGCCCAGAAGCGCATCGATGACGACGAGTACGGCTATTGCGAAAGCTGCGGCATCGAGATCGGCGTGGCCCGGCTGGAGGCGCGTCTGACCGCCGAGCTGTGCATCGACTGCAAGACGCTCGAGGAAATCCGCGAGCGGCAGACGGCCTGAGCCCGCGGCACGCCCCGGAACGAGCCGGGACAGCCGGGCGCGGCGCGCCACTGCGTGCGCCATTGCATGCGCCGCCCGCGCCCGCCGCCAGCGCTCGTTCCCGTGATCCCACCGGTCCGGCCTCGGGCGGACCGCCAGGATGAGCATCGGACGCTTCGCCCCGTCGCCGAGTGGCCCGTTGCACGCCGGCTCGCTGGTGGCGGCGCTCGCCAGCCACGCCTCGATACGGGCGCGCCAAGGTCGGTTCACGGTGCGCATCGACGATCTGGACACCGCCCGGGTGGTACCCGGTGCCGACACCGCCATCCTGGACTGCCTGCGCCGCTTCGCGCTGATCGACGACGCCACGCCGGTGGTGCGCCAGAGCGAGCGTCGCAGCGCCTACCATGCCGCCCTGCACACGCTGGCACGAGCCGATCGCCTGTACCGCTGCACGTGCAGCCGGCGCACGCTGGCCGGGCACGCGGTCTATCCGGGCACCTGCCGTGCGCAGGCGATATCGCCGGCACGGTTGCAGGATCGACTGGCTGCAACCGATGGCCGCGACGACGCCGCGCTGCGCGCCCGCCTGCACGGTGAACTGCACGTCAGCGACGCGGTGCAGGGCGAACGGCATCGGTTGCTGGAGCGTGACGTGGGCGATGTGATCGTGCTGCGACGCGACGGCGTGATCGCCTGGCCATTGGCCACCGCCGTCGACGATGCCGCCCCGAACACCGAGGTGGTGCGCGGCGCCGACCTGTTCGATCCGACGCCGGCCCAGATCGGCCTGATGCAGGCGCTGCAGCTGGCGGTGCCGCGCTACGCGCACGTGCCGGTGCTGTGCGACGGCGCCGGACGCAAGCTCGGCAAGCAGACCCGCGCCCCGGCACTGGACGCCGACCGGGCACTGGGTCTGTTGCAGCGCGCCTGGGCGTTCCTGGGTCAGCCGCCGCTGGAGGCGGACAGCGTGCAGCGTTTCCACGCGCAGACGCCGCTCCATTGGTCGATCGCGCGGGTGCCGGCCGTGGCGCAGCGTCACGACCCACGGCTCGTCCCGTCGTGAACTCGCGCCCGCCCTACGATCACACGCTGCTGATCGCCGCCCTGGCCCTGTTCCTGGTGAGCTCGCCGATGACCCGCTGGTGGGCGCACCTGGCGCTGCCCTGGTACGCCATCTTCGTGCCGTGGTTGCTGATCATCGTGCTGGTGTGGGCCAACCGGCGCGGCGAACGGCGGTGAGCAGCCCGCCGCTGCTGGCCCCGGCACTGCTGTTCGCGGTGGGCTTCGGCTACCTCGGCCTGCTGTTCCTGATCGCGCACGCCACCGACCGCGGGCTGCTGCCCGATCGGCTGACCGGCAACCCGGTCGTCTACAGCCTGTCGCTGGGCGTGTACGCCACCTCGTGGACCTACTACGGCAGCGTCGGCCTGGCCGACCGCTCGGGCTACGTGTTCCTGACGATCTACCTCGGCGTCACCGGGGCCTTCCTGCTCGGCCCGCGGCTGCTGGCCCCCCTGCTGGCGCTGTGCCGCGAGTACCAGCTGACCTCGATCGCCGACCTGCTGGCGTTTCGCTACGGTGGCCGGGCCACCGGGGCGATCGTGACGCTGTTCCTGCTGATCGGCACGCTGCCCTACCTGTCGCTGCAGATCCAGGCGGTGTCGCGCTCGCTGCAGGTGCTGACCGGGGAGACGCGGCTGGATGCGGTGGCGTTCGGCTTCTGCGTGGTGGTGCTGCTGTTCACGCTGCTGTTCGGCGCGCGCCACCTGTCGATGCGCGAGCACCATCGGGGGTTGGTGAGCGCCATCGCGTTCGAGTCGGCGATCAAGCTGCTGGCGCTGTTGATCGCCGCCGGCTTCATCCTGTTCGAGGTGTTCGACTCACCGGCCGCCTTCGCCGCCTGGACGCGTGCGCAGCCGGGCATGCTGAGCGCGCTCTACGAGCCGGTCGACGGCCCGCTGTGGACCACGTTGCTGCTGCTGGCCTTCTCGGCGGCATTCCTGCTGCCGCGCCAGTACCACATGATGTTCGTGGAGAACGAACGCCCCTCGCACCTGGCCACCGCCTATTGGCTGTTCCCGCTGTACCTGCTGCTGCTCAACCTGCCGATCGTGCCGATCCTGTTCGCCGGTCGCCTGCTGGGCCTGACCACCGGCACCGACTTCTACGTGCTCGGCATCAGCTTGACGCTGCAGCGCGATTGGCTCTCGGTGCTGATCTTCCTGGGCGGGCTGTCGGCGGCCAGCGCGATGATCATCGTCACCACGCTGGCCCTGTCGTCGATGTGCGTCAATCACCTGCTGCTGCCGGCCTCGATGTCCGGCCGCTCGCCGGACAAGGACGGCTACCGGCGCATCCTGGGCGCACGCCGTCGTGTCATCGCGCTGCTGATCGCCGCCGCGTACGGCTTCACGTTGGTGATCGATGGCAACCGGGCGCTGGCCAGCCTGGGCCTGATCAGCTTCGTGGCGGCCGCTCAGTTGCTGCCGGGCACGCTGGGGCTGCTGTTCTGGGCGCGTGGCACCGCGCGCGGGTTCGTGTCCGGATTGTTCCTGGGCGCGCTGGCGTGGGCGGTGCTGCTGATCCTGCCGCTGTTCGCGCCCGGCAGCGATCCGGGGCTGTGGTTTCCGGTCGACACCGATCCGTGGACGCGGGCCACCTTCGTCTCGCTGAGCGTGAACGTGTTCGGCTTCGTGCTCGGCTCGCTGCTGCTGCCCGGCCGCGACCAGGAACAGGCGCTGGGCGAATTGACCACGCTTCGGGCGGCCGATGCCGGTGCCGGATTGTCCGGCCTGGCGCAGCTGGCCCGTTCGGGCATCCACTACCGCTACGCCATGCAACGCGCGCTGGGCGAGCGGGTGGCGCGCGAGGAGTTCGACCGTGCGCTGCGCGAGAGCGGTGTGCACGAGCGCGAGACCCGCCGCGCCGAGCTGCGTCAGCTGCACGATCGACTGGAGCGCAACCTGACCGGCCTGGTGGGCCCGACGCTGGCCCGCGACATCCTCGCCCATCACCGACCGGCCGGCAGCGTCGCGGCCGGGGGAACGGGCAACGGGGTCGGCGATGCCGACGCGCGCTGGCTGGAACAGCGCCTGGAGACCTCGCGGGCACGCATGCATGGCATGACCAAGGAACTGGACGACTTGCGCCGCTACCTGCGTGACGTGCTGCGAGAGCTGCCGATCGGGGTGTTCTCGCTGTCCGCGGACGGACGCATCCTGCTGTGGAACCGCGTCATGGGACAGCTCACCGGTGTGGGCGACGACATCGCCCGCGAACGCTCCCTGGAGGCACTGCCCGCCCCCTGGAACCGGGTGCTGGGCCGATTCGTGGACACCGCCTCGCGCGAGGCGGAGCGCATCGACGTCGACGCACCGGCCGGCCGGCTGACGTTGAACCTGCGGCGTGCGCGCATCGGTGCGGGCATCGACGCCACCGGTGCCGGCCAGGTGATCCTGGTCGAGGATCGCACTGCGCTGATGGCCCTGGAATCCGAACTGGCGCACAGCGAGCGGTTGGCCTCGATCGGCCGCCTGGCCGCCGGCGTGGCCCACGAGATCGGCAACCCGCTGACCGGCATCGCCAGCCTGTCGCAGAACCTGCGCGCCGACGTGCGATCGATCGAGGAACTGGAAGGCGACGATGCCGAGCTGCTCGATGAGCAGGCCGGCGACATCCTGGAACAGGTCGCGCGCATCGATGGCATCGTGCAATCGCTGCTCGGCTTCTCGCGCGGCGGCGCCGCTCAGGCACCGGTGACCGCCGAGGTCATCGACCTGCGCGCCTGCATCGACGAGGCGGTGCGGCTGGTGCGCTACTCCCCCGACGTGCAGGGGCTGCAGTTCGAGCAGCAGGTCACCGATGGCTGGCGCGTGCACGGCATCTCCAACCAGCTGGTGCAAGTGTTCGTCAACCTGCTGGGCAATGCCTGCCAGGTCTCGCCGGCGCAGGGCACGGTGCGCATCGATGCGCGACGCGACGAGGCCGGCGTCGCCGTGCGGGTCCACGATCAGGGTCCGGGCCTGGACGAGGATGTGCGCGAAAAGATGTTCGAGCCGTTCTTCACCACCAAGCCGGTCGGTTCGGGAACCGGGCTCGGTCTGTCGCTGGTGTACAGCATCGTGACCCGCCACGGCGGCAAGGTGCGCGCCCTGCCCTCGATGCGGGGCGCCATCCTGGAGGTCAGCCTGCCGGCCGCGGACTCGAGTGCGGACCGCACGGCGGATCCGGATCTCGCCGATCGATCCGCAGGAAGCGCCGGCGCATGAGCCGGCTGCTGCTGATCGAGGACGAGGATGTCATCCGCCGCGCCCTGAGCCGATTCCTGGCACGGCGCGGCTTCGACGTGCACGCGGTGGCGACGATCGGCGAAGCCTGCGACGCACGGGGACCGGGCCTGCATTCCTTCGATGTCACGCTGGCCGACCTGCGCTTGCCGGACGAGCCGGGCACCGCGATCATCGCGCGAGTGGCGCCGTGCCCGGTGGTGATCATGACCAGCCACGCCAGCGTCCGTTCGGCGGTCGACGTCATGAAATCCGGTGCCAGCGACTACATCGCCAAGCCGTTCGATCATGACGAGCTGCTGCTGGTGCTCGAGCGTGCCATGCATCGCGATCGACTGGCCGCCCGCGCCGCGGCGCTGGCCCACGACCTGGAGCGCCTGCTGCCGCCATCGCTGCGCGTGGCGGGCACCAGCCTGGAGGCGGTGGCCGAGCGGCTGCACGCGCAGGCCGATCATCGTGCGGCCGATCGTGGGCTGGCCAGGCGCTGCTGGTTGTGGGGCAAGACCGGCAGTGGGCGCGAAGCGGTGGCGCGCGCCCTGCACGCCCGGGCGCCGCAGTCGGACGGTCCGCTGGTGGTGGAAGATCTGGCCGCCGGGGGCGCGGTGCCGGACGACTCGGGCGATGAGCCCGTTGCGTCGGACCCGCCAACCGATCCGCAGGATGTGGCGCGGCTGCGCGCGGCCCGCAACGGCACGCTGGTGCTGCGCCACCTGCACCTGTTGTCGTTGCAGGCCCAGCGTTCGCTGGCTCGGCGACTGGGGCAGCAGACCGGCTCGAGCACCGCGTTGATCGTGATCGCGGATGCGCCTCCCGATGCACGGCCCATCGCGAGCGAGCTGGCACAGCTGTTCCATCCCGAGGGCTGTGCGCGCATCGCGCCGCTGGACGAGCGGCGCGCCGACATCGTCACTCACGCCCGGCACGTGCTCGAGTCGATCCGTGTGCGCACCGGGCGCGAGCCACCCACCTTGAGCGACTGCGCGGCCGACTGGTTGTCGGCACGGGCCTGGCCGGGACAGGTGCTGGAGCTGGAGCAGCTGGTGGCCCGATCGGCGCTGGTGGTCGACACCGGCACCATCGCGCGCGAGCACCTGACCGGCCTGGACACCACCTTCGACGCCGCCCCCGACCTGGAGGGCTATTTCCGCTGGTTCGTGGTCAACCACGAGCAGCAGCTGTCCGAGACCGGGCTGGCGCAACGGCTGGGCATCAGTCGCAAGGCCCTGTGGGAGCGGCGCCAGCGGGCCGGCCTGCCGCGTGCAGCCGGGGACAGCGGTCGCACCCCGAGCTGATCGGCGGTTACACTGCGCGCCACGCCAGGGAGCCTCTGTCTGCATGACCGAAGGCAGCATGACCAACACACCGTTCACGCCTCGCGCGTTCAGCGACGCTGCGCATCTGGATGCGACCTCCTACGCGTCGATGTACGCGCGGTCGCTGGCCGACGGCGATACGTTCTGGGCCGAACAGGCCGAGCGCTTCGTGGATTGGTTCTCGCCCTGGGACGCGGTGCACCGCACCGATTTCGTCACCGGCGACATTCACTGGTTCGAAGGCGCCAAGCTCAACGTCGCCTGGAACTGCCTGGACCGCCACCTGGAGAACCGAGGCGACCAGCCCGCGCTGATCTGGGAAGGCGATGATCCCGAAGGCGTGCGCACGCTCACCTACCGCGAGCTGCACGAGGCGGTCTGCCGTTTCGCCAACGCGCTCAAGGGGCTGGGGGTCAAGCGCGGCGACCGGGTCTGCCTGTACCTGCCGCAGATCCCCGAGACCACGATCGCGATGCTGGCCTGCGCGCGCATCGGCGCGATCCACTCGATCGTGTTCTCCACGTTCTCGCCCGGGGCGTTGCGCGATCGCATCGAGGATGCCGGCTGCAGCGTACTGATCACCGCCGACGGCGGTATCCGTTCCGGGCGCAAGGTGCCGATCAAGGCCAACGCGGACCTGGCCTGCAGCCAGACCGAGGCCATCCGGCGCATGGTGGTCATCCGCCACGCCAACAGCGAGGTCGAGTGGCAGGACGGACGCGATCTCTGGTACCACGACCTGGTCCAGGGCGCGTCGGCCAAGTGCCCGGCGGTGGAGATGAACGCCGAGGATCCCCTGTTCATCCTGTACACCTCCGGCGCGACCGCGCGTCCCAAGGGCGTGCTGCACACCGCCGGCGGCTACCTGCTGTACGCGGCGATGACCCACCACTACGTGCTGGATCACAAGGAGGGCGACGTGATGTGGTGCGCCGCCGACCTGGGCTGGATCACCGCGCACACCTATGCGGTCTACGGGCCGCTGGCCAACGGGGCCACCACGGTGATCTACGAGGGCAACCCGCGGCTGCCCGGCCCCGAGCGCTTCTGGCAGGTGCTCGAGCGTCACGGTGTCACCACGCTGTACACCGCCCCCACCGTGATCCGCGCGCTGATGGCGCACGGCGACGCAGCGCTCAAGGCGGTCGACCGCTCGCGGTTGCGGGTCATCGGCACGGTCGGCGAGCAGATCGATCCGGCCACCTGGACCTGGCTGTGGGAGACGGTGGGCGAGTCGCGCTGCCCGATCATCGATACCTGGTGGCAGACCGAGACCGGCGGCGTGGTGCTCAGTGCCTTGCCCGGCGCCGCGCCGCTCAAGCCCGGCGCCACCGGGTTGCCGTTCTTCGGCATCGAGGCGGCGCTGCTGGACGATGCCGGCGAGCCCTTGTCCGGCCAGACGCGCGGGCAGCTGGTGCTTTCGCGCTCCTGGCCGGGACAGGCACGCTCGATCTGGGGCGATCATGAACGCTTCGTGGAGAAGTACTTCGCCGATCGGCCGGGCCAGTACGTGACCGGCGATACCGCCTCGCGCGATGCGGACGGGGACTACTGGATCACCGGTCACCAGGACGATGCCATCACCGTCTCCGGCGAGCGTCTGGGCACCGTCGAGATCGAGACCGCGCTGATGTCCCACCCCGACGTGGCCGAGGCGGCCGTGGTGGCCTATCCCCACCCGGACACCGGTCAGGGCGTGTACGCCTGGGTCACGCCGATGCACGAGGTGGTGGCCGACGAGGCGCTCAAGCAGGCACTGCGCGAGCATGTGCGCGCGCAACTGGGCGATAGCGCCACCCCCGACCTGGTGCAGTGGGCGCCCGGCCTGCCCAAGACCCGCTCCGGCAAGATCCTCAGGCGCATCCTGAAGAAGATCGTCGGCGATGACAGCGACGACCTGGGCGACACCTCCACGCTGGCCGACCCATCGGTGGTGGACGGGCTGGTGGAACGGCACCGCAAGCAGGGCTGAGTCGCCGCCGCGAGCCATCGATCCATGGCCCATTCCCCCTCGGGCAGCGCGCACGACCGGCACGGCGGCGCCCTGCTGACCGCCTGCCTGGCGGAACAGGGCGTGGCGCGCGTGTTCTGCATTCCCGGCGAGAGCTTCCTGGCCGCGCTGGACGGCCTGCACGATGCGGCGATCGATGTCGTGGTGGCCCGTCACGAGGGCGGTGCGGCGATGATGGCCGAGGCGCACGGCAAGCTGACCGGAAGCCCCGGCGTCGCCTTCGTCACGCGGGGACCCGGTGCCACCAATGCCAGCGCAGGGGTGCACGTCGCCTTCCAGGACTCCACGCCGCTGGTGCTGTTCGTCGGACAGGTGGCCAGCGATCAGCGCGATCGCGAAGCGTTCCAGGAAGTGGACTACCGGGCGATGTTCGCCCCGCTGGCCAAGTGGGTCGCCCAGATCGATCGCGCCGACCGGATTCCCGAATACGTCAGCCACGCCTTCCACCTGGCGCAGAACGGCCGGCCCGGCCCGGTGGTGCTGGCGCTGCCCGAGGACATGCTGTCAGGTCCTGCCACCGGCAGGCCGGTGCCGGCGGCCATCCGGCCCTCCGGCCGCGCTGCCGAGTCGGACGTCGAGGCGATCATCGACGAGCTGGCCAGCGCGAGCCGGCCGCTGGTGATCGTCGGTGGTGGCGGCTGGAATGCCGAGGCGGCGCGGGCGCTCGGCGAGCTGGCGGGCAGGATGAACCTGCCGGTCGGCGCCTCGTTCCGCTGCCAGGACTACCTGGACAACCGCCATCCTTGCTACGTGGGCGATGTCGGCATCGGCATCAATCCGGCATTGGCCGAACGGGTGCGCAGCGCCGATCTGATCCTCGCGCTGGGCACTCGGCTGGGCGAGATGACCACGTCGGGCTACACCTTGCTGAGCCCACCGATGGCTCGGCAGCGGCTGATCCACATCCATGCCGATCCTGCCGAGATCGGGCGTGTGTACCGACCGGCGCTGGCCGTCGTCGCCCGGCCGGCGGCGATCGTGCGGCAGCTGGCCGAAGCCGCGGCGGCACACCCGCCGAGCGACTGGTCGAGGGCGGCCCGCGCCGACTACGAAGCCTGGCAGCAGCCGCCGGCAGCGCAACCGGCCCATGCGCCGGCCCAGGCGAACGCCAACCCCGGTACCGTTCGCATGGAACGGGTGATCGCACATCTGAACGAGACGCTGGCCAGTGATGCGATCTTGACCAACGGTGCCGGCAACTATGCCGGTTGGCTGCACCGCTACTACCGCTACCGGGGCTGGCGCACCCAGCTCGCCCCGACGTCCGGGTCGATGGGCTACGGCCTGCCGGCGGCCATCGCCGCCAAGCTGCAGCACCCCGAGCGCGAGGTGGTCTGCCTGGCCGGTGACGGCTGCTTCCAGATGGTGAGCCAGGAGCTCGGCACCGCCCGCGCCACCGGCGCGCACGTGATCGTGCTGATCGTGGACAACGGCCTGTACGGCACCATCCGGATGCACCAGCAACGCCAGTACCCCGGCCGACCGAGCGGTACCGACTTGCAAAACCCCGACTTCGCCGCGCTGGCCCGCGCGCACGGCGGGTTCGGTGCCACGCTCACCCGCGACGAGGAGTTCGCACCCGCCTTCCAGGCCGCTCGCAACAGCGGGAGCCTGGCGGTGCTGCACGTGCGGGTGGATCCGGCGGCGCTGGGGCCGAGCGTGCGCCTGGAAGCGACGTGATCGGTAGGCAGATGCCAGCGTAGTCCATGCGGCGATGGTGGGATCCGACGCCTGTCCCCGATGCGGGACGCGACGACGTCAGCACCCCGTCAGAAGGCTTCCGCGAGGACGGACCCTGCGATCCGCACTGCCCTCGGCCCGCTCTGACTACTCCGCCAGATCCCGGATCCGATCCAGCAGCTCCTCGTCGTCCCAGTCGCGCGGGCCCAGCGCGGCGAACACGATCTGCCCATCGCCATCGACGACCAGCGTGGACGGCAGCGCACGCAGTTGCCAGTTGGGCAACGTGGTCGCGCCATCGCCCAGCACCACCGGAAAGTCGATCGGGATCTTCTGCATGAAGGTCTCGATGGCATCGGCGCCCTCGCCAGCGTTGATCGCCAGCATGCCCACCCCGTCATCGCGGATCGATTCGAAGGCGGCGTTCATGGCCGGGATTTCCTCGATGCAGGGCCCGCACCAGGTAGCCCAGAAGTTCACGATCCAGACCTTGCCGGCCAGCGCCTCGGGATTCCACACGGTGCCGTCCAGACCGGGCAGCTCGAAGTCGGGCACGCGCTGGTCGGTGACCGGATCCAGCCGCACGTTCTTCAACGCCAGCGCCGGGGTGGCCAGCAAGGCGGCGCCGAGCAACGCGGCGGCCATGCCCCCCAGGCCCCCCAGGCCGCGTCGGCCGCGTCGGCCGCGTCGGCCGCGTCGGCCCGGACGGGCCGTCACGAGCCGGCCTCCGCCTCGTCGCGAGCGGTGAAATCCAGCGAGGCCGAGTTGATGCAGTAGCGCTGCCCGGTCGGTTGCGGGCCATCGGGAAACACGTGCCCCAGGTGCGCGCCGCAGTCGTCGCACACCACCTCGGTACGGCGCATGCCGTGCGAGTCGTCATGCTCCTGCTCGATCGCCTGGGCGTCCACCGGCTGGTAGAAGCTCGGCCAGCCGCTACCCGAATCGTACTTGGCGGCCGAATCGAACAACGCCTTGCCGCAGCAGACGCAGGCGTACACGCCATCGGCCTTGTGGCCGTCGTACTTGCCGGTGAAGGCGCGTTCGGTACCCTTCTGCCGGGCGATGCGCACTTGATCCGGTGTCAGCTGTTCGGCCCATTGCTCGAGCGTCTTCTGCACCTTGCGTGTCATGTGGGATCCTCGTCGTTGGTCGGGCTCGCTTCGATCCTATACTGGGGCATGAAGGGCAAGAAACCGATCAGCGACGACGATCTTTCGTTATTCCGAGAGGCGGTCGGCGAGGTGCGGCCGGTCAAGAACGATCGCGTCGAGACGGTGGTGCCACGTGTCCCCGTGCGCGTCAGACAACGCGAGAAGGACGATCGTTCCGTGATGGCGGCCCTGCTGGACGATCTGTCCGAGAACGACTTCCTGGAAACCGGCGAGCACCTGGCCTGGACGCGCCCCGGCGTGCAGCGCGCGGTACTCAAGAAGCTTAAGGCCGGACGCTACTCGATCCAGGGCGAGATCGACCTGCACGGCTTCACCGTCGAGGATGCGCGCGCCGAGCTGTCCGGGTTTCTCGTCGCGGCGCGCCAGGAACGCAGGCTCTGCCTGCGCGTGATTCACGGCAAGGGGCTGATGCGCGGCAATGGCGGGCCGCGCCTGAAGCCGGCGGTGAACGCCTGGCTGCAGCGCAGCAAGCACGTGCTGGCGTTCTGCTCGGCGCGCATCAGCGATGGCGGCACCGGCGCGGTGTACGTGCTGCTGCGCCGGCCCGAGGACCGCGGCACCACCGACGAGGCGTAGCTCGGCACCGTGCCGCCGGGCCGCGAATTCTGGATGGTGATGCATCCGTCCTGTCGCACGGTCCGGCGGATGAGCGTGGTGGCCTCTTGGTTGACCGACGTGGTGGGCGCTTTCCTGCACGAGGGCGAGGTTGCCGGCAGCGCCGAGGGCGGCTTGGCCGAGTTATCCTGATCGCGCTTGCAGACGGAGCCTGGTGTCCTGTCCCAGAGATACTAGTGGTCCAACTGCTTGATACTGTGGGGCTCAGCGAGCCTGTGCGCCGTGGTGGCAAGGCGGGTTCGCGAAGGTGTGCTGGAGCACTCCGAGCGGGCCCAACGCAGTCCACCGCGGCGCACAGGCCCGCCCTTCGGGAGCCTCGGTGCGCCTCCCCGCCTGCGTTGCCGCTCCTCGACGCACCCCGGTGCGCCTTCGTCACGGCGCCTTGTCGGGAAGGCGCACCGAGGCTCTGAGCCCCACAGTATCAAGCAGTTGGACCACTAGCGATCCGAGCGTTCGTCGCGGATGCCGAACCAGCCCGAGACCTTCTTGAACACGCGGGCGATGCCGTCATAGGCCCGCCTCAACAACCCGTAGGTTCCGGAACCTGCAGGGGCCTCCGTCGGCGCGGCCACTGCCTCTTCGTCCTCCAGATCGACCACCGCGGTGGCTTCCAACTCCTTGCCTCCCAGGTCGCGATAGACGATGTCGCGGTCGGTCTTCAGCGAGCTGGCGGTCAGATCGGAGGTGTCATCGTCGGACTCCGTGCGCTCGAAGGCCAGCGACTGTTCCTGGATCGCCTTCTCGTCGGCCTCGTCGATGGCCAGCTCGTCCGCCTCTACGCCCGGGGTCGGCACCGCATCGTCGGCGAAGGGTTCGCTCGGCGGAGCGACGAACGCTTGCTCGCGTCCGGGTCGCGGGCGGCGGCGACGCTCCCCCAGGTCGATGTCCGGGCTCCGCTCGCGCAGCGCGGCCCGATCGATGCCATCCGAGTCGGCATCGGGGGAGGCGGTGGCCGGGCTGGCCACCGCCTCCTCGGGTTCGCCGAGCGATACCTGGATCAGGCTCTCGCCCGGTTCGCGCACCCGCTGCTGCTTCGCGGCGGCAGGCGTCGCCGTCACCGGTTCGGGAAATTCGCCCTCGGCCACCGGCTCGCGGGCCAGTACCTCGTCGGCGATGTGCTGCGCATCCACATCGACCACCGCCTCAGGTGCCTGTGCCTGTGCGGTCGGCGGTGATGCACCGACGACCTGGCCGGCCGCCTCGGTGGCCTTCTGGGGCCGCGACGAGCGTCGGTCGCGGCGGGTCTTGGTGTCTGTCGTCACGTCGTCGGTATCCGGTTCGCCGTCGTTCCTGCGCGGGAGCGCGACATCGACCACGCGCGGGCGATCGCCCCTGCTGCGCGGTTCCTGCCGATCGTCCGCGTTCCCTCGCGCTGCGTCCGCCTGCCTAGCCAGTCATGGTACGTCGTCATCGCGCTCCGGAGCGGCTGCATCGACGCGGTTACTCACCGGCCGCTCGGCCGCCCCCCCGTCAGGTTCCGCATCGACCGTCGTCGCGGAAGCCTCGTCCCGCCAGCGCCCGTGCGCCTGCAGATCCGCGCGGTGATCGGCGGCGAAGCGATCGATCACCCGGCGCAACCTGGCCTGCGGATCCTCGTAGGGTTGCGCCTCGACGGGCAGCTCCGGCTCCGGCTCCGGCTCCGGCTCCGGCTCGATCTCCGGATCCGCATCGAGCTGACCCTCGAACGCCGGGCCCGGCTCCTGCTCATCGCGGGTCATCGACCCATCGGCACCCTTTGCGGAAGGCGGTGACGCGTCTGCCGATACCGGAGTATCCGTGACATCCGCCACGACCGTCGTCGCACCATCGCTCTCGTCGGCGTCCCCGATCGTCTCGTCGACCTGCCCACCATCGTTGGCGGCCGAACCGTTGGCCGCCTCGCCCAGATCGCCGGTCGCGGCCGCCAGCGCCGGCTCCAGGCTGTCCAGGTCCTTGAGCTCGCCCAGCGGCGGCAGGTCCTCGAGCCGCTTCAGGTTGAAATAGTCCAGGAACTGGCGGGTGGTGCCCAGCAGCGCCGGGCGGCCCGGGACTTCCTTGTGACCGACCTCGCGCACCCACTCACGCTCCTGCAGGGTGCGGATGATGTTCGAGCTGACCGCCACGCCGCGCACCTGTTCGATCTCGCCGCGCGTGATCGGTTGCCGGTAGGCCACCAGTACCAGCGTTTCGAGCAACGCTCGCGAGTAGCGCGGCGGCCGTTCCTGGAACAGCCGCGCCACCCAGGGCTCCATCGAGGCGCGCGATTGCAGCCGCCAGCCGCTGGCCACCTCGACCAGTTCGATCCCGCGCCCCTGGTAGTCGTCCTGCAGCGAGGCAAGCGCGGCGAGCAACTCGGCACGCTCCGGACGCTCGCCACCGGTGCGTTCGCCGCTGCGGTCCGGTTCTTCCGCCTCACCGAACAAGGCTTGCAGCTGCGCCACGCTCATCGCCTTGCCCGCCACCAGAAGGCAGGCCTCGAGCACGTTCCTGATCTGTACCGGATCCATCGATGACTCGGTGGTGTGCGGGCGGTCGCCGGGCGGCGAGCTCATTCGAACAGGGGGCCGGCTTGGGCGTCGGTATCGACACCCGAATCGGCATCAGTCTCGATCGCGTCATCGTCGAGCCCGTCGCCGTCGCCGTCAACGTCGCCGTCAACGTCGCCCTCAACGTCGGCGTCGGCGTCGATGTCGGCTCGGGTTGCTCGATCATCGAGCGGGTCGTCGCCGGGCGCGATGCGCGCGCTCAGGTAGACCGGGGCGAAGGTGCCGCTCTGCACGATGTCGATCAGGCCTTCCTTGCACAGCTCCAGGATGGCCAGGAAGGTCACCACCACGCCACCGCGGCCCTCTTCCGGATTGAACAGGGTGGAGAACTCGCACGAGGTGCCGATCTGCAGCGTGGCCAGCACCGCGCTCATGCGGGCACGCACCGACAGGGCTTCGCGTTCGATCTCGTGGTGGCCGTTGACGCGGGCACGTTCCGAGACCGCCTCCAGCGCCACCAGCAACTCCTCGAGCGTGACGTCGGGCAGCGGCGCGGTGCGCTCGATGGTCGGCGCCACCACCTTGAGCTGGTGCAGCTCGCGCTCCAGCCGCGGCAGCGCCTCGATGTTCTCGGCCGCCTCGCGCACCCGCTCGTATTCCTGCAGCCGCCGCACCAGTTCGGCACGCGGGTCGTCCTCGTCCTCGTTGTCGCTGTCGACGCGCGGCAGCAGCATGCGCGACTTGATCTCGGCCAGCATGGCGGCCATCAGCAGGTACTCGGCGGCCAGCTCCAGCCGCATCTCCTCCATCAGCTCGATGTAGCGCATGTACTGCGCGGTGATCTCGGCGATCGGAATGTCCAGGATGTCCAGGTTCTGGCGCTTGATCAGGTACAGCAGCAGATCCAGCGGCCCCTCGAAGGTCTCCAGGAAGACCTCGAGCGCATCCGGCGGGATGTACAGGTCCAGCGGCAGTTCGGTGACGTCCTCGCCCGAGACGCGGGCCAGGGGCGTGGCCACCGATTCGCTCACGGGCGGGTGCGCGTCCGGCCGTCGGTCATGAAGTCCAGGCTGCCGCGGCCCTCGCGGCGCACCTCGACCTGGCCGTCCTCGTCGATCGCCAGCACGGTGGTCGGCTCCAGGCCGCAGTTGCCGCCGTCGATGATCAGGTCGACGTGCTTCTCCAGTTCGGCACGAAAGTCCTCCGGGTCGGTTTCCGGCTCGCCCTTGTCGGGCAGGATCAGCGTGCTGCTCATCAGCGGCCCCCCCAGGTCGTCCAGCAGCGCCTGGCAGATGACGTTGTCCGGCACACGGATGCCGATGGTCTTGCGCTTGGGGTTCTGCAGTCGGCGCGGCACCTCGCTGGTGGCCTTCAGGATGAAGGTGTAGGGCGCCGGCGTGAGCGACTTGAGCAGGCGGTAGACGGTGTTGTCCACCTGGGCATAGGTGGCGATGTCCGACAGGTCGCGGCACACCAGCGTGAAGTTGTGGTCCTTGTCGGTGCGCCGGATGCGGCTGATGCGCTCCATCGCCGCCTTGTCGCCGACGTGGCAACCCAGCGCGTAGCAGGAGTCGGTCGGGTAGACGACCACGCCGCCCTTGCGGATGATCGCGACCGCTTGGGCGATCAGCCGCCGCTGCGGGTTGTCCGGATGAATGTCGAAGTACTGACTCAAGACGTGCGCCCCCTGCGTGCGCCCCTTGGCGTTGGCCGATCGATTGTACGCCCCGGCAATTGGCATGTGGCTTGCCGCGACCGGCTGCGTCGGCACCGACGTCCTGTCCGGCGCCACCGAGGAGCCTTCGATGCCGAACCTGTCCAGCGGGCGTACCCGCCTGACCCCCCCTGTCCTGCTGATGGCGACGCTGGGGCTACCGGCGTTCAGCGCGCTTGCCGACGAGATGTCCGAGCGGACCGCCGATTCGGTGCACGCGAGCGGCCACGTGGTTGCGCCCGCGGCGGCGCCCGCACTGGCGGCGGCCAGCGCGTTCGAGGACGACGACATCGTCGCCACCGTCAACGGACGGCCCATTCCGGACATCTCGCTGACCACCGTGATGACGCAGCTGGAACGGCCCGGCGCCGAGCCGGACCGCGAGGCGACGCTGCAACGCTTGATCGACATGGAAGTGCTGGCCCAGGCGGCCGAACGGGCCGGGCTGAATCGCCGACCGGACGTGGCCTCGGCGCTGCTGCTGCAGTACACGCAGACCCTGGCCAACGCCTGGTTGGCCGACCAGGATGGGCAGCTGAGCTTCGACGAGCAGGCGCTGCGCGCCGAGTACGCGCAGCAGGTGGCCGCCCTGCCCGACGGCGACTACCGCGCCGCCCACATCCTGGTGGCCCAGGCGTCCGAGGCGCAGGCGCTCATCGCCATGCTGCAGGACGGTGCGGACTTCTCCGAGCTGGCCGGCGAGCACTCGATCGACGCCAACGCGGCGCGCGGTGGCGAGTTCGGCTGGCTGTCGAGCGACGCCCTGGCGCCGGAGCTGGCCGAGGCGCTGGCCAAGTTAGCGCCCGGCGCGGTCGCCCAGCAGCCGGTGATGAGCGACTTCGGCGCGCACGTGCTCAAGCTGCACGAGAAGCGCAGCGCCACGCCGCCGGCGTTCGAGACGGTGCGCGACGCGCTGGACGGCCTGCTGGTCCGGCGGGCGCTGGAGGCGCGCACCGCCGAGCTGCGCGCCCGGGCCGACATCCAGCGGCGCTGATCCCCTCGCCCGGAAGGCTCCCCCCGGAGGCTCCCCCCGGAGCTTCCGGGAGGCTCCCCGGAGGATCCCCAGCGGCTCCCCGGCGACGGCGTCCGGATCAGCCGCAGGCGGCGATCGCCAGGTCCATCACGTTGGTGCCGGTCGGGCCGGTGCGCACCAATGCACCGGCCGCCTCCAGCCACGGACCGCTGTCGGCGGCCGCCAGTCGCACCGCCAGGTCGACACCGGCGGCCGAGCCCTGCGCCAGGCTGTCCGGATCGACCAGACCGCCGGCCGCATCGGTCGGCCCGTCGGTGCCGTCGGTCCCGCAGGCCAGCACCGCGATGCGCGGCGTCTGATGCAGCGCCAAGGCCGGGGCCAGGCTGGCCGCCAGGTGCTGGTTGCGCCCGCCACGCCCGGGCGCATCCGGCAACGACAGCGTCGGCTCGCCGCCCCAGATGCGGACCGTGCCGGGCCGGTCCGGCAACCCGATCTCGATGCGCGCGCGCGCCGCATCGATGTCGCCGTCCAGCGTGCCATCGTGGTCCAGCACGGTGTAGCCGAGCTCCTCGGCCGCCCGCGCCGCCGCCCGCCGGGCCATCGCGTTGCTGGCCACCAGCCGCGTCTCCACCCGATCCGCATCGCCGGATGCGCTCACGAACGGGCCGGAGGCGATGTCGCCGATCGCATCGCCGGGCACATCGCTGATCAGCAGCTGGGTGATCCGACTGCCGCCCAGCGCCTGCAGCGCACCGCCACCCTTCAATCGCGATAGACCACGCCGCACCCGGTTGATCTCGCCGATCGGCGCACCGTTGGCCAGCAGCTCGGCGGTGCGCGCCCGCAGATCGTCCAGCGTGACACCATCGACCAGCGCCTCCACCAGCGACGAGCCGCCCCCGGAGATCAGCACCAACAGGTGCTCGTCATCGGCGATGCCCGCCAGCCGCTGCAGCAAGGCCTCGCCGGCCGCCAGCGAGTCCCTGCCCGGCATCGGGTGGGAGGCCTCACGGCAGCTCAGGCGGGGATCGTCCTGCAGGTCTTGACTCAGATGGCCATGCTTGCTGATCACCAGCGCATCGCGCACCCGATCGCCGAGCACCGACAGCGCGCCGCGGGTCATGGCCTCGGCGGCCTTGCCGAACGCCACCAGGCGCACCGGTCGGTCGAACCTCAGCTCGAGGCAGGCACGTCGCGTGGCCGCCTCGCCGCCCACCGCTTCGATGCCCGCGCCGAACATCGCGCGCAGGTCGGCGGCCAGATCGTGCGCCGCCGGATCGTGCGCGCTCACGGTGTGCCGCTGCACGCCTGCAAGGCGACCGACAGGTCGCGCTGCAGGTCGTCGACGTGTTCCAGCCCGACCGCGATGCGCACCAACGTCTCGCCGATGCCGGCGGCGGCGCGATCCTCGGCCGTCATCCGCCCGTGCGTGGTGGTGGCCGGATGGGTGATCGTGGTGCGCGAGTCCCCCAGGTTGCCGGTGATCGAGCACAGGCGGGTGGCGTCGATCAGCCGCCAGGCGGCCTCGCGTCCGCCCAGCACCTCGAACGACAGGATGCCGCCGAAGCCGTCCTGCTGCTTGGCCGCCAGTGCATGCTGCGGGTGGTCGGCGCGACCCGGGTAGTGCACCCGCGCCACCTGCGGCTGCTCGGCCAGCCAATCGGCCAACCGCGAGGCGTTCTCGGTGTGGCGCTGCATGCGCAGCCCGAGCGTCTCCAGCCCCTTGATGAACACCCAGGCGTTGAACGGGCTCATCGACGGACCGGCACTGCGCATGAATCCGGTCAGCTCGTCGATCAGCTCCGCCGAGCCGCACACCGCGCCGCCCACGCAGCGCCCCTGCCCGTCCAGGTACTTGGTGGCCGAGTGGGTCACGATGTGCGCACCCAGCGCGAGCGGCTTCTGCAGCGCCGGCGTGCAAAAGCAGTTGTCCACCACCAACCGTGCGTTGCCCGACTCGGCCACCGCGGCCAGGGCGCGGATGTCGGCCACCTCGGTCAGCGGGTTGGTGGGGGTCTCCAGGTACAGGTAGCGGGTGGCGGGACGCAGCGCCGCCGCCCACGCGTCGGGCGCGAAGCCGTCCACCCAATCCACCTCGATGCCGTAGCGCGGCAGGAAGTTGCGAAACAGGTTGACCGTGCTGCCGAACATGTTGCGCGTGGCCACCACCCGATCGCCCTGGCGCAGCGTGCCCAGCATCAGCGTGGCGGTGGCGGCCATGCCCGAGGCGGTGCCGATCGCCGACTCGCTGCCCTCCATCGCGGCCAGCCGCCCTTCGAAGGCCTGCACCGTGGGGTTGCTGAAGCGCGAATAGATCGGTCCGTCCTCGGCGCCCGAGAAGCGTGCCGCGGCCTGGGCGGCGCTGTCGAACACGAAACTGGAGGTGGCCATGATGGGTTCGGCATGTTCATTGAAGCTTGAACGGGTGAACCCGGCGCGAACCGCCAGTGTTTCGTCGCGCAGCGGTGTGTCACCGGCGTCGGCCTGGAAGCGCTGGAACGGAGGAAGGCGGTCGTCGGAGCCGGTCATGACAGATCACTGGGCTAGAATTGCGTGACAAGCTTCACTTCCCACGACGCAGGTCCTGCGGTGCCGTCGTACGACCCTGCTCGCCCATCACCGGTGAAGGTGGCCGCCGCGCTGCTGGTCTGCCTGACGGCGTCGCCGGGGCACGCCGCCACCGGTACCGCACCGGCGGCCGCACCGGCCACCGAACCGGCTCGCGCCTCGCTGGCCGGTGAACCGGCCGCCGGCATCGATTGCCTCGGCGAGCTGGATCGGCACGTGACGATGGCGCGGGCCGGCGACCTGCCGGGTGCGCAGCACGGGTTGGAAGCCTTGGCCGAGCAGTGTAACCAGCTGCCGCAGATCCGGCACGGCCTGGGCAGCCTTGCGGCACGGCGTGGCGACTGGGACGAGGCGATCGTGCAGCTGGAAGCCGCCATCGCGCTGGACACGCGCACCGCCGACACGGTCGAGGCCATTCGCCAGATCCAGCGCTGGCGCGCCGCCAGGGCCTACGCCCAGGCGCTCGGGCAGCCGCAGCCGACGCAGGCGGCGCCGGTGCCGGCGCTGCACGACTCGCGCTGGCGCAACAGCGATTCGCTGACGGCGGTGGCGCCCGAACCGCAGAGTCCGACGCCGCCCGTCGGCACACCCGCACCCGCACCCGCACCAACACCAACACCAACACCAACACCGACACCGACACCGGCGCCGGCGCCGGCGCCGGCACCCACAACCGCACCGACGCCCATTCCCGCAACCGAGATCGAGACGGCGTCGGCACCGTCCGACGATCTGCCGCGCGACGACACCGAGCTGGACTTCACGCTGTGGCACTGGTGGACCACGGCGGCGGATGGGCGGGCGGTCGAGCACAACGCGCACTACGCCACGGACTTCACGGCCGCCACGCTGGCATCATCGTCGCGTCCGGCGAGCCGTCCCGACTGGGACTCGGTCGTGCGCGAGCTCACCTTCACCCGTCAGGACGCGGTGGCGCTGGTGCGTTGGCAGGACGAGGCCGGTGCGGCTCGGGGGCGCCTGTTGCTGCTGCGCCCCGAAGGCGGGCGGTGGACCATCTACGAGGAGCGTGCGTTGTGAGGGTTGGCAGGGTGTGGACAGGGTTGCTCCTGCTGCTGTTGCTCGCCGGGGCGGCCGGTTCCGTCACCGCTGCGCCGCACGTGCCGCGCGACAGCATCGATGCCCTGGACCGTCAGACCGGCGTGCTGCTGGAACGGCTGGCACAGGGACGGATGCGGCAGGCGCGGGCCCTGGCCGAGCAGATGGTGGCACGGCACCCGGACTACCGGCTCGGACAGCTGCTGCACGCCGAACTGCTCAGCATCCAGGCGCTCGACGCGGTGCGTCCGCTGTCGGCGGCCGATTGGCCGGAGGAGCTGGTCGATCTGCTGCTCGAGGCGCGCACCCGGCTGGCGATCGCCCGGCAACCCGAACGCCAGAGCGCCGATGCGCCGCTGCCGCGTGCGCTGGTGCAGCTGGGTCACGACATCACCGGCGTGCTGATGGTCGACCTGTCGAACTCGGAGCTCAGGCATTACCGGGTGCACGCCGGTCACGCCACGCTGGCCTCGCGTCACTACGTGTCCAGCGGCAGCGCAGGCTTCGGCAAGTGGCGCGAGGGCGATCGGCGCACGCCGCTGGGGGTGTATCGGATCGAGGCGCTGCACGACGATGCCGTGCTGCCCGAACTCTACGGTGCCGCGGCGCTCACGCTGGACTACCCCAATGCGCTGGACCGGCAATTGGGGCGAACCGGCTCGGGCATCTGGCTGCACGGCGTGCCGCGCGATCACCCCAGCCGCGCGCCGTGGTCCAGCGAGGGCTGCGTGACGATGTCGAACGAACACCTGATGGGACTGATCGACGGGCTGGACCGGGCCGGCACGATCGTGGTGCTCAGCGATCGCATCGACGATGTGCCGGGCGCCACGCGTGCCGCGCTTGCCCAGGACTATCGCCGGGCCTTCGACGTCGGCACCGACAGCACCCTGATCGAGGTGCCCACGCGCGGAGCGGTGACCCACGTGGCGCATCTTGCGGGCGCCGCGCCCACCGATGCGGCGCCCGCGACCCTCGCCAACGCACAAGCGCCGGCACCGACCTGGCGCTTCCTGCCGGTGAACCCCAAGGCGACCGACTCGCCGCCGCCGCCTTCTCTCTAGCCGCTCGAGCGGCCAGGGCCGGGCAGCCTCCCGGGTGCTCAAGCTCTGCGCGATCGCGCCGCTGACAGGGGAACTGCGGGGTCGCGAAGTCCCCGATGGGACAAGGGCGGGAAGCGCAGCAAACCGTGTTCAGGAACTTCTTCAAACAGGCCGAGGAACCACCGCGCCGTTCGCGACCGCGCGACGTGAAGCCGGTGCGCGAGCGCACCAAGCGCACCCGCAAGCTGCATCAGAAGATGGACGTGAAGGATCTGCGGGTCGGCATGTTCGTGGTCGAGCTGGATCGACCCTGGGAGGAATCCAGCTTCATGTTCCAGGGCCTGGAGCTGAAGTCGCCCGGCGATGTGCTCGCCGTCCAGAAGGAATGCCAGTACGTGTTCGTCGACTACGACGAGTTCTCGCTGGGCGGCTCGAGCGCGCCGGGCCCGACCGCTCCCTCGCGTGCCGGCGCCGGTGCCTACGCCGACGATCTGATGCCGGTCGAGGAGGAGATCGATGCGGCTCGCGAGGTTCACTCGCTGGCCAGCGAAGCGATCGGCAACCTGTTCTCGGAGATACGCCTGGGTGCTCAGATCGACGGTGGCAAGGTCAAGCAGGTGGTGAACGGCTGCGTCGACAGCATCCTCCGAAACCCCGATGCGTCGGTCTGGTTGACCCGCATCAAGGCCAAGAACGAGGCCACCGCACAGCACTCGATGAACGTCTCGGCACTGAGCATCGTGATGGCCAAGTCGATGGGCATGAGCGCACGCGAGATGGAGGATGTGGGCGTGTGCGGCATGCTGCACGATGTCGGCAAGACCAGCCTGTCCGACGAGGTGCTCGAACGCGTCGGGCCGCTGAGCGCCGCCGAGCAGGAGGAGATGCGCAAGCACACCCGCTACGGTCGCGACATCCTGATCTCGACCAAATCGGTGATGTCCGGCGCCGCCGACGTGGCGCATTCGCACCACGAGCGCCCCGACGGTACCGGCTACCCGCGCCAGCTGAGCGAGGACAAGATTCCGCTGGTCGCCAAGATCATCTCGATCGCCGAGGCCTATGACACCATGACCACGACGCAGCCGTACCGCGCCGCGGTGTCACCGTCGGATGCGCTGCAGGAGCTGTACGCGCTGCGCGGCAAGCAGTTCGACGAGGAGCTGGTCATCCGCTTCATCGACGCGGTCGGCATTTTCCCGCCCGGCAGCGTGGTCGAGATGTCCAATGGCGAGATCGGCATAGTGCTGTCCAACACCTCCGACAAGCTGAAGCCACGGGTGATCATGATCCTGGACGCCGCCCACGAGCCGATGTCGCAGCGCGTGGTCGACCTGTTCAAGATGGACGTGGACGAGGAAGGCAAGGTCTACCAGATCCGCACCACACACAGCGATGGCAGCTTCGGCATCGATGTGGGCGATTTCCAGCGGGCCGGCCTGCGCCTGATGTAGCGCCCGCCCGTTCGGCAGGTCGAACGGCACGCGGCGACAGCTCAGCCGGCGTACCTGTCGTCCAGGGCATCGATGGCGCGAACGTTGTCGGCGGATCGACCCTCGGGATCGAAGCTGCAGGCCAGCCAGGCGTCGGCCACGGATTTCGCCAACTCCGACCCCACCACGCGCGCCCCCATCGTGAGGATCTGCGCGTTGTTGCTCAGCGCGGCACGCTCGGCCGAATAGGTGTCGTGCGCAAGGGCTGCGCGGATGCCACGCACCTTGTTGGCCGAGATGCACACGCCGATGCCGGTGCCGCAGACCAGGATGGCGCGTTCGACCTGCCCGGCCATCACCGCTCCGGCCACCCGCTCGGCGAGCGAGGCGTAGTACTCACCCGGCTCCCCTTCGCTCATGTCGACCAGATCGATGTCCGGATTCGCCGTCAAGTGATCGATCAGGAGGCGTACCAGGGGAAGGCCGGCACTGTCGCCGCCGATGGCCAATTTCATGAGGGAGTGTCCGTCGAGGAAGGAGGCGGAAGGGATTCGAGCGCCGTCCGGCAGCGCGCGAGGATGTCCAGGTAGCCATCGATGTGCCAGGCCGCACGACCGATGAACAGGCCATCGATGTGCCGGCGGCGGATCAGCTCGGCGCAATTGTCGGCGCGCACGCTGCCCCCGTACAGGCAGGTCGGTGCCGCGCCCAGCCGCTCGGCGGCCACATGCTTGATGCGCGCCTGCCGAGCGTCGGCATAGTCGCTGCCGGCCGGGCTGCCGCCCTCGCCGATCGCCCAGACCGGCTCGTAGGCGAACAGCACCGCAGACGATCGCCCCGGAGCGACATGTGCCAGTGCTGCATCGACCTGTCGTTCCAGCACGGCATCGGCATCGCCGGCATCGCGTTCGTCGCGCGTCTCGCCGATGCAGATCAGGGGTTGCAGTCCGTGCTTGAGCGCCGAGCGCACCTTCAGGCCGACCTGGTGGTCGGTCTCGCCGAAGTGCGCGCGCCGTTCCGAGTGTCCCAGCTCGACCAGGTGCAGGCCGCAATCGCGCAGCATCGGTGCGCTGATCTCGCCGGTCCACGCACCGTCATCGTCCCAGTGCATGGTCTGGGCGCCGATGCGCACATCGCTGTGCGCCAGCCGGGCCGCCACCTCGCGCACCGCGGTGAACGGCGGCACCACGAACCGGGCGATGCCGTCGTCGTGCGCCCCGCCGCGCTCGAGCAACGCGTCGGCGAAGTCGCACGCCTGCTGAAGCGTCTTGTTCATCTTCCAGCTGGTGCCGATCCATGCCGCAGGATGGGGTGCCATGCTCACGCTTGCCGCCGCGGGCGCTCGGGCGCCGAGGCCGGTCCGGCCAGCTCGCGATCGAACCAGTCCCGGAACGCCTGTCGCTGCCCATCGTTCAGGTGCAGCCCGTGCTTGGTACGGCGCGACAGGATGTCCTCGGGCTGCAGCGCCCATTCCTCGGCGTGGAGAAAGCGGGCCTCGGCTTCGTGAAAGTCGCCACCGAAGCACCGGCCCAGCGCGGCGAGAGAATCGGCCGCTCCGATCAGCGTATCGGCCCGCGTGCCGTACAGGCGCGCGTAGTGCCCGGCCAGCGAATCGGGCAACCAGGGGTGGCGTGCGCGCAGCCGGCCGACGAACGCCTCGATGTCGGCGCCCGGCATGTCGCCGCCCGGCAGGCGCCCGTCGGCGGTCCAGGCCGGCGCCCGTTCCGGCAGGTAGGGCACCAGCCGTTCGATGGCATGTTCGGCCAGCTTCCTGAACGTGGTGATCTTGCCGCCGAACACCGACAGCAGCGGCAGCCCATCGCGGGCGTCCAGCTCGAAGGTGTAGTCGCGCGTGACCGCACTGGGGTTCTCGGCATCGTCGTCCAGCAGCGGACGCACGCCGGAGAAGCTGTGCAGCACGTCGGCCCGGGTCAGCTCGGCACGGAAGTAGCGGTTCACGGCGGCGATCAGGTAGGCGATCTCGTCCCCGTCCGCGCTGACGTCTTCGGCACGCCCGTCGTAGGGGATGTCGGTGGTACCGATCAGCGCCTTGTCACCCTCGTAGGGGTTGATGAAGATCACCCGCTTGTCGTGGTTCTGCACCAGGTAGGCCTGCTCGCCCTCCCAGAACTTCGGCACGATCAGGTGGCTGCCCTTGACCAGGCGCACCTGCCGGGCGGCGTTGGCACCGGTCACCCGACCGATGATTTCGCTGACCCACGGCCCGCCGGCATTCACCAGCGCGCGGGCGCGATAGACATCGGTCTGGCCGGTGTCGGTGCGCCGGGTCTCCACCCGCCAGGCATCGCCGTCGCGCCGGGCCCGCGTGCAGGCGGTGCGCGTGAGCACGCTCGCACCGCGCAGCTCGGCATCCAGCGCATTCAGCACCACCAACCGGGCATCGTCCACCCAGCAGTCCGAGTACTCGAACCCCCGGGTGCAGTGCGGCTTCAGCGCCCGACCCTCGGGGGCGCTGGTCAGGTCCAGCGCGCGCGTGCCGGGCAGCCGCCGCCGACCGCCGAGGTTGTCGTACAGGAACAGCCCCAACCGGATCAGCCAGGCCGGCCGATCCAACGGGCTGTGCGGCAACACGAAGCGCATCGGCCAGATGATGTGCGGCGCACTGTCCAGCAGCACCTCGCGCTCGATCAGCGCCTCGCGCACCAGACGGAACTCGTAGTACTCCAGGTAGCGCAGGCCGCCGTGCACCAGCTTGCCCGAGCGTGACGAGGTGCCCTGCGCCAGGTCGTCCTTTTCGCACAGCACCACGGACAGGCCGCGACCGGCCGCATCGCGCGCAATGCCCGCGCCGTTGATACCGCCGCCGATGACGAACAGGTCGATGTCCTGCGTCGCCGTCATGACGGCGCGCCCCGCCAGGACGGTGCGTTCGGCGCGTTCAGCATGGTCGGCGAGCTCGTCCCTGCCCGTTCGGTCGTGTGCGCCATTGGCTGGTGTTCGGTTGTTGACACCGCGCTTGAACTATCACATGCTCGGTGAATCTGTTAACACAAAGATATCACAAGGGCGTATGCGCGACGCTTTCGACCGCAGACCGTGCCGGTCCACCAGACGCCCCGGCGGCCACGCCCTCGCATGAGCGACAGCGCCGCACCCGCCGCCGTCCCACAGCGCTCGCGCCGCGGCTGGGCAATCGGTGCCGGTATTGCGCTGTTGTTCGTGTTCATGGCGCTGGACACCACGGTGATCAGCCTCGATGAGGTGGCGCAGGACGATGGCTTCTCGCCCGAACGGTTCGGCGCGCAGCAATTTCCGATCGTGCAGGCGTTCGTGCGCGGACGCGCGATCGAGGCTGGCGAACTGGCCACCGCCATCGCCGCCGACAAGCAGGCCGCCGCCGAGGCGCACGGCGTGGCGGCGGGCATCGGCGCGGTCATGCCGGTGAGCTTGTCCGGCACGCTGGGCGAGGCTAAGGCCGGCGTGTTCGAGGTGGCCGTCGACGGACTGGAGGACGGCCCTCGCGTGCGCGTGCAGATGGGCCCGGCGATCAACGGCACCGACCTGCGCGACGCCACCGGCGAGATCGCCTTCGGTCAGTTCACCAACCAGATCGAGTACCAGGACGCCGGCTCGGCGATCAACCAGGCGCTCAAGGACAGCGTGCTGGCCAGCATCGACACCGATACCCTGACCGGCCGCCGCGTGGCGCTCACCGGCGTGTTCAAGCTGATCAGTCCGAAGAACTGGCTGATCACGCCGGTCGAGGTCGCCTTTCCATGAGCGCCGCCGGGGAGGTGGTGCTCGAGGCGCGCGACATCGCCAAGTCCTACGGCAGCATCCAGGCGCTGCGTGGCGTGAACTTCGCCGTGCGTCGCGGCCGGGTCACCACGCTGTTCGGCGAGAACGGGGCCGGCAAGTCGACGCTGATGAAGATCCTGTCCGGCGTGATCGGCCCGAGTGCCGGCCAGATCCTGCTGGACGGCGAGCCGGTGCGCTTCGCCTCCTCCACCGATGCGCGCGCCCAGGGCATCTCGATCATCCACCAGGAGCTGAGCCTGGCACCCAACCTGAATGTGCGCGACAACCTGTTCATGGGCCGCGAACTGGGCCGGGCGGCGTGGGTCGACTTCGCCGAGCAGTCGCGTCTGACCCGACAGCTGATGCTCGAGCTCGAGGAGGACATCGACCCGCTCACACCGGTCGAGCAGCTGCGTCTGGGGCAGCAGCAGATCGTGGAGATCGCCCGCGCACTGTCGGTCGACTCGCGCATCCTGATCATGGACGAGCCCACCTCGGCGCTCAGCGCCGCCGAGGTGGAGGTGCTGTTCACGCTGATCCGCGGGCTGACCGCCCGCGGTGTGGCCATCGTGTACATCTCCCACCACCTGGAGGAAGCCCTGCAGATCACCGATCACGCGGTGGTGCTGCGCGACGGCGCGATGACCGCTCGGGCGGATGCGGCCGAGATCGACCTGGAGTGGATCGTGCACCACATGGTGGGCGAGAACTTCGATCTGGGCTCGCCACCGCTCGCGCACGCCTTCGGGCCACCCCGGCTGTCGCTGCAGCGCCTGCGCGTGATCGGCACCGGCGGGCAGCACCTGGTCGACGACGTCTCGCTCGAGGTGCGCGCCGGCGAGATCGTCTGCCTGTACGGGCTGATGGGCGCGGGGCGCACCGAGCTGCTCGAAGCGGTCGCCGGACGCGTGCCGATCGCCGGCGGCCAGGTGCTGATCGAAGGCCGGGACGTGCAGCGGCTGAGCATCGCCGAGCGTATCGATGCAGGGCTGTCCCTGGTGCCCGAGGATCGCCAGCGCGACGGTCTGGTGCAGACCATGAGCGTGGGCCGCAACCTGTCGCTGGCCAGCATCGTCTCGTTCGCGCGCGGTGCGCTGCTCAGCCGCTCGCGCGAGCGGGCGCTGGTGGACGTGGCGATCGAGCGGGTGCACATCAAGACCGATGGCGCCGAGGCGCCGATCGGTTCGCTGTCCGGCGGCAACCAGCAGAAGGTGGTGATCGGCAAGATGCTGGGCACCGAACCGCGCGTGCTGCTGCTGGACGAGCCCAGCCGCGGCATCGATGTCGGCGCCAAGGCCGAGGTGTTCAAGCTGCTGGCCGAGCGCGCCGCCGCCGGCCTGGCGGTGGTGTTCTCGACCTCCGAGGTCAGCGAGTGCCTGAGCATCGCGCACCGCATCATCGTGATGCGTCGCGGCAAGCGGGTGGCCGAGTTCGACAGCACCGTCAGCAAGGAACGGATCATGGCCGCCTCCGGCGAGGCGGTCGCGGCATGAGCGGCGCACCGCGCATCGACCTGGGCCACCTGCTGCTCGAAGGCCGGGCGTTCTTCGCGCTGGTGGCCATCATCATCGTGTTCTCCACCTTGTCGCCGTTCTACTTCTCGGTCGACAACTTCCTGATCATGTCCTCGCAGGTGGCCATCTTCGGCATCCTGGCGATCGGCATGCTGCTGGTGATCCTGAACGGCGGCATCGACCTGTCGGTCGGCTCCACGCTCGGTCTGGCCGGCGTGTTCGCCGGCTTCCTGATGGAGGGCGTGACCGTCGAGGCGGCCGGCGTGGTGCTGTATCCCCCGGTGTGGGTGGTGGTGGTGCTGACCTGCCTGCTGGGCGCCTTCGTCGGATTGGTGAACGGCGTGCTGATCGCGGTGTTCAAGGTGCCGGCCTTCGTGGCCACGCTGGGCGTGCTGTACGTGGCACGCGGCGTGGCCCTGCTGATGACCAACGGCCTGACCTACAACAACCTGGCAGGCTCGGCCGAGCTGGGCAACCAGGGCTTTCGCTGGCTGGGCTTCAACCGCCTGTTCGGCGTGCCGATCGGCGTGCTGGTGCTGATCGCCATCGCGCTGAGCATCGGCCTGGTGCTGGCGCGCAGCGCCTTCGGCCGCTGGCTGTACGCATCGGGCGGCAACGAACGCGCCGCCGAGCTGTCGGGCGTGCCGGTCAAGCGGGTGCAGGTCTCGGTCTACGTGCTGTCGGGCGTGTGCGCCGCCATCGCCGGGCTGATCCTGTCCTCGCAGCTGACCTCGGCAGGTCCCACCGCCGGCACCACCTACGAGCTCACCGCCATCGCCGCGGTGGTGATCGGCGGGGCGGCACTGACCGGTGGCCGGGGCAACGTGCGCGGCACCCTGCTGGGCGCCTTCGTGATCGGCTTCCTGTCGAACGGCCTGGTCATCATCGGTGTCTCCTCGTACTGGCAGACCGTGTTCACCGGTGCCGTCATCGTGCTCGCGGTGCTGCTCAACAGCCTTCAATACCGCGCCCGAAGCGGATGACGTCGTGACACGCCGCCGGTCGTCACCGGCTCCCCTTCCACCACGAGGAAAGACCCTGCGATGAAGAAACGATCCCCGATAGCCCGGCTGGCCACGGCAGCGTCCGCCGCGCTGGCCGGCCTGATCATGCTGGGCGGTGCGAGCAGTGCCAGCGCCGAAGGCCTGATCTCGATCATCGTCAACGATCCGGCCAACCCCTACTGGTTCACCGAGGGCGAGGTGGCCAAGGCCGAGGCCGAGCGCCTGGGCTACACCGCCACCGTGGGCGCGCACACCGGTGACACCAACACCGAGAGCAACCTGATCGACACCGCCATCACCAACCGCTCGGTGGCCATCATCCTGGACCCGGCCGATGCCAGCGGTTCGGTCGGTGCGGTGCAGAAGGCCGTCGACGCCGACATCCCGGTGATCCTGGTCAACGCCGAGATCAACCAGGAAGGCCTGGCCAAGGCGCAGCTGGTGTCCAACAACGCGCAGGGTGCGGCCATGGGCGCACAGCAGTGGGTCGAGGCGGTCGGCGACACCGGCGCCTACGTGGAGCTGTTCGGCAACCCGGCCGACAACAACGCGCAGACGCGCTCCAACGGCTACGAGACCGTGCTGTCGCAGTACCCGGACCTGGAGAAGGCCGGCCAGGACGTGGCCAACTGGGATCGCACCGAAGGCTTCAACAAGATGCAGAGCCTGCTGCAGGCCAACCCGGACATCATCGGCGTGATCAGCGGCAACGACGAGATGGCGCTCGGCGCGATCGCCGCGCTGAAGGCGGCCGGCAAGCTGGACGGCATCAAGGTCGGCGGCTTCGACGGCTCGCCCGATGCGGTCGATGCCATCAGGGCCGGCGAGATGCAGTACACCGTCCTGCAACCGGTGGCGGTGTTCTCGGCCGAGGCGGTGCGCCAGGCGGACTCGTTCATCAGGACCGGCGAGACCGGCGTGGCCGAGGAGAAGCAGCTGTTCGATTGCCTGCTGATCACCCCGGACAACATCGATGCGTACACCGCTCCGTTCGTGCTGTCCGAGTGACGTCGGCGCAGGGTCGGCTCAGGGTCGGCTCAGGGCCGGCTCAGGGCCGGCGTGATGTCGCCGTGACGTCCTGCCGATGAGCGAGCCGGACCGATCGTCGCCCGGCCAGGTGTCGGGCGACCGTCGTCAGGCTCGTCAGCTGACCCGTCGCCAGGCCATGACCGAACTGGTCATGGCCGAGGGATCGATGCGCATCGAGGCGCTGTCCGAGCGCTTCGGCATCAGCCTGATGACCGCGCACCGCGACCTGGACGAGCTGGTGGCGCGCGGGCTGCTGCGCAAGAGCCGCGGCGTGGCCTCGGCTGCGCCCACCCGCCTGATCGAGGCCAGCGAGGTCTACCGGCGCAGCCGCCAGGCGGCGCAGAAGTCGGCGATCGCGCGGCTGGCCGCCGAACAGGTCGAGCCCGGCCAGGCGCTGTTCCTGGACGACTCGACCACGGTGCTGCGCATGGTGGACCATCTGCGCGAACGCACCCCGCTGACCCTGATCACCCATTCGGTGACGCTGATGAACGCCGCCCTCGCCCTGGACGACATCACGTTGCTCGGCCTGGGCGGCCAGCATCAGGGGTGGTGCAACGCCTTCATGGGCAGCGCCACCGTCCGGCAGGCCAGCCGGCTGCGCGCCGACACGCTGGTGATGTCGATGGCGGCCATCAGCGACGATGTGGTCTTTCACCCGTCCGAGGCCACGATCGACGTCAAGCGCGCGATGTTCGACGCCTCGGCGCGGCGCATCCTGCTGGCGGATCACACCAAGTTCGAGCGCCGCGCGTTGCACGGCTTCCTGCCGCTGGACGCGTTCGATCAGGTGATCGTGGACGAGGGCATCGCCGCCGACGACCTGTCGCGCCTGCACGAGCTGGACATCGACGTGCTCGTGGCGCCGACGGAGCCTTCGTGAACGACCGGGACGCTCCCGACTACAGGACCAGCAGCCCGTCCTCGCCCGCGATGCGCTTGGCGCCGTCCGAACGCGCGCTCTGCAGCGCGTCCAGGTAGTCGGTGTTGACGTCCCCGGTGATGTACTCGCCGGTGAAGCAGCCGGCCTCGAAATGCTCGATCGGGCGCTTGGCGTAGCGCACCGCCTCCTCCAGGTCGGACAGGTCCTGGTAGACCAGCCAGTCGGCGCCGATCATGTGCTGGATCTCCTCGACCTCGCGCCCGGCGGCGATCAGCTCGGTGGTGGCCGGCATGTCGATGCCGTACACGTTCGGGTAGCGCACCGGCGGGGCGGCCGAGGCCATGTACACCCGACGCGCCCCGGCCTCGCGCGCCATCTCCACGATCTGCCCGGACGTGGTGCCACGCACGATCGAATCGTCCACCAGCAGCACGTTCTTGCCGTTGAACTCCAGCTCGATCGGGCTGAGCTTCTGGCGCACGCTCTTCTTGCGCAGCTCCTGCCCCGGCATGATGAAGGTGCGGCCGATGTAGCGGTTCTTGATGAAGCCTTCGCGATACTTCACACCCAGGTTGAAGGCCACCTCCAGCGCGGAGGTGCGGCTGGTGTCCGGGATCGGGATCACCACGTCGATGTCGTGATCCGGCCGCTCGGCCAGGATCTTCCGGGCCAGCGTCTCGCCCATGCGCAGCCGCGCCTTGTACACCGACACCTGGTCGATGATGCTGTCCGGGCGCGCCAGGTAGACGTACTCGAAGATGCACGGCACCAGGCGCGGCGCATCGGCGCACTGAGCGCTGTGCAACTGTCCGTCGGCATCGATGAACACCGCCTCGCCGGGTGCCAGGTCGCGCATCAGCTCGAAGTCCAGACCGCGCAGCGCGACGCTCTCGGAGGCGACCGCGTACTCGGTGCCGGTCTCGGTGCGACGCTGCCCGATCACCGCCGGCCGGATGCCCAGCGGATCTCGGAAGGCGAACACGCCCCGCCCCACCAGCATGCCGATCACCGCGTAGGCGCCGCGACAGCGCTTGTGCACCTGCCGCACCGTCGCGAACAGCGCCTCGGGGCTGAAGCGTGCGCCCGGCGTGGTGGCCTGGAGCTCGTGAGCGAACACGTTGAGCAGCACCTCGCTGTCCGAACGGGTGTTGATGTGGCGCAGGTCGGACTCGAACAGCTCGGTCTGCAGCTCGGCCGAGTTGGTCAGGTTGCCGTTGTGCCCCATCACGATGCCGTAGGGTGAATTCACGTAGAACGGCTGGGACTCCGAGTCACCCGAACTGCCGGCGGTCGGGTAGCGCACGTGCCCGATGCCCAGGTTGCCGGTCATGCGCTGCATGTCGGCAGGACGGAACACGTCGCGCACCAGGCCCGAGCCCTTGCGAAGGATCAACCGGCCGGCATCGCAGGTGGCGATGCCGGCGGCGTCCTGACCGCGATGCTGCAACAGGGTGAGTCCGTCGTACAGACGGCTGGACACCGCACCGGTGCCCACGATGCCGAGGATGCCGCACATGGGTTAGTGGCTCTTTGCCGGGTCGGTCCGCAAGGTCAGGTCGTTTCCTGGAAATCGAAATGCTGCGCCACATCCCGCGGAAGCTGGCGATGGATGGCGCGCGCCATGTCCTGGAACTCGGGCAGCAGTTCGGACTCGCGCCACCAGCCTTCCTGCTTGAGCTCGGGGGCCAGGTTGGCCATCAGCACGATCAGCGCGACGATGACCACGCCGCGCGCCAATCCGAACACCACGCCGATGATACGGTCCGCCAGCTTCAGCCGCGCCCCGGCAAGGATACGCCGCAACAGGAAGTTCGCCAACGCGCCGATCAGCAGCGTGCCCAGGAACAGCACCACCGCGCTGACCGCCAGACGTGCGCTGGGCGAGGCGATCGCCTCGACCGGGATCAGGCTGGCGAAGCGCGAGGCGAAACCGAGCGTGACCAGGATCGCGCCCACCCAGACCAGCAGGCTCATGGCCTCCTTGAAGAAGCCGCGAAAATAGCTGATCAACGCCGATAGCAGCACCACGACGACGATGGCGATGTCGATGCCTGACACCGGCCTTCTCCTGAGTTTGGACTTGGCAAGTGTAGCCGCTGCAGGTGTGCGCGGCAGCGGTGCTAGGGATAGCTCACCAGCAAGGCATCGCGGCCGGTTAGCGAGGCCACCGCACGCTGCGTGTCGGTGGCCACGGCCCGGTCGATCATCGGGCCGACCCGGACGCGGAACAGGCCGACCCCGTCGTCCGGTGCGGTCACGAAGCTGGGATACCCGGCGCGGCGCAACCGATCGCGCACCGCCAGCGCGTTGGCCTGCTCGGCGAAGCTGCCCGCCTGCACCACCCAGGCATCCAGCTGGGCGTTGCGCTCGCGCGCACGGATCGTGCGCGGTGACGGGGTGACGCGCATGTAGTCCGGTGGATCATCCTCGCCGATCCGGATGCGCGGCGCGGGCGCGGGTGCGGCGGCATCGATCGACGCCGCCTCCACCGCCGTCTCCACCGCGGGCGCCTGCGTCCCGGGTGACGGCGACGTGCCGGACGCCGGCAGGCGGATCCGTGCCGGCTCTGGCTGCCCGTCGACGCCCAGCACGCGCGGCGGCTCCTCGCGCAGCCGCTCCACCCGGCGAAACTGGCTTTCGCTGCCGGAGCCGTCAAGCACCAACGGCAGCAGGATCACCAGCACCGCGATCAGCACCGCCCCGCCCCACAGGCGCTGGCGCAGCCGCGCGGCGCGATCGTCCTCGTCACGCAGCGCGCTCATGCCGCGCTCGTCGGGTGAGTGCCCAGCCAGTCGCCCACCGTGACGAACGAGCCGGCCACCAGCACGCCGCCGCCCTCTCGCTCGGCCCGCGAGAAGGCCAGCGCCGAGGCGTCCGCCACCGAGGCGCACGCACTGACCGGCCCCCCCGAGCGGCCGAGCGCCTGGCGTACCCGCTCGGCCAGCGCCTCGCCGGCCATGGCCCGATCGCTGTCCAGCGTCGGACAGGCGAACGAGCGTGCGATCGGTGCCAGGGCCTGCACGATGCCCTCGATGTCCTTGTCCCCCAGCGCGGCGAACACCAGGTGCCAGCCGGGCAGCGACGAGGGATGGGCGCCCGCGCTTGCCTTCGCACCCAGCGCGGCGGCCAGCGCGGCGGCCAGCGCACGGGCGGCGTGCGGATTGTGGGCGACGTCCAGGCAGACGTCGATGTCGTGATGGCGAAGCCGTTGCATGCGGGCGTCGACCCGGGTGCGGGACAATCCGCGTTGCAGATCCGATGCCGAAACCGGAAGCCGCGTCGAGAGCCGCATCGCGGCCGCGACCGCGCAGGCGGCATTGCGGCGCTGGTGCTCGCCGTCGAGCGAGAGCGACTCGGGCACCGCGGCCGGCTCGGCGGGCACCAGCTCGATGCCGTTCGCCTCGGCAAACGGTGGCAGCGAGGCCGGAGCCGGCCATTCACCGACGATCAGTGCCCGGCCGGGTCGCGCGATGGCCGCCTTCTCGGTGGCGATCACCTCCAGGTCGGTGCCCAGCCAATCGGCATGATCGAGCGCCACGCTGGTGAGGATCGCCAGGTCGGCATCCCACAGGTTGGCCGCATCCAGTCGACCGCCCAGCCCGACCTCCAGCACGATGGCGTCCACGCTCGCCTCCACGCCGCCCTCCCCACCGCCCCCGACGAAGCAGGCCATGGCGGCCAAGGTAGCGATCTCGAAGTAGGTCAGCGTGTCGGGCGCGATGAACGGCTCGATGCGCTCGATCGCCGCCAGGATGTGCGCTGGAGGCAACGGTTCGCCGTCGATGCGGATGCGCTCGTTGAAGTGCACCAGGTGAGGCGAGGTCGACGTGCCGACCCGCCACCCCGCCGCCTGCCAGATCGCGGCCAGCATCGCCACCGTCGATCCCTTGCCGTTGGTGCCGGCCACGGTGACCAGCGGCACCGGCACGCGCTCCAGACCGGCACGCGCGGCGACACGACCGAGCCGCGCAAGCCCCGGATCGATCGCTGCGGGATGGGCGGACGCGATGCGCGCTAGCGCAGCATCCAGAGCCGCCGCCTGCGGCGTTGCAGGCTGACCCGTCGGACCGGACAAGCGGCTGGTCTCCGGATCATCCAGCGACCGCGGGCGCGGCAGCGGGCGTGGCGGTGCCGTTGGCCGGGCCGGCAGCGGGCTCGAGGCCATCGCCCGACTGCGTCGGCGGGAACGGCGTGGGCCGGTCGCCGAGCTTGCCGAGCAGACGGGCCAGCGTGTCGCGCATCTCGCGCCGATCGCAGATCATGTCGATGGCGCCGTGCTCGAGCAGGAACTCGGCCGACTGGAAGCCCTCGGGCAGCTTCTCGCGCACCGTCTGCTCGATCACGCGCGGGCCGGCGAAGCCGATGCGCGCGCCGGGCTCGGCGATGATGACGTCGCCCAGCATGGCCAGGCTGGCCGAGACGCCGCCCATGGTCGGATCGGTGAGCACCGAGATGTAGGCCAGCCCGCGATCCCCCAACCGGGTGAGCAGGGAACCGGTCTTGCCCATCTGCAGCAAGGAAAACAGCGCCTCCTGCATGCGCGCCCCACCGCTGGCGCTGAAGCACACGAACGGAATGCCCTCCTCCAGGCAGCGATCGCAGGCGCGGCAGAAGCGCTCCCCGACGACCGAGCCCATCGAGCCTGCCATGAAGGCGAAGTCGAACACCGCCACCACCACCGGCGAGCCGTGCAGCGTGCCGCGCATGACCACCAGCGCATCCTTCTCGCCGGTCTCCTTCTGCATCGCCGACAGCCGATCCTTGTAGCGCTTGCTGTCCTTGAACTTCAGGATGTCGACCGGCTCGATGTCGGCGCCGATCTCCTCGCCGCTGCCGGGGTCCAGCAGGCGTTCGATCCGGATCCTGGCCCGAACCCGGCGGTGATGGCCGCACTTCACGCACACGTCCTGCGAGCGGTCCAGCTCGGCGTGGTACAGCACATGGCCGCAATCGTCGCACTTGACCCACAGCCCCTCGGGCACGTTGCCCTTGGCGCTCTTGCCCTCCTGCCGGGTGCCGATGCGCGCCGGGATCAAGCGCTCGAACCAGCTCATGCGGCGCGGCGCCGTACCGGGCGCACCGGGCCCCTTGGGCGCCTCGTCATCGGCCATCGTTCAGTCTCCGGAGGGTGGCACCGCGCTCGGTGTACCGGCATCCATCGCGCGGCGCATGCTGCCCACGAGCGTGCCGATCTCGCGGTGCAGCGTGTCCGCATCATCGCCGTGCTCGCCGACCAGCGCAACCAGCACGCTGCCGACGATGACCGCATCCGCGGTGGCCGCCACGGTGGCCGCCGATTCCGCATCGCGGATGCCGAAGCCGACCGCCACCGGCAGATCGGCCATCGATTTCAGGTGCGTGACGCGGGCGGCCACCTCGGCGGTGTCCAGCTTGGCCGCGCCGGTGACCCCCTTCAGCGACACGTAATACAGGTACCCCGACCCCAGCGCCGCCACGCGGGCCAGGCGCTTGTCCGCGGTGGTCGGGGACAGCAGGTAGATCGCATCCAGGCCGACCCGCGACAGCTCGTCGCTCAACGCGCCGGCCTCCTCGGGCGGCAGGTCGACGGTCAGCACCCCGTCCACGCCGGCGGCGATCGCCCGGTCGGCGAAGTCGGCATAGCCGAGTCGCTCGATCGGGTTCAGATAGCCCATCAGGACCACCGCGGTGTCGTCGTCGGTCTCGCGGAACCGCCTGACCACCTCCAGCACATCCACCAGCCGGGTACCGGCGCGCAGCGCGCGCTCGCAGGCCAGCTGGATGACCGGCCCGTCGGCCATGGGGTCCGAGAACGGGATGCCGAGCTCGATGATGTCGGAGCCGGCCTCGACCAGCGTGTGCATCAGTGCAAGCGTGGTATCCAGGTCGGGATCGCCGGCGGTGATGTACGGGATCAGCAGCTTGCGACCATCACCCGAGGCGAACCGTTCCGCGATGCGTCGACGGCCACGGCCCTCGGTGACGACCTTGTCGGGCGCCGCGCTCACAACGTCATGCCTTCGAGGGTGGCCAGCGTGTTGATGTCCTTGTCGCCGCGACCCGACAGGTTGACCACGATGTGGCGCTCCTTGCTCCAGGTGGGGGCGAGCTTGATCGCGTGGGCCAGCGCGTGCGCCGACTCCAGCGCCGGAATGATGCCTTCCAGGCGACACAGCGAATGGGTGGCGGCCAACGCCTCGGTATCGGTGGCGGCATCGTAGATGACCCGCCCGATGTCCTTCAGCCAGGCGTGCTCGGGACCGACGCCGGGGTAGTCCAGACCGGCCGATACCGAGTGCGTCTCGATGATCTGGCCCGCCTCGTCCTCCATCAGGTAGGTGCGGTTGCCGTGCAGCACGCCCGGGCGGCCCGCGCTCAGCGGGGCGGCGTGACGACCGGTCTCGACGCCGTCGCCACCGGCCTCGATGCCGTACAGCGCCACCTCGGCATCGTCGATGAACGGGTGGAAGGCACCGATCGCGTTGCTGCCGCCGCCCACGCAGGCGATGACCGCGTCGGGCAGGCGACCGAAGTGCTCGCGCGACTGCTCCTTGATCTCCTTGCCGATCACGCTGTTGAAGTCGCGCACCATGGTCGGGTACGGGTGCGGGCCGGCGGCGGTGCCGATGATGTAGAAGGTGTCGTCGACGTTGCCGACCCAATCGCGCATGGCCTCGTTCAGCGCATCCTTGAGCGTGCGCGAACCGCTGGTCACCGGCACCACCTGGGCCCCGAGCAGCTTCATGCGGAACACGTTCGGCGCCTGACGCTGGATGTCTTCCTCGCCCATGTACACGATGCACTCCATGCCCCAGCGGGCGCACACCGTGGCGGTGGCCACGCCGTGCTGTCCGGCACCGGTCTCGGCAATGATGCGCTTCTTGCCCATGCGCCTGGCCAGCAGCGCCTGACCGACGGTGTTGTTGATCTTGTGCGCGCCGGTGTGGTTCAGGTCCTCGCGCTTGAGCCAGATCTGCGCCCCGCCCAGTTCCTCGGACCAGCGCCGCGCGTGGTACAGCGGGTTGGGCCGGCCGACGAAGTTCTTCAGCTCCCACTCGAACTCGGCGATGAACTCGTTGTCCAGCCGATAGCGTTCGTAGGCCTGCTTGAGCTCCTCGACCGGGTCCATCAGCGTCTCGGCGATGAAACTGCCGCCGTAGGGGCCGAAATGACCGGTGGCGGTATTGACCGCCGAGCGGTCGACGCCGCCTGCGTTCGGGTTGCTTGCCATGCTGCTCCGTTGCTCGTGTGTCACACGTGATTGTCAGAGTGTGCGATGTCATGCGCACCGTCCGCGGCGGCCACCGCCGCGACGAAGGCGTGCATCGCCTCGTGATCCTTGATGCCCTTCGCCGACTCCACCCCGGAGCTGACGTCGACCGCCCAGGGTCGCACCCGACGCACGGCGGCCTCGACGTTGTCCGGCCGCAGACCGCCGGCCAGCACCAGCGAGCGGGTCTGCCCCGCTCGGGCGGCGAAACCTGCCAGCGCGGTCCAATCGAACGTCTTGCCGGTACCACCGAGCTCGCCGGGTGGGTGGCTGTCGAACAGGTAGCCCTCGGCACCGGTGAACGCGTCCAGCGCCCGATCGTCGGGCAGGGTCCCTTCCGGGCCCACACCGATCGCCTTCAGGTAGCGCCGGCCGTATCGCTCGCAACAGGCGGCCGATTCCTTGCCGTGAAACTGTGGTACGAGCGCCGGCCAGGCCTCGATCGCTTCGCGCACCCGTTGTTCGTCGGCGTCCATGAACAGCCCGACCGGCGTCACGAAGGGCGGCAGCTCGGCGGCGATGCGGCGCGCCGCCGCCGGCTCGATCGCGCGCGCGCTGCGCGACACGAACACGAAGCCGATGGCATCCGCACCGGCACGCGCGGCCGCCAGCGCATCCTCGCGCCGGGTGATGCCGCAGATCTTGATTCGGGTGCGCGCTGCCATGGAGGCGGACCTTAGCAGACGAGCCCGCCTATTCCGGGCGCCAGACCGGACGTGTCTCGTCGCCGAAGTCGGGAATGCCGAACCGGTCGGGATAGCCCGGTTGCAGGAACACCAGACCGCCGGGCGGCGCGGTGGCCGCCCCTTGGGTCCGATCGCGGGCCGCCAGTACCCGGGCGATCCACTCCGGCTCGCGATCGCCCCGCCCCACCGCCACCAGGCAACCGGTGACGATGCGCACCATGTTATGCAGGAAGCCGTTAGCGCTGATGTCGATCGTGATCCGGGCGCCGTGGCGCTGCACGCGTACGCCCAGGATGGTGCGCACCGCGTGCTTGGCCTGGCATTCGGCGGCACGAAAGCTCTGGAAGTCGTGCTCGCCCACCAGTGCCTGGGCGGCGCGATGCATGCGCGCAGCGTCCAGCGGCTCGCGAATCCAGCCCAGCCGCCCGGCATCCAGCCCGGGCCGGGTGGCCCGGTTGAGCAGGGTGTAGCGATAGCTGCGAGAGATCGCCGAGAAGCGCGCGTGAAATTCCGGCGCCACCTCGCTCGCCCAGTGAACCGCCACGCCGGCATCCAGGTGGCTGTTGACCCCGAAGCTCCAGGCGCGCAGCGGCCGCGCGACCGGCTCGTCGAAATGGCACAGCTGGGCGGCGGCATGTACGCCGGTGTCGGTTCGCCCGGCGCAATGCACCGTGATCGGCTGGCCGGCGATGCGGGCCAGCGCCTCCTCCAGCGCCTGCTGCACCGAGCGGCAGTGCGGCTGACGCTGCCAACCGCAAAAGCCCCGGCCGTCGTACTCGACGGCCAGGGCGATGCGGCGCGGCGCGGGCGAGACGGTCAGGAGATCTTGCGAAGCAGCGTCTCCGCCTTGGTCACCTGCGTCGGGTTGCCGCTCTTGACCACCTCTTCGAGCGTGTTCGAGGCGGAATCCTTGTCGCCCAGGTCGATGTAGGCAACGGCCAGATCGAGCATGGTGTCGACCTCATCGACCGCCCCGTCCAGTTCCGCGTCCTCCGAAAGCAGGTCGTTGTCGGCGGTCAGATCCGGGATCTCGAGCATCTCGCCGTTGTCCAGCGCCAGCTCCTCGGACAGCTGATCCAGGTCCAGCGTCAGGTCGTCCGCCAGATTGGCCGACGGCGCGCCTTGCAGCTCCGGCGCATCGATGCCGATCATGCCGGCGCCGGCATCCGTGCCCGCCGCACGGGGTGCGATCGGTGCGGCCTCGTCGCCGGCGTCGAACTCGATCGACTCGACGTCGATGCCCTTGTCGACGTCGGCCGTGGCCGTGGCATCCGCTTCGGCTTCGGCCGCGATCTCGTCGGCAATGGCCGAGAAGTCGCCGGTCGCCTCCAGATCGCCGGCGTCGAAGGCGAACGCCGGGTCGAGACTCTGATCGAACAGCAGGGACTCGTCGTCATCGTTCGAGGTCGCCGAGGCCGGCTCGTCCGCGGTGGGCTTGTCGTCGAACGTGACGCTGTCGCCGAGGTCCTCGCTGCCCCCGTCGAAGTCACGGCTGACGCTGTTGCCTTCCCCGGTCGCGTCCAGATCGACGTCGTTCGAATCGAAGTCGAAGTCCTCGGTCGATTGCCGCGCCAGCGGCGCCTCGTCCTCGGCGGCCCCCGCGAACATGACCGATCCGGGACGCAGCTCGCGACCCATCGCGGCGATCGCCGGCCAGTCGGGGTGGTTGGTGCCTCCGAAGCGAGCCTGCCAGGCGGTTGCACCGGTCTCGAACCCCTCGCCGTTGCCGGCGGCGTGATGCGTCTCCAGCAGCTTCAGGGCGTAGCCGGCGTTGTTGGGATCGCGATCGATCGCACGGGTCAGCAGTTCCTCGGCCTGGCCGTGCAGGCCATAGGCCAGGTACACATCGACCTCGGAGATGGTGTCGTCCTTGTCGAGCGCCTCCTCGCCCATGCCGGCCAGCTCGCTGGCCGTCTGTTCGGAGGTCTGCAACGCCGGGTCATCGGCCACGGACAGCGTGGCATCGTGGGTGTCGTCCTGGCCGAAGGGGCCGTCGAACACGCCTGCCGACTGCTCGTGGGCGTTGCCACCGGCAGCCATGCCGGCGGCCGCGCCGACCGCCGCCCCGCTGGCGACCGGATCGCCCCCCGAGGCGTCGTCGCTGACAAACTCGACCTCATCCTCGCCCTCCGCCCACGCGTCCGCATCGTCGTCGCGGCGACGCCGCCACAATAGCGTGGCTATGGCACCGAGCAAGGCCAGCGCACCGACACCGGCAATCGTCAGACGGGTCGGGTCGGCGAGCAGCGCCTGGTACCAGGGCTGCGCTTCGCCGGTTGCATCGCCGGTTGCTTCGGCGGTTGCTTCGGCGGTTGCTTCGGCGGTTGCTTCGGCGGATTCGGCGGCCGCTCCGCCCTGGCTCGCCGGATCGGCGACGGCCTCGCCGGACGCTGATTCGGCCTCCTGGGAAATGTCCTGCGGCACGGTCGCGTCGGCCGCGTCCGCGACATCGTCGTCGATCAACTCGACGCTCTCCAGCGCCTGGCCGGCATCCGACAGCGCGTTGCGCGCCACGCGTTCGGTGCTCTCACCGGCCGCGGCCACGGCATCGACGCCCTGCTCGACCGCCTCGGGGAGGTCGCCGGCCGTGTCGCTCTCGCCGTCCACGCGGACGACCGGCTCGTTGTCGGCGGCATCCGGCAGCTGGTCGGCCTGTGCCTGCGCGTCGGCCGCGGCTCGCTCGCGCGCCTCGCTCAGGCGCGACTCCAGCGCCGCGATGTCGTTCTGGCGCATCGCGATCAGCGAGTCGAAACTGTCGGTGGTGGTGCGCAGCTCGGAGGCCTGATCGCTCAGATCGCCCGCTTCCAGACGGCTGGAGGCCAGCTGCTCGCGCGCCAGTCGCAGGCGCTGTTCGATCCCGTTGAGCCGCTGGGAGTCATCGACCGACGCCAGATCGCCGTCAAGGTCGGTGGCGGTGTCCTCGCCGACGATGCGCAGTCGCTCCAGTTCGCGAAGCTCCTGCCGAGCCTCTTCCATGATCGCCTCGGCGCTGGCCGACAGGCCGTCATCACCCGCATCGGCATCACCGGCAGCCGTGGCGGATTCGGCCAACGAGGGGGCATCGCTCGACCCGCCCGCCGCATCGGCATCACCGCCGGCCGCCGGAATGCCGGCCAGCTGAGTGGTCCCCCGGCGGCTGTCGCGATACTCCTGCCACAGCCGAGCCTGCTTGCTGACCTCGGCCGCCGCCTGCGCCTGGGTGACGCGACGCGCCTCGGAGGCGTCGGGCACCCGCAGGATCGCACCGGCGCGCACCAGGTTGATGTTGCCGTTGATGAAGGCCGACTCGTTGGCGGCCAGCAGCGCCAGCATGGTCTGCTCGACGCTGATCTCGTCGTCCTGCATGCCCAGCGCGATGCGGAACAGGGTGTCACCGGAGGCGACCTCCACACCATCGACGGGTGCCGACCCGGCACGGGCGGTGGCGCTCGGTTCGGCGGTCTGCTCGTCCAGCGAGACGACCTCGCCGCTGCCGGATGCCGCGGTGGCGACCTCGTCGGCGACCTCCTCCGCACCGCCGACCAGCTCGACATCGAACTCGAATCCGGCCCCGCCCTGGTTGCCGGTGGCGGTGTTGGGCTCGGCCAGATCGGTCAGCGCGACGACCTCGCCCGGTCGATCGGCACGCTGGCCTGCCGGCGTGGCGGTGTCGCTCAGCAGGCTGTCCAGCGAAACCGCCTCGCCGTCGTCGGCGGGGCCGGCATCACGGGGCTCGGTGCGCTCGATCGCCAGCGAATCCGCGGCGCTGACGGGCACGTCCCGCTCGATCGGCGCCGGTGCGATCAGGGCACCCTCGTCGCGCCCGCCCAGCGAGGCGGAATCCTCCAGCGCGCTGCTGCCCGAGGCGCTCGGCGTCATGAACACCGGCGGATCCAGCAACACGGTGTACTCGCGAACCATGCGACCCTGGGTCCAGTCGATCTCGATCAAGAAGTTCAGGAACGGCTCGACCACCGGCGTCTGGCTGGTGATGCGGATGCTCGGCTCGGCGCCGCTGTCGTCGACGGTGAAGCGCAGGCCGGTCAACGCCGTGGAGCGCTCGATGCCTGCTCGGGCGAACGCCTCGGGGGAGGCCAGCTTGACGATCATGCCGTCCAGCTCGCCCGGTTCGACCGAGGTCAACGGTATCTCGGCGTTCATCGGCTGGTTCAAGGCCGAACGCATCTCGATGTCGCCGAGTCCGAGCGCGAACGCGCTCGAGGTCGCGAGCGCCAGGCTCACCGCTGCTGCCAGTCTGAGTTTTCGCACGTTCGTCTCGTCCCGCCATCGCTTGATCGATCGTCCTGCATCCGCCGGATCAGCGGATGCGCACGTCGCGTCAGGCCATTGTCGACTTACCAAGAGCGTAGGTATAGCTCACGAATCCATGCGCGACCCGCTCTGACAGCGCGTTGCATCACGGGCCTTGGAGGTGATCCCGAACCAGGCACTCCGCGATCTGGACACTATTGAGCGCGGCGCCCTTGCGTACGTTATCGGACACGACCCACAGGTCAAGCCCGCACGCCATGGTGATGTCCTCGCGGATGCGCCCGACGAATACCGGATCCGTGCCCGCCGCATCGGTCACGGCGGTCGGGTATCCAGCATCGGCGCGCTCGTCCATGACGACCACTCCCGGTGCTGCTTCCAGCAACTTTCGCGCCCGTTCGGCCGACAGCGGCCGCTCGAACTCGACGTGCAACGCCTCGGAGTGTCCGTAGAACACCGGGATGCGCACACAGGTCGGATTCACGCGGATGGTGTCGTCCTCCATGATCTTGTGGGTCTCCCACACCATCTTCATCTCTTCCTTGGTGTAACCGTTGTCCTGAAATGTGTCGATGTGTGGCAATGCGTTGAACGCGATCTGCTTCGGATACACCTCGGCGCTCACATCCAGACCGTTGAGCAGCCGGGCGGTCTGCTGGCCCAGCTCCTCGATCGCCTCCTTGCCGGTGCCGGAGACCGCCTGATAGGTGCACACGTTGATGCGGGTGATGCGCGCCTCGTCGTGCAGCGGCTTGAGCGCCACCAGCATCTGGATGGTGGAGCAGTTCGGGTTGGCGATGATGCCGGTGTCGCGATACTTGGCGATGGCGTGCGCGTTGACCTCGGGCACCACCAGCGGCTTGTCGTCGTCGTAGCGGAATTGGCTGGTGTTGTCGATCACCACGCAGCCGGCCGCCGCCGCCTTGGGGGCGTACACCTTCGAGACGCTGGCGCCGGGGCTGAACAGCCCGATCTGCACCGTGGAAAAATCGAACTCGGCCAGGTCCTGCACCACCAGCTGCTTGTCGGCGAACTCGACGCGCTTGCCGGCCGACCGGGCGCTGGCCAACGCGTGGACCTGGCCGACCGGGAACGTGCGCTCGTGCAAGATGCCCAGCATGGTCTCGCCGACCGCCCCGGTGGCACCCACCACGGCGATATCGTAGGTCTTGCTCATGCCGTCTCTCCTGACGCCAGCTTGTCCAGGACCGCCTGACCCATGTCGTGTGTGCCCACCGTGCGCTCACCTTGCGCCCCGGAGGCAATGTCGGCGCAGCGCAGACCCTCGCTGATGACGCTGGCCACCGCCCGCTCCAGCGCCTGCGCCGCATCCGCCTCGTCCAGCGTGTAGCGCAGCATCATCGCCACCGACAGGATGGTGGCCAGCGGGTTGGCGATGCCCTGCCCGGCGATGTCGGGTGCCGAGCCGTGCACTGGCTCGAACATCCCCTTGCCCGCCTCGTCCAGCGAGGCCGAGGGCAGCATGCCGATCGAGCCTGTCAGCATGGCGGCCGCATCGGACAGGATGTCGCCGAAGATGTTGCCGGTGACCACCGTGTCGAATTGCTTGGGCGCGCTGACCAGCTGCATGGCGGCGTTGTCGACGAACAGGTGCGACAGCTCCACGTCCGGGTAATCGGCCGACACCTCGATGACCACTTCGCGCCACAGCTCGGAGACCTCCAGCACGTTCATCTTGTCGACCGAGCACAAGCGCGCACCGCCGTCCGGCTTGCGCGCGCGGGCGATCTCGAAGGCGCGCACCGCGATGCGGCGGATCTCGTCCTCGTCGTAGACCATCGTGTTGAAGCCGACGCGCTTGCCATCGCGCGTCTCCACCCCGCGCGGCTGGCCGAAGTACAGGCCGCCGGTCAGCTCGCGCACGATCATGATGTCCAGTCCCGATACCAGCTCGGCCTTCAGCGACGAGGCCGCCGCCAGTTCCGGGTACAGCACCGCGGGGCGCAGGTTGGCGAACAGCGACAGCTCGCTGCGCAGGCGCAGCAGGCCGCGCTCGGGGCGCAGCTCGCGCGGGGCGACGTCGTATTGCGGTCCGCCGATCGCGCCCAGCAGGATCGCATCGGCCCGTCGGCAGGCCTCGAGCACCGCCGCGGGCAACGGGTCGCCCTGCGCATCGTAGGCGGCCCCCCCGAAATCGTGCTGCTCGAAGGACAGGTTCAGCGCATGGCTGTCGTTCAGGCGCTCGAGCACGCGACGCGCCTCGCTGACGATCTCGGGACCGATGCCGTCACCGGGCAGGATGACGATGGCGCGCGGGGTCTGGCTCATGAGGCGTCCGGGATGCTCGTGGCGTTGGCGGCGTGGACATCCGGGGTGTCGAACAGCCAGGGAGCCGCGGCACGCCGCTTCGCCTCGTAGTCCTGGATGCGGGTGCGTTGCTGCAGGGTCAGCTCGATGTCGTCCAGCCCGTTCAGCAGGCAGTCCTTGCGGAACGCATCGACCTCGAAGGCGAAGACCTCGCCGGACGGTGTGGTCACGGTCTGCGCCGCCAGGTCCACGCTCAGCCGGTAGTTCTCGGACGCTTCGCACTCCTGCCCCAGCTGCTGGACGATGGACTTGTCCAGGCGGATCGGCAGCAGGCCGCTCTTGAAGCTGTTGTTGTGGAAGATGTCGGCGAAGTCGGGCGCGATGACCACCCGGATGCCGTAGTCGTCCAGCGCCCACACGGCGTGCTCGCGCGAGCTGCCGCAGCCGAAGTTCTCGCCGGCGATCAGCACCTCGGCACCGGCGTAGCGCGCCGCGTTCATCACGAAGTCCGGATCGGGCACGCGGCTCTCCTGCGCCTGGCCCGGCTCGCCGTGATCGAGGTAGCGCCACTCGTCGAACAGGTTCTTGCCGAAGCCTGCGCGCTTGATCGACTTCAGGAACTGCTTGGGGATGATGGCGTCGGTGTCGATGTTGTCGCGCAACAGCGGTACCGCCAGCCCGTCCAGTGTCTTGAACTCGCGCATGGCTAGAAGCTCCTGACGTCGACGAAGTGACCGGCCAGCGCGGCGGCGGCGGCCATGGCGGGGCTGACCAGGTGGGTACGCCCACCCTGGCCCTGACGCCCTTCGAAATTGCGGTTGCTGGTCGAGGCGCAGCGCTCGCCCGACTCCAGCCTGTCGGCGTTCATGGCCAGGCACATCGAGCAACCGGGCTCGCGCCATTCGAAGCCTGCGTCCAGGAACACGGTGTGCAGCCCCTCTTCCTCGGCCTGGCTCTTCACCAGGCCGGAACCGGGCACCACCAGCGCCTGCTTGACCCCGGCGGCCACCTGTCGCCCCTGGATGACCTCGGCGGCGGCGCGCAGGTCCTCGATGCGCGAGTTGGTGCACGAGCCGATGAACACCCGGTCCACGGCGATGTCGGTCAACGGCGTGTCGGCCTCCAGCGCCATGTAGGCGAGCGCGCGCCGCGCCCCGTCCGCCTGGCTGCCCTCGAAGCTGTCCGGATCGGGTACCCGGCCGCCGATCGCGCCGACCATCTGCGGCGAGGTGCCCCAGGTGACCTGCGGCTCGATGCCGGCCGCATCGATGTGCACCACGGTGTCGAACACCGCGTCGTCATCGCTGCGCAGCTCGCGCCAGGCGGTCTCGGCCTGGGCAAGCGTGTCCCCCTTCGGCGCGAAAGGCCGGCCCTTCAGGTAGTCGATCGTGGTCTCGTCCACGCCGATCATGCCGGCGCGCGCACCGGCCTCGATCGACATGTTGCACACCGTCATGCGCCCCTCCATCGACAGCGCGCGGATCGCCTCCCCGCCGAACTCGATGGTGTGGCCGTTGCCGCCGGCGGTGCCGATCTTGCCGATGATCGCCAGCACGATGTCCTTGGCGGTGATGCCGCGCCCGACCTGCCCGTCCACGCTGATCAGCATGCGCTTGGAGCGCTTTTGCAGGATGGTCTGGGTGGCCATCACGTGCTCCACCTCCGAGGTGCCGATGCCGAACGCCAGCGCGCCGAACGCGCCGTGCGTGGAGGTGTGCGAATCGCCACAGACCACGGTCATGCCGGGCAGCGTGGCACCCTGCTCGGGCCCGATCACGTGCACGATGCCCTGGCGCGCATCGTTCATGCGGAACTCGGTGACGCCGAAGGTCTCGCAGTTGGCGTCCAGCGTTTCCACCTGCAGGCGCGACACCGGATCGGCGATGCCGGCGGCCCGGTCGGTGGTCGGCACGTTGTGATCGGCCACCGCCAGCATCGAGCCGGTGCGCCACGGCGTGCGCCCGGCCAGGGTCAGGCCCTCGAAGGCCTGGGGGGAGGTGACCTCGTGCACCAGGTGGCGGTCGATGTAGAGCAGGACGGTACCGTCCTCCTGCTCGTTCACCACGTGGGCGTCCCACACCTTGTCGTACAACGTCTTGCCGGTCATGTCCGTAGCGCTCCCGTCGGGAATGAGCATGATAAGGACGGCGTTCGGATCACTCAAATTCATCCTGGCCATGTCCGGCATTCCGTGCTGGAATGATCGAATGGATTTCATTGCCCTGTCCACGTTCGTCACGGTCGCCGAACGGCGCTCGTTCTCGCTGGCCGCCGAGGACCTGTTCACCACCCAGCCGGCGATCAGCAAGCGCATTGCCGCGCTGGAGCGGGATCTGGGCGCGCGCCTGATCGATCGCCTCGCCCGCGGCATCCGGCTGACCGAGGCGGGCGAGACGTTCCTGGCCAGCGCACGCGGCCTGCTGGACGATGCCGAGCGGGCGCGCGAGGCGGTGCGCTCGCTCGGTGACCGTCCCAGCGGGCGGTTACGCCTGGCGACCAGCCACCACGTCGGCATCCATCGCCTGCCGCCGATCTTGCGCATCTTCGTCGCCGCGCATCCCGACGTCGAGCTGGACCTGGTGTTCATGGACTCGGAGCAAGCCTGCGAGGCGGTCGCCGACGGTGCGCTGGAGCTGGCGATCGTCACGCTGCCGGATCGTTCCCCGACCGGCGGCGCTGCGCGCCTGGACACTCGCCTGGTGTGGCCCGATCCGCTGGTGCTGGTGTGCGCCGCCGACCACCCGCTGGCGCATCGGACCTCGCTGACACCGTCGGTGCTGGCCGAGCACCGCGCGGTGCTTCCCGGTCGCGGCACCGTCACGCGGCGCATCCTGCTCGATGCCCTGGCTCCGCACGACGTTCCCATCGTCACCGCGCTGGAGACCAACTACCTGGAGACCATCAAGATGCTGGTGTCGGTCGGCCTGGGCTGGAGCGTGCTGCCGGCGCCCATGCTGGACGACTCGGTGGTCGAGCTGCCGATGCCCGAATTGACGATGCTGCGGCGCCTGGGGGTGGTCACTCGGCGCGGGCGCACGCTGGGGCGCGCCGCCTGCGCGCTGGTGGCGGCACTGCCGGATGACCGGGAAGATCGAGATGGGTCGACATCGGACGACGAATATCGTGGTGCGGAAACGAATTTCGCGAATTCGGCAGACCGAGCCCCGGCGCACTGAGGAAATGCCCGGCGACGGCCTCGGTTAATCCGCACCCGATCGCGATTTGGACACACGCCGCCCGAGCCGAAGGTCGGAGCGTGCGAGCGTCATGCCGCATGACTCACCGACGCAAGGAGCCGGGCGGCAACGATGATGAGCGCACGGCCTATCACATGGCGCAGCAGCGGCTGCGCTACTTCGCCCGACGCGGCTACCTGCTGGAGGTCGACGAAGATGGCGCTCCGATGCCGTGCGCCACGGGCACCAGCGAGCGGATGTCCGATGATCCCGACACGCTGGCCAGTTCCATGCCCGCGCTGAAGGTACGCAGTGCGACGGTGCTGGGCCAGGCGATCAGGATGTGGCGTCGGCGCTGCAACCTGTCCGGCCCGGAGGTCGCCGACCGGGCCAGCCTGAGCAAGCGCTCGATCAGCGATCTGGAAGCCGGCAAGCCCGGTGTATCGATCGGTCGCGTGCTGCGGATGCTGGACGCGATGGGGCTGGAGTTGCTGGTGCGGCCCAAGCGCGCAGCGCCGCCTGCCGGCTCGACCGCAAGCCTTGACGATAACCCAGACCGCGATAGGGACGCACCGCTGCACCTGGACCTCGACGCGAACGACGGCTGACCCTTTCGATCCCTGCACGCTGACCGCGGCCATGCCACGGTCAGGCGTCAACGGGTGGATGGCAGCGAGCAAGCCGCCAACGCTGTACCGTGACGCCATGAAACAGGTGCACCAGTACATCGACGGCCGCTCGCAGTCGATCGGTTCCGGCCAGCCGTTCGATTCGGTGAATCCGGCCACCGGCCAAGTCATCGCACGGGTGGAGACGGCCGGCTCGGCAGGCGTCGATGCGGCGGTGGCCGCGGCGAAGGCGGCGCAGCCAGGCTGGGCGGCGATGCCGGCGGTGGAGCGCGGTCGCATCCTGGCCAGGGTGGCCGTCCTGCTGCGCGAGCGGGTGGACAGCTTCGCAGCCCTCGAGGTGTCCGACAACGGCAAGCCGATCACCGAGGCCCGCGAGGTCGACATTCCGACCGGGGCGGATGCGCTGGAATACTTCGCAGGACTCGCCCCGGCCATCCAGGGCAGCTACCAGTCGCTGGGCGCCACCAGCTTCTTCCACACCCGGCCCGAGCCGCTGGGCGTGTGCGCCGGCATCGGCGCGTGGAACTACCCGCTGCAGATCGCCTGCTGGAAGTCGGCACCGGCCCTGGCCGCCGGCAACGCCATGGTGTTCAAGCCCTCGGAGGTCACGCCGCTGTCGGTAGTGGCCCTGGCCGAGCTGTTCAGCGAGGCCGGCCTGCCGGACGGGGTGTTCAACGTGGTCCAGGGTGCCGCCGAGACCGGACGCGCGCTGACCGCCCACCCGAACGTCGCCAAGGTCTCGTTCACCGGCGAGAGCGGTACCGGACGCGCCATCATGGCCGACTCCGCGCCCACGCTGAAGCAGGTGACGCTGGAGCTGGGCGGCAAGTCGCCGCTGCTGATCTTCGACGACACGCCGCTGGACCAGGCGGTCGCCGCGGCCATGACGGCGAACTTCTACACCCAGGGCGAGGTGTGCACGCACGGCACGCGGGTGTTCGTGCAGAGCGGCATCCACGGTGCATTCCTGGAACAGTTGGAAACGCGTACCAGGGCGTTGATCGTCGGCGACCCGACCGATCCTGCCACCCAGATCGGTGCGCTGGTATCGCGCGAGCACCTGGACAAGGTGCTCGGCTACATCGCCTCGGCCGATGCGGCAGGCGCAACCCGCCTGTTCGGCGGCGAACGGGTCACCGACGGCAACCTGGGACAGGGTGCCTTCGTGCGCCCGGCGGTGTACGTCGACAACACCGACGACATGGCGCACGTGCGCGAGGAGATCTTCGGGCCCGTGATGTCGGTGCTGCGCTTCGAGGACGAGACCGAAGCGGTGCGCCGTGCCAACGACACGCCGTTCGGCCTGGCCGCCGGCGTGTTCACGCGCGACATCTCGCGCGCCCACCGCGTGATCGATGCGCTGCACGCCGGCATCTGCTGGATCAACACCTGGGGCGACTCGCCGGTGGAAATGCCGGTCGGTGGCTTCGGCCAATCCGGGCTGGGTCGCGAGAACGGCCTGGTCACGCTGCAATCGCACACGCGCTCGAAATCGGTGTTCGTCAGCACCGCCGACTTCGAAGGTGCCTACCCCGTCCCGACCCCTCCTGCCTGAATCCCTACCGCCAAAACCCGTTCCCAGGAACCCGGAGAAGCCGTTTGAACCTGTTGCTCAGTGCCGGACTGATCTTCACCTTCTGCGCGATCGCCTTCTGCATCTATCGCTGGGGCAACGTGGTCTGCATCGGCGTCACGCCGGTCAAGACCTTCACCTTCATAGCGATCCTGTTCACCTCCGGCCTGGACGTGGGGCTGATCATGTTCCCGCTGACCGAGTTTCCGGTGTACGCCGATCTGGAGGCCAACCCCGAGTACGCGTTCAGCAACCCGCTGGCGATCGAGTTCGGCTTCTGGGGGTTCCTGATCTGGAGCTTCTACTTCCTGACCTGCTTCTACTTCTGCGTGCTGGAACCGCGGGTGAAGTTCTTCGAGATCCCGGTCGTGAAGTTCCTGAACAACGTGGTGATCGTGGGCACCTGCGCCTTCACCGCCTTCCTGCTGCTGAGCAACCTGCCGTGGTACCTGCCCAGCATCGGCGATGGCGAGAGCGTGGTGCTGACCTTCTACGTGATCGTGTTCGCCGTGATCCTGGCCGCGGTCTATTCCAGCACCGATCTGAAATACGTGCGCATCCTGAGCCTGGGCAGCACCTTCCTGTTCCTGGGGCTGATCGTCGTCATGGCGATCGCCGCCCAGGTCAGCCCGGGCGAGTTCTCCGAACGCATGGGCATGATCGGCAGCTACTTCGGCAACCTGCACCAGTTCGCGCTGCCGATCAACGACTACCACGCGTTCTACCTGTTCTGGTGGTTCGCCTGGTCGATCATGATCGGCCAGTTCACCTCGCGCTTCGTGGGCGGGCTGAAGACCTGGCAAGTGCTGGGCGCGCTGCTGGTGTTCCCGTCGATCCCGCTGGCGGTCTGGTTCGCGGTGCTGTATTCGTTCCACGAGCAGGGCATCGACACGACCGGATTCCTGTCGATCTCGATGGTGATCGTGGGCATCACCTTCGTGATCAACTCGCTGGACTCGCTGGTGCGCCTGTATACGGACAACTTGTCGCTGACGCCCACGCGGCTGGGTCGGGTGCAGTACATCGTCGGCAACGTGGTCGTGCTGTGCCTGCTGACGCTGCTGTTCCAGCTGGAGTTCCTGCAGATCCAGTGGGTCGGCGCGCTGGTGATCGGGCTGTACTTCAGTTGCTTCGCCTACATCCTGCTGGTCAAGCGGGCCGAGGTGGCGGTCATCGACAGCTCGCCGGCGGATCGGGTGCTGGACTTCAAGGCGGCCGAGGCCACGCACTGACCGGTGAAGTACCTGGCGCTCCGTTCGCGCGCGCCCCGGCCGAAATCCCTGCTGATCTCGTCGCCTTGCCGAAGATCGTCCACCGGCCCGTGCCCGCTCGGTGCCGGCGGCGTCGGCTCCAGCATGTCGTCCGTCATCGCGTCGGCACGGCATCGCCGGACGTGGCATCGAACAGATGCGCAGTGTCGGCCGTCAGGCCCAGCCGGACGGTAGTGCCCGGTTCGACCATCAGCCGCTCGTGCAGCACCGCGACGATGGGTTCTCCCGCCAGTTCGGCGTTCAGGTAGGTCTCGGCACCGGTCGGCTCGATCAGGGTCACCGTCACCGTGATGCCCGGTGCATCGGTCGAGCCGACCAGGTGCAGGTGCTCCGGGCGCACACCGAGTTCGACCCGGTCTTGCGGCAGGGTCGACGGGACACCCCCTCCGAGCGATAACGCCTGGCCGTCGGTGGTCATGAACCGCGTTCCTTCGCAAGAGGCGTCGAGCGTACCGGACAGGAAGTTCATCGACGGCGAGCCGATGAAACCGGCCACGAAGCGATTGACGGGCGAGTCGTAGACCTGCAGCGGCGTACCGATCTGCTCGACCCGACCATCGCGCATCACCACGATGCGATCGGCCATCGTCATGGCTTCGATCTGGTCGTGCGTGACGTACACGATCGTGGTGCCCAGACGGGCGTGCAGGGTGCGCAACTCGGCGCGCATCTGCACGCGCAACTTGGCGTCCAGGTTCGACAGCGGCTCGTCGAACAAGAACACCTTCGGGTCGCGCACGATCGCGCGCCCCATGGCCACTCGCTGACGTTGGCCACCGGACAGCTGCTTCGGATAGCGCTCGAGGTAATCGCCCAGCCCGAGAATCGAAGCGGCGGCCGCGACGCGCTCCACGATCTCGGACTTGGGACGATGGGCCAGCCGCAACGAGAACCCCATGTTCTGCGCGATGGTCATGTGCGGGTACAGCGCGTAGTTCTGGAACACCATCGCGATGTCGCGGTGTTTCGGCTCGACGTCGTTGATGACCTGCCCGCCGATGCTGATCGTGCCGCCATCGATCTCCTCGAGACCGGCGATCATCCGCAGCAGCGTCGACTTGCCACAGCCGGACGGTCCGACGAGCACCACGAACGCGCCGGCCGGCACGCTGGCGGACACCGCGTGCAGCGTCTGTACCGGACCGTAGCGCTTGTCGACCGCGTCGATCTCGATGTTCGCCATGTCGTCAGATCCCTGCTGTAACGGAGGTGCGGAAAGGGGTGTACGGCTCCACGCGGGCGGCGAACCGGTGCACGCACTCCACCGCCGCCAGCAGGCTCAGGCCGGTGTGGTACGCAGGATCCAGGTCCGGTGTGGCCGGCACGTGATCGACCGGCCCGTCGATGGTCAGCGTCTGATAGGCGATCGGCAGGAGCGGGCGTCGGTAGTGCTCGAAGTAGTCGGCATCGACGCACCGCCAGATCGACAGCAGTTCGGAGCGCCCGCTCGCCTCCAGGCCCAGCGAAGCGGCACGTATCGTCTCCGGCAACGACCACCACGGACGATACCGGCTGCTCGGCGTTCCGGTCGGCACGTCTACCGTCAAGGCGATGCCGGGCGAGCTCAGGCCGGCCTTGGCGTGCGCGATCAGCACCTCGCACAGGGTGCGTTCCTGCGCCGCCGTCAGACGGCCGCGCAAGGTTTCGAAGGCCAGCCCGACCAGTTCGATGCCATGACCGACGTTGCACGATGTACCGCCCGGCGTATCGGCGAGCAGTCCGCTTCGCCGGTCCAGATGGTGCTCGAGCACGTGGGCGAGAAAGCGTTCGGAGAAATCATCGTGGGCATCGAGTCCGAGGCGCCTCAGCAATGCCCCGGCACCGAGCAGGATCATGCGCGGTCCGAGATCGTCCGGTTGTCCCACCAGGTCCGCTGCGCTCATGTCATGCCGTTCGTCGAGCAGGAAGCGCCCTTCATCGACCGCATCGACGATGTCGGCGAGCACCGCCAGCTGATGCGCCAGCGCCACATCGTCCCGTTGACGCCAGGCAGCGGCGATCAGTCCCTTGTTCACGAAGATGTCACCGTAGCAGCGCAGGCCCGGCGCGCGCCGCCGCGCACGCCCTGCCCCCTCGCCTGCCGCGATGCGGGCGACACCGTCCGGGCCGCGGCAGAACGCCGCCTCGCCTTGCGCCGTCACCGCCTCGTCAAGGGCTGCGCGAACCCGCCCGATGGCCACATCGAGCTCGGCGGCCAGCCTCGGGTCGCAAGACTCGAAGAAGGCCGCATGCGTGCACATCGCTTCCAGCCCTCGACCCTGGATCCAATCGTAGACGTACTGCGGTCCGCGCAGAGCGTCCGCCCGCGTGTAGTCCTCGTAGGTGAGCGGATTGACCTTGGTGTCGATGAACACCGGTGTGGCGGCACCCGCAGCACCGGGCGGCAGGCGCGACAGGATCCAGACGAGGGTCTCGCGCGTGTCGTCGATGTAGCGTTCGGCAGCTCGATCGATGAACGCGCTCGCCTCGCTCACTCCTTCAACCCCGTGGCCGCGATCCCTTCGACGAAATGGCGGCGCAGCACCACGAACAGCGTGACCGACGGGATCAGCACCACCGCCGACGCCGCGCTCAGCCGCCCCAGGTCCACGGTGTAGCCGGTCTGGAACAACGCCAGGCCCACCTCGATGGTGTAGGACTCTTTCGATGTCGCCACGATCAGCGGCCAGGCGAAGGCGGTCCAGGCCTGGAAGAAGGCGAGCACCGCGAGGGCCGCGAGCGCACCGCGCAGCAGCGGCAGGACGACGTGAAGGAAGATCCACCACTCCCCGGCCCCGTCGATACGTGCCGCCTCCAGCAACTCGTCGGGAATCGAATGGATCACGTTCTGCCGGATCAGGAAGATGCCGAAGCTCATCACCAGATACCCGAGCAGCAATCCCGCCGTGGAATTCAGCAGGCCCAGTCCCTGCACCTGGAAATACAGCGGAATCATGTACACCTCGAAGGGCACGATGGCCGTGGCCAGCACGATCGCGAAGACCACCGACAGCGACCGGTAGCGGAACTTTGCGAACACGTAGCCGGCGATCGCCGACGTCACCACGATCGCGATCATCGACAGCACCGCGAACAGCAGGCTGTTCAGAATCCAGCGCAGCAACGGCGTATCGCCGAGCACCGCGGTCAGGTTCGCAAGCGTCGGCTCGCGCGGCAGGATGGTCGGCGGCCAGGTCAGCATCTCGGCCGGCGTCTTGAACGCGTTGGCGACCAGCAGCACCAGCGGCAGGATCATCGCCAGGCAGAACAGCATCAGCACGATGTCGATCGCCAGATCGGTCAGGCGCGCCTTGCGACGTGCGCGTCCGGGCCGCGGAGCTTGCGTTGCACGCGCCGTCGACGTCGCGGGTGGCGGCAACCGGGCCGCATCGCGATTCGCCCTGATCATGGCCGTGCACTCCGGTCGCGAAGCAGCGAGAACTGCACCAGGGTCAGCAGCAGCACGATGAGCAGCAGCACGACCGCCTCCGAAGCGGCGTAACCGATGCGGTAGTTGCGAAACGCGTTCTCGAGCATGTCGAGTACCAGCACCCGTACCTGACGGCCCGGCGCACCTTGCGAGTCGGAGGCCAGCACGAACGCCTGCGCGTAGACGTTGAACCCCGATACCAGGGTCACCACCGACACGTACAACGTGATCGGCTTGAGCAACGGCACCGAGATGAAACGAAAGCGTTGCCAGCCGGTCGAGCCGTCGAGCACCGCCGCTTCGTACAACGAGCGCGGCAGATTTCGGAAGCCGACCAGGTAGATCAGCACCGCGTAGCCCAGCGCCTGCCAGCTGCACAGCACGATGATGCAGACGATCGACCAGAACGGGTCGAACAGCCAGGCACGCGGTTCGATGCTCACGCTCGCCAGCATCGCGTTCAGCGGTCCGAGCTTCGCGTCGAAGATCCACTTCCAGGCCATCGCGGCCGGCACCAGGGATACCACGTGCGGAATGAAGACCGCGGTCTCGAAGAAGCCGGCGAAGCGCGAACGCATGCGGTGGTGAATCAACGCAGCGATCCCGATCGAGAGCGGGATCGTGATCGCCAGGACACCGAAGGCGATGATCGCGGTGTTGGACAGTGCCGTCAGGAACAGGTCGTCCTGGAACAGCTCTCGGAAGTTGGCCAGCCCGATGAACGGCTTGTTCGACGAGATCAGGTCCCACTTGTGCAGGCTCAGCCGCAGGATCTCCCCGATCGGCATGATCCGCACCCAGACGTACACGGCGAGTACCGGCACGAGCGCCGCGAGGGCGAACAGGAACTGCTTGCGCTTGAGCACGGGACGGGTCATCCGGGTGGCGATGCGTTCGCCGGCCACTCGCGGCCGGCGAACGCTGTGCGGTTGGAGCGTGGCGGTATCAGCCCTCGGCGAGCAGGCCTTCGCGTTCCAGGATCTTGTTCACGTCCGCTTCAAGCTCCAGCAGCGTCTCATCGATCGCAGCCTCGTCGGCGGACAATGAATCGTCGGCGAACGCGTCGGTCAGCGTGGCCGCCACGCGGGTGAGGATCTCCTCGATCGGACCGATCGCCGGCAACGTGAAGAAGTCGTAGCCGTCCGGGTAATCGACGAATGCGCCGAGTGCCGGGGTCTTGACCAGGATGGGCGAATAGTCGACATCGGAACGATTCGGCAACCAGCCGACGTTGTCGAGCATCCAGACCAGGTGTTCGGGCTCGTTGGTGGCCAGCGCGAAGTCCCAGGCCGCCTGTTCCTCGGCACTCACGTACAGGTTCGCCGGCAACGCGATCGAGCCGACCGGCAGCGGCGCGGTCGCATAGGGCAGGTTCGGCGCCTTGGCGGCGATATCGCCGATGACCCAGGACTCGCGGATGAACATCGCCGTCTGGCCGCGCTGGAACGCCTCGGCGTCGGCCGGCATTTCGACCGAGACGTTGTCGGCCTCGTGAACGTTGTACAGGTACTGCGAGAACGCGGCCTTGCCGGCCTCGTTGGCAATGGTCGCGCGCCACTTGCCGTTCTCGACCTCCTCCATCAGGTTGCTGCCGTACTGGAACTGGTTGATCCAGAACTTTTCGGCAATGCCCTGCCCGCCGCCGGACAGGCGCAGGCTCCAGCCCGACACCGTCGGGTTGCCGTCGGCATCACGTTGCGTGAGCTTGTCGGCGTGGTCACTGTACTCGGCCATGGTGGCGGGCGGGCCATCGAGCCCGGCTTCTTCGAACATCGCGGTGTTGTAGAACAGGGCGGCCTGACCGCGAAACAACGGTACGCCGTACAGCGTGCCGTCCAGGCTGACGGCATCGAGGAAGAACGGGCCATAGTTGCCCGAATCCTTCACGGCGGCGATGACAGCCTGCGGTGCCGCATCGAGCAGGTCGTTCTCGAGATAACGCGTAGCGGTCGATTTGGGCAGTTCGACCACGACATTGCCGGCCGAACCCGAACTCAGGCCCAGCGCCACGCGCTTTTCGTGCTCGCGCAGCGGAATCGCCTCGACGGTGACGTTCAGGTCGGGGTGACTGTCCTTCATGCTCTCGGCAACGCGTTCGTAGAACGGTGCCAGTTCGGGGTAGCCGCTCCATACCGTGATGTCGGCAGCCTGTGCCGCACTGGCCGCGAGCGCGGCACCGACAGCGGTGGCGAGCAGCGCGGGGCGCGTGATTCGAACGGTTCGATCGCAACGAGGCTTGTACATGCTGGACTCCCTTGGATGAGATGGGCGGTTCAGTGACGTGGCCGGGCATCCGGCCCGGTCTCGACAGGCGGTTGAAGACTGGTCAGCAGACGCTCGACCGAGTCGTCGGCGAAGGTCGCGCCGAGCCGGTAGTACCGGTGCGCCTCGTCGAGCTCGTAGCCGCCATGGGCGAACTCGGCAGCCGGCACCAGGTAGCCGGGGTTGTCGTCCGCGTAGCCGACGACGATGGCGTGCGGCTCACGGAGGCGTTGGCGAAGCTGATGCGCGGTGGCCGCGAAGATCTCGCCCGGCAGGCAGACCAGCGCTGCATCGCCCCAACGCAGCCGTGCGGTGCGGCACGTCGGACCCGCCACCGTGCCGGTCTGCTCGTCGGGCAGGGCGATCTCTTCCGCCCAGCGAATCCAGTGGCCCAGCAGCGCACGCGTGGCGTGTCCAGCACGTCTTCGACGCTGACGCCACTCGCCGACCAGACCTGCCAGCGGCACCGGTTCACGACGCCGAAGCGCGAGCGGGACCTGCGCATCGGTGATCGTGACGCGCTGCGAACGCGATCGTGACAGCGGCGCGCGCAAAGCCGAGCGGGCGACGATTTCGCCGATGCGCGCCGCTTCGGCGAAGGTGCGTGTCGGCACCGCCGCCAGGTCGAGGGAATCGCGCGCAGAGTGACCCGAGTTGGCATCGCCCGCTGCGCCGGTGACGAACAGCGCGATGCTGCCGGGGTAGGCACGCTCGAGCGTCTCGCGCACCGTGTGCGGGTAGTCGGCGGTGTAGTGCAGGTTATCGGCACCGAGCACGACCGGATGGCAGGCGTACCCGACCAGCACGGCGATCACCGCGCCATCGTCGATCGCCTGGAATCTGAGTACCGGCACGGCATCGTCGGTCGTACCATCGGCGTGGCGACGGTTGCGCGCGATGCCGATCGCTTGGCCGCGGCCGCAGTCCAGGTGACAGTCACGACGAGCGCTCCGGGCGCGTTCGATCGCGGCCACGCAAGCGGTCTCGAGACCTGCAAGGAAATCCGCATCGACGTCGACGCCGATACGCCCGGGCATGGCATCGGGCGCGCCATGGGTGTGCAACGCAGCGACAACGACGTTCGATGCCGGCAGGCAGCATCGCGTACGGATGCGCTCGCTGCAGGCCGCGTCGATGCCGAGCACGTCCACCACCACCAGCGCGGTATCGCCGACCACCAGGGCTCGGGCGCTCAACCGGTCGTGCGTACCGATGGCTGGATCGGTGCGCGCCGCGAAACCGGACATGGCAAGTCCGGGTCGCGGCGTCATATCGACGATGGCGGCTCCGACACGCATCAGGCCGATACGCTCGACGTCCAGCCGAGCATGCGCTCGCCGCGCAGCCAGGTCTGGCGGATCTGCAATCCCGAATCGCCCGGCGAGTGGTCGAACGACACCAGATCGGCGAGCGCGCCCACGTTCAGGCGGCCCCGCCCGCCGGCGAAGCGACCGGGCGCCTCGGTGGCCATGCACAGCGCGTCACCGAGCGACAACGCCGCATCGTTGCACAGGGTGGCCACGCCGGCGTGCAACGGCAACGCGGCACCGGCCAGATACGGTGTGCCGGCCAACGAAAGTCGGCCATCGTCCGCCAGCTCCACCGCACCGCCTATCGGCTGCTCGTAGCGTCCTGGCGCCATCCCGCCGAGCGCGGCGGTATCCGAGACCAGCAGGCGTCGGCCGCACCCCTTGGCACGCACCATGGCGCGCAGGGTGTCACCCGGCAGGTGGTGACCGTCGGCGATGAAGCTGGCGCTGAGGCGGTCTTCGGCGAGCTGGCTCCAGACGAGATTGGGGTGACGTGGCAGTGTCGCCGCCACACCGTTTCCGAGGTGGGTGGACAGTACGGCGCCGGCGTTCGCGGCGTCGACGATCTGCTGCGCACTGGCGTGGGTATGCCCGATCGCCACGAGGATGCCACGCTGCACCAGCGCACGCACGAACGCGGGGCTACCCGGCCAGTGAGGCGATAGCGTGACCAGGCCGACGAGTCCATCGCACGCGGCTTGCCAGCGCTCGACCTCGTCGAGCGAAGGGGCACGCACGTGCTCGCGCGGATGGGCGCCACGTGGCCCGTCCTCGACAGACAGGAACGGACCTTCGACGTGAAGGAACGGGATCATGTGCATCAGGCGTGGCGATCGCACTCGGGCCTCGGCTATCGATGCAAGCCGCGCGAGCAGCTGCGGCTCGCCTGCGGTGATCAAGGTTGGCACGAAGGTCGTCACGCCGAGTGACAGCTGCACGTCGGCCAGGCGTTCGAGGGCGTCGATACCGAGTGGCTCGGCGTTGAAGTCGATACCTGCGTAGCCGTTGACCTGCAAGTCGATCAAACCGGCCGAGATCCAGGGCAACGATGCGACATCGACGCCATCGCCCGCATCGATGCGCTCGATCCGCTCGATCCGCTCGCCCTCGATGCTCAGCGCGACGGCGCCGCCGTCCTTCGGGAAGCGAGCGATGAGCCGGGTTGCCTTCACAGCGCGCGCACCCGATCACGAAAGCGCGCCAGGAAACGCGCATTGGCCTCGTCGCCTCCCGGCGCGTTGCCGCTGCGCCACACCGGTGGTTCCACGCCGCGCGCCAGCAACGCCGCCACGGAGCGAATGACCAGGCAGTTGAGCGCGAAGGCGTTGGCGAAGGTGGACACCGCGGCGATCGGTTCACCCAAGCCGGGCAGCGACAGGGCGGCATCGCCGATGTGCACCTTGCTGTCGATCGCGATGTCGACGATGTCGTGCAGGTTCTGGCGACCCGGGTGGCGTGCCGGGTGATCGGCCGCACTCGACATCGCGTGCTCGCGCGAACTTACGCCGATCAGGAACGCGCCGCGTTCGCGCGCCTCCAGCGCCGCGTCGATCAAGGCGGCGTTGATCCCGTAGGCGTTGACCAGGATCAGCACATCATCGGCGCCGAGGCGGTTGTCACGCACCACTACCCGACCGTAGCCCGGCGTGCGTTCCATCGCCATCGAACGCAGCGCGCCGTTCGACAGCAGCGTGCCCTCGTCGAGCATGGCGCTGACGTGCATCAGACCACCGGCGCGAAAGAAGATTTCCTGCGCGGCCAGGTTCGAGTGACCCCCTGGACCGAACACGTGAATCAGCCGGTCGCGCTCGATCTGCTCGGCCAAGCGTGCCGCCGCTCGCTCGAGCGGCTCGGACTCCTCGTCGTGAATGCGGCGCATCAGCGCGTGCACGCGGTCGAGGTAGTCCGCGCACAGCGCTTCGGCATCCCACCCCGGGCTGCTCATGCGGGTGCCGACTCGGCGTCGACGTACAGCGTGCAGTCGGGATGGCGACGCAGTGCGCTGGCCGGGCATTCGGTCGAGATCGGCCCGTGCAAGGCGGCAGCCACTGCCGTCCGCTTGATCGCTCCGGGCACCATGCAGAACAGGTGCGCAGCATCCAGCAAGCGCGGCACCGTCAACGTGATCGCCCGCATCGGCACGTCCTCCAGCCGCGCAAAGCAGGCTTCATCGACCTGTTGCTGACGGCAGACCGCGTCCAGCGTGACGATCTTCACCGCCAGCGGGTCCTCGAAATCGGCCACCGGCGGATCGTTGAACGCGATGTGCCCGTTGACACCGATGCCCAGACAGACGATGTCGATCGGGGCTTCTGCCAGACGCGCTGCATACTGCGCGGCGGCGGCCCGGGGGTCCGGGCCCGGTTCGATCAGATGCGCAGCTCCCACCGGCACACGGGACAGGAAATGCTGGTGCAGCCAGTTGCCGAAACGTTGCGGGGCGTCTGACGCCAGACCGATGTATTCATCCATGTGGAAGGCGTGCACCCGGGACCAGTCGATACGTGGCGCGCAGGCCAGTGCCGCCAGCGTTTCCGCCTGGCTCGGTGCGCTGGCGAACACCATGCGGGCGGGCCCCGGGCGCGCGAGCACCTTGCGCAAGGCGGCAGCGATGTCCACCGCCGCCGCCGCGCCCAGCGGAACGCGTGATGCGAAGCGCTTCAGCCGAACGGCGCCATCACCGGATCGCTCCGGCGCGGTGGGGATCCTCGCACTGATCATGCTCGCTCGATTACCGGCTGGCGCCACGACGGACGACGGTGCAACTGTCCGATGCAACCGGTTGCATGTCAAGCACTGGTCATTTACCGGACATTTTTGCGCGACGCGCAAGGGCGGACCGGGATAATCGTGGCGATGAGAGAGCGACCCGTAGCGTGACGACATCTTCCGAATCGGCTCGACGACCGACGATCAGCGAGGTCGCGCGGGCCGCCGACGTCTCACGCTCGACCGTTTCGCGGGTGTTCAGCCGTCCCGAGAACATCAGCGCCGCCACCATCGAGCGTGTGCGGCTGGTCGCTGACCGACTCGGGTATCGCCCCAACCCGACCGCGCGCGCGCTCAGTACCGGCCGGTACCGGAACATCGCCGTGTTCGTACCCGATGTCGCCAACCCGTTCTTCCCGCCGCTGATCGCCGAGGTGCAGGACGCCGCCGAGCGGGCCGACTATTGCGTGTTCCTGGCAAGCTCCGGTGAAGTGGCCGAACGCGAGACACCGTTGCTCGAACGGCTCGGCGCGCAGGTCGAAGGCATGGTGCTGGTCTCGCCGCGCATGGATGATGCCGGCGTGCGAGCCATCGCCGCGAACCGGGCGGTCGTGCTGATCAACCGTGACATCGACGGCATATCGCGCGTACTGATCGACAGCGCGGAAGGTACGCGCGATGCCGTACGCCATCTCGCCGGACTCGGTCATGCGCATATCGCCTACGTGCCGGGACCGGACGCCTCGTGGTCGAACGGTCAGCGACAGCACGCCGTGGTTCAGAGTGCAAACGCCACGGGCCTGACCCTGACGCTGTTGCCCGGCGCAGCGCCGACGTTCGAGGCGGGACGCGCGATCGTGCCCTCGTTGATGGACTCCGGCGCCACCGCCGTGGTCGCGTTCGACGACCTGATCGCCCAAGGGGTGCTGGCCGGGTTGTCCCAGCGCGGACTCGCCGTGCCAGACGCCATGAGCGTGATCGGTTGCGACGACGTGCTCGGCGCGGCCACGTGGCCCGCGCTCACCACCGTTTCCAACCATTCCGAGTGTGCGGGGCGCTTGGCGCTGGCGTTGCTGCTGCAGCGTCTGGATGGTGGCGAGAGCGGCGAGCACAGGCGGGTGATAAGCACGCAACTGGTGGTGCGGGCAACGACCGGGCGATTCGACGCGTCAGGCGGGTCGCGGTGACTTCCAGGCGAACCGCTACGGCACCCGCCCCGCTGCGGGAAGCGAGCACACCGCCGCCGCACCGGTCTCAGAACGGAATGTCATCGTCGAAGTCACCACCCGCGGCGGCCGGCTCGGGGAACTTGCCCTTGTCGGCGCCGCCGCCCCCCTCGCCCGAGGCGCCGTCGGGTCGGCCGATGCGCCAGGCTTGCAGGTTGGTGAAGTACTTGCCGTTCCACTCGCGCCCACGCAGGTCGAAGTCGACGCTGACCTCGTCCCCTTCCTTGTAGTCGTCGACCAGGCCGCACTTGTCCTGCACCAGCTGGAACTTGACCATCTGCGGGTACTGCCCGTCGGCCACCTCGATCACGAACTCGCGCGCCTGGAAGGTCGCGCTCTTCTGCTCGGTCTCGAAGATCTTCTGGATCTTGCCTTCGGCCTTGTATGCCATCGTTTCTCTCTCTGGTTGTCGGTAGGTCGCGTCAGCGCGGTTGTCGACGGATCGCGTCAACGCGATACGCTACCGGGAATCTCGGGGGTGGCACTGGCCACGTGTGCGTTCTGCCCGCGGTGGCGCAGGGCGTGATCGATCAGCACCAGGGCCAGCATGGCCTCGGCGATGGGCGTGGCACGGATGCCGACGCAGGGGTCGTGACGGCCGGTGGTGATCACGTCGATGTCCTCGCCGTGCCGGTCCACGCCGCGTCCGGGCAAACGGATGCTGGAGGTGGGCTTGAGTGCCAGCGCGGCGACCACGTCCTGTCCGGACGAGATGCCGCCCAGCACGCCGCCGGCCTGGTTGGACAGGAAACCCTGGCGGGTCATCTCGTCGCGATGTTCGGTTCCGCGCTGCGCCACGCTACCGAACCCTGCACCGATCTCCACGCCCTTGACCGCGTTGATCGACATCAGCGCGTGGGCGATGTCGGCATCCAGCCGGTCGAACACCGGTTCACCCCAGCCGCTGGGCACGCCGCTGGCGACGACCTCGACCTTGGCGCCGATCGAATCGCCGTCCTTGGACAGCTGCTTCATGAAGGTTTCCAGTTCGGGTACCTGGGCCGCATTCGGCCAGAAGAACGCGTTGCGCTCGGCCTCGGTGGCATCGAATCCTGCCCGATCGAGCACGATCGGGCCCAGTTGCGACAGGTAGCCGGTCACCCGGGTGTCGAAGCCGTCGGCCAGCGCCCGCTTGGCGATCGCGCCGGCGGCCACCCGCATCGCGGTCTCGCGGGCCGAGGAGCGTCCGCCTCCGCGGTAATCGCGGATGCCGTATTTGCGCTCGTAGGTGTAGTCGGCGTGCGCGGGGCGAAAACGGTCCTTGATCTTGTCGTAATCGCGCGAGCGCTGGTCGGTATTGCGGATCAGCAGGCCGATCGGGGTACCGGTGGTACGGCCCTCGAAGGTGCCGGACAGGATCTCGACCTCGTCCGCCTCGCGGCGCTGCGTGGTGTAGCGGCTCTGGCCCGGCTTCCTGCGGTCCAGGTCACGCTGCAGATCGTCCACCGACAACTCGATGCCGGGCGGGCAACCGTCCACGATGCCGGCCAGTGCCGGACCGTGACTTTCGCCGGCGGTCGTGAGGGTGAAGAGCTTTCCGAAAGTGTTGCCGGCCATCGCCGGATTATACGCCGGCTGTCACCCCGGCACGCCGTCCGCTATCCGGCTCCAGGCATCGGTTGGCCGACCGTTCCGTCAGCGGTCCCCGAGCGTGGGTCGTGACAGCGTGCCCCTACACCAACCGCTCCACCGCCGTGACATTCCTCAACTGCCGCACCCGATCCATCAGCGAGGCCAGTTCGCCCATGTCGCCGATGCGCACGCTCAGGTGCATCTCGGCCACCTGCTCGGCAGGATCCGAGCGGGTGTTGACCGCGACCACGTCGATGCCCAGGTTGGCCAGCGTGGTCGAGATGTCGCGCAGCAGCCCCTGCCGGTCATAGGCCTCGATACGGATCTCGACCTGGTAGCGGCTTTGCTCGGCCGGGTCGTCTCCCCAGTCGACGTCGATCAGCCGGCCGCGTTCGACCTCGCCCAGGTTCAACATGTTGCTGCAGTCGGCACGGTGGATGCTCACGCCCTTGCCGCGAGTGATGAAACCGGTGATGTCGTCCCAGGGCACCGGCTGGCAGCAGCTGGCGATGTTGGTCAGCAGGTTGCCGACGCCGCGCACGCGGATGCCGGCATCGCCCCGGCGGCCGCGATCCGGGGGCGGCGACGGCCGCACCACCGGCAGCCGGGCCGCCGGTTCGGCAACGTGATCGATCGCGCCGGCGATCTGCGCCAGCGTGATGTCGCCGCGGCCGATGGCGGCGAACAGCGCATCGGGCCGATCGAACTTCAGCCGGCGCACCAGCGTCTCGATCGAGACGTTGCCGGCCTTCAGTCGCTTGATCTCGCGATCCAGCACCGCGCGGCCATCGAGCACGTTCTGATCGAAATCGCGCGCGTTGAACCAGGCACGCACCTTGGCGCGCGCGCGGCTGGAGCCCAGGTAGCCGAGCGAGCGGTTCAACCAGTCGCGACTGGGCCCCGGCTCGCGCGTGGTCAGGATCTCGACCCGATCGCCGGTGGACAGCGCGTAGGTCAGCGGCACGATCCGTCCATCGACCTTGGCGCCGCGGCAACGGTGTCCGATCTCGGAATGGATGTGGTAGGCGAAGTCCAGCGGTGTGGAGCCGGCGGCCAGGTCGACCACTTCGCCCTTCGGGGTGAATGCGTACACCCGGTCGGCGTCCATCTGCTGGCTGAACCCATCGAGCAGCTGATCGTCGTCGTTCTCCTCGAGCAGGTTCCTGAGCGCGTTGATGTTCTTCTGCAACGCCTCGTCGACCGGGCTGCCTTCCTTGTAGGCCCAGTGCGCGGCCACGCCGTTCTCGGCGTCGTCGTGCATCGATCGGGTGCGGATCTGCACCTCGACCGGCTTGCCGAACGGGCCGACCACCGCGGTGTGCAGGGACTGGTAGCCGTTGCCCTTGGGCTTGGCGATGTAGTCGTCGAACTCGCGCGCGATCGGCTGCCAGCAGCCGTGCACCACGCCCAGTGCGGCGTAGCACGCCTGCAGGTCCTCGACCAGCACGCGCACCGCCCGCACATCGAACAGGTCGGCGAACTCGCAGCGCTTGGCGCTCATCTTCCTCCAGATGCTGTAGATGTGCTTGGGTCGCCCGGCCACCTGCGCTCCGACGATGCGCGCGCTGCTCAGGCGCTGCTCTAGGCTGGCCACGAAATCGCTGATGTAGCTCTCGCGGGCGGTGCGGTTCTCTTCCAGCGATCGGGCGATGCGCTTGTAGGCCTGCGGCTCGACGATGCGAAAGGCCACATCTTCGAGTTCCCACTTCAGCTGGCCCAGTCCCAGGCGGTTGGCCAGCGGTGCATAGACCGACAGCGTTTCGCGCGCGATGGCCAGGTGCTCGGGCGCATCGCTCTTGGCCAGCAGGTAGAGCCGCTGGGTGCGGAACGCCAGCTTCACCAGTACCACGCGGATGTCCTCGACCACCGATAGCACCATGCGGCGCAGGCGCTCGGCCTGCTCGCGCGCATCGCGCGCCGACAGGCTGGTGGCATCGACGAAGAACAGCTCGTTGAGCGAGCGCACCCCGTCGGTCAGGGCGGCGCATTCGGCACCGTAGTGCTCGCGCACGAAGGCGATCGGGTAGCGCTCGGCAGCCGAGTCGCTGCCGAACAGGGCCGCGATCAGGATCGGCTGATCGGCGTGCATGGCCTTGAGCTGGGCGGCCACGAACAGCGCATCCGGGTAATCGCTCGGCTCGTGCCTGACCGCGAACCAATGACCGATGGCGTGCTTGAGGGTCAGCCGCTGCTGCCGGCTGCACCCCTCGCCGAGCACATCGAGCGCGCCCGCCTCGGTGGCGAACGCACGCTCGTCGGCACTGAAGGCATGTTTCACGGCGGGAAGATCACGTCAGCGGCTCTCGCAACGAGCCCGAGTCGACCGATGCCGTCAGCCCGGGGACAGAATCAGGCGCTCGCCTTGAGCGCCACCATCGGAGGGGTGTGCAGCACCCGACGCGTGGCCAGGTAGCCTGCCAGGCTGATGCCGAGCGCACCGCCCACCACGCCCAGCAGCCACAACATGGGGTTGAGCTGAAACGGCAGTTCGAACACGAAGCGGCTCAGGCTCCAGGCCACCAGGGTGGCGAAAAACGCCGCCAGGGTACCCGACAACGCCCCCAAGATTGCGAACTCCGTCACGATCGCCCGGCGAATTTGTCCGTGCGACGCACCCAGTGCGCGCAGCAGCGCGCTTTCGCGCATTCGCTCGCGCTGACTGCTCTGCACCGCGGCCAGCAACACGCACACCCCGGCCAGCAACGTGAACAGGAACACGTACTCCACCGCCAGCGAGGCGCGGTCCATCAGCGTCTTGATGCGCGAGATGATCGCGCCGATGTCGATCGTGGCGATGCCCGGAAACTCGCGCGCCCAGCCGGTGGTGGCCGACACGAAATCGTCCTCGATGCGAAAGCTGGTCACGAAGGTGGCCGGCAGTCCTTCGAACAGCGCCGGGGTGCCCATCGCGAAGAAGTTCACATCGAACGATTCCCAGTCGATCAGCCGGTGGTTGCTGACGGTCCCGGTGACATCGACGCCTGCGACCCGGAAGGTCAGCGTGTCGCCGATGGCGAAACCGCGCTGCTGGGCCCAGTCGCGATCGATCGACAGCTCGTCGCCAGCACTGCCGTCGGTGGCCCACCAGTCGCCGGCGGCCAGCGTGTTGCTGGGCGGCAGTTCGTTGGCGTAGGTCAGGTTGTACTCGCGCCGGGCCTGCCGCTCCTGCTGCTCGTTGCCCGGCTGCTGCAGCACCGCTTCGCCGTTGTGCGCCACCAGCCGCGCGCGCACCATCGGGAAGATGCCACGGCTCTCGATGCCCTGCTGATCCAGACGCGCAGCGAATCGATCGACCTGTTCGGGCTGGATGTTGACCACGAACACGTTCGGCGCATCCGCCGGCAGATCCCGCTCCCAGGCGGCCAGCAGGTCCACGCGCACGATGGCGATCAGCAGCAGCGCCATGATGCCCATCGCGAAGGCCGCCAGCTGCACGACGCTGGAGGCGGCACGCCGTTCCAGCCCGGCCACCGCCAGACGATGACGCGCCCCGGCCAGGCGCCGCACGGCGCGGATCATCAGCCTTCCGAACACCCCGAACACGCCCAGCATCAGCACCACGCCCAGCACCACGATGCCGGACAACAGCGCATCGCCCGACAGCAGCCAGACCACGCCGAAGGCGGCCACGATGCCGCACACGGTGGCCGTCACGGCGCTGCTGTCCAACGTGGCGTAGTCGTTCTGCAGCACGCGCATGACATTGACGCGCCCGGCCCGGATCACCGGCAGCAGCCCGAAGCCTGCCAGCGCGATGAACGCGGTCAGCATGCCGATCAGCGGCGGCCGGATGCTCGGGGCCGGCAGCACGAACCCGAACCAGCTGGACAGCAGATCGGCCAGCACCAGCTGGGCAATCCAGCCCAGCGCCGCCCCGAGCACGGTGGCCACCAGCGCCACCAGCGCCAGGCGCGCGGCCAGCCACACGATGACCTCGTTGCGCGTGGCGCCCAGGGTGCGCATGACCGCGCCGGCATCCGCCTGACGCTGCGCGAAATGCCGTACGCTCAGCGCGATCGCCGCGCCGGCCAAGAGCACCGTGACCACCGAGGCCAGCCCCAGGAAGCGTTGCGAGCGATCCAGTGCGCGTTCCATCTGCGGGCTGCCATCGCGCACACCCTGCACCCGCAACTGGTCGGCGAAGTCCGCCTCCAGCACCGACTGCAGCGACGCCACCTCGTCCGGCTGGCCGGCCACCAGGAAGGCGAACTGCGCCCGACTGCCCTCCACCAGCAGGTCGGCGGTCGCCAGGTCCGCCTCGTTGATCAGGACGCGTGGCGCGAACTCGAAGAAGTTCTGCCCGCGATCCGGCTCGAACAGGATCAGCCGGGTCACCTGGAAGGTGGCCGCGCCCAGCTCCAGCGTCTCGCCCTGGCTCAGCGCCAGCGCATCGGCCAGTTGCGCATCGACCCACACGGTGCCGGCGTCCGGCACGCCATCCCGGCGCCGCGACTCGGTGGACTCGGGCGCATCCAGCGGGGCGATGTCCAGCCGACCGCGCAGCGGGTAGCCGTCGCTGACCGCCTTGACCGCCACCAGCTGGGATTCCCCGTCGGCATCGATGATCACCGAGGGAAAGCGCACGTGGGTGGCGACGTCGAGCTCGAACGAGGCGGCCGCCTCGGACAGGCCGGCCGGCAACGGCAGGCCGGACGAGGCGACCAGGTCCGCCGCCAGCACATCGCCCGCCTGCTGTTCCACCGCCCGGCCGATGCGGTCGGTGAAGAAGCCCACCGCGGTGACCGAGGCCACCGCCACGATCAGCGCCAGCGCCAGCACCCGCAACTCGCCCGAGCGCAGGTCGCGCCACAGCGAGCGCAGCGCGAAGCGCATCTGGCGCGCCGCGCCGAACCCGCCGGACGGCTTCGCAGGCGGCGTGGCGATGGCCTCGCCGGCGACGCTGTTCACGAGGCCTCCGCCAGCTCGGCGGGCCGCTCGGTCAGGCGACCGTGCTCCATCAGCAACCGGCGGTCGCAGCGCGCCGCCAGTCGTTCGTCATGGGTGACCAGCACCAATGCCGCACCGCGCGAGGCGCGCAGGCTGAGCATCAGGTCGATGACGCGGTGACCGGTCTCGGTGTCCAGGTTGCCGGTGGGCTCGTCGGCGAACAGGATCGCCGGGCGCGACACGAAGGCGCGCGCCAGCGCCACGCGCTGCTGCTCGCCGCCGGACAGCTGCAGCGGCTGGTGCCCGGCGCGGTGGCCCAGCCCGACCTCCTCGAGCATGGCACGCGCCTGCGGCTCGGCGTCGTCGACACCGCCCAGCTCCAGCGGCAGCATCACGTTCTCCAGCGCCGAGAGCCCCGGCAGCAATTGAAAGTTCTGGAACACGAAACCGACGTCGCCGGCGCGCAAGCGGGCCCGCTCGTCCTCGTCCAGGCTGGCCAGGCTCTGTCCGAGCAGGTGCACATCGCCTTCGGTGGGCAGGTCCAGCCCCGCCAGGATGCCCAGCACGGTCGACTTGCCGGAACCGGACGGGCCGACGATGGCGACCGCCTCGCCAGCGCTGACGTCGATGCGCAGTCCGTCCAGGATGGTCAGCCGGCCCTCGGGACCCTCGACCTGCTTGCCGATGTCCTCGGCGTGCAACACCACACGGGTTCCGGACCCGTGGGGTTCGGCATCGGAAGATGGAGTGGAATTCATCGACGGCTCGCTGATCGGGAACGACCTCCGTAGGATGGGGTCGCATCGGGGAAACCCCCAGTGCCCTGCAGGGCAGACCATACGGAGCCTTGTTCGACAGATGAGCTATTCAGGATTTTTGACAGCGGCGGCGATCGCCGGTGCGCTGTGGCTGGCCCCGGTCACGCGGGCCGCCGCCGAACCGGTGGTCCTGATCGTCGGCGACAGTCTCAGCGCCGCCTACGGCCTGGCCGAGCGCGACGGCTGGGTCGCGCTGGCCGAACAGGCCCTGGCCGAGGACTACCCCGGCATCCGCATCGTCAACGCCAGCATCAGCGGCGACACCACGGTCGGCGGCTTGCGCCGGCTGCCGGCGGCGATCGAGCGCTTCGAGCCGGACGTGGTGGTCATCGAGCTGGGCGGCAACGACGGGCTGCGCGCCTATCCGGTCGATGCGATGACCGAGAACCTGACCCGGATGGCCACCCTGTCCGAGAACAGCGGCGCCGAGGCGCTGATCCTGGGCATGATGATTCCCACCAACTACGGCCAGGCCTACCTGCAGCGCTTCATCGCCGCCTTCGGCATCGCCGCCGAGGCCAGCGATGCCGACCTGGTGCCGTTCTTCCTCGAGCCGATCGCCACCGATCGTGCCTGGTTCCAGTCCGACGGGATTCATCCCACCAAGGAGGCGCAGCCGCTGATGATGGAGCACGTGCTGCCGGCGCTGCGCGCCACGCTGGATGCGGCCACCGCCTCCTGATCAGATCGCGATCGGGCCTTGGCCGGCCGCCGACCACTTGCCGACCGCGCCGGCTGCACGGAATCGATCAGCCGGCGATCATCTTCGTGATCTCGACGCGAAACGCGTCCAGCCGCTGCTCGCGCGACTCGCGCAGTTGCTGCGACCAATCCATGCGCATCTGCCGCTGGTGCTCCGAATGCACCGGAAACGTCGGCGGCGCCGGTGACTCGATGCCGAGATCGTCGAGGCGCAACAGCTCGTGAACGCCGAGCCACTCGTTGCCCAGGCGGATCTTCAGCGCTGGATTGAGCGTGTAGTTGCCGCGCGACAGTCGCTTGAACAGCTTCCTGTTGTACGGTGCGTCACGATCGACCTCGTTGCCCGAGAGCACCGAGCTGATATACGGACGCCGCTTGCGCCGTGCCGGCAGTATCGCCTCGGGCAGCTCGCTCACCCAGTGCTCGATACGCACCGCATCGATCGCCCAGCCATCGCTCGCGAACGGGCCCAGGTCGCGGTAGAAGCGGGCGAACATCAGGTGCAGCAGGAACAGCCCCATCAGGTGGGCGCCGAGCTTGATCAGGCGCCCGTCCACCTGGATCGAAAGGCTCTCGGGAGCAAGCGCGCGCCAGATGCCGCCTGAACGGCGTGCAAGCTTCGGATCCAGCGTCGCCGCCTCGAGCAGAATCTGGGCGGCGTTCAAACCGTGGTCGGCAACCAGCGCACGGTCGGCACCACGCTCCAGCAGCTCCTTCACCAGGTCTGTATTTCCCATCTTCGCAGCCAACATCAACGGAGTCCATCCGAGCACCGTGCGGTGATCCACGCCGTAGCGCTCGGTGTCCTTGAGCACCGCGTTCGGACTCGACAGCTCGTAGGGCATGTAGTGGTTGCGGTAGAGCTGCTTGAGCCCCTTGTCCTCGGGCTGATCCGCCGGCCGAAAACCCTCCTGCGCCAGTGCGTCGAGCGTGGGCAGGTGACAATGCAGCAGCGCGTACTCGTAGAGTTTCAGGTGATCCTTCTTGTTGGCGGTGCGTTTGCCTCCCCGTTTGCCGGTCGCCTTGCCAGTCCGCTTTCCCACCGGCTCGCCCGCACCCGATCCGACGTCCGGGCCGGTGCTCCGATCGGCACCCAGCGTGCGCTCCCGAAGCGTCTCGAACGCTTCACGGTCCATTATCGGCCAAGGGACGGGCTTGCGCTCAAGGATGCGCTCGTGAATCGCCTCGGCCTGTTCACGCTTGCCCTGAAGCTCCAGCCGGCGCGCTTCGCGCTGCCAGTCTTCGGCACTGGAATCCGCCGACTCGATCGACAGCGCACCGGTGAAGCGCTCCAGGTCGAGCAAGCGCAACAACGGATGATCGGTGCGCGGTTCGACCAGGTAGAGTCCCTTCACGGCGCGGGTAACGGCCACGTACAGTGCATTTATGTAGAACTTGTAGATCTCCAGCGACTTGTCGCGCTTGTCCTTGGCTCGCGCGTAGTCGAGCGTTTCGCCGTCCAGCTCTGCCGGGTCGACTCCCGCGGCGATGTCACGAAAGGCGCGCTGCTCGCCGTCGACGAAACCGAAGAGCACGATATTCTCGTACTCCAGGCCCTTGGCCTCCTGGATCGAGAACACCAACGGGGTGTCGAATGCCTTGGACGCGGCAGCCTTGTCGGCCGCGTGCAGCACCAGCACGGCGAAGCGGGTGGAGCGGCGCGTCTTCGCATTCAGCTCGCGCCGCACGGCGTCGTCATCTGCCAACAGCTGCAATGCGCCCTGCTGCGATCCGCGGCTCTCCACCAAGTGGTTGCTTTCGCGATCGACCGAACCGAAGCGTGCCTGCTTGAGCTTCAGGATGCGGTTGGCAACGGCGCTGACGAGCGGGGCATTGCGGTAGTTGGCGTGCAGGATGCGCAGCGTCTCGCCCTCGCCGGCCAGCCCCCGCTCCTCGAAGAACAGCGATTTCAGCTTCGACCAGCTGAAGAAGTTCGGGTGCACGATCTGGTTGGCATCCCCACACAGCAGGAAATCGCCGGGCTGGCGCAGCGTCTGCAGCAGCAGCCTCAGCTGCACGTTGGTGAAGTCCTGCACCTCGTCCACGACCACGAAGTCGCGCGAGGCCCCCACCAGCGCGCGGTATCCATGCGCGAGCAGGTTCGAGTCGTGCAGGTTCGCCTCGTCGAGATGGCGTACCCATCGCAGGAACATCGCATGCGCCGTCGGACGCTCGGATTCGGGAAAGATCGACTGGCGCACGCCGAGCGCCACGTAGTCCTCCACCGAGAGCCACGCTTGCTCGCCCACGGCGCCGGTGAGGACGCCGCGAAACTCCTCGTACAGCGCGTGCGGATCCCTCGGCCCTTCAGCCTTGCCCGGTCGGTGCCTCGCGAACCAGGCCTCGAAATCGCTGTAGGTCGCCTCGCGCCCGGGCGGTACGCGCACGCTTTCCAGGAACTCGGCGAACGACATGAAATCGATCTGCTGGTCTTCGTTGTCGTAGCCATTGGCGAAGTACAGCGTCCGCGCACTCTCCACGAGAAAGGGAGACAGGCTGACGTAGAGCACGTCCCCCACGGCCTGCTTCATCTTTTCGAGCGTGAGCGCCGTCTTGCCGCTGCCGGCCGAACCGACCACCACCAGCGGCGGCGGCAGCTCGTAGATGGCCTGCTGGTCATCGTCGAAGGACAGTACCTTGTCGAGCACATGAAAGCGCTCGGTCGCGGGGTTGAGGTAGACGAGCGGGTCCGGTTCGATCTCGGCGAGGTCATCGATCGGCTGGATCCGTTCTTCGTTCACCACCACGCCACGCGCCAAGAAGCGTGACTTGTCGTATTCGTGGTTGGGCAGGTGCTCCAGCACCAGGCACTCGGTGCGCTCGTCATGGCGGTAGAACGAGAACAGCAGCCGGGCGCTCTTGCCCAGACGAGCGCGGTAGAGGTTCTCGCCGATCTTGCCGATGTCGATGGCACCGAGATCGTCCCGCTCCACCGCGCGGCGAAAGCGGGCGAAGTTGGGTATGCGGGCCGCGTCGATGCCCTCGTAAAGCCGGATTCTCACGTCGACCAGCCGTCGGGCAGGATCACGATCTCGGCGCGCTCGCAGCGGACGCGGCGAGCGTGACTGATCAAGCGGGTCCGGTACGTCGGGGGCCGGCGCCGGGCCATGCGAAGATCGCGGAGCGGGTATCCGACCATGTCGTGCAGCGAACCGGGGCCACGTGGAGGCACCATCCTAGCAGTGCGCACCCTGACGCTCGAAGCCGATCAACCCTGATCGTCGTACAGGCGCTCCTCGAGCGAGCGACCGCGCACCAGCGAGCGCCAGTGCACGCCCCGCTCGCCCAGCACCGCGATGACGGCCTGCGCCGCGGCGTTCTCATCGTCCACGCTCAGCAACAGGTCGCCCCGCTCGGCGATCCGGCACCCAATGACCTCGACCAGCGCGCGCAGCGCGTCAGCGGCGGGCACGACATCGCTCATCGAGCCCAGTGTCACGGTCAGCCTGCCCGCCCGCTCTTCTCCGGCCGCCCCGATCTCGCCGGTGCCGTCCTGCCTTGCTCCGGCCCGCTCGCCGCGCATCGACACCCGACCGGCTTCCAGGTAGACCACCCTGTCGGTCAGACGCTCGAGCTCATCCAGGTTGTGGGAGCTGATCAGGAAATCGACCTCGCCGGCCAGATCGCGGATCAGCGCATGGATCACGCGCACGTTGGGCGGATCGACCCCGGCGGTCGGCTCGTCCAGCAGCAACAGCTCGGGAGCGCCGAGCAACGCCTGCGCGAACGCGATGCGCTTGCGCATGCCATGGCTGAGCGATTCGGGCGGATCGCCGCCCGTATCCCTCAGCCGCACCCGTTCGAGCACGCGCTCCGCCTCGGTGCGGGCGGTGGCGCGCGACAGGCCCTGCAAGCGGGCCAGATGCACCAGTTGCGAGCGCACCGAGACCCCCGGTGACAACGAGGCATCCTGCGCCAGCGCGCCGATGCGCCCGCGCAACGCACCCGAGCCGGAAGGTTCGCCCAGCACATGCGCTTGCCCGCCGGTGGCACGCACGAACCCGCACAACACCGAGAAGAGCGTGGTCTTGCCGGCGCCGTTGGGCCCGATCAGCGCGATCGGCGCACCGCGCGTCAGCTCCAGCTCGATACCGTCCAGCGCCCGGGTGCCACCGTAGCGCTTGGTCAGCGCGCGGCAAGCGATCAGCGTGCTCACAGGTCCCGCCGCGTCATGACCAGCGCCGCCGCGGCGAGGAACACCCCGGTGTGCAACAGACCGATCGCGGCAGGTGCCAGGGCAGCCTCGGCGCTGCGCCCGAGCATCGCCCGCGTGGCCGATCCGGGCATCAGGTATTCCACCCAGCCGTGCTCGGCGAGACGTCGCGACAACCACCCCGCCCCCAATGACAGCAGCACCCACAGGATCAGTGCGTAGCGCGTCGCCTGACCGGGCGTCGAGGCCAGCGCCGACACCAGCGCCATCAGCGCGATCCACGGCAGCAGCGTCAACCACAGCGCCAGCATCGCGGCGGGCAGCGACGGCACCGCGGCACTCAGCGCATCGGGCCGATCGATCGCCACCAGCAGCAGCACGCTCAGCGCACTGGCCGCCACCACACCGGCCATCAGCAGCGCCTGGCCAATGAAGCGGCCCGACAGGATCTGCAGGCGCGAGGCGCGCAGCACCAGATAGCGCAACGTGCCGCGCGCGCGATCCGAGGCGATCTGATCGGCCGAGGCGAACACCGCCACGAACGGCAGCACGTACAGCGCGACCACCCACCAGACGGCCAGTTGGGGCGCCTCCCAGCGCAGCAGCAGGTCGAAGCCGAGCAGCCGGTCCAGCATCGCTCCGACATCGCGGGTGCCGACGCCGTCGGCGAAGCGCCCCGCGGGCCGCACCACCCACACCAGCACCGCGTACCAGAACACCGCGAACGCCAGCAACGACACCAGCCCGCGCCGCGACGCGACAACGCGCTTGAGCTCGCCGAGCGCCAGCAGGACAATCGTCACGCGGCTACCCGGCGATCGCGGTCTCCGCACCGACCCGGCGTGCGGGTGGGCCGACGATCAACGGGTCGGGCCCGGTCACGATCTCTTCGTCCTTGTCCGGGTATGACAGCTGGGACAGGAAGTGCTGCATGCAATTGATGCGGGCGCGCTTCTTGTCGTCCGACTTGATCACCGTCCAGGGCGCATCGGCGGTGTCGGTGTAGAAGAACATCGCGTTCTTGGCCTCGGTGTAATCGTCCCAGCGCTCCACCGAAGCCTGATCGATCGGCGACAGCTTCCACTGCTTCAGCGGGTCCTTGCGGCGCGAGGCGAAGCGACGCGCCTGCTCGTCCTGCGACACCGAAAACCAGTACTTGAACAGGTGCAGCTCGGAGCGCACCAGCATGCGTTCCAGCGGCGGCACCTGGCGCATGAACTCCAGGTACTGCTCGGGCGTGCAGAATCCCATCACCCGTTCCACGCCGGCGCGGTTGTACCAGGAGCGATCGAAGAAGCGGATCTCGCCCGAGGTGGGCAGGTGACGCACGTAGCGCTGGAAATACCATTGACCCTGCTCGGCCTCGGTCGGCTTCTCCAGCGCGATGACGCTGGCGCCCCGAGGGTTGAGATGCTCGGTGAAGCGCTTGATCGTGCCGCCCTTGCCGGCCGCGTCCCGCCCCTCGAACAGCAGCGCCAACTTCTGGCCCTCGTCGCGCGCCCAGCGCTGCACCTTCAGCAGCTCCACCTGCAGCTGCGCCTTCTGCTCCTCGTAGTCGCGCCGACGCAGCTTCTTTTCGTACGGATAGTCCGAGGTCTCCACGCTGGACACCTCATCCGCGTCCGCTTGCTTGTTGTCGCTCATCGATCGATCCGGCACCGGGGGCGGTTCAGTGTACCGCCCGTGCCGAGATCGGCGACCCGGCCGGGCAGGTGCTGATGGCCGGAGCGCCCCGGCCGCTGCTGCCGGACCAGTCCCGCAGCGTGGCGACGTGCGCCAGCCCATCGGCCAAACCGGTGGCGTAGTCGTGAGCCAGCGCATCGGAGCGACTGCCGAACACCTGGCTGCGCAGCGCCCGCGACGGGGTGATCTGCACCAGTTCGACGCCATCCGGCGGGTCGGCCACGAACGCCTCGGCCTGACGCGACGCCTGGTCGATGCAGGCCATCAAGCGGTCCAGCGAGGCCGGCAGCGCACGCAGGCGCCGGATGCGCTGCAGCGTGCGGCGCACCCCGCGGCTCGAGCCGTTCTCGCCGCCGGTCCGGATCACCAGCACGCGACGCGCCCCTTCGCGAACGGCTCGCGCGACCGGCAGCGGATCGGCCACGCCGCCGTCGATCAGGCAGCGACCGCGCATCGAGACGCCGGAGCGGTACAGCAGCGGCACCGCGCTGGAGGCCTTCAGGCAATCCACCACCGTGTCCACGGTCGGCTCCAGGTAGTGCGGTTGCAGCGAATCGCGGCAGGTGGCCACGAACATCAGCCGACGCCGGCCGGTCAGATCGCTCAGGCGCGGATAGTCCAATCGATAGTCCGGGTCGCTCAAGGTGCGCTCGAAGTAGCTGTCCAGATCGACCACGTTGCCCCGCGTCAGGTAGCGGTACGGCACGAAGAAGCCCTTGGCCGCGGTCAGGCGCTCGATCGCCTGGCGGGCATAGCCGGGACGCTCCAGGAAATAGGCCAACAGGTTCTGCGCGCCGGCCGAGACGCCGATGCCCAGGTCGAAGGGATTGATGCCTTCGCCGCCCCACGCATCCAGCACGCCGGCGGTGTAGATGCCACGTTGCCCGCCGCCCTCGGCGACCACCGCGTTGCTCACGGTGCTGTCGGCGGCCGGCGCGGCAGCGGCCTTCGTGTCGTTCACCCTCGCCTCGTTCGCCATCGCGCGCCCCGCTCCCTGATCGACGGTGCCCCGATGATCTGTGAGCATCTCGACATCGCCTTCGGTCTCGATTCTCTAGCATGCCGCTCGGAGGCAGCGACATGCTTGAACTGTTCACAAAATACGCTCCAATCGGCCTCGGCGCTTCGCTGCTGACGACCGTGACGCTGTTCGCCAGTAGCGCATCGCAGGCCACCGCACCACCGGATGCGATGCCGCAGGCGCTTGATCGGTCGATTGTCCACGCAGCGTCGGCCTTCGCCTGTGGCCAGGCACACACGGCGCCGGCGCACGAGGCCATACCACTGGACCGGGCACTGGACCGGGCACTGTTCGAGCGTGAGCACGCCGTTGATCGGCAGGCCGCCGCCCGCCTGGACCGGCTCGATCGCGCCGTGCGAACCGCACGCCTGCGCGGCGGCGACGCGATTCGGGTGCAGTGTGCCGGGACGGCCCCCCGCACGCTTCGGCCGATAACCTGGCAGATCCGACTGCAGCAGGTGGAACGGGTCGTCACGGCGTCCGGCGAGCTGCTGCTGAGCGCCTTCGAGGACCGTCACGCCGTGCACGACCCGCGCGACGACCGTCGGGTGGCCGACGTGCTGGTGGCCGAGTCGATCGCGTTGCCGGATCGCAAGGATTGGCGCATCGGCGGCGATGGCGAATCGCTGCGCGCCGTTCGGGCGGCCCGACGCGCGGGGGCGGCCTGCGCGAACGCGCTCACCGGTCGCTGCACCCAGGCCGTGACGATCGACTGGTGGCTCGGCGGCTCGCCCGAGCGCCCCGAGCTGGTGCAGTCGCGCTACATCGACGGCGAGGCGGTCGGCACCGTGCGCTGGCGGCTGACGAAGTAGAGAACCGCCCCCGGCGCAGCCGCCGGGCCTACGCGTCGACTTCGGGCCGCAGATGCGGAAACAGCACCACGTCCCGGATGCTCGGCGAGCCGGTCATCAGCATGACCAGCCGGTCGATGCCGAT
>ENA-ORXU01000025-ORXU01000025.1-marine-metagenome-genome-assembly--contig:-NODE-25-length-177221-cov-13.756864_pt1 | contig 177221 bp, 163 predicted proteins | sample MGYA00237869_ERZ511484 | MGnify/ENA metagenome assembly ERZ511484 | reverse complement strand
CTCGGCCAGCCGCGCCTGTTCGGCGAGTCTCGCCGCTTCCGCCTCGCGCGCCTTCTCCGCCTCGGCCAGCTCGGCCAGCCGCGCCTGTTCGGCGAGTCTCGCCGCTTCCGCCTCGCGCGCCTTCTCCGCCTCGGCCAGCTCGGCCAGCCGCGCCTGTTCGGCGAGTCTCGCCGCTTCCGCCTCGCGCGCCTTCTCCGCCTCGGCCACGCGTTCGGCCTCGACCTCACGCGCCCGTTCCGCCGCCTCGGCCTGCCGTGCTTCCTCGGCCACCCTGGCCGACTCCTGTTCGCGCGCCCGTTCGACCTCGGCCCGCCGAGACGCTTCCGCCTCCTCGGCGAGCCGCTCCCGCTCCTGCTCGCCCGACCGCCCTTCCACCTCGGCCGCCCCCGTCCCCTCGCCCGGAGCCGCTCCGGGTGGCGCGCTGACGGACACGACACCCGCATCGACATCGCGCGTGACGGACGACTCGCGCCAGTCGCCGATCAGGCCAGTGACGCGCGGATCGCCCGACATGAACCACACCGCACCGGCCACGGTGCCGAGCGCCGTGACGGTGGCCACGGCACGCAGGACGCGACGCCCGCCCGGCACGGACGGAGCCGTGACCGCCGTGCCGTCCGACACCGTTCCGGGCGGAGCACCGGCGGCCGTCGCGGGGAGCGGTGATGCGGCCGCCGAACCGGCGGACGTGCCGCTCGTCGACGACGCTCGATCGGTGTGAGCATCGCTCGGCACGGCGCCGTCCGACCAGCTCCGGTCTGCCACTACCGTCGGCGCGTCGGCCGGGGCACCGCCCAGCGGTGGCAAGGGCATGGCGCTGGCCGGGCGCGTGCCGGAGAGCAGTGCCGGCAGCCAGTCGGACAGGGTCTGCGGACGATCGGCGATGCGGAACGACAGCGCCCAGTCGATCGCCCGGAGAAACGCGTCGTCGTAGTTCCCCTTGCCGACCAGCGTGGCCGGCAGGAGAGGATCGCGCCCGCCGTAGAGCGCGGCCGAGGCTCGTCGGGTGCTGTCGACCGGATCACTGCCCGACACGGCGTGGTACAGCACGCCACCGAGCGCGTAGATGTCGGTCCACGGCCCCTGCTGCCCGTCCTTGCCGTCGCCCGCGTTGTATTGTTCCAGCGGCGCGTAGCCGGCCGAGACCAGTGCGGTCAGGTTCTGCGTGGCGTCGCTCGTTCCGGCGCTCCGGGCCGACCCGAAATCGAGCAGGACCGGAGAACCGTTCTCGCGCACGAGGATGTTCGAGGGCTTGATGTCGCGATGAACGAAACCGTGGCGGTGCACCATGGCGAGACCTTCGGCGATCGGTTGCAGCAGTCCCTTCAGCGACGACTCCGAGCGCGCTCCGGGAACGCTCGCGAAGTGCTCGCGCAGATCCACCCCCCGCTCGAACACCATGACCATGTAGGCCGTGTTGTTCTCCTCGAAGACCGACATCACCTGCACGATGTTCGGATGACCGAAGCGCACGAGGTTGCGCGCCTCCTCGATGAAGCGCTCGAGCCCGTGGTGGTAGGCGTCGCCGAGATCTTCCGTCAGCGGCAGGACGCAGCTGTCGCTCTCGCGCCGCGCGATCTCGCCGGGCACGTACTCCTTGATCGCGACATCGTGATCGAGATTGGTGTCGCGCGCGCAATACACCACGCCGAAACCGCCGCGACCGAGGATGCGCTCGATGCGGTACCAGTTCAGCATCTCGCCAGGGCGAAGCGTGCGGTGCTGCGCAGCGGATTCCATCGCGAGGTCCGACAGGGCGGGAGGAGACGGGTGTCGTCAGAGGATGTTACCAAACGTGTACCGCGAGACGGCACGAATCCGTCACGGATTGCTGTCAGGTGCACGAGACCCGCCGGCAATATCACCGCGTGCGCGAGCCGAGAATTCGCTATCTTCCGTTCGTGGACAACTCCGATCGCACCCGCCCCGCCGCCACCGCGCGCCCTGCCCCGCTCGCGCTGATCGCGCTGGCGGTCCTGACCGGGACCGGTCTGCTCGGCGGTTGCGCGAGCAGCGCCGGCGGCGGTGCGTGGGGCGGCTCCGTGGCCACGCTCCCGGCGTTGCCGAGCGAATTCGACGACGTGGTGACGGCCGACCTCGCCGCGGTGCTGGAGCAGAGCTTCGAGCCGCGCACGACCACGGTACAGATTCCCCGCCGGGGCGAGGACAGGGTGACCCGGGCGGTCGCCCGTCGGCTCGTGGAGCGCGGTTTCGGGGTCCAGCGCGTCGCCGTCGATCAGGGGCCGAACCTCCTGATCCACACGCGCGCGACGACGCGCGAGCCGACCGGGTCGCGCGTCGTCGCGCGCCTGTCCGTCGGATCGTTCGCCGTGCGGCGCGCCTACCTTGTCGACCGCGACGGGCGAGTGAGCACCGCCGGCGCACTGCGTGTCTACGGCGCGCCGGCCATCTTGCCGCACGCGTCGCTGATGCACGAGCGGTTGCGGATCGACGATCCCTCCCACCTCGACATCGAGTTCGTGGCGCCGCATCGCGGCGCGGTCGCCACGCGATGATGGCGGCCCGGCCGACGGCGCTGCTCGCGCTGCTCCTCGCGGCGTCGCTGGGCGCCTGCACGAGCGGACCCGACGAGCGCGCGCAGGCGCGCGACGAACCGCTCGTCGGGGGAGATCGCGACGCGCTCGCCGCGATCTCCTCGAACGAGCGCGAGCGCCTGCGGCTGGTCGCCGTCGATCTCGTCGGCACTCTCGCGCAGTTGCCAGAGCTCGCACCGGCCGGCACGACATTGCAGGTCAAGCGGGCCAAGACCGCCTTCGGCACGCTCGTCGTGCGCGCGCTCGAGGACGCCGGCTACGGGCTGCAGCGCGTCACCGCCGACCAGGGGCGCAACCACGTCGGCTACAGCCAGCGCTTCGCCCGCACCGACATCGGCGAGATCGACGACTTCGCGCTGAGCGTCGGGCGGGTCACCCTGGCGCGCGCCTACACGACCGAGGACGGCCGGGTCCTGCCCTCGTCGCCGATCTCGATCGACGGCCTCGAGACCCTGCCCGACGCGCTCCCCGACGAGCGGCCGTTCCTCGAGCAGGGTGGCGCGCGCTCAAGCTACCTCTCGGGCGTCGAGCTCGCCGGTAACCCGGAGGAGGGGCGGGTCTACAGCGTCGACGTCGGTCCGGACGACGGCGTGAGCCCGGCCGAGCGGACCGGTGCGAGCGGCGTGTTCGCCCGGGCGCGCGAGCGGGCTCACGACACCAGCGTCGCGGCCGGCGCCGGGGTGCCTCCGGGTCGACGTCGCGCCGGACGCACCGTCCTGCTCTTCCACGGCGCCGACGCCACGCGTCTCGGGTTCGGCAACAAGCTTGCCGTCGCGTCCCTGCTCGAGCGCTACCTCGACGGCGACTCGTTCCTGATCCGTGCCTGCCACGACCGCGACGGCCGCGACACGCCATCGCGCGCGCGCGCCATCCGGGTCCGCGACGAGCTCCTCGCCCACGGCATGCCACCGACGGACGTGCACATCGCCCCGTGCGTACCGGCCGGCTACCGACGGGCGGCAGGCCATGCGCCGGCGCCGGTCGAGCTCGTCCACTACCGCGCCGGCGGCGAGGCACGGACGAACGATGGCTGAACGCCGCCGACGACGACGGCGGCGCGGTACCGGCGGACGGCTCGCCGGCGGGTTCGTCGCGGGCGCGATCGTCGGTCTCCTCGCCGCGATCGATCCGGTCATCGCCGACACCCTCGACGCCGTCGTCGAGCGCGGCAGCGTGCGCTGCGGCGTAACGCCCGACCTGACCGGGTTCGCCGAGTCCGACAGCCTGGGCACCTGGCACGGCTTCGACATCGACTTCTGCCGTGCCGTCGCCGCCGCCGTGCTCGGCGACGAGAACGCGATCGAGATCGTCGCCGCGGAGCGGCCGGCCGCGCGCCGCGACGCCCTCGATACCGGACGCGTCGATCTCCTGAGCGGGGCGACGGCGCACGTGCCGTGGGGCGGCACGGTGCCGGCCGTCTGGATCGGTCCGCTGCTGCACGACGGTCAGACCTTTCTCGCCGCCCGTGCGCGCGGCACGCGCAGCGCCCTCGAGCTCGACGGCGACAGCGTCTGCGTGGTCGGTGGCGGTGTCGCGGAGCGTGCGCTCCGCGACTTCTTCGCCACCACCGGCCTGGACATCCGCCTCCGGCTCGCCGGCGACCCGGTGGCGGCGTTCGACGACTACCTCGACGGAAGCTGCGGCGCCCTCGGGGCCGATCGCACCGCGCTCGCCGCGCGGCGCGCGCGCCTGGAGCGGCCCGAGCGGCACGTGCTGCTCGCCGAGACGATCGCCAAGCGCCCGCGCGGCGCCCTCGTGCGCGCCGACGACGCGCGCTGGGCGGATGTCGTGCGCTGGACGCGGCATTGCCTGATCGACGCCGAGGAACTCGGCATCGGTGCCGAGAACGCCGCCGAGCGAGCCGGGGACGACACGCTGGCGGTGCGCACCCTGCTCGGGCTCGAGGGGCGCACCGGCGCCGCGCTGGGCCTGCGGCGCGACTGGTGCGCGAGCGCCGTCAGCCGGGTCGGCAACCACGGGGAGCTGCACGCGCGCCACCTCGGCCCCGACACGCCGCTCGCGCTCGAGCGTGGTCTCGACGCGCCTTGGACCGAGGGCGGCCTGCTGTACGCGCCCCCGATGCACTGAGCATCAGCCGCGCGCGCGCTTGAGCGTGACGACGACGCCGCGCGTCGGCAGCTGCTGGTCACCGCTCTCGCCCGCCCAGCAACCCTCGTCGAGTATGCGTTCCTGGTCGACGCCGGCGAACAGCAGCGCCTCCCGCACGCGTCCCGCGCGTCCGAGCGCGAGCGCCGCGTTGCCGCCCTCGACGCGCGTCGGCCCGAGCGAGCAACCGACCACCGAGAACACGTCCTGCTCGGGATCGAAGCGCTCGACCATCGCCTCGACCGCGCGCTTGTTGCGTCGGCCGAGGTTCAGCGAATCGTCGGCGAACACCAGCACCGCCTCGGCGACGTCCTCGTAGGCGGTGAAGACGGCATCGAAGTTCGACGTTCCGAGCTCGAACATGTTGACGTCGCCGCCGGTCAACGCGGCGATCGACGCATCCGTGCCACCGGGAACGGCCGCCGTGCGGCCGGTATCGTCGCGTGCGTCGGCGAGCAGCTCGCCGGGCAGTCGCGCCGCGTCACCAGCACCTCGCGACAGGCCGCGGGGCACCGGTGTGACCACCGCGCGCCGCGGTGCCGCCCGCGGCGCGACGCCGTCGGCACGCGCACCGATCAGCGGTGCGCCGCCGTCCGGCCTGTCGGCGCCCGCTCCGGGAACGTCCGGCGCATCTCCGCCCGCCGCCCCCCGCGCTCTGCGCACCGATGATGCCCCTTCGAATATCGACTCGTCCAGGCGCACCGCCGAGGCGTCGGCGCCGCGCACGTACAGCGGGCTCGACGGGAACACGTCACCGCCGTCGCGGACGTCGTACTCGCGGCGCATCCGCACCGCACCGATGGCGATCTCGTAGACGTCGCGGTTCGCACCGGCGTCGCCCTCGGCGCGACGGCGACGGTAGCGAAGGCGGTTCGCACCCTCCTCCGACGCGACGCGGACCTCGTAGCCGCCTGCCTGCAGCTCGGCGGCAAGCGCGGCGGCGAAGGAATCGCCGTCGTCGCGCCGCTCGAGGCGCACGATCGTCTCGCCGGGCGCGTAGCCGTCGAGCTGGCGCAGCGCGTTGGCGAAGTCGCGCGCGACGAGCCGCTCCTCCGCTACCGGATCGGCACTCGCCGATCTCTCGCCGCCCCCCCACGATCCGCAGCCACCGAGCAACAGTGCCGGCATCAGCAGCGGTATCAGCACCGCCGCTCGCGCCGCGCACAGGATCCTGCCGTTCCCCCGCGTGCTCCAGCTCATCCTCACCACACCTTCCGGTCGCCACCGGCAGGAGTCGCCGGCCGATCCGATACTGGACGTCGCCCCCCCGTCCGCTCACGGCATCGCCACCGCCGCGATCGTCAGCAATTACCGGGATCGGCCGCGCCGGTCGCGGGTTCACCCCTATTCCCGAACGGGCCGCCGGGCGCTAACCTGCGCGCATGAAGGAGAAACCACGATGATCGATCCGATCGGTACCGGCGTGTCGCGACCCGCGGCGCTCGGTCCCGCCGTCGGGCCCGATGTCACCGCCCCCGCGAGTCCGGCCGCCGCCTCGCCCGAGCGCTGGCTCGGCGAGTTGCCGGCCGCCGGCGGTCCGATCGTCGGGGCACCGCTGTCGGCCCGGTCCGTGGACGTCGACGAGGCCGCCGCCCGGGTGGTGGCACTGCTCGGGCACCCGCTCGCCGGGCCGTGAGCGGAGTCGCGCGGCGGTGAATTTCGCGCTCGGCAGCCATCCCGACTGGCACGGTGCGGCGCACGAGCTCGTCGGTACCCTGTGCGCGCTCGACGACGGCGAGCGCCGGATCCAGCTGCTCGAGCGGGTCTGCACGAATCTCGGCGACGCGCTCTATCCCGCCTTCCTCCAGCTCCTGTACGCGATCGAGCGCGACGGCGACGTGCCGGCCCGGGAGCGCGTCGCGCGCACGCTGGTCGACTGCCTGCTGTCCGGGCGCCTGCCGTCCGGGCGCCTGCCCGCCTGGGGCGCGTCGCGGGTGCCCCAGAGCAGCCCGTTCGGCCAGGTGCGCACGCTCGGACCGATCGAGTACGTCTGCGCCTGGCACGGTCAGCCCAGCAGTCTGACGGTCCTGCCGGACGAGCGCTTCGACACGATCGTGACGAGTCTGCTGACACTGGTCGCGGCCCATCGGCCGGCCGCCGAGCTCTACGCCAGGAAACTCCTGTCCGACGCCGAGGATCCGCTCGGCGGCTCGCTCGGCGGCGCGACCCGCGAAGGGCTCGGCGAACTCGCCCGCGCGTGGCTCGACGGGGCCTCGCCGCTCGAGGCGAGCGCCGCGTTCCGCCGCGCGGTCGCCGGCGGCGGGCGCGGCACGACCCTCGCCGACGCCGTGCGCCCGGACGCGCTCGGCTGATCGGTCCGACGCGGAACAGGTCGACACGCACGCTGACGGCGCCGGAACCATGGCCGGCGCCCGCGCCGCTCAGCGGGCGAGCAGCCGATCGAGCACCGCGGAGGCGCGCGCCGGCGCGGCTGCCAGCTCGCCGATCAGCAGCGTGCCGAAGTACGGCAGCAGCACCAGCAGCAACAGCACGCCCATGATCGACTTCAACGAGCTCGACAGGAAGAACACGTTGAACTGCTGGGCGTAACGGTTGACCAGTCCCATGCCGGCGTCGATGACGAGCAGCGGCACCATGACCGGGGCGGCGATGCGCACCGCGAGGCTCATGAAGCGCGTGAACTCGCCCTCGAACAGCGCGACGGTGGCCTCGCGCCAGGCCTCGACCGGACGCTCCAGCGGCCAGATCGCGAAGCTCTCGAGCAGCGCGCCCGCCACCAGCGTGAGCCCGCCCGCGGCGATGAACAGGTAGCTCGACCAGCGCGCCAGGAACTGCCCCGTCAGCGTCACCTCGTTGCCGACGATCGGGTCGAACATCATCGCGAACGACGAACCGATCTGCATGTCGACGATCGTGCCGGCCGCCTCGAACGCCCACAGGAAGAGTCCGAAGAAGACCCCGATCGTGACCCCGATGAACGCCTCCTTGGCGAACAGCGCGAGCCACTCGGCGACGCCGAGGGCGGCCAGCTCGGGCGGTGGCTGCACCGTCACGACGATCAGCGTCAGCGCGAGGAACATCGCGTTCCTGACGAGCGCCGGAATGCCCTCGCGCGTGAACAGAGGCAGGATCACGAACACCGTCGCCACCCGCGTCATCGACAGCGCGATCGTCATGACGTTCGCGCCGAGCCACGCGAACAGCGTCGTCTCCTCCACCGCCGGGACCCGCGCTCAGATGCCGGTGAGCGTGGGGAAGTCGCGGAACACGCGTACCGAGAACGTGTACAGCGTGCTACCCATCAGGGACGCGGTGGCGAAGATCGTCACGACGATCGCGAAGAACTTCGTCGCGTACTGGAACGTCTGCTCCTGCAGCTGCGTCGCCGCCTGCACGAACGCGACCAGGATGCCGACGACGGCGGCGACGACGACGGGGGGACCCGCGAGCACCAGCACCATCCACAGCGCCTGCTGAGTCAACTGCATGACTTCGGGATTCATCGGCGGTCCGCTACAGGTAGGAGAGCACGAGGCCGTGCGCGAGCCGGGTCCAGCCGTCGATCAGCACGAACAGCAGGAGCTTGAAGGGCAGCGACACGATCGTCGGCGACAGCATCATCATGCCCATCGCCATCAGGATGTTCGAGATGACGAGGTCGATGACGATGAACGGCAGGAAGATCAGGAAACCGATCTGGAACGCCGCCGTCAGCTCGGCGACGGTGAACGCCGGAATCACGACGATGAAATCGCGGGTGTCGAGCGATTCGGGATCGAGCCCGGTGTCGCCGGTACGCTCGGCCAGCCGTCGCACCGTGCCGAGGAAGAACTCGCGTTCGCGCTCGGCGGAGTGCGCCAGCAGGAAGTCCCTGAGCGGCTCCTTGACCGACGCCGCCGCATCGAGCAGCGCCTCCGTGCCGTCGATCTCGAGATCCTCGTTGCCCTCGAACTCGGCGTACATGGCGTTGCCGACGGGAAACATGACGTAGACCGTCAGGATCAGGGCGAAGCCGTTCAGCACGACGTTCGGTGGAATCTGCTGGATGCCGAGCGCGTTTCTGAGGAGGCTCAGCACGACGACGATCTTGGTGAACGAGGTGACCATGACCGCCACGAACGGCGCGAGCGCCAGGATGACGACCGTCAGCAGCGCCGACGCCGGAGAGAAGCTGCTCAGGTCCATCGATCGAATCCGTCCACGACGACGCCGCAGCCCGAACCGAGCCGCACGAGCTCGCCGCGCGCGACACCACCGTCTGACCGCAGCAGACGACAACGTCGCCGTTCGAGCGCGTGCCGGGCGGCGTGCGCCGCGTGGCTCGTGCGGGCGAGCGTCGCGTCGTCGAGCGCGACCGACGCGTTCGACGGCATCGACGCGAACGGACTCGCGCCACGCGCCTTGTCGAACGCGTCGGCGGCGACGACGAAGCGCTCCTCCAGCACGACATCGCAGGGCACGGGGCCTCGCCGCGGCACCTCGGTCGCCTCGTCGGATTCCGAGGTCCCGTCCGACCCCGGGGCCTCGTTCGGCTCGGAAGGCCCGTTCGGCCTCGCAAGCCCGCTCGGCGCGGTCGACTCGTCGCCCGTGATGGCCTCGTCCGTGCGCAGGGAAACGGTCCAGCCGTCGCCGAAGCTCGCCGGCAGCAGCACGACACAACCTTCGGTGCAGCGTGCGAGATCATCGGTGTCGAGCGTCAGGCGATCGAGCACGAGCTCGGTCGACAGACGGTGCGGGTGCAGCGCCACCCGCCCGCGCCACGGCGCGTGGCGTGCCCGCAATTCGCACACGTCCGGCAGTGTGCCGCTCAACGCGAGCCTGGGGCCTGCAGGCCCCTCATCGGCCGCGACCGCGTCCACGACATCGTCGTCGGGACGGCGTGCGTCACCGCTCGCGAGGGTCAACGCGAGCGGCGCGTCGTCGACGTCACCCGCATCGAGCGGACGCCAGTCGAGCGTCTCGTCCAGGCAATCGGCCAGGCAGTCGAGCAGCGTCGCGTGCGCCTCGAGCAGCACGGCGTCGTGAAACGCCGCCACGGTGGCGGCGCCGTCGGTGTCGGACGTCGTGCCGGAGGCCACGGCGGTCGACGGACCGCGGGCCGGTGCGTCGATCGCCAGACGTCGCTCGCCGGCGGTGAACCAGCGACGCTCGCGCCCCTCGGCCGGAGCGTCGGCGAGCCTTCCGAAGGCGCTCACGCCAGCTCCCCGGACAGCAGCAACCGGAGCAGCTCTGCGGTATTCCTGACACCGAGCTTGGTGATGATGCGGTGGCGATGGTGCTCGACGGTCTTCGACGCGAGACCGAGCTCGGTGGCGATCTCGCGATTGGTCAGCTCGTCGGTGACCAGTGCCAGCACCTCGCGCTCGCGCGCCGACAGTGTCTCGAGCGCATCGGCGAGCCCCAGCGCCCGCTCCTGGGCCCGCGGCGAACGACGTCGTCCCTGCACCGTCACGCGAAAGGCGAGCCCGAGCGCATCGGCGAGCAGCGCGTCATCGAGCGGTTTCTCGAGAAAGGTCAGCGCGCCCTTGCGCATCGCGGCGACGGCGAGTGGCACGTCACCGTGCCCGGTCATGTAGATCACCGGCAAGTTCGCCGCGCGCTCGCGCAGCGCGTCGTGTGCCTCGAGACCGCTCATCGTCGGCATGCGCACGTCGAACAGCGCGCAGCAGGGTTCGGCGAGCGGCACGGTGGCGAGCGCGTCGATGGCCTGCGCGGCGTCGGCGAATGCCCGCGTGCGGTAGCCGAGTTCCTCGATCAGGAACTCGGTCGACAGTCGGAAGGCATCGTTGTCGTCGACGACCACCACCAGAGGTGCGTTCATGGGCTCTCTCCCTTCTCGTCGTCGAGCGGCAGCTCGATACGTGCGGTACAGCCACCGTGTTCGTTCGGCCCGAGCCACAGCCGTCCGCCGTGCAACTCGACGAACGAGCGGCAGATGTTCAGGCCCACGCCGGTACCGTCCGGCTTGCTGGAGGCGAACGGCACGAACAGGTCCCGCCCGTCGAGCCCTTCCCCGCGGTCGGCGACCGACAGGATCAGCCGCCCGCGCCCGAGCGTCGCGCCGACGTGCAGCACGCGGTCCTCGGGCGACGTGCCGTGCATCGCCTCGATCGCGTTCCGGACCAGGTTGACGAGCACCTGCTGGAGCATCGTGGCATCGCCGACGAGACCGGCCACGGCGTCGGGCAGCGCGCACTCGACCCGACAGCGCTCGACCTCGAGCAGCCAGTCGAGCAGCGCGAGCGAGCGCGAGACGAGCTCACCGACGTCGATCGGCTCGCGCGACGGCCGCCGCGTGCGCGTGAAGTCGCGGATGCGGGCGACCACGCTGCTCGTGTAGAGCGCCTGCTCGAGCGCCTGCTCCAGCGCGGGGGCGATGCGCGCGAGCGTGTCGGCGGGATCCGCGTCGGCGTTCGCCAGACGCCGGCAACTGGCGCGCAGGAGGTTCACGACGGCGCCGACCGGCTGGTTGATCTCGTGGGCGAGGGTCGTGGCCATCTCGCTGACAGATATCGTGCGCGAGCGACTGAACAGGTCGTCGCGCGCGCGCAGGTAGTCGTGCACGTCGAGTCGATCGACGGCCGGGGGCGTCGGACCGCTCACGCCGCGCCTTCCGCGTCGGCATCGCTGCCGAAGGCGATCTCGCCGACCTCGTGGCCGCGCGCGCGCAATGCCTCGCGAAGCTCGTCGATCCCGGCGCGCGATCCGTTCGCCCGCGCCCGCTCGGTGCCGAGCCTCAGGTTCCACTGGCCTCCGTCGCCGCGGGACAGCACGATCGAGTCGATGCCCAGCGCGGCACCGGGCAGGGCGAAACGCCAGCGTCCGGAGGCCGGCGCGTCGAGCGCACGCAGCTCGTCCATCAGGTTGCCGATCGCGGCCGCCCCGACGGCCGAGGCCGTGTCGCCGGCGCTCGAACGCTCGAGCGGGGGCGGCGATCCGACCGGCGACAGCGGCACGGCATCGCCGACGGAAACGTTCGGCGGGAGCTCGGTCGGATCGTTCCCGATCCACCCGCCCGCGCCATCGGCGTCCGTCACGTCCTCGGCAACGGCGAGCGCGGCCGGCGTGGCGCGCGTCTCGCCCGCATCCGTCGAGGTGGACGCGGCCGCCGCGTCCGACGACCCGTGCGACGAACCCGCCGGACCGGCCCGGCCTCCGGAGACACCCGCGAGCGGCAGCGACGTGCCGGGCGGCGGCTCGGGAGCCCCGTCCTCCTGATCGGCGCGAGGCCCGGCACGCTCCACCTGCCGCGCGTCACGCTCGACGTTCCGGGCCGGGCGCGGGTCGCCGCGTTCGCCCGCGCGATGCTCACCCCGCTTCCCGTCGAGCGCCGCGGCGAAGGCGTTCGCCGAACGTGCCGGGACGACATCGGCCGGAGCGCGCGATCGCGTCGGCTCGGCCCGGACGTGCGCCGGCACGGCTCGCCAGTCGAACCCGCTCACGAGCGCGTGCTCCCGATCGATGCCGGGCCGCGGCACCCGTCGTCGAACGCGTCCGCGACGACCGCAGCTCGATCCAGGTCGGCACGGTTCTCGGCCCGTCGTGAGGCATCGCGAGCGAGCGACGCTCCGCGCCTGCTCAGAGCGGCTCCCCGCTCACGCGCGCGAAACCAGTCGCGACGCGCGATGGCGGCGTCGTGTTCCAGCGCGGCGAGCGCCTGTTCCCGTTCGTTCAAGTGATGTCGCTCCGTCCTCATGTTCTCGTGAAACCAGTCACGTCGCGCGTCGAGCTGCCTGAACGACTCGACCGTCGGGGTGGGTCCGTCGACGGCGCGCGCGACGACCTCGGCGAGCTCGTGCTCGAGCGTCTCGAGCCGCGCTCGCTGCCGGTCGCAGGCGTCGCGCGCCACGCCGAGCGTCCGCTCGGCCTCGGCGAGCACGGCCAGCGCCCGGCGCTCGCGCATGTTCCCGAGCCGCACGAGTCCCGGCAGCGCGGCCGCCATCCACCGCTCATCCATCGGCCCGGACCGCCGCTGCCCGCGCGTCGTCGGCCGCCGTCGCATCGTCCGCCGGCGCGAGCAGCCGCTGCAGCGCGACGACGCTCTCGGTGCCGCTCGATGCCTCGTCGGATCGCTGCGCGACGAAGCGCTCGATCGCCGGCATCAGCCGGATCGCCTCGTCCGCCTCGGTATCGCTACCGGGCTTGTATTCCCCGACCTGAACGAGAAACTCGACATCGCGGTGCCTGGCGACGAGCCGACGCAGGCGCTCGGCCGCGTCGCGTTGCGCCGCGGGGGCGAGCGCGACGAACAGGCGGCTGACGCTCGCACCGACGTCGATCGCCGGGTAGCGGCCGCTCTCGGCGATGCGCCGGGACAGCACGATGTGCCCGTCGAGAATCGAGCGCGTCTCCTCGGAGATCGGGTCGCCGCTCTCGTCGTCGTCGGCGAGCACGGTGTAGAACGCGGTGATCGAACCGTGCGCGTCGGTCCCGGCGCGTTCGAACAGCCGCGGCAGCTCGGCGAACACCGAAGGCGGGAAGCCCTGGCGGACGGCGGGCTCTCCGACCGCCAGTCCGACCTCGCGGAGCGCCCGTGCGTAGCGTGTGACGGAGTCCATCAGCAGCAGCACGCGACGGCCGTTCCGGCGAAACCCCGCGGCGATGGCGGTCGCGTTCTCGGCGGCCGCGACGCGCTCCATCGCCGGACGATCGGACGTCGCGACCACGACCACGGCGCGCGCGAGCGCCTCGGCGCCGAGCGTGTCCTCCAGGAACTCACGCACCTCGCGTCCACGCTCGCCGATGAGTCCGACGACGATGACGTCGGCCTCGGCGCGACGCGCGAGCATGCCGAGCAGGCTCGACTTCCCGACTCCCGCCGGGGCGAACAGCCCGACCCGCTGACCGACCCCGACGGTCAGCAGCGCGTCGATCGCGCGCACGCCGGTCTCGAACGGCATCTCGATACGTTGCCGCTCGAGCGGGTGGGGTGCGGCGCCCTTGCTCGGCTCCACCGGCCCGTCGGCGGCGAGCGGACGCCCGTCCATCGGATCGCCGTAGCCGTCGAGCACCCGTCCGAGCAGGGCGTCACCGACACGCACGCCGTCGGCGCCGCGGCACGGCACGACCTCGGCGTCGAGCGCGATGCCGTGCAGGCCGTCGAGCGGCACCAGTATCGCCTCGCCACGCTCGAGTCCGACGACCTCCGCGAGGCTCGTGCGCCCGCTCGCCCGATCGGTGATCTCGCAGCGTTCGCCGATCCTCACCGGCAGGCCGCTCGCGCGCAGCGAGGTGCCGACCGCCCGCACGATCCGTCCGGTGTGGCGAACCGTGCGCAGCGTGCGCAGGCGCTCGTCGAGGACATCGTTCACGCCATGTCTCCCGCGGCGTCCTTCCCGGCGACGGCGCCCGTGTCGCGCTCGAGCAGCTCGAGCACGTCCGCCCGCCCGAGCAGTTGCTCGCGCACCGCCTCGAGCTGAGTATCGAGATCGATCGCGATGCGTCCTCCCGGGGTCTCGATCGATGCCCCGTCGGGGGCGAGCGTGTCGTCGCCGACGACCGCGTCGAACGGGTGGCTGCGCCGCCCGTTCCGATCGAGCGCCGGCGCACCCGTCTCCGGGGCGAGATGCGGATCGAGCGTGGCGACGAGCGACGGGTGAACGTGCAGCAGCAGGCGCGACTCGTCGACGAGACCGACCGCCGCCACCCGGGCGAGCGCGGCGAGTCGCTCGGGCTCCACGACATCGCCCGCGAGACGGCGCACGAGCGCGAGCGCGAGCTCGACCACCGCCTCGCGCCGACCTCGACGCTCGGCCGCGACCTCGTCACGCAGCGCGGCGAGCGCCTCCCCGAGTTCCACCGCCGAGCGCTCGGCCGCCTCGCGGCGGCCCCGCTCGAAACCGGCGACCCGCCCGGCCTCGCGCGCCTCCTCGAGCGCCGCCTCGCGACCGCTCACGAGTTCGTCCAGACGCCACGCCTGCTCGGCGGCGCTCTCCAGCTCGCCACGCTCCGCGGCGGTGTAGACGAGCCGAGTACTCGCCACCCAGCACTCGCCGTCCGAGAACAGCGTCGTGACGCTCATCGCCCGTGCCCCGCGGCGACCGCCGCCAGCGAGGCCTCGGCGTTGGCCAGCACGCGCTCGGCCGTCGCCCGATCGAGTGTTCCGGGCGACGGACCGACCGCCTCGCGCAGCGCACCGAGCGGCAGCACCCGCTCGAGTCGTTCGCCGAGCGTCGCGTACAGCACGCTCGCCCCGGTACCGAGCAGACGCCCCGTCACGTCGTCGGCGTCGTCGGCATCGGGCGCGGGGCCGAGCGCGCCCCGACCGGAGCCGTCATCGGCCAGGTCGACAGCGTCGGCACCGGCGACATCGAAGCGCGACGCGGCATCGTCGAGGACGTGCTCGAGAACCTCCTCGCCGATCTCCTCGCCGATCACCCGCAGGATCTCGCCGTCGACCATCAGGCGCAGCTCCGGCCCGAGGAACACCAGCCCGGCGACGCACTGCAGAGTGCGCCGCTCGCGCTCGCCGAGCAGGCACCACGACGGCAACTCGCCGAGCGTGTCCCAATCCCAGCGCGAGGCGTCCTCGAGCGCACCGTCGGCGTGCAACGCGAGCAGATGACGGGCGGCCACGGCGCGCCGGGCACGACGCACCGACGGCGGCACGGCGGTCTCCTCGGCGACGCGATCGTTCACGTGCCGCTCCCCGGCGCGACCCGGCGACGACGTCCGTGCAGCCACGTCACCACGCCGACCAGCAGCGCGACGCCGAGCAGCGCGAACACCAGCCCGCGGCTGCCGAACCCGTCACCCGGCACGACCGACGCGATCGCCGTCGACGGCGCGTCGTCGGCGTAGGCCGCACCGGGTGAGACCGGCAGACCGGCATCGCGCGCCTCGAACAGCGCGACGGTGACGTTGTCGTACGGCAGGTTCTCGATGCCGTCGACGACGAGCGCCTTGATGCGCGAGATGCTGCCGCTCAGATCGACATCCCCGCGGTGCTTGACGAACACCGAGGCGGAGGCCGGGCGGATCGTGTCGACCAGCGCGTCGTGTTCGGGCACGGCGAGATGGACGCGGGCGAGCACGACGCCGTCGATGCTGGAGATCGTGCGTGCGATCTCCTGGGAGAGCGCGTGGTTGAGCCGCGCACGCTCCTCCAGCGGCGACGAGACGAGGCCCTCCTTGGCGAAGACGTCGCCGAGCGAATCGTAGTGATCCGCCGGCAGCCCGTTCGCCTGCAACATCTCGACGGCCACCCCGAAATGCTTGGCCGGCGTGCCGATCGCGTAGGCGCCGTCGCTACCGCGCGACTTGCTCGCCGGCACGCCACCCTTGTGCAGCAGCGCGACCATCGTGTTCACCTGTCGCTCGGTCAGCCCCGAGTACAGCGTCTCGTCCCCGCAGGCGATCAGCCCGAGGGGCAGCACGAGCGCGAGAACGAGCGACAGACGGGAGCGGCGCTTCGGGCCGACAGCGTTCATCGACATGGCCCCTATCCCTGCTGACGCAGCAGCTGCTGGAGACCGTCCGCGGTGCGGTTGGCCATGTTCGTCGTCAGCTGCGCGTGGAACATGAACTCGTGACTCTTGGTCGTCAGCGTGACGATCTCCGAGGGCGTCAGCTCGTTGCCGGACGCGAGCGCCTGCTCGGCGTAGTCGGCGAGCGCGCGCGCCTCGTCGTCGATGCGATCGAGCGGCTGGACCATCGCGCGGCCGACCGCCGACGGCTCGCTCGACGCGCGTACCCGGGCCAGGCTCTCGGCGAAGCTCGACGCACCGGCCGAGAGGTTGGCCGGGTAGCCGGCGTCGACGAGCGCCACCGGCGAGGCGCCGTCGACCTGCAGGCTGGCGGGCGCTCCGGTCGCCGTCGCCGACGGCAGTCCCGCGGGACCACCGACGGCGCCCGCACCGACGCCGCCCCCCGTCGAACCGTCGACGGCACCCGGGCCGGCCCCGAGGCCGCCCGCCGTGCCCGCCTGGGCGACGACCGTGGAAGTGATGTCCATGCTCTTGTCTCCGGTTCGAAGGGGGGGGGGGATCGGGTCGCGCTACTGCTTGCGCGCCATCGTGTCGAGCGCCGAGCCGACGGTCGTGATCGCCGTGTGCGAGGCGTTCGACAGGAAGGCCATGCGCTGCGCCTCGGCCTGCAGGAGGTTCACGGTCGAGGGGTTGTCCGTGCCGTCGGCGACGGCGTCGGACTGCGCGACGATACGATCGGCCTGACGGTCGAGCGCCTGGCCCCAGGCGTTGGCCATCGCCTCGAACCAGCTCACCTCGCGGCGGCGGCGGTCGTCGGTACGCGCCGCGTCGCCGGCGGCGGGGTTGTTCTGGATGGGTGCTGTATCGCTCATCGTTCTCTCTCCTCTCTGGATGGGTACTGCGGGTGGGTGATCAGAACTTCAGCTCGGTGACGGTGTCGCCCTTCTCGAGGTGCACGACGCCCTCCTCGATCCCGGCGATGCGGTGTCCGCTCGGCAGCAGCGCCCCGACGAAGTAACGCGAGCGATCGCGCGTCACGACGTAGGCCGGATCGGTGGCGACGACCAGCTCGACACGCTTTCCCGGATCGACCGGGACGGCATCCTCGAGCACCGGCGGCGGGCTGTTCTCGAGCGTCAGCGCGACGAGTTGCGGAACGTCCTCGGTCACGCGCGTCTCGAGCCGGGCGAGCGCCTCGACGTCGGCCGTGCGGACATCGACGACGGCCTCGCCGGCCACGAGCGAGCGCACCGCGGCCTCCACACCGTTGACGCGGAACACGTCCTCGACGCGCTCGACGAGCTCGGTGTCGACGAGCACCGCGCTCGCCACCCGCTCGGGCTGCGCCGCGAGCCAGCGTTCGAGCGCGATCGCGTCGGCGCGCGCCGGCACGAACCCGCGCACGACAGGTGCGCCGCCAGCCTCGCGCCCGAGCGTGAGCTCCGGGAAACGCATCTCCAGCCGGGAGCCGAACGATGGCCCCTCGGCGACGCCGTCGCCCGAATACCAGAGCCAGCCGGACAGAGCCAGGCATCCGAGCACGACGATCGAGCCGAACGACACGAAGGAACGCCGCGCCGGCGCGGCGACGGGCGGGGAGACGTCCGCCGCGTCCCCGCCCTCGTCGTCCGTCTCGGTGACGCCGTGGCGCTCCGCGTCGCGCTCGTCGTCGCCGGCGGCACCGGCACCCGCTTCGACATGGGCCGGGTCACCGTCCGGGGCGCGATGCGCGTCGGCCGCGTTCGCCGGATCGGGCACACCGGCGCCCGGCGGCTCGACGCCGTCGGCGGCGAGCGCGAGCGCGAGCGACCCGAGCTCGATCGATGCGCCGGGCAGGAGCGTCACGACGTCTCCGACGAGCAGCGTCTCGCCGTCGGCTCGCACACCCTCGGTCAGGCACTCGAGCGCGACGCGGGTACCGTCCTCGTGTACCCGCAGCCGCAGGGCCCGCGCCGCGAGCCCCGGCTCGCGGAGCACGACGTCGGCGTCGAGGGCGCGGCCGACCACGAACGCCGCGCCGGCGGCGAGCGGCCTTCCGGCGCCGCGCTGACGACCACCGACGACATGCAGGCGAAGCGTCGCGTTCATCGGATCACCCCCTGCCAGTCGCCGTCGTCCCGGTTCTCGTCCTCCCAGTCGTCCTCCCAGTCGTCCTCCCAGCCGTCATCTCCGACGACACCGAAGGAGTCGCCCGAAACGGCGCCCGAACGATCGTCCGGCGACGTCCCCATCGCCCGGTCGGTGCCGCGCCGGATCGCGCGCACGGCCGTGGCGGGCGCGGCGACGTCGTCACCACCCGCGTCCGGCACGGTGCGCTCGACCGCCTGCCAGCCACCGCCGACATCGAGCGGCGAGGGCGCCGTCGACCACGGCTCCTCGTCGGCCGCCGCGTCGTCGGGCGCGCGCACGGACGGTGGATCGGGCCAAGGCGCGTCGTTCGCCGGCGGCGGCTCGAACCCGCGAGGTGTCAGCGAGACGTTCCGACCGCCGTCCGACAGCCGACCGGCGAGCGGCCGCTCGAAGGCGTCGCGACGGGCGAACGCGGCGTCCAGCCCACCGGTACGCGCCGGCGCCGAGGCGATGATGTCCGCCTCGTCGCCGAACAGTATCGGTGCGGAATGACGTGGCCCGACCGGGTCCTGCACCGACAGTCGCGGCGAGATCAGGAACAGTCGCTCGACCCGAGTGGTGCTCTTCGCGGTCGAACGGAACAAGGCACCGAGACCCGGGATGTCGCCGAGCAACGGTACCTTCGACACCGTGTCGCCGTCCGACTCGCGGACCAGTCCGCCGATCAGCAGGCTCTGGTCACCGTCGATCAGCGCCTGGGTATTGATCGAGGAGTTCCTGACGACGGGAATGCCGTCGACCAGACTGTCGGTCGTCGCGCCGTCCTCGATCGCGACGAGAAGCTTGATGCGAGCGCGTCCGCCCTGCTCGAACACGTGCGGCGTGACGCGCAGCGTCGTGCCGACCGAGACGTCGAACAGATCGACCTCTTCCTGGCCCTCGACCCGCACGAAGAACGTCGACGTGGTGTCGAGCACCGCCTCGACGTTGGCGAGCGTGATGACGTGGGGCTTTGACACCACGCGCGCCGCGCCCTGCGTCTCGAGCGCGCGGATGCGCGACAGGAAGCGCGTCTCGTCACCCAGGATCAGCGAGACCACACCGCCGCGCGACTCGCGCGCGCGATCGTCGCCGTCCACCCCGACCCCCGGAGCGACGCCGCCGTTCGTCAGCGCCTCGCCGTCGGCACCCGCGAGCCCGAGGTTGACACCGAGCTCGCGCGCCCGGTCGGTGTCCAGGTCGATGATCGTCGCCTCGATCTCGATCATGCGCGGCTCGACATCGAGCGACTCGATCAGGCTCTCGTAGCCGGCCATGCGCTCGGGATGATCGCGGATGATGACGGCGTTCTGCAGGGAGTCCGCGACGATGCGTGCGTTCGACGGGAGCGGCGCCCGCCCGCCCGCGTGGCCGCCCGACTCGGCGACCGCTCCGCCCCCGTCCTCCCCGTCGGCTCTGCCGACCGCACGGAGGCCGTGTCCGCGAAGGCCCTCGAGCCCGCGTCGGAGCTGGCGGCGAGTGCGCGCCGGCGCGTCGCGCAGCGTCTCGGGATCGGCCAGCGCGCGAAGCAGGCTCGCCACTCCCGGCACCAGCACTTCCTGCCCACCGACGACCAGCGTCGTGTCGTCGGCCCAGGCGTAGCGCAGGCGGAACACGCGGTACACGTCACCGCCCGCGGGCCCCGGCTCGGCGGCGGCGACCGGACGTGGCACCACACGGGCCACCGCCTTCCGCGTGCCACTTCGGCGCGTCACCGCATCGGCGAGCTCCTCGACCTGCTCGCGGAAGCGTTCGCCGCCGACGACCACGACCCCGAGATCGTCGCTCTCGACTCGATTGAGCGCGTCGCCGAGCCCCATCTTCTCCACGCTCCGGACGACCCGCGGACCCATGCCCTCCGGCAGGTACAACACCGTCCGCCGCGTGGCGTTGACGGGGTAGACGTGAGCGACCGCTCCGTCGTGATACAGCGCGATCTGGAAGGAGCCCGCGATGTCGTCGAACACCGCGCGGGCGGACTTGTCGAAGTCGCCGTTGACGGTGCCGACGACGCTCTCCTCGACCGTGACCGGCACGCCGACACGGCCGAACAGCTCCTCGAGAAACAGGTTGACCGGTTGCTCGCGAGCGGTCATGCGCACCGCCCGCTCGAACCCGGGCACCTCCGCGGCCAACGCCACCGGCGCGAACGGGACAGGCGCGACGGACATCGCCAGCAGGACCAGCGACGCGGCGACAGGCCGCGCCGAACGGAATCGTGTGATCGTCATCGGACCGCCGCCAGTCGTACCGCTTCAGCGAGAGAGACCTGCTCGACCACGTCGAGCCGGAGAGCCGGCAGGAGCTCGTTGTAGGAGAGCACCGCCGTGCCGGGCTGCGTGCCGACGAGCATCTGCCGGACGTGCCGCCGAAGCGCGGGGCTCGCGAGCATCGCCGCCGGGTCGTGCCGCCCCACCGCGCCCGCGATGCCGTCGCGCACCCGCGCGAGCGTCGCCGGGTCGAGCGCGAGCTGGGTCACGCCGCCCGAGCCGCGCAAGGCCGCCGACAGCTGCTCCTCGAGCGGTGCGGACAGCGCGACGACACGCAGCGTCCCTTCCGGGGCGAGCCGGTGGCAGGTGTGGCGGGCGAGCGCCAGCCGGGCGAAGTCGGTCAGCGCGAGGGGATCCTTCTCGTGAGGTGCGCCCTGTACCAGGGCCTCGAGGATCGCCCGGAGGTTGCGGATCGGCACACCTTCCTCGACGAGGTTGCGGAAGATCGCCGCGATGTTCTGTATCGGGATCAGGCGCACCGCCTCCTTGACGATGTCGGGGTAGTCCTCGTTCGCCATCGACAGGAGTCTGCCGCTCTCCTGGATCCCGAGGAATTGCGTGGCGTTGGCCGCGAGCGCCGTGTCCACGTCGGCGAGCAGCGCCTCGTGCCCGCCCTCGATCGACCAGTCGCCGCCGCCGACCGGCACGTCGAACACGTCGAGATCCCAACGGCTCAGGCCGTCGTCGCGCCAGCGGAAGCGGATCGGCGGCAACGGCACGCCCGAGCGCTCCTGGAAACGCTCGACGGTGGCGGTCACCGCGTCGCGAAGCCGCGCGTCGCGCTCCGAGCCCGCGAGCGCGCGCGGCAGCCACATCAGCAGCGGCACCGACTGCGTGACCGGCGCCGCCTCGGTCGGGGCGACCTCCTCGCCGCGGTTCCTCGCCTCCAGCGCCCGCTCGAACGAGGCCGGTCCGACACGCGTCATGAATCGTCTGAGCGCGGGCACCAGCAGTGCGCCGAGAAGAACGAGCACGACCGAGATGACGACGAACACGCCGCTCGGGAAGCCCGGCACGAACGCCATCATCATCGCGACGCCGCCGGCGACGAGCAGCACCCGCGGGATGGCGGCGAACTGCTTCTGGATGGAGTCGCCGAGGTGGCGATCGGTGTCGTTGTCGGTCGAGCGGGTGACGATGAGACCGGCCGACATCGCCGCGAGCAGCGCCGGGATCTGCGCGACGAGGCCGTCGCCGATCGTCAGCACCGAGTATTTCTCCATCGCCTGCCCCGCCGGCATGCCGAGCTGGAAGATGCCGATGGCGAGGCCGCCGAGCAGGTTGACGAGAATGATCACGATTCCGGCGATGGAGTCGCCCTTGACGAACTTCATCGCCCCGTCCATCGAGCCGTGCAGCTTGCTCTCGAGCTCCAGCTCGCGCCGCTTGGCACGCGCCTCGTGCTTGTCGAGAAGGCCGGAGCGCAGGTCCGAGTCGATCGACAGCTGCTTGCCGGGCATCGCGTCGAGCGTGAAGCGTGCGCCGACCTCGGCGACGCGCTCGGCCCCCTTGGCGATCACCAGGAACTGGACGACGGTGATGATCAGGAAGACGACGAGGCCGACGACGAGGTTGCCGCCGGCGACGAGCTTGCCGAAGGTGTTGATGATGTGGCCGGCATCGCCGTGCAAGAGGATCATCCGCGTCGTGGCGACCGACAGCGCCAGGCGGAACAGCGTCGATATCAGCAGCACCGACGGAAAGGAGGAGAACTGCAGCGCGGAGCTCACGTAGATGCCCATCAGCACCAGCAGCACGCCGATCGTGATGTTCAGCGCCACCAGCGTGTCGACGACGAGCGTGGGCAGCGGCAGGATCATCAACGCGATGATCGCCACGACGAGCAGCGCGAGCATGATGTCGCTCGAACGCGACAGCATCGATCCGAACGCCGCCATCCGTCCGGGACGCTCGATCGTCTCGCTCACGCGTCACTCCGTGCGGTGGCGCGTCGCACGCGCGTCGCCGCGGTCGGAAGCGCGCGGGTTCGGTGAGCTGACATGCGTGGCCTCCGTGGCTGTGACGCTTGCGACGAAAGTCTCGTCGCGCCGCCAGTCTAGTCAGCGGCTCGCTCGTCGATCCCGGTAAAAGCACCGTGCCCGAGCGCCCTTCCGGACGCCCTCGCCCGCACGCCCGTCACGGGTTCCGCGTGATAGCGTCGGCGCATGGCAGGGAACCAGACCAACGGCGAGAAGACCGAGCAGGCCACGCCCAAGAAGTTGCGTGACGCGAGGAAGCGCGGCGAGATCGCCAAGAGCCGGGACCTGACCGGCACGGTCGGACTCGCCGTCGTGCTCGTGCTGTTCTGGAGCACCGCGGGCTGGGGGGCCGAGCGACTCGTGGCGCTGACCACCGACGCGCTCGCCGTACCGGCCGGGGAGTTCGATGTCATCGCTCGGCTTCAGGGACGCGCCGCGCTCGACGTGCTCGTCGCCCTCGCCGCGCTGACGTTCGTGCCGGTGGCGATGGTCGGCCTGCTCGTCGAGTTCCTGCAGGCAGGTCCCGTGTTCGCGATGGAGAAGATCACCCCGAAGCTCTCCCATCTCGATCCCTTCGCGGGCACGAAGAAGATGTTCGCCATGGACAACCTCGTCGAGGTCCTCAAGAGCATCGTCAAGACCGCGGTGATCTTCGCGATCATGTGGCTGGTCGTCGCCGCGACGCTCGAGCGTCTCGTCTGGCTGCCCGACCGGAGCGTCGCCCACGCCATCGCGACGACGTTGTCGCTGCTCGCGCGGCTCGCCGGCTGGACGCTCGCGGTGTTCGCCCTCCTCACGCTGTTCGACGTCGCCTGGCAGCGTCACTCGTTCGCCAAGAAGCAGCGCATGTCGATCAAGGACATCCGCGACGAGCACAAGAGTCAGGAGGGAGATCCGATGCTCAACGGGCATCGCAGGCAGATGCATCAGGAGTTCGCGCAGGAGGCGCCGAACCAGGCCGCGCGCGAGGCGAACGTGGTCGTCGTCAACCCGACCCACGTGGCCATCGCGATCCGCTTCGACGCGGTCCACGTGCCGGTGCCCGAGGTCACGGCGAAGGGACGCGACGAGCAGGCGATGGCGATCCGCGAGGCGGCGAACGAGGCGAACGTGCCGGTGCTCAGGAACGAGGCGCTCGCCTGGCAGCTTCTTCGTGACGTCGAGGAGGGCGACGTCGTCCCGGAGGGCCTGTTCGATGTCGTCGCCGCCGTCATCCTGTGGGCGGAGGAGACCCGCGAGGCGATGCGGACGCCGGCCGAGCGGGCGTTCGACACCGAGCCGGAGACGCCGCCGCGGGTGCCGCCCGGCGAGGACCTGACACGCTATCCGGGTCACCGGCCGATGCGGGAGGAAGCGGCGGCCGCGGGCGAGGCCACCCAGGCGGAGGATCCGCTGCCGGAGGACGAGGTGTCGGCGGTTCACGACGCGCCGGACGGGCGACGGCCCACCGAAGCGGCATCGGAGGAGATCGATACGGCAGTCGACACCCGGTCCGCGGGCGGCACCCCGGAAGGCGCGATCGTCGTTGGAACCCCGCGCCCGCCCGGGCTCGATCGGCACTCTTGAGCGGCCACGCATGAACGGTACCGAACTGCCCGGTTTCACGAGCGCTCTGCTCGGCGCGTTGGGAGCGACGGTCGTGGTCGCGCTGATCGCCTGGGCGGCACTCTCGGTGCTGCGCCGCGTGATCGGTCGGGCGGGAGTCCGTGGCGCGGGGCAGGAGCGCCGCGGCGGGCGGTTGCGCGTCGTGCAGACCGTGCCGCTCGGCACGCGCGAGCGCGCGGTGCTGGTCGTCGACGACGAGCACGAGTACCTGCTCGGCGTGGCCACCGGCGGCGTGAGCCTGCTCGCGAGTCACCCGCGCGAGACGGGAAAAGTACCGGCCGTCGCGTCGACGGACGACGCCGGAACACCCGAAGGCCGCAGCGCGTCGCCCTCTCCCTCCGAAAAGGGCGACCGTTCATAGGGGTTCACCCCGATAGGCAGCCCGAACACGTCGTGGTCTGATCGTTTCCGTGGACGACGAGGGGTCGACCACCTCGCATCAGGGTGCAACCCTCCGCCAGCCCGGAACGACCGCCACCAACCCCACGGAGTACTTCGACGATGAATGCGCAAGTCAACTACGCCACCCTCAACACCCACTTCCTCACCCGCCTCGACGGGGCACAGAACCTGACCGTCAACGGCTCGCGCCGCGAGGAAGGCCAGAACGCCACCGCGTTCCGCTCCGGCGACTCCGCCGTCCTCGTCACCAACGCCGGCACCAAGGACACCGTCAACGTCCACTACAACGCCGACGGCTCCAGCGTCGTCACCGTCAACGGCGAGGAGTTCGAGTTCACCGCCGAGGAGACGCGCGATCTCGCCATCCACACCGGCCACGGCAACGACACCGTCACCGTCGGCGGCGACAGCGAGGGGCGTGGCGGGCTCTCGATCTACGCCGGCAACGGCAACGACACGATCACCGGTGGCAACGGTGCCGAGACGATCTACGCCGGCAACGGCAACGACACCGTCGACAGCCGCGGCGGCAACGACGAGATCCACGGTCACAGCGGCAACGACACGATCAACGCCGGCTCGGGCAACGACACCGTCGATGCCGGCAGCGGCAACGACAGGGTCGACGCCGGCGGCGGCAACGATCAGGTCGACGGCGGCCGTGGCAGGGATCGGATCGAGGGCGGAACCGGCAACGACGGCCTCGATGGCGGCAGGGGTCGGAACGCCGTTTCGGACGAAGGCGGCGAGTCGGCCCGCCCGGCCGATCTCACCCCGGCGGAGCCGTCCGCCGAAGCCGCCAACGAAGGCCGGATCGATGACCAGGGTGGCGAGATCGACATCCAGGCTTCGGCGCGGCAGGCGCTCCGGGATCAGCAGGTGGCCAGCCAGGAAGACGAGGTCACCGGCGGCGCGGCGACCGGCGGCAGGGCGCCGACTGCCGGCGCCGGTGCGGGTGCGGGTGGTGTTGCCGGCGGCGGCGAGGCCGGTGGTGCCGCCGGTGGCGAGGCGGCTGGCGAGGCCGGTGGCGCCGAGGGCGGTGGTGGCAGCGAGGGTGCGGGCTCGGACGTCGGCGGTAGCGGCAACTGGATGCTGCAGCTCGCGAAGGCTCAGGCGAAGATCCAGGACTTCTTCCTGAAGGAAGCCCTGGACGCGAACGAGGAGATGGCGGCCCTCACCGAGAGCGGCGCGGCTTCCCAGGAGAAGGGCAAGGGTACCGACGCGGGTCGTGCCGACTTCCTCCGGGCTCAGGCGACGTTCCAGGCCTCCATCCAGATGTTCACGACCTTCAGCAACATCACCGCGACGAGCCTCAAGTCGATCGGTGAAGCGATGTCCTCGATCGTTCGCAAGCAGTGACGGACGGTTCGGCCTCCGACCGGACGGCCGGCGAACGCCGCTCACGCGCCAGCGTGGGCGGCGTTCGCGATTTCGGTCCGGCAGAAAACCCTGGCGGTCGATCGCCGGCTGTCGATCCGCCGCGTCGATGGCTCGCCCCGGGTCGGGCGCACCGGCAGCGACCCTCGCCGACGGCACCCGTGCCGTCCGGGAGTCGATGTTCCCGGTGCCGCGCCGGTGCGGTCGGAATCGACACCACCGAGTCCGACCGGTGCGCTAGGCTCGTCCCGTCGACGATCACGTCTTCCCGGATAGCGCCATGTCGCACCAACCGCTCGTCAGTCTCGCCTCGCGCGCCGTTCGCCTGACCGGCATCGCCGCGCTCCTGTCGGCGTCGGTCGCCTGCACGGATGGCGGTGGCAGCTCTCCCGCCTCCGACGACGGGGCGGCGTTGCCGAACACATCGAGCCCCTCCGGTACCCCCGGCACTCCCTCGTCACCGAGCCGTGGCGAGGCGGTCAACGGACCGCTCACCGGCCGTCTCCTCACGGTCGGCGACGTTCCCCACCGCAACGCCCTGCTCTCGCTCGATCTCCGCACCGGTCGCCACGCACCGATCGACGGCGCCGACACGCCCACCGTGATCGAGGCGGTGAGCGGCGAGGACGCGGCCCGGACCTTCGCCGCCGATCACTCCGAGCCCGGTCGCTTCATCGAGACCCTGTACAACTGTTCCGCCCAGGAGGGCGTCCGCTGCATCAACCTGTGGAGCGCCGGCGCCGTGCTCGAGTCGGTCTTCGCCGTCGCCGACCCGCAGACCACGCTCCCCGGCACGAGCGTCGCCAAGCGATCGCGGGACGGACGCTTCGTCGCCTTCACGAACCGTCGCACCGAGTTCCTCGAGATCCGCACCGTCGCCGGCGAGCTCGTCTCCAGCGCCGAGTACGGCTTCCAGCTCGGCTCCCCCTACGACTGGCTGCCCGACGGCAGCCTCCTCATCGAGCAGGACACCGACGGCGACGTCTTCGACGGGCCGGTCAGGTTCGCCCGCACCGAGCCCTACTCGGCCAGCCCCGCCTCGAGCCTCACGCTGCCCGAGCGCTACGTCGGCGGCGTTCAGGACATCGTGGTCGATCCGAGCGGCTCGCGCGTCGCCATGCTGGTCAAACTGGCGGGGGACGACTCCAACAACCGGCGCCCGATCGTGCTCGACATCGACACCGGCTCGATCGACGAGCCGCTCGCACCCGGGGACGAGACCGACAACCTCGATGCGCGCGGCATCCACTGGTCCCCGGACGGACAGTGGCTGATCTTCCAGAACCCCTCCTACCGGCCGCTCCTGACGACCGTTCCCGTCGCGCCCGCCGCCGGGCAGGGCCTCCGCGGCAACGTGACCTACGCGATCCGTGCCGACGGCGGCCGGTATCCGCTGCCCACCTCGGTGGAGGCGTCGAACGACGACGCCCGCATCGTCGTCGCCCGCCCGCGGACGGACCCGGACGGGACACCGAGCGCCGGCGACGCCACGCCGGGCTTCGTCTGGGTTCCGTAGCCGTCCGTCCGGCTCACGTCGGTCTCGTTCCGATCGGCGGCGGACAAGCCCGCTCGCGCGCCCGGTGCCGACGGCCGACCCACTCGCTCCCGATCGCGTCGGGGGCGCCGGGCACGCGATCCGCCGGCGCGTTCGCCGTTTCGCGACTCAGGCGGAGGCCACCGCTCTTGGCTCCCGCCTGGCGGTGCCGGTAAACGTGTCGATGCGTCCGAGCACGTTCAGCAGGTCGTCGCGAGTGCGCGCGTCCAGCGGCTTCTCGAGCAGCTCGAACGTCCCTTCCGCCGCGCTTTCCAGGCGTCCCGCGTCGAGATGGTCGCGGATCGTGCCCAGCCGCTCGAACGTCGCCGCCCCGCTCGCGAAGCGACTTCTCACGACGGGGCTGTCGAACCGCACCGCGCCCTCGTCGAACAGCACCGCCGCCGCACCGAAGTAGTCGCCGTTTTCGCGGACGAGCGTCCGGGCCGTCTGCGCCACGTCGAGCACCTCGACGAACTCGTCGACCTTCGCCCTGCCCTCCGCGTCGAGACCGAGCGTGGTGCCGTAGCGATCGTTGACCAGGCTGATCGCGGCGGCGTAGTCGTCGTCGCGACCGAGCGCGACGACCTTGCGCCCGTCGAGCGCGACCGTGGCGACCTTGTCGAGCGCCGCATCGTGGCGGGTGCCCGGCAGCTCCGCGAACGCGTTCGCCCCGTAGGCGAGGGCGCCGAGAGTGTCGCCACGCTGCAACGCGTCGTTCGCCCGGATGCCGCGATCGGCCGCACGCAGGAACGGGGCGGCCCTGGTCTCGCCGAACAGGCTCGTGCCGATGGTGACGGCCGAGCGGAAGCTCAGGTCGGAACGCGCCGAGTACAGCTTGCTCGCCTGGTTGGCACGGGTGGCGATCCGCGTCGCGGTGCCGACGAACTTGTCGGAGGCGCCGAACGCCGGGCCGAGCCTGGCCGCACCGCCGGCGAGACCCGCCACCCCGCCGAGCACCGTCGCGACGCTGCCGTCCCTGAGCCCACGGTAGACCATGTGACCGGCGCGCACGGTGTTGTAGATCGTCGCTATGCCCGAGACGATCGGAATGGGGATGTACTGGGCGACGGCCATGATCTGACCGAGGAGCTCGCTCTCCAGCACGGTCTTCCAGACCTTCTTGAACGAATCCACGACCTGCTCGACGCGATCGGTGACGTGGTCGACCGCCTTCTCGAGCGGCTTGGTCACGACGCCGACCGCCTTCCTGGCCAGCTTTCCGAAGCCCTTGACCGCCTTCTTCAAGAAGTTGTACTCGACCGCGACTTCCTTCCCGTCGACGACGATGGTGCCCGTGTCGTTCTCCGCCTTCAGCGTCTGCAACTCGGCGTCGGTGAGGTTCTCGCCGTCGACCAGGCGCGAGAAGATCTCTCCCTCGTCGCCGGCGGAGTCGGCGACGTTCAGCCGCGCATCGAGCCCGTGCCCGATCTCCTCGGTCAGGACGGAGACGGCCTTCGCCGGATCATCCGCGACGAGCGCGCGGCTGAGGTAGACGGTATCGGTCTCGGCACTGTAGGCACCCAGCCCCTCACCCGACGCCTGCGTGCCGGACGTGTCGGCGAGGCTCGACCCGTCGACCAGCTCGATCTTCGGCATCCACGAGAAGTCGCCGGCGAGCGTCCGCTGACGGATGGCCTCGGCGGCGCCCTCGTCGTGGCGCTCGCCGAACGACTCCGTCAGCGCCGCGTGGAACGCGTCGGGGTCGGCGGCGAGACCGGCGAGCTTGCCCCGTACCTGGCCGACCACCGCCTCGAGCGCCGGCTCGGCCGCACCGCCGGACGCGTTCCCGGCGCCGTCCGCGACAGCGCGCACCGCCGGTTCGTCGGGCGCCGCGTCGGCCGCCCCCGCAGACGAACGATCACCGCCGCCCGGCCGCGAGCCCGACCCCGACGGGGCGAGCCACGGCCGTGGCGGTGCCGCGCCGCGGGTCGCCGCGACGAACTCGTCCGGGCTGGTGCCCGAGGCGCTCTCGCCACGCCCCTTGTCGCTGCCGCCGTCGTCGGTGGACGTGATGAGCGGGCGCACGGCGCTCGAGAAGGCCGATGGCCGAAGGTGCCTGTGCGGTGCGAGGGACATGGCGACGAATTCCAGGGTGCGATGCTCGGTTGCGCGAACGCTAGGCGATCGACGCGAACGCGGGAATGGGGGTGGACCCGTATCGCCGTGACGTGTCCGGGTTCACCCCGATGGCCGGCGCGCACGCGTTCGGACACGCTTTTCTGTCGAGAAACGGAGAGCGCCGATGCAACTGCCCCCCCAGCCCGCCACCGCCAGTCGCGGCCTGCCGCTCGTTCGCGGCACCGTGGAACCGGCCGTTCGGGCGACGGCTGCCACGGCGGCGGACCCGGTCTTGACCGCGACGATCACGGATTTCCCGCTCGTGGCCGCGACGCTCGAGGGAATCGTCGTCACGAGCGACTCTCACTTCGCGAGCTCGACCGAGCATCTCGTCTCGACCTTGCTGCTGAAGGACGGCCGCGCCAGGCTCGGGCTGGAGGGCTCGCCGCTCGAGCTCGCGCCGCCACCGGAGGACGCCGAGCCGGACGCGTTCTGGACACGGTGGCGCGAGGCCGTCGACGATGCCGGCGGCTACGAGATCCTCGACGCGGCCACCGCTGTCTGGACCCGGCTGACCGGCACGCTGTTCCGCCCGAAGGTCGATCCCTCGGCCGAGGAGATGTCGGGGCGCCACGAGCGTACGCGCACCGAGACCCTGGGCACGACCTCGTCGACCGTCACCGAACGGCTGGAGCTCGCCGTCGACGGGTCGTTCTCGCGTTCGCGCTCGGTGTTCGCGATGGTGGCCGCGCCGGGATTCGATCGGGCCGGCGTGCCGAGCGTGCTGCACCTGCGGGAGACGGCGTCCGATCCGGCGCGACTCGGGGGCACCTGGGCTCTGCTCGAGGACGGCTTCACGCTCGAGCTGATCGACGCCGACGGGGACCGCGAACGGGTCGTCCTGCTCGACGACGGCGGGACGCGGATCGTCGACCACCGGCGGCATGTGTTCGCGTCGGAAGACATCGCCACGATCGACCTGCTCGGGCTCGTCGAGCGCTGGGCGACCGGGCGGCAAGGCGTGGGCAACGACTGGCGCGCGGTACTCGCCGAAGCCTCGGCCCGCGTCGTCGAGCAACGCTCGACGCGGGCCAGGCCGGTCGAGCCGCCCGCGCACCGCGTCCGGGCCGACCCGCCACCGGAAACGCTCGGGTGACGGCCCCTCGCCGCTCGAAAGAACGCGCGAGCGATGGCCGTCCCGGTGCACGACGGCACCGCATCCTGCACGGAGTCGCAGGCACTCCAGGTCCGCCCCGGGCCGATGCGCGGCGTCGTCAGCCCGCCGCCGAAGCGCTTCGGCAAGAATACCGCCTTGCCGTCCGCTCAGCTCGTGACGACGAGGGCGCCGAGAGCGACGAGCACGACGCCGCTCGCGAGCGTCAGCCCGCGCGAGAAGGACGGACTCGAGAAGAATCCGACCAGCCGTGCGCAGAGCAGCGCCACGAGCGAGAACCAGGCGACGGCGACGGCGACGTGCACGAGCACCAGCGAGAACGCCGCGAGCGGCGCGCCGGCGACCCCGACGAACGCGGGAAACGCGGCGAGATAGAACAGCGCGATCTTCGGGTTGAACAGGTTCGTCACGAAGCCGTCGCCGACCGAGCGCGGCAGATTCCGATGGCGCGGCGGCGCGACGGACACATCACCTGCCGGGCTCTCGAGCGGTCTTCCGCCGCGCGCCACGCCGATGCCGTAGAGATCGAACAGCGTCTGCGTGCCGATTCCCATCAGGTAGGCGCCACCGACGAGCTTGACGGCATCGAACGCGAGCGGCGAAGCGGCGATCGCCGCCGACAGGCCGAACACCGCCAGGGCTCCGTGCAGCATGAACGCCGTGGCGAAGCCGCCGATGTTGCCGAAGCCCGCCGCCAGCCCCGCGTTCGGCACGGTGCGCACGAGCAGGAAGAAGTTCGGCCCGGGCGACAGCTCCACGACCACGGCGACGAACGTGAAGGCGACAAGGGTCTCTGGGTCCATGCACGGTGCTCGTCGACGGGGGTGGGCCGGACGGAACCGCTCGCTCGCGATCCGTCGGGCAGTGAAGACACTGGAATGGTGACCGCTGCACGCCATCGAGGCGCGGTACTTTTCCCGATGTTCACCCGACGGTGCCACCCCCTCCGCGTTCGGCTATCGTGCGCGTCATCGTCGACGAAGGGAGCGTGGCAGCGGATGAACGGGGCAACAGCGATCGCTCGATCGCCCGGTGGCGAGACGCGGCGCCGGATGGATCGACCGGCGGGAGTCCGCGCCTGCCGGCGGGGGGTGATCGCCGTGGCGTTCGCCGCGGCGAGCGTGCTCGGCGGCGGCTGCGCGCACCTGGCGAGGGAAGCGGGCGGTGACGAGGCCGACACGGTCGTCGTCGAATCGCTGGTCGGCGTGCTCGCGCAGGCGCTCGACCCGGTGACGACCACCGTCCAGGTGAGCCGTGGCGGCGACGACCCGACGACCCGGCGACTGGTCGACGCGCTCGCGGCGAGGGGCTTCGGCATCCAGCGAGTCGCGGCCGATCAGGGCGCACACTTCCTCGAACACGACAGCGAACGCGAGCCGCTGAAAGGCGGCGACTCCACCTTGCGCTGGCGCGTCGCGCTCGGCCCGGTCGAGGTTCGCCGCGACTTCACCCTCGGTCGCGACGGCACGCTCGCCACGGCGAGTCCGATCCGGCTGACCGGCGTGCGCACCGAACTGGCCGCCGACACCCTCGACCATCCCGGCCTGGACATCGCGGACGCCGCGCACCAGCGGGTCGACTACGTCGCCGGGACCGCGCTCGACATGCCGGCGCCGATCATCGCGCTGGTCACTCCGGAGATCGTCGAGCGCACCGCCCTCGACCTGACGCGCGTGCCGGGCGGTCGGCGCGTCGAACCTCGACCGAGCGTGCAGGGGCTCAACGCGAGTCGCGTGGAGACCGGCAACCTGTTCTACGACGCGACGAGCAACTTCGGCTCGACGCTCGACGGGCTCGAGCGCGTCGAGCGTCGCGTCGTCGTGTTCGCCGACGACTCGCTCGTGCTGGGACCGGCCAACCGGCGCATGATCGTGGAGTTCGTCGAGCGCGACGTCACGGAGGACGACCTGCTCGGCCTCGTCGGCTGCAGCAACGGACCCACCCGGCTGGAGATCGGCAACGAGGGACTCGCGCTGGGGCGCGCCGCCCGCGTCGTCGAGGAGCTGATCGCGCTCGGCATCGCGCGCGAACGCATCTTCGACGAGGGATGCTGGGCACCGGTCTCGGTCGGCGAGCGCTTCCCCGGTCGCGGCGTCGTGATCGAGCTGTGGCGGGCGCCGGCATGAGGGCCGTCGTCGCGAGCGTCGTCGGCGTGCTCGCGCTCGGTGCCTGCGTGAGCGACGGCGGCGTCGATACCTCCATGTTCGTGCCGCGACTCGGCGGCGACGCCGACATCGTCGCGTCGAGCGAACCGGACGAACTCCGGCGCCTCGACCTGGTGGCCACCAATCTCGTCGCCGCGCTGGTGCAGGTACCGGCGCTTCGTCCCGCCGGCACGACGCTGCAGATCAACGCCGCGACGAGCGCCTTCGGCAACGTGCTGGTGCGCGTGCTCGAGGACGCCGGCTACGGCCTGCAGCTGGTGACCGCCGACCAGGGCCGTCGCTTCGTCAGTTACCGCGAGCGCTTCGCGGTGACCGAGTCCGGCAAGGTCACCGACTTCGCGCTCTCGATCGGATCGGTGGAGCTGTCTCGCGAGTACGGGCGACGCGGCGAGAACATCTACCCCTCGTCGCTGATGTCGGTGTCGGGCTCCGACGCGTCCATCGACATCGCGCTTGCCGACGAGGTGTTCCGCGAACAGGGGGACGCCGGCATCGCGTTCATCTCCGGCGTCAGCGACGACACGGGCATCGGCGACGGCAGCACGGTCCGGACGATCGACGTGCGCGAGCTCGACGCGCGCCCACCCGAACGGCGGTCATCGCTCGACGACGTGCTGGCCGCGGTGCGCAAGCTCGATCGCGCCCGCGACGCCGAGGCGGGTGCGCCGGATCTCGAACGGTTCGATCGCTACCGCCGCACCGTGCTGATCCTCGGCGACCCGACGACGCAACGGCTCGGTTCGGCCAACAAGCGCACCGTCCGGTTGATGGCCCGCGAACTCCTGCCCGGCGACCTGCTCGCGATCCGTGCCTGTCACGACGCGGACGGCATGAACGAGGCGGCGCGCGCGCAGGCGGAACGCGTGAGCGAGGAGCTCGCGAGCCTCGGCGTGGCGCCGGGCACGTCGTGGATCGCACCCTGCGTGCGCGCCACCTATCGCCACGTCTCCGACGACTCGCCGACGCCCGTCGAGCTGGTCCACTACCGACAGAAACGCTGAGAGTCACATGTCCAGACGACTCGTCGCGCACCGCCCGGGCCGGACCCGTCTCGCGTCGGCCGCGCTCGTCGCGCTCGGCGCATCGATCGCGCCGACCGCACCCGTCGCCGCCGACACGCTGGACGACGTGCGCGCCCGCGGCGTCGTTCGCTGCGGTGTCAACGCCGATCTCGCCGGGTTCTCCACGGCCGACAGCCTGGGCGAATTCTCCGGGTTCGACATCGACCTGTGTCGCGCCGTCGCCGCCGCGGTGCTCGGTGACGAGGAGGCGTTCGAGCCGATCGTCACGACCTCGGTCGATCGCTTCGACGCGCTGAACGCCGGTGCCTTCGAGGTGCTGTCGCGCAACACCACCTGGACGCTCGACCGGAACGCCCGGCACGGGGAGTTCGCCGGAACGAGCTTCTACGACGGGCAGGGGTTCATGGTGACGCGGCGCTCGGGCACGCGCAGCGCCCTCGAGCTGGACGACGCCCGCATCTGCGTGGCGCGCGGCACGACCTCCGAGCTGAACGCGCTCGACTTCTTCACGATCAGCGAGCTCCGGTACCGCCCGGTGCCGTTCGACGACGAGTCGGCCGCGTTCGGCGCCTACGCGCGCGGCGACTGCGACGCCGTGACCAGCGATCGCTCCGCGCTCGCCGCCCAGCGCAGCGCCCTGCCCGAGCCCGAGGCCCACGTGGTCCTGCCCGAGACCATCTCGAAGGAGCCGCTCGGACCGGTCGTGCGCTCGGACGACACGACCTGGGAGAACGTCGTGCGCTGGACGCTGAACTGCCTGATCAACGCCGAGGAGCTCGGCGTCACGAGCGGCGACGCACGCATCGCGTCGACCACCGGTTCCGCGGTGACGACCAGCCCGGCCGCGAGGCGCCTGCTCGGCCTCGAGGGCGACGCGGGCGAGGCGCTCGGGCTCGAGGCATCGTGGTGCGCGACCGTGGTCGGCCTGATCGGCAACTACGGCGAGATCTACGCACGCAACATCGGTCCGGAGACGCCGATCGGTCTCGAGCGCGGCGTCAACGGGCTGTGGAGCGACGGTGGCCTGCTGTACGCGCCACCGATCCGTTGAGCGCGGCGTCGTCGGTACCGAGACGGCGCACCCGACGCGACGTAGCGATCACCGCGGCCTTCTCTTCGGCGGCGACGCGCCCGTTCGCCACCGCCGATCCGAACGACGGGACTGCGCGGTGACCCGAGGCCTGCGGCCTACCGGGTCGCGACGATGGCCTCGAGCCGGTCGCGCGCGACGGGTCCGGTGTGGGCGCCGGCGAACTGCCCGTCCGGGGCGTAGAGGAGATAGGTCGGCGTGGCCCGGAAGGGCTTTCCGACAAGTGTCTCGAACTGCTCGGCGAACACGTCGTCGAACGCGACCAGCGTCGGATAGGCAGCCGCGTGAAGGGCGACGATCGACTCGATCTCGGGCAGTGCCCCGGGTCCGTCGAGCGCGATGCCGACGACGTGCGCGGCGTGATCCGCGTGCGCGTCGTGGAACGCTCCGATCATCGGCTTCTGCGCCTCGCACGGCACGCAGTCGGTGGTCCACAGCATCACGAGCGTCCAGCGCCCGTCGCCGACGTGCGCGTTCAGGTTGGTCCGCTCGCCGTCGAGGCGCTGCAGCTCGAACGCCGCGGCCGGCGCGACGCCGAGACACAGGAGGGCCAGGAAGAGAAGGGCACGCATGCGGAAGGGGTCCATGTCGCGGGGCTGCGGGGTCGAAGGGGTGAGGGTACGGGTTGGCGGCCGGAACATCGACACCGAAGACCGGTAACCGTACCGCTTGCCGACGAGACGGCCGGCCCGGCTCAGTGCGTCATGCCGTACAGCACGTAGTTGACGCCGAGCCGATAGGCCGTCGCCGTGTAGAGCGCGCTGTACTCCTCCATGTCGGCGTGCTCCCAGGCGTCGCCGAGATCCATGTTCCAGTTGACGATCGACATGACGCGGCCATCGTCGTCGAGGATGCCGCGCCAACGAGGCTGCTGCCGACTCGCGTTGCTCTCCCGCACCGCCGAGGACTTCATGATGGGCAACTCCCAGGTCTCCCCGGGGTTCAGGCACAACGCGCGCAGACCCGGGATCTGGATGAACTCCTCGATCGCGAAGTGCACGTTGAAGATCTCGTGCCCGGGCGGGATGTCGACGATCTCGCGATCGGGGAATACCTGCCCCATCCACTTCTCGAACTCCTCGTACTGATAGCTTCCGTGGAAGTCGTCGACGAGCAGGAAGCCGCCACGGAGCATGTACTCGCGCAGCGTGTCCGCCTCGGGCTGACTGAAGGAGGCGAAGCCGGCCTCGACGACGTAGAGCAGCGGGTAGTCGAACACGCGCTCGTCCAGGAGGGAGATCGACTGGCTGTCCTCGTTGGTGTCCAGGAGCGTCAGCCGCTTCATCGCGGCGATGAAATGCGGCTCCGATTCGGAGCAGTCCGCCTGCCAGTGAGGGTAGCCGATCCGGTCCCCGAGGTTGTCGATCGCCTCCTGGTTGTCGGCGAAGATCAGTCGCGAGAACGTGAACTCGCCTTGCGCGGGGCCGGGTAGCGCCGACGGGCAGTCCGGGCGCTGGGTCCGCGTGCAGATCGCGAGCTCGGCGTGGGCGAGGCCGGACAGCGCGACGAGCGCGAACGCGACGGCCGCACCGAGCGCACGCCGCACGGCGGTTCGGCGATCGACGCGCGCGGGGCGTCGTCCGGCGGAGTGGCGGTACGTGGGGTTCGGCAAGGTTCTGCTCTGCATCCGGGTTCGAACGGGGCGCTCGCACGGGCGACACCTCACGGATCGACCGCGACGCGCCAGGGAGGTTCCCGCCATCGTTCCAGCCGAACCGGCGATCGTCAAGCGCGGTCGCCGAACGAGCACGTCGGCCTGGCGAGACACCGTTCACGACGATCGTCCCGGCACCGCCATCGGGACGGCCGGGGCCGTGGTGAGCGACGGCGGACGTGCGCCGGTGTCGGTTCGATCCGAAGCAACGATCGAGCCGTCGGACCAGACCGGGGACGGACGGCGTCACGGCCTTGCACCGGCGGCCACCGCCGGCACGGTCCGGGTGCCCGAGGGACGAGCTGCCGGTGCGGGGCGACCCGACCGGAACGCGCGCCTCAGACGAACCGGTTCACGACGTTCTCGAGCCGCTCCTGGCGTCCCGAGCGTGGCTCCGGCGCGATGTCCTCCTTCTCCACCAGCGTCGCGATCTCCTCGAGCGACAACTCGCCGGCGAGCAGATGCCTGCCACGCTCCCCGTCCCAGCCCGCGTAGCGCTCGGTCAGCGGCCCGTCGAGCGCGCCCGCCTCGTGCATCGCCGCGGCCGCCTTCAATCCACGCGCGCAGACATCCATGCCGCCGACATGCGCGGCGAGCAGGTCGATCGGGTCGAGCGACTGGCGACGGAGCTTGGCGTCGAAGTTCGTCCCGCCCGTCGTGAACCCGCCGGCGCGAAGCACCTCGAGGTACGCCAGCGCCGTCTCCGGCACGTTGTTCGGGAACTGGTCGGTGTCCCAGCCGGACTGGTAGTCGTTCCGGTTCATGTCGATGGAGCCGAAGACGCCGAGGGTGCGGGCCATCGCCAGCTCGTGCTCGAAGGAGTGCCCGGCGAGAATCGCGTGACCTTGCTCGACGTTCACCCTGATCTCGTCCTCGAGTCCGTGCCGCTTCAGGAAGCCGTAGACGGTGGCGACGTCGTGATCGTACTGGTGCTTGGTCGGCTCCTGCGGTTTCGGCTCGATCAGGATCGCCCCCTCGAAGCCGATGCGGTGCTTGTACTCGACGACCAGGTTCAGGAAGCGGCCGAGCTGCTCGAGCTCGCGCGGAATATCGGTGTTCAGGAGGGTCTCGTAGCCCTCGCGCCCGCCCCACAGCACGTAGTTCTCGCCGCCGAGGCGGTGCGTGACGTCCATGCAGCTCTTGACCGTCGCCGCGGCGAACGCGAACACGTCCGGATCGGGATTGGTCGCCGCCCCGGCCATGAAGCGGCGATGGCTGAACAGGTTGGCCGTGCCCCACAGGAGCTTCACCCCGGTCTCGGACATCTTCTTCTCGAAGGTATCGGCCATCGCGTCGAGCCGGCGGGTGTTCTCGACGAAACGGCCGCTCTCGGGGCGGACATCCGCGTCGTGGAAGCAGAAGTACGGAACGCCGAGCGCGGTGAACATCTCGAACGCCACGTCGGCCTTGAGCGCGGCATCCTCCATGGTGTCGCCGAACCAGGGGCGCTCGAAGGTCTGCCCGCCGAAGGGGTCACCGCCCGGCCACGCGAAGCTGTGCCAGTAGGCACAGGCGAAGCGCAGGTGATCCTCGAGACGCCTGCCGAGAACGATCTCGTCCGGATCGTAGTGACGGAAGCCGAGCGCGCCGTCCGGACCGACGCCCTCCCCGTCCGCGCCGATGAAGGGAACGCGCTCGATGTCGCCGAAGAATCCCGTGCTCATGCAACCGACTCCTGTGTCCGTGTGTGACGGCACGTGCAACGTGCCGACCGGCGAGCGAGTTCGCCCGCGGTCGTTCGATGCACGCCTGAACGGCGGGTGGCGGGCGACCGTCCGCCATCTCAGATGGCCGCGAGCTCGTCGTCCGGGACCGCCCCCGGACCCGCCGTGGCCCCCGGCGGGCACTTGCCGAGGATGATCATGCCGAGCACCTCGTCGCGACTCGAGGCAGAGGTCGTTGCGTGCCCTACCATCTGACCGTTCTTCATGACCGCGACGCGGTCGGCGAGCTCGAACACGTCCTCGATGTCGTGGCTGATCAGGAAGATGCTGATGCCGTCCGCCTTCAGCTGCCTGATCAGTTCACCGACCTGAGCGGTCTCCTGCGGACCGAGCGCGGCGGTCGGCTCGTCCATGATCAGGATACGCGCGTCGAACAGGATCGTCCGGGCGATCGCGACCGACTGCCGCTGCCCGCCGGAGAGCGCCTTGACCGGCTCCTTGAAGCGCTGGAAACGCGGATTCAGGCGACCCATGACTTCCCGGGCACGGGCCTCCATGGCCACGTCGTCGAGTGTTCCCCACCGGGTCCTCAGCTCGCGCCCGAGGTAGAGGTTGGCATCCATCGCCTCCTGCAGCACCTCCATCTGACCGGAGAACAGGAAGTCGGCGTTCGGATCGGCCGAGGAGCCCTAGATGAACGCGTAGTTGCCCTCGGGCATCGCCTCGAGCACCGCTCGCGCCTGCATGCGGCCGACTTCCTTGTTGTCGAAGGTGATGTAGAACGCGCCCGGATTCTCGATCAGACGGTCGTAGCCGACCACCGGAATGCCTTCGTCGGCAGCCTTCTCGATCGCCGGGCCGATGGCGCCGGAGTCCTGGGCGAGCACGATCAGCGCGTCCGCGCCCTGGCTGATCAGCGCCTCGACGTCGGTCAGCTGCCTGGAGGCCGATGCCTGGGCATCGGCGGAGACGTAGGTGTCGCCGGCGGCCTCGATGGCGGCCTTCATGGCCGCCTCGTCGGTCTTCCAGCGCTCTTCCTGGAAGTTCGACCACGACACGCCGATGGTCTTGCCCTCGGCGAGGACGTTCCCCGCGAACAGCGCCGTCACCGTGGCGGTGGCCGCGGCGGCACGCAGTACAATCATCTTGTTCATGTTCACTCCGGAAGTGGATCGCCTTTCGTCGGTCGCATTTAATTCACGACTGGAAAAAATGGTGATTCGCCGCGGAATTCGTGTCAAGTTGTTTCTGCTTGCCGATCAAGACAATGCTGACCGCAGAGACGAGATGAGCGGTTCCCCCATCATCAGGAGCGGCGACCTCCGGGCCGAGAACCGTTACCGGATACTCGCGACGCTCCGCCGGGACGGGCCACTCTCCCGCACGACGCTCGGCGAGCGCACGTCGCTCAGCCAGGCCGCGATCTCGACGTTGAGCGGGCAACTCGCCATCGAGGGCGTGTTGGACGGCGACAACGGAAGCCGACCGGCACGTTCCGCCACGCGGCCGGCGAGTCGGGATTCCTCGCCGGCTCCCGCGGTGGACGGTCCCACCCGTCGGGGCCGTCCCCAGACGCTGGTGGCGCTCGAACCGGACTCGGCGAGCGCGCTGATCGTGTCGCTGTCGATCGACAGACTGCGCATCGCCCTGGTCGACTACGGCGGCACCGAGACGCATGTGCGCGAGCGCGGCCTCGACACCCGGGCGCTGGACGCCCGCACCCTGCTGCGGAGCGTCGGCGACAGCGTCGCGCGGCTCGTCCGGCAGGCTCCGCCGGGGCGGATCATGCACATCGGCGTCGCCTTTCAGGGCACGACCGCGAACGCGAGCGGAGACCTGCTCTGGTCGCCGGTCATCGGCGCGCGCCACGTGCCTCTCGGCACCGCCCTCGCACGCCGCTTCGGCGTACCGGTCACCGTCAACAACGACTGTGCCCTGATCGCCCGAGCGCTTCGCCAGACACATGCCGACGTGCTAGGAGGCAGTTTCGCGACGCTGCTGTTCAGGCACGGCGTCGGACTCGGCATCACGCTCGACGGACAGCCGTTCGCCGGCATCCACTCGTCCGCGCTCGAACTCGGCCACCTGCCGTTCGAGCGCGGGGGCGCGCGCTGCCGATGCGGGCGTCACGGGTGCATCGAGGCCTATGCGGCCGATTACGGCATCGTGCGCCTGGCAGGCAGCGGTCCGCTCGACGCGGACCCGCCCGGTCGCGTCGATCCGGCGGAACTGGACGATCTCGTGGCCGCCGCAAGACGTGGCGAAGTCCCCGCCATGCAGTCCCTCGCCGTCGCCGGAGCCGCCGTCGGCGAAGGCCTGTGCATGCTGTTCATGCTGCTGGACCCGATGCCGGTCGCTCTGGTGGGCCGCAGCGACGAGGCACTCGCGCTGATGAACGACTCTTTGCACGGCACCCTCGAGGCCGGTGGTCACGGCGAGCCACCACCGGTACTGGTCGGCTTCGCCGACGGCGAGCCCCTGTTGCACGCGGGCACCGCGCTCGACGCGCTCGACGCGCTCGATCGTCGGGTGGCCGCACGCACCGTGGCCGCGGCGACGGACCCGGGCGCGCGTCGTCCGGCGCGCGCCCGCGCGGCCGGTGAACCCCGATGAACACGAGGTCATCCACCGGCGCGCGGACGCGCGCCGGTACCGGGGCCGCGGTGTCGCCCGCGGCCGACCGAGCGCCGCGGCGGCACCGCCTGCCCGCATCCGCGCTCGCCGCGTTGCCGGTCATCGCCCTGGCGACAGGTGTCGCGACGTCCGTGCGGGCGGACCAGGACGCGAACACCTCGCCCACCGTCGCCACGACGGACGCTCCTCCCTGGAGCGAGCGGGCGATCGGTGCCCACGTCGATCTCGCCCCGCTCCTCGCCGGCGCCGCGCCGGACGGGACACTCGCGACCGATGCGCTCGCCGCGCTCGTGGCGAGCGGCGAACGCCTGTTCTCCGCGCGTTTCACGACGGCCGACGGCGTCGGGCGACCGCTCGCCACCCAGGCGATCCTGCCGACCAAGCGTCGCCGCGCCGCCCGCACGGCGTTCTCCCGAACCGCCGGCATGGATGCCAACGCCTGCGCGAGCTGCCATTTCCAGCCACTCGTCGGGGGCGCGGGCGACTTCTCGGCGAACGTCTTCGTCGCCGAGGGGTTCAGCCAGGCGGATTTCGACACGACCGACCCGCGATTCTCCAACGAGCGCAACACCGACCACCTGTTCGGCGCCGGACTGCTCGAACTCCTCGCCCGCGAGATGAGCAGCGTCACGTCGTCGCCGACGCGCAGGTGGCCACGCTCGGCAACGAGCTCCTATCGCAGCGCTTCGTCGAACGCGACGTGTTCATGACGACCGAGCTCTGGGGGGTGGAGTCGACGGCGCCCTACGGCCATCGCGGCGACCTGATCACGCTCGCCGAGGTGATCGAGGCGCACGGCGGCGAGGCGCGCACGGCGCGCGATCGCTGGCTCGCGCTCGACGACGCCGGACGCGGCGACGTCATCGCGTTTCTCCGCACGCTCGTCATCGCCCCGTGAGAGCCCGGGTGCGGATCGCCGTCCGCGAGCGATGCACGTGCCCGCGATCGACCTCCGTCGTCGGCCGGGAACGCGCGGGCACCGGCGCGTGCTCGCCGACGCCACCGGCGATCGCGCCACGAGCCGCGACCATCGTCGCCGGCGTGGCGTTCGGAATCGCTGCCCTGGCGATTACCGCGAGCGGCACCGGCGCCATCGCCGACGGCGGTGCCGCGCCGACGATCGACGGCGGCACACGGGTCGACGGATTCGCCGGCGACGTGCCGCGGTTCGTCGAGGAGGCGGCCGCCGCCGGCGTCCGGCATCGCTACGACGGGCCATGGGAGCATTTCGTCGGCGGCGGTGTCGCCGTGCTCGATTGCGACGCCGACCGTCGCCCTGACCTCTACGTCGCGGGCGGTGCGGAGCCGGCCGCGCTGTTCGTCAACGAGAGCGCGGCCGGTGGCCCGCTTCGCTTCGCCCGGCGGACGCCCGAAGCGGCCGACCTCGACGGCGTGACCGGTGCCTACCCGCTCGACGTCGACGACGACGGTCACGTCGACCTGGTGGTGCTGCGCGTCGGCGCGAACCGTCTGCTCAGGGGCGGACCGGACTGCACGTTCGCGCCGGCCGACGCGCTCTGGGGCTTCGACGGCGGTCGCGCCTGGACGACGGCGTTCAGCGCGATCCACGAGCCCGGCGCGCGCTTCCCGACGCTCGCGTTCGGCAACTACGTGGACCGCACGGCACCGGGCTCGCCCTGGGGCACCTGCGACGACAACGTGCTGCTGCGCCCGCAGCCGAGCACCGGCCACGAGACGCCGGGCGCGGCCTCGGGGGGCAGCCGCCGCGAAACTCTCCGACACGAACGGGCCCGTCCCCCGCTACGACGCACCGCTCGCCCTGTCTCCCGGGCACTGCGCCCTGTCGCTCCTGTTCACCGACTGGAACCGCTCGGGCAGCGACGCGCTCCGCGTGACCAACGACCGTCACTACCACCGCGGTGGTGAGGAACAGCTCTGGCGACTCGACGCCGGGCGCTACCCGCGGCTCTACGGCCGCACCGACGGCTGGGCGCCGCTGGTCATCTGGGGCATGGGCATCGCCGAGGGAGATCTCGACGCCGACGGCTACCCGGAGTACGCGCTGACGTCGATGGGCGACACCACGCTGCAGACGCTGGATCTCGTGGAGGCGATCGAGGAGAACCGCCCCGCCTACGACGACGTCGCCTGGCCGCGCGGCGCGACGGCGCACCGCCCCTACACCGGCGACGACACGAAACCCTCGACCGGCTGGCACGCCGAGTTCGACGACGTCAACAACGACGCCCGGCTCGATCTGTTCATCGCCAAGGGCAACGTCGAGAACATGGGCGACTTCGCCGCGATCGACCCGGACGACCTGCTGCTCGGCACGCACGACGGTCGCTTCGTCGAGGCGGGCCTCGCCGCCGGCATCGCGCTTCCCACGCGCGGACGCGGCGGCGCCGTGGTCGACCTGAACGCCGACGGCCGACTAGACCTTGTCGTCGTCAACCGCGGCGCACCGCTGTCGCTGTTCCGCCAGGCGAACGCGCGACCGGGTGGCAACTGGCTCGCCGTGGAGCTCCGACAGCCGCCACCGAACCGCGCGGCGATCGGTGCGAGACTCAGCGTGCGCACCGGCAACGTGGTGCAGACCCGCCGCGTGCAGATCGGCGGCGGCCACGCCTCCGGCGCGCTCGGGTGGGTGCACGTCGGGCTCGGCGGCGCCGAACGTGCGACCCTGCGCGTGCAGTGGCTGGACGGCGAATGGAGCGCGCCGTACCGCCTCTTCGCCAACCACCACGTCGTCGTCACCCGCGGCGAGGATCACGTCACCCAGTGGTTCCCGATCGCCCGGGACCCGTTCACGGAGCGCCGCTGACATGTATCTCGGTATCGATCTCGGCACGTCCGGCGTCAAGGGCGTCCTGATGGACGAGGACGGCGCGCTCGTGGCGGGCGCGACCGCGCCGCTGAGCGTCGAGCGTCCGCACGAGGGGTGGTCGGAGCAGGACCCGGCGAGCTGGACGCGGGCGATCGAGTCGACCTTCGCGAGTCTCGCCGCGTCGCACGCCCGGGAGATGGCCGCGGTGCGCGGCATCGGCCTGTCCGGGCACATGCACGGGGCGACGCTCCTCGACGCGGCCGACGAGCCACTTCGTCCCTGCCTGCTCTGGAACGACACGCGCGCGCACGCCGAGGCGGCGCGACTCGACACCGGGCGGAGCCGCGAGATCGCCGGCAACATCCTGTTCCCCGGCTTCACCGCGCCGAAGACGGCCTGGGTGGCGAACCACGAGCCCGCGACGTTCGCGCGCGTCGCGAAGGTGCTGCTGCCGAAGGACTACGCGCGGCTCTGGCTGACCGGCGAGCACGTGAGCGACCTGTCCGACGCCTCGGGTACCGGCTGGCTCGATGTCGGCGCGCGCGACTGGTCGGACGAGCTCCTCGCGGCCTCCGGGCTCGGACGCGAGCACATGCCCGCGCTGGTCGAGGGCAGCGAGGTCTCGGGAACGCTGCGCGCCGACATCGCCGCCCGCCACGGCATGGGCGCGAAGGTCGTGGTCGCCGGCGGCGCGGGCGACAACGCGGCATCGGCCTGCGGCATGGGCACCGTCGCGGCGGGCAGCGCGTTCCTCTCGCTCGGCACCTCGGGGGTGCTGTTCGCGGCGAACGACGCCTACCGCCCGAACGCGGCGAGCGCGGTGCACGCGTTCTGCCACGCGCTGCCGGAAACCTGGCACCAGATGGGCGTCATCCTCGCCGCGACCGATGCGCTGAACTGGCTCGCCGGCATCACCGGGCGCTCCGCCGCCGAGCTGACGGCGCCGCTCGAGGGGCGGGCGCCCGAACCGACCGAGGTCCTGTTCCTGCCCTACCTCGGTGGCGAGCGCACGCCGCACGACGACGCCGCGGCACGTGGCGCCTTCGTCGGACTCGGTCACGCGAGCGACGCGGAGACGCTGACCCGGGCCGTGCTGCAGGGGGTCGCGTTCGCGTTTCGCGACAGTCTCGACGCGCTCCGCTCGGCCGGCACCGTGCTCGAACGCGCGACGGCGGTCGGCGGCGGCTCGCGCTCCGGGCACTGGTTGCAACTGATCGCCGACGCGCTGGATCTGCCGCTCGACGTCAGCGCCGGCGGCGATGTCGGTGCGAGCCTCGGTGCCGCGCGGCTCGGCCTGATCGCCGCCGAGCGGGCCGACCCGGTGACCGTCTGCACGCCCCCCCGGGTGGAGCGCTCGATCGAGCCCGCGAGCGGCGGGCGGGCGCGCTGGGACGAGCTGCACACCCGTTACGGCGCCGCGTACCGGGCGCTTCGCGAGATGGGCGACTGATCGGGCCGGCGGGCACGCGCGGCATGGCCGGGCGGGGTCCGGGACCCGAGCTGGGAACCGGGTCCGAAACCGGGCCGACGCCGGCGCTGATGCTGCAGGGCACCGGCTCCGACGTCGGCAAGTCCACGCTCGTGGCGGGCCTGTGCCGACTGTTCGCGGACCGTGGCCTGACGGTTCGCCCGTTCAAGGCGCAGAACATGTCGAACAACGCCGCCGTCACGATCGACGGCGGCGAGATCGGCCGTGCCCAGGCCCTGCAGGCGCGCGCCTGCCGGACCCCGCCGACCATCGACATGAATCCGGTGCTGATCAAGCCCGAGTCGGACACCGGCGCGCAGCTCGTCGTGCACGGTCGCGCGGTCGGACGGCGCGAGGCGAGCGCCTGGCGCGAGGGGCGGGAGGCGCTGCTGGAGGCGGTGCTCGCGTCGTGGCGGCGGCTCTCGGGCGAGGCCGACCTGGTCATCGTCGAGGGCGCGGGATCGCCGGCCGAGATCAACCTGCGCGATGGCGACATCGCCAACATGGGCTTCGCGCGCGCCGCCGACGTGCCGGTCGTGCTGGTCGGCGACATCGACCGCGGGGGCGTCATCGCCGCCGTCGTCGGCACGCGCGCCGTGCTCGATCCGGCCGACGCCGCGATGATCGAGGGCTTCCTGATCAACCGCTTCCGCGGCGACGTCTCGCTGTTCGACGACGGGCTCCGGTCGACCGAGCGCCTGTCCGGCTGGCCGTCGCTCGGGGTCGTGCCGTGGCTCGCCGCCGCCCGGCGGCTGCCGGCCGAGGACGCCGTCGTGCTCGATCGCGCGGAGGCCGGCGGTGCGGGCCTCGTCGTCGCCGTGCCGATGCTCTCGCGCATCGCCAACTTCGACGACGTCGACGCGCTCGGCCAGGAACCCGGCGTGTCGCTCGTCATGGTGCCACCGGGACGCGCGCTCCCGGGTGATGCCGCGCTGGTCGTGCTGCCCGGCACCAAGGCGACGATCGCCGATCTCGCCTTCTTCCGGGCGCAGGGCTGGGATGTCGATCTCGCCGCGCACGTGCGGCGCGGCGGCCACGTGCTAGGACTCTGCGGCGGCTATCAGATGCTCGGGCGACGGGTGAGCGATCCGGACGGCGTCGAGGGTCCTCCCGAATCCGTCCCCGGGCTCGCCCATCTCGAGGTCGACACGGTGCTCGGTGGCGACAAGCGCCTCGTCGCGACCACCGGCGAGAGCCTCGCCGACGGCGTGCCGTTCCGCGGCTACGAGATCCACGTGGGGCGAACCGCACGACGTCCGGGCACGCGCGCTCTGCTGCGGCTCGCCGACGGCAGCGACGACGGCGCCGTCGACGCCTCTGGGCGGATCGCCGGCTGCTACGTGCACGGGCTGCTCGACGACGGCGAGCAGCGCGCCGCATGGCTCGCCCGGCTCGGAGCGGAGTCCGACGGGATCGATCAGGATGCCCGCGTCGAGGTGGCGCTCGACGAGCTCGCGGCCGGACTCGAGCGCGTCGTCGACGTGGACGCCCTGCTCGCGATCGCCCGGGGTCGCCGCCCGGGGCCGCTCGCGGTCCTCTGATCGACATTCGACGCACGTCCCCTCTGCCCGCGCTCTCGATCACGCTACAGCGCCCCGGTCGCGGTGGCGGTCGCCACCATCCCGATGCCCGGGAACGTGGACGTCGCCCGATGCCCGCCCCGCCCGCCACGTCCGACCGTGAACGTCGTCCGGCGCCCGCCGCGCGCGACTCGGCCCCGGCCGGCCGTGCCCCCTCGCGACCGAGCCGCGGACGGCCACCGATCGGGAGTCGGCTCGCGGGTCGGCATGGCGACGGCACCGGGCACGGCCGGCGTCCGCCGGAAGCATGGCGGAGAGGGAGGGATTCGAACCCCCGGACCTGTTACAGTCAGCGGTTTTCAAGACCGCCGCAATCGACCACTCTGCCACCTCTCCGACGCTTCGGGAATGATAACCCCGATCGTTCGATCAGGTCGACTTGAAGCGCGGACGGATCGGGCATACCTTTCGCACAGGTTCCCGCAACGGGCGTCGGCCCGTATCAGCTTCGGGGTACGACCCGTCCACCTGACTCACCGCAGAGGATTCCATGCAGAACACCACTCCGTTTCCCCGCACGGGAGAAAGCGCGCTCCAGACCAACAAGGTCCTGAGGAGCACTTACGCCCTGCTCGCGATGACGCTGCTGTTCAGCGCCGCGATGGCCACGCTGTCCGTCTTCATCGGTCCGCCGCGCATGGTCGCGCTGGTCTGTTCGCTGGCCGCGCTCGGACTGATCTGGTTCGTGCTGCCGCGCACCGACGAGTCCGCCGCCGGCATCGCGGTCGTGTTCGCGTTCACCGGCCTGCTCGGCTTCGGCCTCGGCCCGATGCTGAACCACTACCTCAACGTCCCCGGCGGCAGCTCGCTGATCGCCACGGCCATGGGTGGTACCGGCGCGATCTTCCTGGCGCTCTCCGGCTACGTGCTGACGACCAAGAAGGACTTCAGCTTCCTCGGCGGCTTCCTGATGGTCGGACTCATGGTCGTCTTCGGCTTCATCGTGCTGAGCCTGTTCGTCAACATGCCGGCGATGAACCTGATGATCTCCGCCGCGGTGATCCTGCTGATGAGCGGGCTCATCCTGTTCGACACGAGCCGCATCATCAACGGCGGCGAGACGAACTACCTGCGCGCCACCACGTCGCTGTTCCTGAACATCCTGAACATCTTCACGAGCCTGCTGCACCTGCTCGGCATGGGCGGCGACGACTGACGCCGGGACGAACGGCCCGGCCGGGGGGCACCGCTCGCGGTCGCTCTCCGGTCGGCGCGGTTCGCCCGTTTCCCCCGAGGACCCACCGGGCCGCGTCTTGCGGCCCGGTCTCGTTGTGCCGCCCGCCCCCGTCATGGAGTACCCGAATCGATGGACAGCATCTGGGTCAAGATCGTCGTCGCCGCCGCCATGCTGTTCATGATCTGGCGGCTCTTTCCGTTCGCGAAGAACTGGCTGGAGAACGGTCCCAAGGGTTCGTCGAAGGAGTGGCTCAACGTCTCGATGCTGCTCGGCGGCGTCGTGCTGTTCGTGCTGCTGCTGATGTCGCTGGTCTAGGGCCCGCGATCACCGGAACCGGCCTCGACAGGCGCCGGGCTCGGCTGGCGGGCTCAGTCCGCGGGCGGACCATCGGCTTCGAGAGAGGGGATCGGAGCCGCGCGCTCGCGCACGAAGGTCGCGGTGATCGGTGCGTGATCGGACGAGTTCACATGGGAGAGCGACGCCACTCCGCGGAGCGTCAGGCCGCGGTAGAAGACGTGATCGAGATGGCTGTTGAGATGGGCGAGCCGACTCCTGCGGTCCATCGCCGCCTCCTCCAGTCCGGCTCCGGCGGCCACCTCGACGAAGCGCTCGAGCCGGGTCGGGCTCCAGGTGTTGAAATCCCCGGCGAGGATGACCGGGCCGACGTGCGCGGCGAGCGCGCTCTCGAGCTGCTCGAGCTGACGGGCGTACTTGGAGATCGTCACGAAGTTGATCGCGTGCATGTTCAGCACGAGCAGCGTCTCGCGGTCTCCGGGTAGCGGGTAGCGGGTGACCAGAAGCAGCTTCTGCGTGTTCGACAACGGCTCCGCGTTCGGCGAGAGAAAGAACCTGCGGGACCTCGAGGGCGCGACGCAACCGGTCTTGACGCCGTGTTCGACACCGCTGCGGGGCTCCCTGAAGCTTCTCGCCATGACCCACTCGAAGCGCTCGCTCGACGTGAACAGCGCGTCCGACGGCGCCCGCATCACCGCCTCCTGCAGCAGCACCAGGTCGCGATCGGCGACGAGGTCGGCGAAGTCCATCGTCCAGCGTGCCCGGCGCGCCTTCAGGATGTTCCACACGAGACAGCGGATCACCGGCCCGAGCGTCGTGCCGGCGGGCCGCCCCAGCACGTGCGGGGCGTCGTCCGCGGAGTAGCGCTGCGGCAGCAGACCGCGACCCAGTCGCCGGAGAGGCATCGTTCGCGCGTCGCTCAGAGGTAGGGAGAGAACAGCCGGAAGAAGTTGTTGCGGAGCCTGGCCGGCAACGGATCTCTCGATCCGCCGTCCAGGGGCCGGGCGTTCGCGCACTTGGCGTCCACCAGCGCGCGCAGGCGCGCGTTGAACGCGGGATCGTAGCACTCGAGATTGACCTCGAAGTTCAGCTCGAGACTGCGTGCGTCCCAGTTGCTGGACCCGATCAGCGACCAGCGGTCGTCCACCACGCAAAGCTTGGAGTGATCGAACGGTGGCGGGCTCGCGACGATCTCGATGCCGTAGCCGACCAGCTTGCCGACGTTCGCCCGCATCGCCCAGCCCACGAACCGCAGGTTGTTCCTCGACGGCACGCAGATGCGCACGCGCACGCCCCGGAGGGAGGCGATCTGCAACGCGCTGACGACCGTGTTCGGCGGCAGGAAGTAGGGAGTGACCACGTCGATGGACGTGCGTGCGACGTTGATCGCGCCGATGATGGCGTGCTGGAGCTTCTGGTAGTTGTCGTCCGGTCCGTCGAGCAGCACACGGGCGACCATGTCCGTCGCCTCGGCTCCGGGCGACACGCCCGCCGCGGGCACGGGCGCCGCCACCGAACCGGATGCCGACGAGGGCGCCGGCATGAACGCGGACACCGGCGAAGCCTCCGCCACCGTGGACGGCGGCGAGGTCGCGCTCTCCCCCGCGACCGGGTTCGCCACCGGTACCGCGACGTCCGGCGCCTCGGTGCGCCGCCACGACGGCAGGTCCAGCGTCTCGCGAGTCGCGAACTGCCAGTCCTCGGCGAACACCGCGTTGATCTGGTCGATGACCGGCCCGCGCACGGCGAAGTGCACATCCTGAGTGTGATGACGCGACGGTTCGGCGAGCAGGTTGCCGGCCCGGATGTTCATGCCGCCGACGAACGCGATCCGCCCGTCGACGGACAGGATCTTGCGGTGGTTCCTGAGGTTCAGGAACCGCGTTCCGGAACGCGACAGGAAAGACAGGAACCGCGCCGTCGGCACCCCGGCCCGCCTGAGCACGCGATCGGAGCGTATCGGACTGAACCCGTAGCCGACGCCGAGCCCGTCGATCAGCACGCGGACCTCGACGCCGCGCGCGCGCGCGGCGATCAGCGCATCGACGAAGCGTCGCCCGGCGGCGTCGTACTCGAAGATGTAGCTCGACAGCACCACCGACGCCCTCGCCGAGCCGATCGCCTCGAGCATGCGCGGGTAGGCTCGGTCACCGTCGATCAGCGGCGTGAGCTCGTTGCCGTCGAGATACGGGGCCGGGTGGATCGCGAGTCCGAGCCGCATCAGGCCCTGCCAGCGGGTCGGCAGTGCCGACGCGAACACTGGCAGTCGCGGCTCGTCCTTCTCGCCGGGCGCCTCGGGCGTGTGACCACGCGGCAGCTCCGCCTGCGCGCGTCGACGGATGCGGTTGATGCCGAACACCCAGTACAGCGCCGCCCCGAAGAACGGCGACAGCGCGACGATGCCGAGCCAGCTGAACGCCGCCCCCTCGTTCTGCTTGTTCAGGAGCACGTGCGTGCCGACCGCGCCGACGATCAGCACGTGCAGGACACCGGCGGCCGAGAAGACCGTGCCGGCATCCACCCCTCCTCCGGCAAGCTCTCCTCCCATACCTCGCACCCGACCACCGACGAGAACCCGTTCGCGAGTATAGCGAGCAACACGTCACGGACCATCAAGTCCTGCAGGTACCCGCCGACACGACATGCAGGCCCTTCATCGACCCGACGGATCTCCTGCCATGGCGCGCTCGTCCGATCTGCCCTTTCCGTTCTCGATCCTGTCGGATCGCTCGTTCCAGGCGCGTGAGATTCGTCGTGTGATCGCGCTGTCCACACTCTACCTCGGCATCACGACGCTCCTGGTGAGCGTGTTCTACAGCCGCATCCTCGACGCGCTGCTGGACGGCGTCGCGCCGCTGCTCTTCGTCTCCGAGGACGCGCAACTCGCCGCCGACGCGGTCCCGGCCCTCGGTGACGTGCTCGGACGCTGGATTCTGACGATGCTCGCGGTCAACGTCCTCGTCACGATGGCGCTCGGACTGTTCATCACTCGCCGCCTCGGACAGCCGATCCTCGCGATCAAGCGGACGCTTCGAGAGATCGGCGACGGTAACCTCGACGTGCGCCTGCGCACCGCCGACACCGAAGACTTCGGCGAGATCGCGATCGAACTGTCCCGCGCGATGCGTACCGTCCGCGAGCGCGTCGCCGCGGCCAAGAACGGCATCGAGCAGGCCGCCGGTGCGGAGGCGGACGCCGCCACCCGTGACCGGGCACTCGACGACTGCCGGGCCGCGCTCGACTGGTTCCAGGTCGACGGCGGCCCGCCGCCGCCCGCCGACGCGCGAGCGGTCTGAGTGATGAGCTCTCGCGACACCCGCGGCGATCACTCCACACCGGCAGGCACCGGCCGTCTCGCGACGACGGGCACGGCTCTGGCGGCGGCACTGCTGACCCTGGCGGCCTGTGACGGCGGAAGCGGCGGCGGAACCTCGAGCGGCGGTGGAGTCTCGGGCGGCGGCGACCTCGTCGTGAGCGACGGCGGCGGCGACGCCAGCACGCCCGTCACCAAGGCGCTCGCCCCCGGCCCGAACGGCAGTTACCTGTTCGTCTCGGCGCCCGACTTCTACTTCGGCACGCGCGACGTCGGCACGAGCGCGACACAGCAGATCGAGCTGGCCAACCGCGGGGGGGACATCTATCCGATCAACTCCGTGATCGTCACCGGCGAGCACGCCGAGGAGTTCGTCGTCGATCTGCGCGACCCGGTCACGCTGAACCCGGCCGAGAAGATCTCCCTCGGCGTCACCTTCGCCCCGATCGACCAGGGTCGGAAGTTCGCCGAGCTCGACATCGACTTCGACACCATCGTGCAGGTCGACGCGGCGACCAACGCCAACGAGCAGAACTACTATCGTGCCCGCGATCTCGAGGATCAGGGCGACTACCGCGCCTCGTTCGAGGCGTACGACGAGTACGTCGACAACCGTCCCGTCACCGTCAACAAGCGTCGGGCCGCGATCAAGCTCCCGGTCATCCGGGAGGCGTCCGTGTACGGCTCCGATGCGGACTTCGAGCTCTACCTCGACGCGATGAACGCGCGCGAGGCGGGCGAGCTCGAGCGAGCGACGGCCGCCCTCGACACGCTGCTCCTACTCTACGGCGACAGCTATCTCGCCGACGACGCGCTGTACCTGAAAGGCTACATCGACCTGATGGACCGGGCCGATCACGCCTCGTCCCTGCAGAGCTTCCAGGCATTGCGCTCGAGGTATCCGGACACGACCTACTACGACACCGCGCTGTACGGCGAGGCGCTCGCGCAGCAGGGTCTCGGCAACCATGTACTGGCCCGCTCCATCTATCTCGACCTGCGGCTCCGTCACACCGGTGTCGACACGCTCGGCATCACGCTGCCGAAGGACGATCTGCTGTCGCGGCTGTGGTTCGAGCGGGCATCGGACGGACTCGCGTCGCTCGACGCCGCCTGAGCGCGGACGGAACCGCCGGGACCGATCGCGTCCGCCGCTCAGGCGCGGTGCCGGGCGCCGGCAGGCGGTGGCGAACGTCGTCAGCACGCCTATGATGACGTCCAGTCCGGCACCGGCCCACTCCCGCATGCGTCGCATCGTCCGTACCGCCGTGGTGACGCTCGTCGTCTGGAACGTCGGCCTCGTCGCACTCTCCTGGGCGCTGGCCACGGCGTCCGAGCGCGCGCATCCGGCGATCGGCTCGTTCGTCGACGTCGACGGACGAACCGTGCACCTGCACGATCACGGCGCGCCACCGGACGATCCGGGCGCGCCCGCCATCGTCCTGCTGCACGGAGCGAGTACCAGCCTGCTCGATTTCGAATCCGGTCTGGCACCGGCACTCGCCGGCCGTTTCCGTGTCGTCACGATCGACCGGCCCGGTCACGGCTACAGCGCGCGTGGCTCCACGTGGCCGGACCCTTACGCGCAGGCGACCTCCGCGCGTCGGGCGCTCGAGGCGATCGGTATCGACGAGGCGATCTGGGTCGGGCACTCGTGGGCCGGCGCGGTCGTGCTCGCCGCATTGCTCGACGAAGACGATCACGCTCGCGCCGGCGTGCTGATCGCCGGTGCCACTCACCCGTGGGAGGGAGGCGGCGCCTGGCACGCGGAGCTCGCCGCCCGCCCGCTGATCGGTCAGGTGTTCGCCTGGCAGTACATCGAGAGCGCGGGCCGGCTCGTGCTGGACGAGGCGATCGCCTCGGCGTTCGCCCCCGAGCCGGTACCGCGGGACTACGTCGAGCGAACCGGCGTCACGTTGTCGCTCCGCCCGGATACCTACCGTGCCAACGCGGTCGACCTGACTCGCCTGTCGGCGCATCTCGAGCGTCAGTCGATGCGCTATCCGGCGTTGCGACGACCGCTGCTGTCGATCACCGGCACGGCGGACGAGGTGGTGCCCGCATGGAACCACGACGCGCGGCTGGCCGCCCAGGTACCGTCGCTCGAATCGGTCGCGCTGGAGGGTGCCGGACACGCACCGCATCACACGCGCACCGCCCGCGTGGCCGAGCTTGTGACGGGCTTCGTGGAGCGCCTGTCCGCGCAACCGTGAAAGGCGGTCTCATTACCGGTCGACTGCTCGGATCGGCGTGATAGCTTGCAGCCCCATGATCAAGCGAACTCCCATCGCGAATCGACGGCATGGCGCCGCAAGACGCCGCTCGCCGATGCCGCTCGCCACTACCGCGCTGCTGCCCGTACTGCTGCCCGTGCTGCTCGCATTGGGAGCCTGCGGCTCCGGCAGCGGTGATGTCTCCACGCCGCCGGAGGACGACATGCCCCCCGGTTCCACCGAGCCGGCGGCCCCCGTCGAGGAGCCGGCGGCACCCGCCGAGCCGGACGAACCCGCCGTGCAGTCGCCCGATGCCCCCGAGCCCCTGTCCGAAATCGTGGCCGAGCTCTTGCAGCCGGAGGATCTCGACACGCCCCCCGTGGAGCTGCCCGCCGCTCCGGACGACGTGGTGGCACGGGTGGACGTGGTCGACATCGACGGCGTCTACCCGTACCGCCCGGACGGTCGCCATGCGGACGTGCTCGCCGACTGCGCGCTGATCGAAGACTTCCGCGATGCCTGTCCGCTGTCGACGCTGCCGTTCATCGTCCAGGAGAACCCGACCCCCGCCATCGGCGATGTCATGGACCGCGTGCTGGTCACCCACGACTGGATGGGAGAACGGTTCGAGACGCTGCTGGAGAGCCGCAGCGCGGAGCTCCTGCCGCTGTTCGGTTCGGTCACGTCGATCGTGATCGGCAGTACCGTGCGCCCCTCGAACTACTGGACCGGTACCGGTGGCATACAGCTCGACCCGGCCGGTCTCTGGTTGACCGTCGAGGAGAAGGCCAACGTCTCGATCGAGGAGGACTTCCGGGCGCCCTTTCGACGTCTGCTCGGCTTCCGCGACTTCTGGGACATCCACGTCGCCGGACGCTCGATCTTCGGTCGCTTCGGACTCGAGGACAGGAGCGAGCGGACGCTCCGCGACATCGAGCTTCCCACGATGAGCCTGATGTTCCACGAGCTCGCCCATGCCGCCGATTTCCTGCCGCCGGGCACCTCGTCGCTGCTCGACTCCGAGCTGATCCCCGCCGCGGCGCTGGAGCAGCTCTTCACCGAATGGCTGTCACCGAGCCTCGACGAGCGCCTGCCGTTGAACTCGGAGCTGCTGATCACGCTCGGCCAGGTGCGCTTCCGGGGCGAGACGCCGACGGAGGAGCAGAGCGCGGTGTCCGGAACGGTGGCCGGCGCGGAGATGGCCGCCGACGGCGCGACCCACTTCTACAGCTACAGCACGATCCGGGAGGACTTCGCGAACCTGTTCGAGACGCTCCAGATGAAGCGGCTGTTCGACGCGGACGTCCATCTCGCGTACACGGTCCAGCCCGAGGACCCGGAGAACTTCAGCTGCGCCGACCTGCAGGTCGAGTGGGGCGTGCTCAACCGTCTCGGCGACCCGTCCGTCCTGGAACGCGCCCGCGACGTCACCGAATCGATCTACGGGCCGGATCCGACGCTCGACGTCTTCGTCGCCGCCCAGCAAGGCACCGAGATCCCGATGGAGGTCGGCGTGGATTTCTGCACGAACCTCTCCCGAGCCGCACCGGCCGCCGCCGCCACGCGTTCGCGAACCGCGACGTTCACGCTCGACCGTCTCCGATCGTCGACGACGCACCCGACGCACGCCGAGCGCCACGCGATCGCCGATCCGCGACGATCCCTGCGTTGACGTCCGCGCCCGGTGCGTGGACTCCGCGTGGGCCGTTCGCGGCGAGACGCGCCGGGGCGGTAGGGCGAGAAAGGGGGTGTGCCCGGGGCGGGGTTCGAACCCGCACGGGGTCGCCCCCGAGAGATTTTAAGTCTCTTGCGTCTACCGGTTTCGCCACCCGGGCACCGGGACTGGAGAGCCTGTCCGTTCAGGGTTCCGCGGACGGAGCGGGAAAACCCGGGGAATCGAAGGACGGATCTCGATAGATGGAGGCTGAGCCCGGAGTCGAACCGAGGTAAACGGATTTGCAATCCGGTGCATAGCCACTCTGCCACTCAGCCTTGCTGACGGACGGGCCATTCACGGGCCGCCGGCCATGATCGTGCAGCCGATCGAGGTTCGAGACCGGAGAAACCGTGGCACCGCCACGCTCCTGCCCGCTCTCTCACGGCGTGCCGGAGGATATCACGAAGCGCCAGTCGCGCAAACGGCCCCACGGCACGGCCGCGGCATGACATGGCGGCGATCCGTATCCGACGCGAACCGGACGGATTCGCGATCGCTTTCGGGCCGCCGGACTCGTCCCGGCACGATGCGGTCGCCTTCCACACCCCGATCCCGCTCGAACGAAGGTCCTCGGCGATTCCTTCGCAGAAAGGCCGCGTGCTCGTCGATGCTCGACGCCCTCTCGATCCGCCTACCGCACCACCGGGCGATCGAAACCGCTCAGCTCGTCCAGCCCGATCGTGAGCACCCAGGCATCCTCCGGACGCGCGCCCCTCAGGCGTCCCGGTAGGTCATGCCCGTTCTCCGTCAGCCAGATCGACAGGTAGCCGAGTCGCATCTCGGTCTTGCCGACGTTCACCTCGAAGTCGCGCGTGTGATAGCCCTTCGCGAGCTGCACGCGTTTCGCTCCCGGCGTCGACAGGTCGAGCCACCAGATGGCGTCCTTGGCGTGACCGATCATCCCGACGCGGCCGTCCGGCAGCACCACGAGGTCGTCCGTGTGTGTGGCCACCTCCGGCTTGCGGGACACCCACGTTCGTCGACCGGCATCCCAGCGGTGATGCCAGGTGTCGCGACGGCCGTTCGCCATCTCCTTGATCAGCATGTGCGGATTCCCGCTGCCGTCGAAGACCACGCTGCCCGGCTGATAGGGCTGCGGATCGCCCGCCGCCGTGTCCCAGACCGTCACCGGCACCTCGTGATCGACGGCGCTCGCGCGGTTCCGGTCCGAGCGCCAGACGAGCGGCAGGTCGACCGGCGTACCGTCGACGTGCTCGAAGTCGATGCCGTCGCGCGACGTCAGGTGGAAGAGATCGGTGTTCCGCGACAGTCCCGTCCGGAACTGCTCCTCTCGCCAGACCCCGAGGAAATGGATCTCGGATTCGTCGGCGGACCAGTCGACGTTGCTGAGGTAGAGCCGCAGGCGCTGGCCGCCGTTGAGCCGCGTGCGAATGTCCCACTCGCCGCTGTCGTGGTTGTAGCGCCAGAGGTGCCACATGAAGAAGTTCGTGCCGCCGCCGACATCCTGCTCGCGCGCCGAGAGCCACAGGTAGCCACCGAGCCTGAAGAACGACGGGTACGTGATGCGCTCGACGATACCGCGACCGAGCTCGCTCGCCGGAACGTTCACGAAGCTCGTCAGGTCGTAGGGGCGCGCGGTCTTCGCGAGGTTCAGCTCGTCGACGTGGTGGTTGGCGGTGACGAACACCGTGCCGTCCGGGGCGACCGCCACGCCCGTGTGGTTGTGGGAATCGGGCTCCAGGGTATCGCCGGGATGCACCCGCCCGTCGATGTCGATCGGCCTTCCGAACTCGCCGTGCGGGAACTCGCGAGAGGCGATGTGCACCCGCTTCCGCTCGTCGTAGAAGCTCACGAACTGCAGCGGCACCCCGCCCGGAACGTTCGCCGTCCACATGTTCGTGACCGCGCCGACGTTGTACTTGTACAGGTTGTCCATCCGCAGCGGCAGCTTCACCAGGCTGGTGTCGCGCTCGACGCCTCTCGCGGACGGCGGAGGGACGGACGGCTCGGGAACGGACGACACGGCAGCCGCCGTGTCGGCACGCACCGGGGTCGCGGCCGCCGGAACGGGCGCCGGGGTCGCGGGCGCGGTGGCCGCGGGCACGACCGCGGGCAGAGCGGACGGCGCGCGCCTGCCGAGCTCCACCGGATAGCTCGCGCAGGTCCAGCGGCCGGACACCGGATCGCAATCGACGCGAGGGATCGACGGACACGCTTCGGCGTACGCGACCCTCGCCTCGCCGAGCGTGGCGCCCGAAACGGAGCAGTCGACGGCACGCACCGGGGCGGGGCCCGCGGCTGCCGCGAGCAGCGCCAGGGCGAGGAGAGTCTTCGGGCTTGCCTTCAACGTGCTGCTCCTGCCGCTTCGGCGGCGTCCATTCCATTGGTCACGGGCACGACTCGTCGGAGCGATCGGCCGGCAAGCTACCCCGGCCACGTCGGCATCCCTTCGACGAACCTTCCGGACATCGCGGCACGGGCGTTCGCCCGGAGGCGATCCCTGTTCGGCACCGCGTCTCGCCGGCGCCTGCGAGTCGGAGGCGGCCGCGATCCTATCGGAAAAGCGCGCTCGTGTCAGGAGCGACTGCCGGACACGAGCCTGCAGCGGCAGCGACACCCCCCGGATCCATCACCGGGTACGGAATCGAGACAGCGGTCAGGACACCCGTGACGAGCGACGACATCGGCATCACCGATGTCCGCCAGGTGACGCCTCGAAGTCGGCCGGCGGGCAGGGGACGGCGTGCCGTCACGTCGCCTGCCGTTGCCCGCGCGACGGCACGAACGCCATCGAGCGATCGGCCGAAAGCCGTGTGGGCAAGGGGATCTTGTGGAGCGGGAAACCGGGTTCGAACCGGCGACCTCAACCTTGGCAAGGTTGCGCTCTACCAACTGAGCTATTCCCGCACCGAAGCGCCTATTGTGAAAGCGCCATCCGGCGCTGTCAAGCGTCTCGCGGCACTCGGATGCGCGCCGACCTTTCCCTCCACCGCAGGCCCCGGATCGGCCTCGGCGACGGGCCGTCGCCGGCTCAACTCCCCGCGTCGCGCTCACCCGGACCGGGCGGTGCCGGATCGACGACCACCGCCTTGATCGCGGGGTCCGCCGCCGGCTCCGCGAACGCCGCGCGCATGTAGCCGATCATCGACCAGATCGTCAGCACCGACGCGACGTACAGCGCGACCATGCCCATCTGGTAGATCGGCAGACCGAGGAAGTCGTGCAGGTAGAGAAGCATGCCGAGCGCGACGATCTGCGCCGTCGTCTTGACCTTGCCGACCCAGCCGACGGCGACCTTGCCGCGCTGACCCATGCCGGCCATCCACTCGCGGAGCGCGCTGATGGTGATCTCGCGCCCGATGATGATGATCGCCGGGATCGTCAGCCACGGGCTCGAGTCGAACTCGACGATCAGGATCAGCACGGTGGCCACCATCAGCTTGTCGGCGACCGGATCGAGGAAGGCCCCGAAGCGGCTCTCGACGTTCCAGAGCCTGGCGAGGTAGCCGTCGAGCCAGTCGGTGATGCCGGCGACGCTGAAGATCAGACAGCTCAGCGGACGCGCCCAGGGCGCGTCGATGTAGAAGACGACCACGACGACCGGCAGAAGCGCGATCCTGAGCAGCGTCAGCCAGGTGGGCAGATTGTTCTTCATGAACGGGTCGGGGTCTCGCGGACCGTTCGGGTCCGGGTCGGGTGCAGCTCATCGTACACTCTGACCGCCAGCGACTCCGAGATGCCGGGCACGGCCGCGATGTCGTCGACGCTGGCCTTGCCGAGCCGCTGCAGTCCCCCGAAATGCGTCAGGAGCTGACGCCGTCGCTTCGGCCCGAGCCCCTTGATCTCCTCGAGCGGCGAACTCGTGCGCGCCTTCGCGCGCCGCGCCCGGTGACCGGCGACGGCGAAGCGATGCGCCTCGTCGCGGATCTGCTGGATCAGCAGGAGCGCCGCGGAATCGCTCGTCAGCTGTCGCTCGAACGCGCCGCCGTCGGCCTCGTCGCGACACACGATCAGCGTCTCGTCGCCGGGGCGTCGGTCCGGGCCCTTCGAGACGCCGATCACACGCACCGTGTCAGCGTCGATGCCGAGCTCCTCCATGACGGCGAGCGCGACGCCGATCTGCCCGCGTCCGCCGTCGATGAACAGGATCGCCGGCAGTTCACGTTCCTCGGTCAGCAGCCGGGTGTAGCGACGCGTCAGCGCCTGACGCATCGCGCCGTAGTCGTCGCCGGGGGTCACCCCCTCGATGTTGAATCTCCGGTAGTCGCTCTTCAGCGCCCCCTCGGCGTTGAACACCACGCAGGAGGCAACCGTCGCCTCGCCCATCGTGTGGCTGATGTCGAAGCACTCCATGCGCGACGGCGCCTCGTCGAGCCCGGCGAGCGCGCGTACCGCCTCGAGCCGCGCGGCCATGCCCGAGCGCGAGGCGAGGTGCGCGGCCAGGGCGATCTCGGCGTTGGTGAGGGCGAGCTTCCGGAGTCGCGCGCGCTCCCCGCGCACGGCGTGCACGATCGACACGGCGTGTCCCGCCCGCGCCGACAGGACCTCGGTCAGCAGTCCGACGCCGTCGACCGCCTCGGCGAGCACGATCTCGCGCGGCACGTCGTGCTCGAGGTGGAACTGGGCGACGAACGCCTCGAGGATCTCCGCCGACGTGCTGCCGAGCGGCGCCGCCGGGTAGAACGCCTTGTTGCCGAGGTTCACGCCGCCACGCACGAAGAACACCTGGACGCAGCTCTGACCCCCGCTGGTCGCCGCCGCGACGTAGTCGGCGTCCTCTCGCTCCGACAGTCCCGACGCGAGGTCGCTGACCGCCTTGAGACTGCCGATCTGGTCGCGCAGACGCGCGGCGCGCTCGAACTCCAGCGCCGCGCTCGCCTCGTCCATGCGACGGGCGAGATCGGCGATCACGTCCGCGCTCTTGCCGTCGAGCACCTGCACGGTGTTCTCGACGTCACGCGCGTAATCCTCGGGCGAGATCAACCCGACGCACGGGCCGGTGCAGCGCTTGATCTGGTACTGCAGGCAGGGGCGCGAGCGGTTCCTGAAGTAGCTGTCCTCGCACTGGCGCACCTTGAAGAGCTTCTGCACGAGCCGCATCGATCGCTTCACCGCCCCGGCGCTCGGGAACGGACCGATGTACTTCCCCTTCGCCTTCCGCGCGCCGCGCTGGTAGCTCAGCCGCGGGTACTCGTCGCGCGTGGAGATGAAGACGTACGGGTAGCTCTTGTCGTCACGGAGCACGACGTTGTAACGCGGGCGGTGCTCCTTGATCAGGTTGTGCTCGAGGATCAGCGCCTCGGCGGCGGATCCCGTGACCGTCGTCTCGACGTCGGCGATGGCGGCGACCAGCGCCCTCGTCTTCCGGTTGTCGAGCGTCTTCTGGAAATAGCTCGAGAGGCGGCTCCGGAGATTGCTCGCCTTGCCGACGTAGATGATCTCGCCGTGCGCGTCGCGCATCCGGTAGATGCCCGGGCGCTCGGTGACCGTCGCCATGAACGCGGCGACGTCGAAGCCGGCGTCGGTCCGCGTCTTCATGCCGGAAGATCCTGCGCGTGGCACCCCACGATGCGGATCGCCACGCCTTGATGCAAGGGCATCAGGGATCGTGCTCCTCGTCCCAGAGCCCGTGACGCATGGCGAGCCGCACCAGGTCGGCCGTCGTCCGCACGTCGAGCTTCTGGAACGCGCGCGTGCGGTGCGTGCTGACCGTCTTCTCGCTGATGAACAGGCTCTCGCCGATCTGGCGGTTGCGTCGCCCGCGCAGGAGCAGCATGACGATCTCGTGCTCGCGCGTGGTCAGGCGCTCGAACGGGCCGCCCTCCCCGCCGTCGATCGTCTCCATCGCGAGCTGATGGGCGACATCGGGCGAGAGGTAGCGTTCGCCGGCCATGACCCGCGCGATCGCCTGCTCCATCTCGATCGCCTCGCTGCCCTTGGTCACGTAGCCCCGCACGCCGCTGTTGAGCAGACGCCGTATCGGGGCCGGCTCGAGGCGCCCGGTGACCATGACGATCAGGGCGTCGGGCAGCACCGCCAGCAGCTTGCCCGCCGCCTCCAGCCCGCTCATGCCCGGCAGCGCGATGTCCATCAGGATGAGTCCGAAATCGCGCTGCCGGGCGAGCGCGAGCGCCTCCTCCCCGGAGCCGGCCTCGGTGATGCCGGCGATCGCCGGATTCTCCTCCAGCAGGCGTCGCATGCCGGCTCGCACCAGCGCGTGATCGTCGACGACGAGCAGCTCGAGCGCCTTCATGGGCGTCTTTCCGCGTCCTGTCCGATCACCCGTCCATTCCCCCTGCAGCCACTCCCGCCGAGCCCCCGGTCCTGCCCCCGGTCCTGCCCCCCGTCCTGCCCTCGCCCGAGCCCCTGCCACGCCGGCCGCGCCTCGCGAGGACCGCGCCGCGCCGCTACCACGTGATCAGCGCCGAGCCCCACGTGAACCCGCCGCCGAAGCCTTCCAGCAGCACCGTGTCGCCGGCAGCGATCCGACCGTCCCGGACGGCGACGTCGAGCGCGAGCGGAATGGAGGCGGCCGACGTGTTGGCGTGCCCGGCGACGGTCTGCACGACGCGCTCCATCGGCAGGCCGAGCTTCTTCGCCGTCGCCTCGAGGATCCGGACGTTGGCCTGATGCGGCACCAGCCAGTCGATCGCGCTCTTCTCCAGCCCGTTGGCCGCGAGTGTCTCGTCGACGATCCGCCCGAGCGTGTTGACGGCCATCCGGAACACCTCGGCGCCGGCCATCTCGACGTGAACGCGCCCCTCGACCTCGGCGGCGTGATGGCTGGAAACGCCGCTCGGCACGTGCAGCAGCTCGGCGTGCGCGCCATCGGCGTGCAGGTGGGTGGAACGGATTCCCGGCGCGTCGTCGTGCCTGAGCACCACCGCCCCGGCACCGTCACCGAACAGCACGCAGGTGTTGCGGTCGGTCCAGTCGATGATGCGCGAGAACGTCTCCGCACCGACCACCAGCGCGGTCCTCGCCGTGCCGGTGCGGACGAACTGGTCGGCGATCGACAGGGCGTAGACGAATCCGGTGCAGACCGCCTGCACGTCGAACGCGGCGCAGCCGGCCACGCCCAGGCGCGCCTGCAACAGGCACGCGGTGCTCGGGAACACGCGATCGGGCGTGGTGGTCGCGACGATGATCAGGTCGAGCTCGCCCGCCACGACACCCGCCGCCTCGAGCGCGCGCCCCGCCGCGGCGTGCGCGAGATCGAGCGTGAACTCGTCGTCGGCGGCCACGTGCCGCTGGCGGATGCCGGTGCGCCCGACGATCCACTCGTCGCTGGTGTCGACGGTCCGCGCCAGCTCCTCGTTCGTCACGATCCGTTCGGGCAGGTACCCGCCGGTCCCTACGATGCGCGAGAAGACCGCCACGGACGGATCACGCCGCGTCGGCGGCGGAGACGAGGCGCGCGGCGATGCGCGCCGGCACGTCGTTGTCGATCTCGAGCAGCGCGATGTCGATGGCGTTGGCGAAGGCCAGCGCGTCGGCTCCGCCATGGCTCTTGACGACGACGCCCTGCAGGCCGAGCAGGCTCGCGCCGTTGTAGCGGCGCGGGTCGATGCGCCGACCGAACGCCTTCAGCACCGGACGCGCGACGAGCCCCACGAGCTTGTTGGCGAGGTTCCGCTGGAACTCCTCGCGCATGTAGTGCGACACCATGCGCGCGACCCCCTCGCTCGTCTTCAGCGAGACGTTGCCGACGAACCCGTCGCAGACGACGACGTCGACCCGGTCGGTGTAGATGTCGTTGCCCTCGACGAAGCCGATGTAGTCGATGACACCGGCCGCCCCGCTCGCGGCCAGGCGCGGCGCCGCCGCCTTGACCTGCTCGTTGCCCTTGATCGCCTCGGAGCCGATGTTCAGGAGGCCGACCCGCGGCGCGTCGACCCCGTCGATCGCCTGCGCCAGGATCGACCCCATCAGGGCGAACTGGTGCAGGTGCTCGGCCGAGCAGTCGACGTTCGCTCCCAGGTCGAGCATGTGGGTGTGCCCGTCGATCGCCGGGATCGTCGTGGATATCGCCGGGCGGTCGATCCCCGGCAAGGTCTTCAGCACGAAGCGACTGATCGCCATCAGCGCACCGGTGTTGCCGGCGCTGACCGCCGCCCCGGCTCGGCCGCTCTTGACCAGGTCGATCGCGATCCGCATCGACGACCGCTTCTTGGAACGGAGCGCGACGGCCGGCGCGTCCTCCATCGTCACGACCTCGCTGGCCGGCACGATCTCGAATCGCCCGGCGGGCAGTGGTCGCGCCCCGACGTGGGAGGCGATGGTGTCGGGATCCCCGACGAGCAGCAACGTGACGTCCCGACGCCGCGCGAGAACCTGCCGCGCGGCCTCGACCATGACACCGGTGCCGCCGTCACCGCCCATCGCGTCGATGGCGACCACGCTCGGCGGGCGCCGCGACGGCTCGCTCACCGGGTCACTCGAGAGGGCGGCACGAACCGCACGAGAACGAGTCTAGTCCTCGTCGTCCTCGTACTCGTCGGCGGTCTCGATGACCTGCTTGCCGCGGTAGAAGCCGTCGGCGGTGACGTGGTGCCTGCGATGCATCTCGCCGGTCGTCGGATCGGTGGAGAGCGTCGGCTTCTTGAGGGAGTCGTGGGAACGGCGCATGCCGCGCCTGGACGGTGTCTTTCGGTTCTGCTGAACGGCCATGGGAATCGGGTCCGGGAAGGTTCGGGGGTCAGTGCAGGTTCAGGTCCTTGAGGACATCGAAGGGGTTCTTCTTCCCTTCGGCTTCCTCGGCGAGCGCGGCGTCCACGTTGCCGAAGCTCCGCTCGGCGTCCACGCACCGCTCGTCCTCGTCGTGCTTGGGTATCGCCGGTACATGCAGCATGAGCTCGTCCTCGAGGAGATCGACCAGACGGATCTGGCCGGTCTCGTCGAGCACTACCGGATCGAGCGTCCTCGGCAGCTCTCGAGCCGCCGCCTCGGATTCGACGAACACCAGCTCGTAAGGCTCGTCGATCGAGACGGTCATCGGTTCCAGGCACCGCTGGCAGACGAGTGACCAGCCGGTCCGGAGACGCCCGGCGACGACGACGTGATCCTTTCTTCTGGAGAAGGTCGCGCTGGCCGAGACGTCCCCCTCGTCCGATGCGAGAATGCCCGACAGGCGCTCGAACCGGGCGATCGGCACCATCACCTCGTGCCGCGTTCCGTCCCGAGCCATGAGGTCCGGATTGAACCGCGCTGGAAGCGTCTTGACCATAACCCGCGAAGGTTAACCAACCCGGACCCACTGTGCAAGCCGACCCACCGCTTTCCGCGCCTCGTCCGCACTCCCCTCCGACCCTCGTCCTCGGCTCGGGTTCCGCGTACCGGCGCGAGCAGCTGGCGCGGCTCGGCCTGCCGTTCGTCGTGGACCCGGCGGACGTCGACGAGAGCACCGGGCCGGGCGAGGCGCCCGCGGCCCTGGTCGCCCGCCTCGCCGCCGACAAGGCCCTGACCGTCGCCGCCCGCCATCCGGCATCCGTGATCATCGGCTCCGACCAGGTGGCGGTGCTCGACGGTCGCGCGATCGGAAAGCCGGGCAGCGTGGAAGCCGCCCGCGCCCAGCTGACCGCCGCCAGCGGGCGTACCGTCGAGTTCCTGACCGCGCTGCACGTGATCGATGGCCTCGCCGGGCGCGAGCACGTCGCGCTCGATCGGACCCGCGCGACGCTGCGGGCGCTCGAGGCGAGCGAGATCCGTCGCTACGTCGCCGCCGACGCACCGCTCGACTGCGCCGGGGCCTTCAGGGTCGAGGCGCTCGGCATCGCGCTGTTCGAGCGGGTCGAGTCGAGCGATCCGACCGCGCTCGTCGGGCTGCCGCTGATCGCCGCCGCGCGGGCGCTGCGCGCCTGCGGCTTCTCCGTTCCCTGAGACCGCGACCGGACGCCCGCTCAGCGATACCGGTCCAGGTGATCGCGCAGCGCGGACCAGCGCACCGCGGCACTCGCGCCGATCCGATGGAACCGGTGCATCGCGAACGACTCCGGTCGCTCGAGCGGAAAGCGCACGGCGTCGGCGTCACCGTCGCTGGCGTACCGGGAGAGCTCGCGCCCCATCATCGTGCCCATGCCGACGCCGCGGCCGTTGAACCCCATGCCGGCGATCAACCCCGGAACCGGCTCGCGCAGGAACGGCAGGCCGGACTTCGTCATCGCCACGCGTCCGCCCCAGTGGTGCTCCCAGCGGACACCCCGGAGCGCGGGAAAGACGGCCAGCGCGCGTCGCCTCACGGCGTCGAAGTCGCGAAGGGCGAACGCGTCGCGCATCGGTCCGTGATCGCCGACGCACAAGACGGCCGTCACGGTCGTGACGCATGTAGAGGATCAACCGACGCTTGTCGACGAAGGTCACCTGGTTCGGCAGGATGGATCGGCGAAGGTGCTCCGGCAGGGGCTCTGTCGCGGCCAGCACGCTCCTGACCGGCACGACGGTCCGCGCGAGGCCACGCAGCGGCGAGTCGGCACCGGATCGGGTGTAGCCGTTCGTGCAGAGCAGCACGCGATCGGCCGTCACCTGCCCGTCGGCCGTGGCGAGCACCCAGCCCAGCGCCGCCCCGCCCGCTCGAGGCCCGTGACGGCGCTGTGATCGTGGATGCGGGCACCGCGCCCCGGCGCGACCCGCGCCAGCTCGCGCGTGTAGGAGAGCGGCTGCACGGAGCCGGCCGCCGCGCAGAACAGCTCGAACACCTCGTGCGGGGTGTTCACGACGAGCTCGATCAGGCGTCGCCCGCGCTCGGCACCGAACCGCCGAAGCAGCGCGGACGGCCCTTCGTTCAGACCGGGGTTGACTTGCCCACCCGACCGCCCGGAGGCGCCGAAGCCGACCGAGGCCGCCTCCAGCACCGTCGCCGAGACGCCGCGTACCACGAGCTCGAGGGCGGCGCTCGTTCCGGTCAGGCCGCCTCCGACGATGGCGACGTCACAGCTCGACGATCCCTGCAGCGGCGAGGTCTCCGGCGCGGCCGCCGCGGTCGCCATCCACGAGGCGTCGCGCGAGCCGTCGATCGGAAAGCGCGCCGTCGTCACGGGCCCGGGCCCCGAGCCTACGCCGGGCCCGAGCCGAACCCCGGCGACGCGCCGAGCCAGCCGCCGGCGAGCAGGAGCTGCAGGATCGCGACGACGAACAGGGCGGCGACGACGTCGTCGAGCATGATGCCGAGTCCGCCGTGCACGCGCCGGTCGATCGCGCCGACAGGCCACGGCTTGAGGATGTCGAACAGCCGGAACAGCGCGAAGCCGAGCACCACGAACCCCAGCGTGCGCGGCACCGCGACCATCGCCAGCAGATAGCCCACGATCTCGTCCCAGACGATGGCGCCGTGATCGTGCACGCCGAGCTCCTCGGCGCAGCGCCCGCAGCACCAGACGCCGATGGCGAACAGCAGCGCGACGATCGCGATCTGCGCGAGCGGATCGGCGGGCATCAGGCAGGCCAGCGGGATGGCGGCGAGCGTGCCGAAGGTGCCGGGCGCCTTCGGGGCGAGACCCGAGCCCGCGCCGAGCGCGAGAAAGCTGGCCGGACTCCTGAACAGCGCCTCGCCGGAGACCGGCGCGTCAGCCACGGCGCATCTCGAGCGGGCGCAGCACGGCCGCCAGCCGATCGAGCACGCCGTTGACGTAACGGTGACCGTTGTCGGCGCCGAAACGCTTGGTGATCTCCACCCCTTCGTTGATCACGACCCGGGCCGGGGTCTCCAGCACGTCGGCGAGCTCGAAGGCGGCGACACGCAGCACCGCCCGCTCGATCGGGTCGACTTCCGCGAGCGGGCGATCGAGCGCGTCGGCGAGCGAGGCGTCGACCTTCTCGACATCGTGACTGACGCCCCGGAACAGGCGCTCGAAGTAGTCGACGTCGACCCGGCTCATGTCCTGCCGTTCGATGAACTCGCGCCGCACGCTCGAGCTCTCGGCGTCGGCCATGTCCCACTGGTAGAGCGCCTGCAGGGCGCGCTCGCGGGCGAACCGGCGAGCGGGACCGCGCGCGGGTTTCCTCGCGCCGCGGGACTTCGGCGCCTTGCCGCCGGAGGTGCCCGGTCGCCGGTCGGAACGGGGCTCGCCCGCGGACGAACCGCCCGCGCCGGGGACTTCCGCGCCCCGTGCGAGCGGAGCCGCGTCGTCCGTCGGCACGGTGACGGGTTCGTCGCTCGCCACGCCGTCCATCGCGTCGCGCGCGGCGGCGGCGTCGGCATCGTCCGGCGCGTCGGAGAGCTGCGGGATCTTCTTCAAGTGGGAGGTGGCGGCGACAGCGGAAGGGCGGCATTGTAGCCCGCGACGGCACGCGCCATCGAGCGGTGGCGCGAACGTGCCCGCCCGCTCAGTCTCGCCGCCAGGTGGTCCGGCCGCCGGCGTCCTCGAGCGAGATGCCGGCGGCGGCGAGCTCGTCGCGGATCGCGTCGCCGCGCGCGAAATCCTTCGCCGCGCGCGCCGCACGGCGCTTCTCGATCAGCGCCTCGATCGCCTCGGCCGACAGCGCCGCCGCGGCGCCCGGGTCGAGTGCGCCCTGCAGGACCGCTTCGGGATCGTCCTGCAGCAACCCGAGGCGCCCGCCGAGCGTGCGGAGCGTGGCGGCGAGCGTCGCCGCCCGCGCGTCGTCCCTCGCGCGGTTCAGCGCACCGGCCAGCTCGTGCAGCACCGCGATCGCGCCGGGCGTGTTCAGGTCGTCGTCCATCGCCGCGACGAAGCGCGCGACACACCCCTCGTCGAGCGGCGCGTCCGGATCGACCGGCTGCCCGCGCAGCGCCGTGTAGAGCCCGCGCAACGCCCGCCGAGCCGCCGCGAGCGCCTCGGTGGAACAATCGACCGGGCTCCGGTAATGGCTCGCCACGACGAAGAAGCGAAGCTCCTCGCCACGCCACTCGGCGAGCGCGTCGCGCACGGTCAGGAAGTTGCCGAGCGACTTCGACATCTTCTCGCCATCCACGCGCACGAGCCCGTTGTGCATCCAGTAGCGGGCGAAGCCCGCCCCGTTCGCCGCCTCGCTCTGGGCGATCTCGTTCTCGTGATGGGGGAACTCGAGATCGAGCCCGCCGCCGTGGATGTCGAACTCCGCCCCGAGCAGCGCCGTCGACATCGCCGAGCACTCGATGTGCCAGCCCGGACGCCCCGCGCCCCACGGCGACGGCCAGCTCGGCTCACCCTCGCGCGCCGCCTTCCACAGGGCGAAGTCGAGCGGGTCACGCTTGCTCTCGTCGGTGACGATCCGGGCGCCCGCGCGAAGCTCGTCGAGACGGCGTCCCGAGAGCTTGCCGTAGTCGGGGAACGAGCGCACGGCGTACAGCACGTCACCGCCGTCGATCGCGTAGGCGTGACCCGAGTCGATCAGCGTGCCGATCATGCGGATCACGTCGTCGACATGGCCCATGGCGCGAGGCTCGTGCGTGGGCGGCAGCGCGCCGAGCGCCCGCGCGTCCTCGGTCATCGCGTCGATGAACCGCTGGGCCAGCGCCTCCGGCGTCTCGCCGCCGGCCCGTGCCCGCTCGATGATCTTGTCGTCGACGTCGGTGATGTTGCGCACGTACGTGACGTCGAACCCGCTCGTCAGGAGATGCCGGTACAGCACGTCGTAGGCGAGCATGGAGCGCGCGTGACCGATGTGCAGGTGGTCGTAGACGGTGATGCCGCAGACGTAGAGCCCGATCTTCCCCGGGACCCGCGGGTGCAGGGCCTCCCGCCGCCGTCCGAGCGTGTTGTAGACATGCATCATGGCGCCGGACTCTAGCAGATTACCCGATGGTTACAGCGACCGGCACGAGGGTCCGAACGCTTAGAATCCGCCGGCCAAGCACCCGCCAGTTCGCATCGCGCCCGCGTCCGCCACCGGGGGCCCGCGGCACCTCACCGGTCCGCCCTCGCGATGGCCTGCACCGCTGCCCGCCCACACCCCCCGAAAGCTCATGATTCCTGCCCGTCCGCACGGTCTCCGGCGGCGCTCGCGCGCCGTGCCCGGAAGTCTCGCTCGCACCGCCTCCCAGGCCGCCTCCATGGCCACCGCGCTCGCCGCCGCGCTGATCGCCTCCACCTCGTCGGCGTTCGCCGCCGACGACCCGCCACGGGTTCGCCTGGAGACGACGCTCGGCAGCATCGTGCTCGAGCTCGACCCGCGGCGCGCGCCGGTCAGCGTCGAGAACTTCCTCGCCTACGTCGACGACGACTTCTACGACGGCACGATCTTTCACCGCGTGATCGAGGGCTTCATGATCCAGGGCGGTGGCTTCGACGAGCGGTACGCGCGCCGGCCGACGCGTTCACCCGTTCGCAACGAGGCGAACAACGGCGTCTCCAACCGGCGCTACACCATCTCGATGGCGCGGACCAACGCGCCGCATTCGGCCACGGCGCAGTTCTTCATCAACACCGTCGACAACGCCAACCTCGATCATCGAGGGGCCAACGCGCGCGGCTGGGGCTACGCCGTGTTCGGGCGGGTCGTCGACGGCCAGGATGTGGTCCGGGAGATCAGCCTCGTGCCGACCGGTGCCGGCGGCCCGTTCGGTCGCGACGTGCCGCGAACGCCCGTGGTCATCGTCGAGGCGTCGCTCATCGCCTCGGGCGCGAACGGGGGCGACGCGCCAGCGGCCGGCGGCGACGCGCCGGCGGGCTCCGAGTCGCCGTTGCCGGCCGACGGCGACACGACGAGCGCGACGGTGCAGGCAGACGATGACGAAGAGCGCGTCGATCCTCTCTGAGTCGCCGCTGCTACACTCGCCGACCCGATTTCTCCCGCGATCCGCCCATGAAAGTCACGATCAAGACCGGCCACGGCTCCATCGCCCTGGAGCTGGACGAGAAGGCCGCCCCGCTCACCTGCGCCAACTTCCGCCGCTACGCGGACGAGGGCCACTACGACGGCACGATCTTCCACCGCGTCATCCCCGGGTTCATGATCCAGGGCGGCGGATTCGACGCGTCGATGAAGCAGAAGGCGACGCACGAGAACATCAGGAACGAGGCGAGCAACGGTCTGAAGAACGCGAAGGGCACGATCGCGATGGCGCGCACGCCTGATCCGCACTCGGCGAGCTCGCAGTTCTTCATCAACCTCGGCGACAACGACTTCCTGAACTTCAAGGACGAGTCGCAGGCCGGTTACGGCTACTGCGTGTTCGGCGAGGTTGTCGACGGCACGGAAGCGGTGGACTCGATCGCCGGCGTCGCCACCGGCTCCCACGGTCCGCACGGCGACGTGCCGACCGAGCTCGTCGTGATCGAGTCGGTGAGCGTCGAGGACTGATTGCCGGGCATCGGCGCGAGATCGCGTTGAGCGGCTCGACACCGGACAACGCCGGGACCGCCCGAACGGCGGCGGCGACCGCTTTCGGGTCCGGCACGGTGCCGGGTCCGGGGTCGCTCCCGGACGCGGACTCGATGGCGACGGCGGTGCCCGCGTTCGGCGCGGCCGACACGCTGTTCGTCGCCGACCTGCACCTCGATGCCGGGCGTCCCGCCGTCACCGCGCTCGCGTTGCGCTTTCTCGAGCGCGCGCACGGCGCGGGGGCGCTGTGGATTCTCGGCGACCTGTTCGAGGCGTGGCTCGGGGACGACGTCGTGGCGCCGGCCGACGAGCCGGTCGCCGCCGCGCTCGCCGCCGCGCTCGCCGCCGTCGCCGCGAGCGGCACCGCCCTGCATCTCGTGCACGGCAACCGCGACTTCCTGCTGGGCGAGGCGTTCGCGGCGCGAATCGGCGCACGGCTGCATCGCGAGGACGAGCACATGATCGAGCTCGACGGCGAGCCGCACCTCCTGCTGCACGGCGACACCCTCTGCACCGGCGACGCGGACTACCAGACGATGCGCGCGATGCTGCGCGATCCCGCCTGGCAGGCAGACTTCCTCGCCGGCACGCCTACCGAACGCATCGACGCGGCGCTCGCGCTCCGCGAGCGAAGCCGCGAGGCCGTCGCCGGCAAGCGCGGCGAGATCATGGACGTCGCGCCCGAAGCGGTCGCCGCCGCGCTCGCCCGCACCCGCTGCCGCACGATGATTCACGGGCACACGCATCGACCCGACGACCACCATGACGCGACCGACGGCACACGTCGCCTCGTGCTCGGCGACTGGCACGACGATCACGCCCGCTACGCCCGTCACGACGGGCGCACGCTCACGCTCGAGACCTGGCGCTAGATCGGCGCGTCGATCGTCACGCCCAGCTCCGCTCGCACCGGCCAGTCCCTCACCATCTCGACCATCCCGGACTCGTGCACGTGGGTGTCCGCGATGAACAGCCCGTCGGAGTAGAGCACCATCACCGACAGACGATGGTGATCCTCGGCGGACCGGCTGTACCTGCGCGGTGGCCGGTAGCACTCGCCCAGCGCGAGCGCTTCGTCCGATCGCGCGTCGCCGGTTCCCCTCAGCGATTCGGGGAGGTAGAACCCGTCAAGCGTATCGACGACGAGGAACGGCCCCTTCTCGGCTCGCACGAAGAACATGAAGAACTTCAGGTAGTCCACCACGGTGGCTTCGGTCAGCGCGGGCGGGTGATTCGCATTGAACGCATGGATCGGCGGTGACGTTCCATCGAGACGAAAGACATCATCGTCACGCTGCAGCCAGTAAAAGCGACGGCCCTCGGGTTTCCAGTCCTCATGGCTGGCCATGAGCAGCCGCGCGCCGGGGTGGAACGACAGCGCACGCTCGCGGAGGTCGAGCCGGTGGTCCCAGATCACGTTCATGTCGGGACGCAGGCGATGCTTCAGCGTCGCGTCGCAAAGCGTCTTCCACCGCGTGTCGGTCGGCGTCGCGACGCACGCGTCGCCTTCATCGTCACTGCCCGCCATCGGGCCGACACTCACCGTCCCGCGGAAATGTTCGGAGGCCACGTCGCCGAGCGAGCGACCCCAGCCATCGATGGCGTCGACATCCGCCCCGCGCACCAGCAGCATCTCGTGAAGCTCGACGTCGCCGAGCCGAGCCGAGTAGAAGTGCAGCTCGCGCAGCGAATCTCCCGTCGTTCGTGACAGTACCCGATCGAGAAGGTGTCCGTCGGAGTCCGCTCGCCGACCGGCACCCGTGCGCAGGTATCGGACCGACTCGCAGGCGATCTCGAGCGGCACTTCAGTCGGCATCGTGTCGACCAAGCGATCGACGATCGCTGTCGCCTCGTGCTTCAACGCCTTCGACAGGATACCGATGTACTGCGGCTCGTCGCGCCATTCGTCCATCCGACCTGCGTCCACCAGCTCCGCGAGCCGCTCCATCCACCCTCGATCGAGCAGAACGCAGCCGAGGGATAGCGTCTCGCCGCGAAAGTCGTCCACGGAATCGACGCGTTCGGTCGCGTCGAAGTTCTCCAGCAGCGCGTCGAACACGAGCGCCTCGCCCTGAGCCGCGGCCTGATACAACTCCTTTCGACGCAGCCCGACATCGCGTTCGAGCTGCTTGCGCCGGAGATCGCCGAACGCGCCTTCGGAGAAGCTCGGGTGCATCGAGATCTCCCGCTGCAGATCGGGCATGCCGACAGCCATCGTCCAGGCCATGCTGCCGTCCGCGGCCTCGACCATGACGTCGAGCCGCTCGGACACGAGCAGCGCCCTGACGGTACGGCGCGTCGTCCGCTTGACGTGATCGGAGGCGTCGGCGCGCGCGTGAGCGTAGCCGACGAGGGCCAGATGCAGCGCCGTGAAGCCGTCGAAAGGCGCGATGGTCAGCGTTCCGTTGACGTCGGTCATCACCTCGATCAACTGCTCCACGGTCAGGTGGCTGTGGTGAAGGGCCGCTACCGTCAACGGTGTCTCTCCGGAACGCCCCGGGCGCCCGAGCAGCGCGATACCCTCCTCCAGGCTCAACAGATGGCGGACGATGTTCACGCAGCCGTTCGCCGCCGCAACATCGAAGGGCGTCCGGTCGATCTCCCCGTCGTCACCTCGCCACCGAGCGTCGAGGCGACCCTTCCCGAGAAAGTACCGGAAACACTCCACGTCGTCCCGGGTGGCCGCGTGATGCAGCGGTGTCCAGCCTTGCAGACCCGGCTTCTCGTATCGAAACCCTCGACCCGCCAGCCGCTCCGCGATGTCGATCCGTCCGGTGGCCGCGGCTCCCCCGATCGGATTGACCCGGTCGTCGCCCCAGTTGTCCGGCGATACCTTCGCGAGGATCAGATCGACGATTTCCGCCTCGCCCGCCCAGACCGCCGAATCGAGCGCGCAGAACCCACTCTTGTCGCGAAGCTCCGCGTTCGCTCCGGCCTCGAGCAGTACCTTCACCGTCGAGCGGTGACCCCATGCGGCCTGCGCGAGCGGCGTCCGTTCGCTCTTCCCGCTCGGCAGGTCGAGCGTATCGGGATCGAGTTCCAGGAAGCGTGTCAACAGATCGTCGAGTCCGTACGCGGCCGCCACGTGAACGTGCGCATTGCCACGTACCGAATCGGTGAGGAATACCCACGCCAGCGGCGTCGTGGAGCGGCTGAAGACCTTCGTCGCGTACTGTCTGAGCACCTCGGTCTGGACATCCAGCGCGGCCGCTTCCGCCATCGACCATTCCCGGATCTGTGCCGAGAGCAGGCGGGCGGCACGATCGATCTGCTCCGCCGGCGGATCGGCCACTTCCGGCTTCCCCCGCTCGTTCCATCGCAGCGCGTCGGCGCGAAAGGCCGCCTCGCTCTCGAGCTCGAGGCGCGCCTCGTCGAGCCACCGCTTCGCCCTCGGCCAGCGGGTGACGACCGCCTCGTGGACGAGTCGCACTCCACTACCGGACGGCACCAGCACCCTTCTCTTCCTGAACTCGGCCTGCAGCTTCTTCTCGGTCCGGAACGTCCGTTCACCTATCGTCTGCAGCACGAGCTTGCCGCCATCGGCGTGGTTCGCGTCGAGCGAGACGCGGACGAGCGGTCGCAGGAAGTGCCCGAGATCCTCCGGATCGTTGTCGCTGTTCCCCTGCCGCCACGCGGACTCGGCCAAGTCGGCGACCATGTCGCCGAGCGCGAGCGAGACGCCCTCCAGGTCGGCCAGCGACAGGCTCACGCGATCAAAGCTGCCGCCGAGCGAGGATCGGCCTTCTCGCCGTCGGGCACGCCGGGAAAGCCGCTCGAACAGCGAACGGAGTCCGAGCGCGAGCAAGGGAAGTGCGGACGAGCTCGCGCCGATGTCGTTCTGGTGCGCCTTCACCTCGCCGAGCAGCTCCTCGACGATATCCCCGCCGAGCTCGATTCCGGCGCCGAGAAAAGGCTTGACGATCACGCTTCGATAGAAATCCTCGTCGGAGTCGAGAATGTCGATCATTCGAACGCCGGACCACCCGAGATCGCGGTCGATCCGGTCGAATCGCTCCTGTCGGCTGCTCTCCAGGGTGAAGACGATCAGCCACCGGTGCTCGGCACACAAGTGGCCGAGCACGTCGAGCAGCGCTCGCCACTCGCCCTCGTGGACGCCCTCGCTCAGATCGTCGACGATCTCCTCGAACTGATCCAGACAGACGATCACGGGTTTCGCGTCGGGGTCGATCGTCTCCCGCAGCCATACCTTGAAGAGCGGAAGGTGCGCGGTCCGAAACAACGCCTCCCTACCGACGAGCCGCCCCGGAGCCTCGATACCGATCTCCGCGGCGATCATCTTGCACAGGTGCGGAAGTGTCCGGATGGATGCCTCCCGGAGCAGCCTGAAATCGGTCGGTCTCAGTTCCAGCGCGTCCACGCCGCGAGCGTCCTGCAGACCGGCCGCCACTCGCGCCCGGATAAACGACGACTTGCCGCAGCCGCTCGGGCCGCGGACGCCCAGGAACGCCCCACGCCCCTCGTCCATCGCTTCCGTCAGGTGGGCGATCGCCTGCGCAGCCTCGGGCTTGCGCCCGACGTAGCGATAAGCGTCCTCGATCTGGTAGTAGTCGAGTCCGTGGTAGGGATTCGGCACGGCGTCGAGCGGGTCCAGCCGGACCGACGCGAGGAATTCGTCGACCCAGGACTTCTGCTCGCGGCCGTCCGCCAACGACACGACCGGCACGCCCTCGCCGAGCAGCAACGCGAGAAAGGGCTTCACGGAGGGACCCTCCGATGCAGATCGTCGCGGCAGCACGACGATCAGGGGCTTTTCTCGAGCGAGGCACTCGATCGCGAATCGCGTCTCGTACGTGATCGGTATAGCGCCGTCCCTAATCGCTCGCAGACGCTGGACCGACCGTGCTTCGAGAAGATCGTGCACCGGACCGTCGGGCTCGAGCCACCCGCGCGACTGCAGGGTCTCGACGAAATCGTCGTCCGGATCGATACTGTCTCGCAGAGTGTCGTCGAGGACCAGCACGGCACCGATCACGCTGTCGTCGATCGTCTGCCAGGCTTCCGAGCGAGTGTACGGACTTCGCACCGTCTCCCGTTCCGTCGAGGACGAGAAGTCCCAGTTCAACGGTACGAACGCGGCGTCGGGATCGTCGCGCCCGGCTCGACGCGACAGCAGATCGACGCTCTCGTCCAGGGCGACGGCCATCTCGCTCTTGTCGAGATATCCGGCGAACACGACCGTGCGATCCCGCGACGGAGTGTGGGCATCGACCGTCCTCGTCTCGCGAACCTCGGCGTCTCGTCCCGTCCACCGCTCCTCGAATCGATCGAAGCGGTTGATGATCTCGAGTCGGGACGCATCGACGGCATCGCCGACGCGCTGAACCTCGTCGACGATTTCATGCCGGTGCTCCCGCAGTACGTCTCCCATCCATTCGGGCGACAGTAGCGCCAGCTGCGACTCGAGCGCTTCCGAGACATCGACGCGAAGGTCGGTGGCCAGCTCCTCGATCTCGCGGCGCAGACTGCCGACGAACTCCTCGATCGCCTTCCTCTGCACCACCTGGAACGACGCCGCGGCCTCGGGATAGAGGTCGGGCTCCTGCACCACCCGGGCGAACTCGTCGAACAACAGGTGCCCGAACGTCCGGCGTTCGCCGTCGGCCCGCGACACGCCGAGTCGAGCGTCCTCCAGAATGACCGTCGGCAGCTCGCTCTCCGACCAATCGGTCACGTCCCCGAGCACCTTCCCGAAACCGACGGTGACGTGTTCGCGCACCTCGTTGTCTCCGGAATCCCGAAGGTGCGCGCCCAGACCATCCAGGATCGCCTCCAGCGAGTCGTCGATGGGACTGTCGTCGAGCGCGCCCTCGCTGTCCTGGTTGCAGGCGACGGCCACGATCCGGTTGCGGGAGCGGTCGAAGACGGGGATGAAGGAGAGCACCGCGAGCGCGTCATCGCGCGATCTGTGCTTGCGGGCCCAGCGCTCGCGGTGTCCAACGATGGTGGAGGCCGCCCTGATCCAGCTCAGCCTCAGCGCTCTGCGCAGATGGTGGTTGGCAGGAGTCCGGTAGGCGAGCAGCGTACGGGTGAGCACAGCCCGCTCGCGGCAGTGACGTGACAGCCCCGGCAGCGTTTTCTCGATCGCTGTGTGGCACGCCGAGAAGAATCCGGGCAAGGCTTCGATCACCGCGTGCTCACCATCGATTCGGGTGGGGAGATGAAAGTTACCAACGCTTCATGACGCCTGCAAGCAGCCATCCGGACCGGTCCCGTACGGCGAGGCTGGACGAGTCAATCGCGCACCGGGCGGTTCACGTCACGAGCGGGCGCTCACGATCCAGAAGCGGCCGCGTACTCGGCCTCCATCTCGACGATCAGCGCGAGCTCGGCCTCGTCGAAGCCCGCCTGCAGCCGGGCCTCGCGGTTGTACGGACCGCGCAGGTAGGCGCTGTTCGGACCGGCGAGCAGGTCGCGGAACACCGCGCGGCCGTCGAGACCGCGCTCGTCGCAGACGTGCCTGAACCAGCGATTGCCGACCTCGACATGGGTGATCTCGTCAGTGTAGATGCGCTCGAGTATCGCCGCGCTCGGCGCGTCGCCCGCGCGCATCAGCCGCTCGATCATCGGCGGTGCCACGTCCAGTCCGCGCGCCTCCAGGATGCGCGGCACCAGCGCCATGCGCACCAGCACGTCGTGCTCGGTGCGCCGGGCCATGTCCCACAGGCCGTCGTGGGCCGGCAACGCGCCGTAGCGGCTGTCGAGCGCGTGCAGACGCTCGTGCAGGAGCATGAAGTGCTCGCCCTCGTCGGCCGCGACGCGAAGCCAGTCGTCGACGTAGGCCGCCGGCATCGCCCGGAAACGGTAGACGGCGTCGAGCGCGAGGTTGATCGCGTTGAACTCGATGTGAGCGAGCGAGTGCAACAGCGCGACGCGCCCCGCGGCGGAGCCGAGCCCGCGGCGGGCGAGCGATCGCGGTGCGACAAGCTCCGGACGCGCCGGACGTCCGGGCGCGGGCAGCGGTCGGACCTCGGAGGGGCTCTCCCGGCTCAGCGCTTCGACGCGACGCGTCTCGTCGGCGGCACGCCAGCGCCGGTGCAGCTCGATCGCGGCTTTCGCCTTCGCCACGGGGTCATCGCACAGCAGCGCCGTCTCGGCGGCGGCGAACGGATCGACGAGCACGTCGGAGGAGGTCCCGTCAGAGCGGATCACGGTCGTCCGTGTCGATCGATGCGCGACTTGCCTCGGCGACGGCGGACACCTCGTCCTCGCCCTCACCCGCGGTACCTCCCTCTTCGCCCTCGTCCCCGTTCCCGCCTTCGCCGACGCGAACCGGCGGTGGTACCAGGGCCTCGAACATCGAGCGGCTCCGGAGCGGCCTGCCGTCGAGCTGACCGGCGACCAGCCGTCGCATCAGCGTCTTCGCCTGCTCGCGGGTGCGCGCGCTCGCGAAGTCGAGCGCGGCCATGTCGAGCAGCGTGCGTCCGGTGACCTCCACGCCGTCGTCGTGGGTCACCCCGTCGGGATGCAGGCCGTGCTCGGCGACCGCGTCCGCACGGGTTCCCGCCGCCGATCGCTTCGGGATGCCGAGCGCCTCGTCGTCCGCGCCGCCCGAAGCGTCGCCGCCACCCCCGACCGTCAACGGCACGGCGAGCGCGCCGGTCGGGTGGAAGCGGTAGCGCCGATCCGGCTCGATCGCGGCACCGCCGGGTGCGCAACGCGCCAGATCGGGCAGCACGCCGATCGTCTCCAGGAGCTGCAGCTCGAACGTGCGCAGCGTCGTCTCGATGGCGGCGGCCGGCCCGGTCGCGACGGCGACGTGGGCCAGCGTCGCGAGCGCGAGCGCGTAGTGGGCGAACAGCTCCGGCTGCGGCTGCTCCTTGCCGAGGAGACGGAGCACCAGCTCGTTGAGGTAGTAGCCCGAGCCGAGCGCGGCGCCCTCGAGGGGCACCGCCGGACCGCTCTCCTCGATGCCGGTCAGGGTATGCAGCTCACCCTCCCCCGTCCAGGACACGAGCAGCGGCCGGAACGGCTGATACAGCGCCCGGGTGCGGGGTTTCGCGCCACGTGCGCCCCGCGCCATCAAGCCGATCCGTCCGTGCTCCAGCGTGAACAGATCGACGATGAAGCTCGTGTCGCGCCACGGCGTGTAGTGGAGCAGGTAGCTCGCCTGCAGGGCCGTCTCGCTCAAGGGCTCTCGTACCCGAGGCTCCTGAGCGCGCGCTCGTCGTCGGCCCAACCTTCCTTGACGCGCACCCAGAGTTCGAGGAAGACCTGCCGCCCGAACAGGGTCTCCATCGAGCGGCGCGCGCGCGTGCCCATGTCCTTGAGCCGCTCGCCGCCCTTGCCGATGACGATACCCTTCTGACTGGTCTTCTCCACCCAGATCACCGCACCGATACGCAGCAGCGCCGGCGTCTCCTCGAAGGTCTCGATCTCGACGCCGACCGCGTAGGGCAGCTCCGCCGACAGCATGCGCGTCAGCTGCTCGCGCACCGCCTCGGCGGCGAGGAAGCGCGACGACCGATCGGTCAGCTCCTCCTCCCCGTAGCGCCACTCGCCCTCGGGAATGCAGTCGTCGATCGCCTCCTCGAGCGCCTCCACGCCATCGCCGCCGCGTGCCGAGACGATCAGCACGTCGAGCAGGCGCGCGTGTTCGGGCAACGTGGCGAGGAACGGCAGGAGGTCGCGTCGGCGCTTGACCGTATCCACCTTGTTGACGACGATGAAGAACGGCACCCCGCTCGCGGCGACCAGGTCGAAGGCTCGCCGGTCATCCTCGTTCCAGACCATCGCCTGCACCATCAGCAGGACGACGTCGACGTCGTGCAGCGCGGACGAGGCGGTGCGGTTGAGCACCTGATTGAGCTTCCTGCGCCCGTCGACGTGGATGCCGGGGGTGTCGACGAAGACGATCTGCCGCTCGTCCTTCGTCTGGATGCCGAGAATGCTGTGGCGCGTCGTCTGCGGCTTGTGCGCGGTGATGCTGAGCTTTTGCCCGATCAGACGGTTGAGCAGGGTCGACTTGCCGACGTTCGGTCGGCCGGCGATCGAGACGATGCCGCTACGGGTCATGGGCGATGCACACGGTGAAGAGAAGGCAGTCTACCGCGCGAGGGGTGCGTGCATGGCCCGCGCTCGGGAAAGCGCCGGGGCCAGTGGAGGCGTCGCGGCGGCGGCGTCCCGTGCCGCTCCACCCGCAGGCGCCGTGGCGCCGACGACATCGGGCGCGTCCGAACTAGCGAATCGCGAGCGGTGGCAGCAGCCTGTCCCGATCCGCGAGCACCTTGTCGGCCGCCCTCTGCTCCGCCTTTCGCCGACTCGTCGCCGTGGCCCGCACCGACACCTGATGGGAAGGCAGCGTGCAACGTACCGTGAATCGCATCTCGTGCGCCTTGCCGCTGGTCTCCACCACCTCGTAGATCGGGCGCTCGAGTCCCTGCGCCTGCAAGTGCTCCTGCAGGCGCGTCTTCGGATCCTTCAGCGACTCCCCGCTCGGCAGGCTGGCCAGACGCTCGGCCAGGAGCCGCAGCACGAGCGCGCGCGCCGGCTCGAAACCCGCATCGAGAAAGACCGCGCCGACGATCGACTCGACCGCGTCGGCGAGAATGGAGTCGCGCTCGAAACCGCCGCTCGCGAGCTCCCCGCCGCCGAGCCGGAGGTGCTCGCCCAGCGCGAGCTCACGGCCGATGGCCGCGAGCGAGCTCTCGCGCACGAGACTGGCGCGCAGGCGGCTCAGCGAGCCCTCGTCGTCGTCGGGACGGCGGCGGAAGAGCTCGGCGGCGACGGCGAAGTTGAGCAGTCCGTCGCCGAGGAACTCGAGCCGCTCGTAGTTGCGTCCGCCGACGGAGCGATGCGACAGCGCCTCGTCGAGCAGCGTCGACTCGGCGAAGCGGTACCCGAGACGCTCGTGAAGTCGCTCGCGGAGGCGCTCGCCCCGATCGTCGGTACCGCTGCTCGCGTCGCTCATCGGCGGCACTCTATCAGTGCCGGCGAAAGGTGTGGCTCCGGGCCGGAGGAACGCGCCGCTCGCTCAGTGCGCGGCTTCCCGCTCGAAGCGGGTGACCACGTCGATGTTGCTGAACAGGTTCGCGCGCTTCTCGTACTTCACCGTCATGACGTAGCCTTGATCGGCGTGCTTCTTCAGCTCGATGGTGTCCTCGGCCTTCATCCCGTGCAGGTTGTTCATGTCGTACGCCCGGTCGATCGCCGAGTACACCTTGCTGCGCGGCGAACGCATCAGCTCCGTGTCGGCCGCCTTGTCGGAGACGATCTTGTTGATCGTCATGTTCTCGAGATAGGCCGGGCCGACCTTGATCGCGAACGTGCCGATGAACAGTGCCGCCGCGACGATCGCGAGGACGCCCGGCATCGACAGCCCGCGCTGGGCGTGGCGGCGCCCGTGCGAGGTGCGATCCGCTCGACGCTGAAGGTCGCTCATCTGATGGTCTCTCCCAGTCGGCTCCAGAGGACGCCACCGTTCCAGTGCATCCATATGAATCTGGCCTTGCCCACCAGGTTCTCCTCGGGCACGAAGCCCCAGAAGCGGCTGTCGTTGCTCTTGTCGCGATTGTCGCCGACCATGAAGTAGTGCCCGTCCGGCACTTCGTAGACGCGATCGCCGGAGAATCCCTGATCGAAGACCAGAATGTCGTGCTCCACGCCGCCGAGGGCTTCCCGCCGACGTGTCGCTCCAGCCACTACAGCGTCCGAGACCGGGCTGACGTAAGGCTCTCCTCCCGAAATCGCGACTTCGTCGCCGTTCACGAACAGGGTCTTGTCGCGGTACGTGATCGTGTCCCCCGGCAGGCCGACGACGCGCTTGATGTAGTCGAGCCTCGGATCGGCCGGATAGCGGAAGACCGCGACGTCGCCGCGCTCCGGCTCGCCGGTGTCGAGCACCTTCGTGTGCACGACGGGCAGCCGCACGCCGTAGGCGAACTTGTTGACGAGGATGTAGTCGCCGATCAGGAGCGTCGGGATCATCGATCCCGACGGGATGCGGAACGGCTCGAAGAAGAACGAGCGCAGCACCAGGACGACGAGAAGGACGGGAAAGAACGAGCCGGCGTACTCCACCAGGATCGGCTGCTCGGTGTCCGCGGAACGCGCGCCGGCGAAGAGGAGCTTGTCGACGAGCCAGATGGCGCCCGCGACGAACGTCGCGACGACCAGGATCAGCGGAAAGTTCAGCGAATCGGTCCAGGATTCCATCTCAGTTCCTCTCCGCCTGCAGCACCGCGAGAAACGCCTCCTGCGGGATCTCCACCTTGCCGACCTGCTTCATGCGGCGCTTGCCCGCCTTCTGCTTCTCGAGCAGCTTGCGCTTGCGGCTGACGTCGCCGCCGTAGCACTTGGCGGTGACGTTCTTCCTGAGCGCCTTGATGGTGCTGCGGGCGATCACGTGACTGCCGATCGCCGCCTGCACGGCGACCTCGAACATCTGTCTCGGAATGATGTCCTTCATCTTCTCGGCCAGGTCCCGCCCGCGCGCGGTCGAGCGGTCGCGGTGCACGATCGAGGCGAGCGCGTCGACCTTGTCGCCGTTGATCAGGATGTCCACCTTGACCAGGGAGGCGGCCTGGAAGCGCTTGAACTCGTAGTCGAACGAGGCGTAGCCGCGACTGACCGACTTCAGGCGATCGAAGAAGTCGAGCACCACCTCGGAGAGCGGCAGCTCGTAGCTCATGGACACCTGACGTCCGAGATACTGCATCGAGAGCTGCACGCCGCGCTTCTCGACGCAGAGCTTGATGACCTCGCCGACGTAGTCCTGGGGAAGCAGGAGGTTGGCCTGGATGATGGGCTCTCGGATCTCGTCGACGACGTTGACCGGCGGCAGGTCCGAGGGGTTGTCGATGTAGACGACCTCGCCGTCGGTCTTCGCGATCTCGTAGACCACCGTCGGGGCGGTGGAGATCAGATCCAGGTCGTACTCGCGTTCCAGCCGCTCCTGGCAGATCTCCATGTGCAGCATGCCGAGGAAGCCGCAGCGGAACCCGAACCCGAGCGCGGTCGAGGTCTCCGGCTCGAAGTGCAGCGCGGCGTCGTTCAGGCGAAGCTTGGACAGCGCCTCGCGGAACGCCTCGTAGTCGTCGCTCTCGATCGGGTAGAGGCCGGCGAACACGCGCGGCTGCACTTCCTTGAATCCGGGCAGCGCCTCGGTCGCGGGATCCCGCGTCAACGTGATCGTGTCACCGACGCGCGCCGCCTCGATCTCCTTGATGCCGCAGATGATGAACCCCACCTCCCCCGCCGAGAGGCTGTCGCGAGGCGTGCGCTTGGGCGTGAACACGCCGACGGTGTCGGCCTGGAAGTCGCGTCCGGTCGACATGATGCGGATCTTGTCGCGCCGCGAGATCTTCCCCTCGACCACGCGCACGAGAGTGATGACGCCGACGTAGGCGTCGAACCAGGAGTCGATGATCAGCGCCTTGGTCGGCGCGTCGGGATCGCCCTCCGGTGGAGGGATCAGCTCGCAGATCTGCTCGAGCACGTCCACGACGCCGACGCCGGTCTTGGCGCTCACGTGGATCGCCCCGTGCGCGTCGAGCCCGATGATCTCCTCGATCTCGTCCACGACCCGCTCCGGATCGGCGGCGGGCAGGTCGATCTTGTTGAGTACCGGCAGCACCTCGAGATCCTGCTCGATCGCGGTGTAACAGTTCGCCACGGACTGCGCCTCGACTCCCTGGGAGGCGTCGACCACCAGCAGCGCGCCCTCGCAGGCGGACAGCGAGCGCGACACCTCGTAGGAGAAGTCGACATGGCCGGGCGTGTCGATGAAGTTCAGGTGGAAGGTCTCGCCCGAGCGGGCGGTGTAGTCGAGGGTGACCGCCTGCGCCTTGATCGTGATGCCGCGCTCCTGCTCGATGTCCATCGAGTCGAGCACCTGGGCGGACATCTCCCGGTCGCTGAGCCCGCCGCAGACCTGGATGAAGCGGTCGGCGAGCGTCGACTTCCCGTGATCGATGTGGGCGATGATCGAGAAGTTGCGGATGTTCTTCTGCATGGGGTCGACGAGGGGTCCTTGGGGTCGGCGGCACGGGAGCGGCGCCGGATCGGGTCGGTGGTCGGGTGGAGTCCGGGGAACGGCCGGAACGAGCGCCCGCGCGAGAGTCGCATCACGAGCGGGTCACGGCCGCACGACCGAGCGGGCGTGTCGTCACCACGTCACGGCCCCGATCGTCACGGCCCCGATCGTCGGCACGGTCGGCGGCACGCGCGGGGCAGAGCTCCGCGCCGCGTCTCCGCCCACGCCGATCACCCCGAAGGCGGACGCCGGGACGCTCGCCGCGCGCTAGTGTAGCCCGCCAGGTGCTCCGTCACGGCAACCGGGTCCAGAAAGTGGCGGCAGAGCTCGTCGGCGCCGTCGACCAGCACCGGCACGTCCACGTCGTAACGCGCCCGGAGCGCCGGGTCGGCATCTATGTCGACGTGCTCGAGCGTGAACGCGCCGGGCTCGAACAGCTCGGCGAGCCCGTCGGCCATGTCCTCGCAGAGGTGGCAGCCGGCGCGCACGAAGAGCGTCAGCCGGGGGATGCCGCCGGCAGGGTCCGTCGCGCCCTCCACCGGGCGGCACGAGCCGCCCGCCGCCGATCGATCGGGCTCGCCGGCGGGCGTCCCCTTCACTCGGACTCGTCGATCTTCAGCGCGAGGAAGACCGGTCCCTCGTCGCGCTGCACGAGCACGGCGACCGACTTTCGCTGGTCGAGCTCGTCGAGCACGTCGCCGAGCTCGCTCTCAGAGTCGACGGACTTGTTGTCGACCATCAGGATGACGTCGCCGACCACTATGCCGGCGTCGTCGGCCGGTCCGCCGTCCACGACCGAGGCGACCCGCACACCGCCCTTGTCGACGCCGAGCGCGGCGCGCGTCTCGTCGTCGAGCGGCTCGACCGTCAACGCGAGCGCGTTGCCCGCGCTCGCCTTCCTCGGTCCGGGCCGTGCGTTCGCGGCGAGATCGTCGTCGGAAGGCAACTCGCCGATGTTGACGCTCAGCTCCACGCTTCGCCCGTCGCGGACGACGCGCACGGCGGCATCGTCGTTCGCCGGCACCCGTCCGACGAGCGGCGGCAGGCCGGAGGAACGTTCGATGCGCCGGCCCTCGAAATGGGTGATCACGTCGCCCACCCGCAGCTCGGACTTCGACGCCGGACTGTCGGGCAGGATGCGCGAGACCAGGGCGCCGTGCGCCGTGCGCATGCCGAAGGACTCGGCGAGCTCCATCGTGACTTCCTGGATGATGACGCCGAGCCAGCCGCGGGTGACCGCGCCGTTCGTCCGGATCTGCCCGGCCACGTCCATGGCCAGCTCGATCGGGATCGCGAACGAGAGCCCCATGAAGCTTCCCGTGCGCGAGTAGATCTGACTGTTGATGCCGATGACGTCGCCGTCGAGATCGAACAGCGGTCCGCCGGAGTTGCCCGGGTTGATCGCGACGTCGGTCTGGATGAACGGCACGTAGCTCTCGTTCGGCAGCGCCCGGCCGGTGGCGCTGACGATGCCGGCGGTGACCGAGAAGTCGAACCCGAACGGCGATCCTATGGCCAGCACCCATTCACCGACGGCGAGCTTCTCGCTGTCGCCGATCGTGACGACCGGCAGGTCCTCGCCCTCGATCTTCAGCACCGCGACGTCCGAGCGGGGATCGGTGCCGATGACCCGGGCGACAAGCTGACGGCGGTCGTGAAGTCGGACGATCACCTCGTCGGCGTCGGCGACCACGTGGTTGTTGGTCAGGACGTAGCCGTCCTTCGAGATGATGAACCCCGATCCGAGCGCGTTGCTCTCGGGTACGCCGCGCGGCCGCTGTTCTTCCTGGTAGCGCTTCAGCAGATCGTCGAGCGGGCTGTCCTCGAGTCCGGGGATCGAGGGACGCTCGTCATCGGTGTCGCGCGCGCCCTGGCGGGTGCTGATGTTGACCACCGCGGCGTGGTTGCGCTCGACCAGCGTCGTGAAGTCGGGAAGCGACTCGAGCGCGCGCGCCTCGCGCACGAACGGCGGAGCGAACGCGAGAGAGAGCGCGAGCAGCGCCGCGGGCGCGAGCAGCGCGGCGGAGGTACCACGGCGGACGATCGTGACGGGGACGCTCATGCATTCTCTCCTGGCGGAATCCGGAACCCGCGACTCTGCGCTATACGCGCGATGGGCCGGCACGGACCCGCATCGATTCCGGCAAGGATCGGGGCACCGCCGACGTGCCATGCAAGGAATCCGCCGCCGAGGCCCGCGAGGGCGGCGAACGCCGTCCAGGGCTCCGGCGCGCAGGCACCGACGACGAGACCGAGCGTGGGACATCCGTAGGCGAGCGCGACCGGCAGGAGCCAGCGCGAGCCGTCGTCCGGGAACTCGATCTCCACGGCCGTGCCGACGGGAAACGGACTCTCCGGCGCCACGGCTCGCCCTTCGCGGATCGGGTCGACGACGCCGCACTCGATCCTGAGCGGTGCGCCGGCGGAAGCGAACAGCGCCGCGCCGCAACCGCGTCCGCGCGCGCAGCGCGCGCAGGCCGCGCCGGGCTCGAGCTCCACCGTCGCCCGCTCCGGCGTCACGGCCACGACGCGTCCGAGACGTCTCAATCGAGCAGCCGGACCGCCTCGGCGATCGCGCGGACGGTATCCGCCGGCACCTCGCCGACGACGGTGACGAAACCGGAGTCGAGGCTGAGACCGTAGGCGTTCATCGCCCCCATGCTCGAGAATCCGGCGACGCTCGTGTCCTGTTCGCCGGCGGGCAGGTGATCGACGTAGACCGAGACGGAGGCCATGCCGTCGGAGACCATCACGTGAGTCAGCGGCGCGTCTCCCGATCCCATCTTCCGGGCGTTCGCGGACAGCGTCCGGTAGCCGTTCGGCAGGGTCTCGAACCGTACGCGGGCGGACGCGGTCGTCGCGTCGCCCGCGCCGTTCTCCGCGGACGCCTCCGGCGCCTTCGTCCGGAGCGCGTCGAGCTCGGCGAAGGTGTCACGGCCGTCGTTCGAACCGAGCCCGGGCAGCTCGAGGTCCGGCACGCTCCCGGCCCGCGCCCGCGCACCGACCGGCTCCACCCATCTCACGTGGTCCTCGTCGACGTCGACCTCGAAACGGGCGAGGTCGATCGACTCGGGATACGCGATGGACGTGAACATGACCTGCTCGACCGTCCGCTCGCCGTCGAGGAGCATCGAGCGCAACAGCATGCGGGTCGCGCTGTCGATCCAGAAGCGGTAGCCGTAGCGGTAGCCGTCGCGCGAACGGATCTCGACGACATCGGTGGCGAGCCCGGCGACCCGATCGGTGCCCGCCAGCGCGAAGACATAGCTCGGATTGCGAGCGAGCGCCGCGTCGACGTTCGGCAGGAGCCGTCGCGGCCGGGACTTGCTGCGCACGACCGCACCGCTGCCCGGCCAGATGCAGGTCACGAGCGAGTGATCGCGGATCACCTCGCGGGCCTCCCCGTCGAGCGAGGTCATCCGCTCCCGCTCGCCGCGCCCGTCGTTCGCGTGCACGATGTGCATCGAGCTGACGGTGCTGCCCTGCAGGTGCACGAACGTGCCCTCGTAGTTCAGCGTGCGCAGGGCCTGGGACATCGCCGCGACCAGGGCCGCGGCGTCGTCCCCCGCCCGCACGCCACCGCCGAGCACGAGGGCGGCACAGCCGAGAATCAGCGCTCGCGTACGACGGCTCATCGACTCAGCGCCCGGCCGCGACCCGCTCGCCGTCGTAACCGACCAGGCGCGAGTACGGCAGCATGCCCTGGCGCTCGGCCGTGGGCGAGTGCTCGATGTGCTGTGACAGGAACAGGTTCAGCCGCGCCTCCGACCCGGCCCGACGAGCCGTGGAATCGGGGGTCGACCAGTAGGCACCGGACGGCACCGTGTTCGACACGAGCTCGACGTTCGGCAGGATCGCGCCGGGCGCGCTCCGCGCGAACGGCTCGACGGCATTCGATGTCGTCGCGCCGGAACCGGACGACGACGCCAGCGTCGTCGCTCCCTCCGTGGCGGACGGCGCGACCGCGGTGCTCGCCTCGCCCGGCACCGGCCCGACGCCCTCGCCCACCTGCAGCGCGTTCAGTCCGAACGCGGTGACCACCGCGACGCTCGCGGCCAGGCCGAAGCCCGCGGCGAACGTGCGCGCGGTGGCCGCCCTCGGGGCGGGTGCCGCGACCGGAGGTCGCCCGGAGGCCGCGTGAAGCGGCATCGGCACGGTCGCCGCCGCCACGGACTCCGGCCTCACCGACGCGGCCGGGTGCCTCTCGCCATCCGCCGGCCGGTCGTCGACGGCGGCGCTCGGGGCATCCGCGCCGGCGGCGAACGCCCCGATCGCCGTGACGTTCGAATGGGCCGGCTCGTCGGCGATCGCCCGGGCGATCCGTTCGGCGAGCGCGCCGCCGGGCACGACCGATTCGCGTTGCAGCGCGTGACGGGCGAGATGGTATCGCGACCATTTCTCGCGAAGCGCCTCGTCGCCGCAGACGTCGGTGATCGCGCGGCGTACGTCGAGCGTCTGCCACTCTCCGTCCATCAGGCCGGACAGGAACTCCTGGTCTTCGTTTCTCATCGGGACACTACCTGCGTTTTTCGTCGAGCAGCGGCTCGAGATTGGTGTCGATCGCCTCGCGTGCCCGGAAGATGCGCGAGCGGACCGTGCCGATCGGACAATCCATCGCCTGGGCGATCTCCTCGTACGACATGCCCTCGAACTCGCGCAGCGTGATGGCCGTGCGAAGGTCCTCGGGCAGCGCGGCGATCGAACGTCTGACGACCTCGCCGATCTCGTCCGTCAGCAACTCGCGCTCGGGCGTGGCGTACTCGCGCAGCCGCCCGCCGCCCTCGTACTGCTCGGCATCGGCCGCGTCGATGCCGGTGTCGGAGATCTTGCGGCTCATCGTGACGAGGTGGTTCTTGGCGGTGTTGATCGCGATCCGGTAGAGCCACGTGTAGAACGCGCTGTCTCCGCGAAAGTTCTTGAGGCCCCGGTACGCCTTGATGAACGCCTCCTGGGTGACGTCCTGCGTCTCGTGGGCGTCATGGACGTAGCGCGACACGAGGTGGCCGATCTTGTGCTGATACTTCAGCACCAGCAGATCGTAGGCGCCCTTGTCGCCTCGCTGCACGCGCTCGACCAGCGCCATGTCGATTTCCTTGTCGCTCAACGGCTCTGTTCCGGAGGCCTCGGAGCGCGAGGCGACGGTCTTGCGGGCCCGGACGACGCGGGCGGGACCGGACGACCCGACCCCTCCGAGCGAATCGTGACAGGCGGTCGTTGCTGACGGCTTTTCGGACGCGCGAATCATAGCAGCTCTGTCTACGTGGGCCGGTCGAAGGCGATCACCGCTCTCTGAACGGCACCCGGCGGTATAGTTCACGCGCAACGCGCGAAATCGCGTCTGCCGCCGCGGCCGTCGAGTTGCCGCGAGCGAACTTCCGGAGGTCCACGCCCATGATCCTGCCCCTCGTCGTCGACGCCGCGGACGTCGCCGCCGCCGACCCCGCGGCCCTCCGGATCGTCGATCTGCGCCCGGCCGAAGCGCGCGACGCCGGTCACGTTCCCGGATCGGTGCCACTCGAGGCGGCGTTGCTCAACCGGGCCGACCCGCCGGCCGGAGGACTGTTGCCCGACGCGAGCACCGTCGAACGCCTCGTCGCCGGACTCGGGCTGCCGAGCGGTCGCCACGTCGTCGCCTGCGACGCGGGCGGCGGCACCGAGGCCGCGCGGCTCCTCTGGGTGCTGCACGCGCACGGCTTCAGCGCCTGCAGCTGGCTGAACGGCGGGATGCGCGCGTGGGAAGCGGCCGGCCTCCCGCTCGAGCGGGGCACCGCGGCGGAGGCGGACGTCTCGACGGACCCGGCGGGAAAGACCCCGACACTCGCCGCCACGGGTGCCGAGATCATCGGTGCCGATGCCCTGCTCGGCGATCTCGACGATCCCGGACTCGTCATCCTGGACGTGCGCGGAGCCGCCGAGTACGCCGGTACCGACGTGCGCGCGGCGATGGGCGGACACGTGCCGGGCGCCCGCCACCTCGAATGGACGCGTTTGCTCGACGCGGACGGGCGCCTGCTCGACGACGACACGCTGCGCGAGCGTCTTTCCGCCACCGGCCTCGTGCCCGGCAAGCGCGCCGTCGTCTACTGCCAGACCCATCAGCGCTCGGCCGTCACCTGGCTCGCGCTGAAGCACCTCGGCTTCGACGACGTGCGCGCGCTCGACGGGGCCTGGTCGGTCTGGGGCAATCGCCCCGACCTGCCCAAGGAGACGGAGAACGCCTGATCCGGACACTCAGAGTCCGGCGAGCTTGCGGTAGTTGGCGTAGCGCCACTCGGCCATCTCGCCCGCCTCGAGCGCGTCGCGCACCGCGCAGCCCGGCTCGACCACGTGGGCGCAGTCGCGGTAGCGGCACCCTTCGCCGAGCCGCGCGATCTCCCGATAGCCCGCACGCACGTCGGCGGGCGGCGCGTGCGCGACCGAGTAGCGACGCACACCCGGCGAGTCGATCACGGCGCCGCCGCCGGGCAGCGCATAGCGATGGGTCACCGACGTCGTGTGCGAGCCCAGGCCGGTGGCCGCGGACACCGCCCCGACCCGCACCTCGAGATCCGGCAGGAGCTGCTGCACGATCGAGGACTTGCCGACACCGCTCGCGCCGACCAGCGCGGCCGTCCGCCCGGCGAGCTCGGTGGCCAGCGGCTCGATCCCCGCTGCCGTCCGCGCATCGATCAGCACGGCCGGATGGCCGACATCGCGGTAGACGGCGAGCAGCGCGAGCGCCTCGTCGCGCGCCGCCGCGTCGAGCAGGTCGGCCTTGTTGACGACGACCAGCACGTCGATGCCGGCACGCAGCGCACCGACGCAGAACTCGTCGATCAGCAGCGTGTCGATGCCCGGCGGGTCGGCCGTGACGACGGCGAGGTGCGTGAGGTTGGCCGCGAGCGGCTTCGGGTGGCCGCGGTGATCGGGCCTCGCGAGCACGCTCCGCCGCTCGAGCAGTTCGACGGCACGCAGCGTCCCGTCGGCCGTCGCCTCGCAACGCACGAGATCCCCGGCGACGATCAGCGGGAGGTTCCGCATCGGCACGGCACGGTGCACGTCGCCGGTGTCGCCGTGATCGCCTTCCCAGCGCACGGCGATGCCGGAACGGTGGTTGGCGACGACGTGAGCGAGACCCGTCAAGAGCGTCGGCGCACCGTCATCGCGACACCGGCAGGTCGGGCGCGTCCGGGTGCGTCGGGAGGGAGTCGGGTCATGATCGGGCCGGGTTGGCGGTCGGAGAGCCGGGCGCGCGGCAGGCCCGTGGCGAAGGCGGACGGTGGCGCGACGGCGGACGTCGCGGTTTCGTGATTGAATACTAGCCGTCGCGGCCTGACGGCACCCGCTTCGCGTGCGCATCCCGCACGGGGACGGCCCCGCGCCCGACCTCCCCTGCCACCCCGAGACCTTCCGCCGCCATGCCCGTCAGCGACAGCCATCTGATCTGGGTCGACCTCGAGATGACCGGGCTCGAGCCCGACAGCGACACCGTGATCGAGATCGCGACGATCGTCACCGACGCGGCGCTCGCGACCCTCGCCGAGGGACCGGTGTTCGCGATCCGTGCCGACGAGGCGAAGCTCGCGGCCATGGACGAGTGGAACACCACCCATCACACGGCCTCGGGCCTGGTCGAGCGGGTCCGCGCGAGCGACGTCGACCTCGACGAGGCGGCGCGTCGCACGATCGACTTCCTCCGCGACTGGGTGCCGGCGGGAAAGTCGCCGATGTGCGGCAACAGCATCTGCCAGGACCGGCGTTTCATGGTTCGCCACATGCCCGAGCTCGAGGTGTTCTTCCACTACCGCAACATCGACGTCAGCAGCATCAAGGAGCTCGTCCGGCGCTGGCGCCCGGAGCTGCTCGACGGGTTCCGGAAGAGCGCCACGCACCTCGCCCTGGACGACATCCGCGAGTCGATCGGCGAGCTCGCCTACTACCGCGAGCACGTGTTCTCGATCTGAGCGCGGGCTCCGACGCTCGTCACGTCACGCTCGTGCGCTGCGCGAAGGCGACGGACAGCGTGCCGCCGTCGGCGAACTCGAGCTCGCTGCCGATCGGCACGCCGCGCGCGATCTGCAGCACGGGCACGTCGCGCGTCGCCGCGAGGTCGGTGATGTAGCGTGCCGTGGCCTGACCTTCGATCGTCGGGCTGGTGGCGAGGGTCAGCTCGGTGATCTCGCCGCCGTCGAGCCGCGCCTGCAGGAGATCGAGCCCCAGGTCCCTCGGGCCTATGCCGTCGAGCGGCGAGAGGTGACCGAGCAGCAGGAAGAACCGACCGTCGTAGTCGGTCGCGCGATCGATGGCGAGCACGTCGGCCGGGTTCTCGACGATGCAGATCTTGGACGCGTCGCGCGCCGGGTCGCTGCACCATCGGCACAGGGGCTGATCGCTGAATATCCGGCAGCGCTCGCAGTTGCCGATCCGGTCCATCGCCTGCACGAGCGCCTCGCCCAGGCGGCGCGCGCCGCCACGATCGCGCTGCAGCAGGTGCAACGCCATGCGCTGGGCGGACTTGGGGCCGACCCCGGGCAGGATGCGGAGCGACTCGACGAGATCGTCGAGCAGCCCGCTCGACATCAATGCCACGCGCGTGCCCCTAGAAAGGCAGCTTCATGCCGGGCGGCAGCTCCATGCCGGCGGTGACCGCACCGAGCCTGTCCTTGGAGGCGGCCGCGAGCCGCTGCGAGGCGTCGTTGATGGCCGCCGCGACGAGATCCTCGAGCATGTCCCGGTCGTCGCCGAGCAGCGACTCGTCGATGCTGACCTTCCTCGCCTCGTGGGCGCCGTTCATCGTCACCTTGACGAGACCGCCACCGCTCTGGCCCTCGACCTCCATGCTCGCGATCTCCTCCTGAGCGCGCTGCATGTCCTCCTGCATCTTCTGGGCTTGCTTCATCAGGTTGCCGATGCCGCCTTTCATGTTCGCTCTCCGGGGTGGTTGTCGATCTGGGATTCGGACGGTGGATCGAGCGCCCTGACGCTCGCGGTGTCGAGGGTGCCGTCGACACGCTCGACCAGCGCCTGCGCCAGCGGGTCCTCGTCGATCGAGCGGCGCGCGTCGGCCAGGGCGCTTTCCTCGCGGGCGGCGTCGAGCCGGGCCGGGGTCGCGAGCGGCTGATCGACGACACGAATGTCGAGCGAGAGCTCGGCACCGGCCCAGGCGACGAGCGCGGTGCGCAACCGCTCCGCGAAACGCGGCGAGTTCATGTGCTCGGCACCCGCCTCGAGTTCGAGGACGAGCGCGCCGTCCTCGTGCGACAGCAGCACGCAATGCGCGGCGAGCTGGCGCGGCATGCCGGACAGGCCGGCGGCGTCGATGACGGCGGGCCAGCCCGCCGGCGTCAGCGTCGCGCCGCCGCTCGCCGGGACCTCGGCCGCGGCCGGGGCCGGGGCGAGCGCAGGGGCCGGCGATTCCGCCGGAGCCGCGATCCGCTCCGCGGCGGCCGGCGCCGAGGGTTCCCGGGAGTCGGGCGAGGCGGCGGCGAGCGGGGCAGCCGTGGCGGCGGATCGCGCGGGTGCCGGTGCCACGCCGGCCGCCGCCAGCACCGCCGCCCTGGGGTCGTCGGTCGGCACGCCGGACGGCGCGTCCACGGGCACCGCGACGGGGGCGGACGCGGACGGCGCCGTGTCGGGGGCGGCGGCATCCGGGACAGCCGCGGTTCGCGACCCCGCGGCCAGAGCCGCCGCGACCGCCGGCGCATCGATCGCCGGCGGGTCGGTGGCGACGGCGAGAGGGTCGGCGGCGGCGACACGTACCGCCGCCGGCACGGCGGCCGACGGAACGTCGGACGAGTTGTCGGACGGGGCGCCGACCGAGTCTTCGGCCAGGGCCGCCGGCGATGCGGAGGCGTCCGCGGTGATGGTGGCCGCGGGGGCGGATGCGCCGGCGGATGGCGCCGCCGCGACGCTGCCGTCGCCCGCCGCGGGCGCGAACGCGCGCATCCGGAGCAGCGCCATATCGAACGCCTCGCGCGGGTCCGGCGCGAACGGCAGGTCGCGCCGCGCGTGCAGGCCGATCTGGTACCAGAGCTGCACCTCGTCGGGAGCGAGCCGGGCACCCAGGGCCGCTATCCGCTCGGCGCTACCCGTCTCCGCGCGAACGGCGTCCGGCACGCTCTGGACGAGCGCCACGCGATGCAACAGCGACAGGAGCTCGCCGAGCAGCTGGCCGAAGTCCGGCGCGTATTCGGCGAGCGCGTCGACGCGGGCGAACAGCTCGCCCAGGTCACCGTCGCCGAGCGCCTCCAGCAGCCCGACGAGACGCGCGGTCGAGACGCGCCCGAGCATCGACGCGACCTCGCCTTCGCGGATGGCGCCCTCGCCGAACGCCGCGGCCTGCTCGACCAGACTCAGCGAGTCGCGCACGCTGCCCTCGGCCGCGTCGGCGATGAGCTCGAGTCCGGGCCGCTCGTGGGCGATTTCCTCGGCGTCGAGGATCGTCTCCAGGTAGTCCGCCAGCCGCGCCGTCGGCATGCGCCTGAGATTGAACTGCAGGCAGCGCGACAGCACCGTCAGCGGCACCTTCTGCGGGTCGGTGGTCGCCAGCAGGAACTTGACGTGCTCGGGCGGTTCCTCGAGCGTCTTCAGCAGCGCGTTGAAGCTGTGCGTCGAGAACATGTGCACCTCGTCGATGAGGTACACCTTGTAGCGTCCGCTGGCCGGCGCGTACGGGACGTTCTCCAGGAGCTCGCGCGTCTCGTCGACCTTCGTGCGACTCGCGGCGTCCACCTCGATCAGGTCGAAGAACCGACCCGCCTCGATGTCCCGGCAGGCGCTGCACTCGCCGCAGGGGCTCGAGCTCACCCCGTTGGCGATGCAGTTCAGGCACTTCGCGAAGATGCGCGCGATCGTCGTCTTGCCGACGCCGCGCATGCCGGTGAACAGGTAGGCATGATGCAGGCGGCCGGTGTCGAGCGCGTTGATCAGCGCTCGCAACACGGGCTCCTGCCCGATCATGTCCCGAAAGTGCTGCGGGCGCCACTTGCGCGCGAGGACCTTGTAGCTCATCGGAGCGGCCGGCTGGCGGCGCATCGGCGACCGCGACGGGAAGAGCCGCGCACGGCGGGGGCTCTCCCGGAGAATGAGGTGGCATCCCGCACCAGCCGCATCCCGGCGCACGATGCCGCTGCTGCCGCTGCTCCCTTCCGGGCCTGACGGGGTTCACAGCTTCTCGTCGCGGGAGGACCGGTACGGAACACCATTGAGCCTGTCATTGTCGCCCGTCGGCGAGGCCGCCGCAAGCCCGGCGAAGGGATGGCGATGCCCGCGATGACGAACGACACGTCGGGGGAGAGCCCGCTCGCTCGCCGGACGCTATCGCGACGCGGCTCGCTCGCGCATCAGCGCGTACAGCCCGATCGCCTCGTCGGCCATCTCGCGCGACAGCGACTCGAGCGACGCCGGCGTGCTGGTCGGGGCGCGCAGCGTCGGCGCGGCGTCGAGCAGCGATGCCGGTCGCTCGAGCGCGACCCGGTCGGCGAGCCGCGCGAGCGCCCCGGCGCCGTCCTCGAGCAGATCCTCGAAGCAGACGAGGCGCGCACGCGGAGGGGCGACCTCGAGCACGTGCCGGTAGGCATCGATCCAGTAGCGCAGCCAGTAGGCGGGATCGGCGCCCGCGACCGGCGGACCGTTCGGCCGCTCATCCGCGGCGGGCTCGGCCGACCGCTCGTCGCCACCCCGGGTTCCGGACCGAGCGCCGAAGCGGATCGGTCTGAACGTGCGCCCGAAATCGTGATGACCGATCCACGTCATGTAGCGCTCGGCGAACGCGTCGGCGGCATGCATGTCGAGGAAGCGGCGGTGCTGCGCGTGCAGCGAGGCGACGTGCGTGGCCGGATGCCGGAAGCACACCAGCATCGTCGCGTCGTCGAACACCGAGGCGATCGCCGGCAAGCGGGCGATGTTCGGGTTGTTCTTCGACAGATAGCGCCGCGACGGCAGGCCCGGCCCGCTCGACAGGCAGACGAGCTTCTCGGCCAGCTGCCGGTAGGCCGTGCGAAACGCGTCCGTCAGATCCTCCGGGCCGAGCGTGCGCATCGAGTCGCCGTCGAACAGCGTGTCCGACAGGTAGTTGATCCACAGCACCTCCTCGAACGCCTCGGGGCTGTCGAAGCCGATCATCATCGCGTCGCCGTGCGCCCGCTCACCGGCCACGGCGGCCCGGCGCGAGCGCGCGCCGAGCCGGTCCCACAGCAGCGGATTCAAGACGAACGGCATCTGGCGGTAGGTGAAGCTCGCGAACTCGCCGGTGCCGTAGAGCAGCTCCAGCACGAGCGTGGTTCCCGCCCTCGGCAGACCCGCCACGAAGACCGGGCGCTCGACTCGTGTCGTCGCGAGGCGCTGCCTGAACAGATCGCTCTCGAGCTCGCCGAGCACGCGCTGCAACCCCGGGTGCACGAAGGCCAGACGGTGCAGCAGTCGATCCAGCATGCCGTAGCGCGCCGTCGCGGCGAGGGTGTCAGCCATGCGCGGCGCTCGGACGGACCCTGGCGCGCAACGCGGCGTACAGCGGCATCACGACGAGCGGCGCCGCGAGCGCCCACCACGTCGTCAGCAGCCCGTACAGACCGTCCGGGGACACCGCGAACAGCCGTTGCGCGATCCACGCGACGGCCACGCACGCCGCCAGCACCACGGCGAGCTTGGCGCTGAGGCGCACGGTGTCCTTCAGCACCTCGAGACTCATGCGACGCACCGCGCGCTCCTTCTCCAGGTCGCTCAGCGTGGCCGAGCGGATCACCCGCGTGGCGACCGGCGCGACGTGGAGCACGCGCCGGATGTCGGCCACCACCCGCAGCCTGACGAAGAGCTCGTGGAACACGATGCCCATGACGCCGAACACGATCAGCGCGACGACCATCATCCGATGCGGACTCCGGGTCGCCGGCACTCGGCGACGACGCCGTCCGGACCCGTCATCTCGACGATCCGTCACGCGCGTTCGTCGACTCCTCGTCCGACACCTCGCGCCGTGACCCGGTGCTCGCCACCGGCGGCATGACGCCGGCGCCGTCGACCCCGTCGGTCGCGTCGGTCGCGTCGGTCGCGTCGTCGGTGACCGGTACGCCGGCCGCGCCGACCGGAGCGCCCTTCCAGCCGAACGCCCGCTTGAGCGGGTACCAGAGCAGCCCGAACAGGGCGAGCACGATCGCCGCGACGATGCCGAACAGCGTGCCGATGACACCCAGTCCGGCGCCCGGTCCGACATAGGCGTGGACCGGGGCGGACAGGGACAGGACGACGAGCGCCGGCAGGGCCGCCGCCGTCGGCGGCAGGCGTCGCGTCATCGGTCTTGCGCGAGCGTCGACGAGGGTGGTGTTCACGAGAGGTTGTCTCCATCGGCGCAGGTGAAGCGCGCCGGTTCGGTGTCGAAGAAGTCCGGGGCCAGCAGGGTGTAGTCGGCCACGAACGCGTTGTGCTCGTCCGAGAACAGATTGTTGATCTCGAGCAGCAGCTCGCCGTCCCGCGAGAACTCGAGCGCACGCCCCTCGAACGGCACGACGACCTGCAGCGTGCCGTCCTCGAGGTACTCGTGCTTGCCCATGTACTGGCTGTAGAAGCGGAAGTCCGGATCGATCTCGGCGGTGCGCAGCGCACGCGTCGCCGGATCGATCGCCACGATGCTCGACAGCCTGCGCCAGCCGTTGTTGTTGAACACCGTGATCTCGCCGTTCGGCTGGAAGTCGGGGTCGTGCTGCCGGATCCAGGGGCCGTGACTCCACCACTTGATCTCGGACGTGTCCGGGTCGAGCACCGCCACCAGATCGATGTTGCGGAAGCTCAGCAGCAGGTCTCCCGCGTCGAAGTCGGGGAAGGCCGCGGCCATGTGCGGCTGGAGCACTTCCAGGTCGTTGGGGTGGAAGAGATCGGCGACGGCGCGATAGCTCTCCGCGTGCTCGAGCGTCTTGCCGGGAACGAGGGTGAATATCGCGCGGTTCGCCGGCGAGGCCTCGATGATGTCGGCGACGAGATCGATCTCCTCGAGCGTCTCTCCGGTCTCGGGGTCGAAGCGCACCAGGAACTGGTACTGGTCGAAGGCCGACAGCTCGCCCCGCCAGGTCCACAGCCCTCCGCGGGGATCGCTCGAGAGCGAGTGATGGAACGCCCCCGCACGGCTCCACAGAGGCTGACCGCAGACATCGTAGCGGGCCATGACGTCGCCCTTGTCGGTGTTGACGATGACCGAACCATCGGGCAGGAAGTGGAAGGCGTGCGGCGCCTCGGACCCGCCGCTCGGACCGTCGGGGTCCTGCACGTCGTAGTTCAGCACTCGCCGATGCACCTCGGTGCCGGCGGTGTCGAACAGACGGATGCCGAAATCGCCCTCGGCGCCGAGATACCCCATCAACGCGCGGTAGCCGGGCCGCAGCTCGGCCGCACGGTGGGCCGTCCAGCTCTCGCGCGACGCGTTCGCCGGCGCATCGCCGACGGCGTTCTCGGGCGCGAAGCCGTCGTGCTCGATCGCGTCGCCGAGAACCCTGATCGCCTCCTCCACCGGCCGGTACGGCCAGTACCTCTCGTTGGCGAAGTGGATGCCCGCACCGAACACCGCGGCGAGCCCGAGCACCGTCGCCGTCCCGACGAACACCGCCCGGCTCGCCCGCTCGAACCGCGTGGCCGACATCGGCCGGGCCGCGGCGCCCCGGCGCGAGACCTCGAGCGCGGGCGGGCGGGCACGCGACGAGACGAGCGTCGATGCGCCCGACCCCGAATCGCCGTTTCCGGTCAGGGCCGAAGAGCGGCCGTCACCCGACTCGCCGGGTGGGTGCCGGTCCGCGCTGTTCTCTTCCATCTCTGAAGTCGCCGCCAAGGGGTCCGAAGGTCTGCCGTGGACCGGAATCGTCACGGGTCGTTCGCTCGTCCGCCTTCACCGCGTTCCGGCCGTGTCCTCGCCCGCCGTATCGCGCCGACGACGGTACGGTCGATCGGCCTGCCGACGCACTCGTGCCGGCTCTGCGACCCGGATATCACATCCTGACGCCACGGTGGCTGAGGGTGTGGTAACGGATCGGGATCGGGCGGGAGTAGATCGGCGCTCGCCGCGCCCCCGGATCGGCAAGAATTTCAAGCCACACGGATTCCGCCGACTCCGGCGTCGCGCCCCGCCCGCGAGGTCGTTCGCGAGCGGATCCGTGCGCGCCGGATTCATCGTCCGGTCACGCGCGTCCGTCACGGTCCCCCGGCGCCGCCCCGAGGCGTTACCCTGAACCACTCCGAATGCCGACCGACGCCGTGCCTGCCGAGATCCTCGTCGTCGAGGATGAATCCTCGATCCGCGACATGCTCCGTTTCGCGCTCGAGCGCGACGGTCACGTCGTGCACGCGGCCTCCTCCGTGGCCGTTGCCCGCGCGTTGCTCGCCGACCATGCCTGCGATCTGGCACTGATCGACTGGATGCTGCCCGGAACGAGCGGGCTCGAGTTCGTGCGCTCTCTCAGGAAGGAGGAACGCCACGCGGTGCTGCCGGTGATCATGCTGACGGCGCGCACCGGCGAGCACGACATCACGGCCGGCCTGGACGCCGGCGCCGACGACTACGTGACCAAGCCCTTCTCGCCGCGCGAGCTCGGCTCGCGCGTGCGCGCGTTGCTCCGGCGAAGCCGTGACTTCGACACCGACGAGATCCTCGTGTGCGGGCCTCTCGCGCTGGATCAGGCGGCCCACCGGCTCAGCGCGAACGGTACCGAGATCGCGCTCGGACACACCGAGTTCAAGCTGCTGGCGTTCCTGATGAAGCACCCCGAGCGCGTCTACAGCCGCTCCCAGCTGCTCGATCACGTCTGGGGGCCCGGCACGTTCATCGAGGAACGCACGGTCGACGTGCACATCCTCCGGCTCAGGAAGAGCCTGCGACCGCACGCCGCCGACTCCGTGATCGAGACCGTGCGCGGCGCGGGCTATCGGCTCGGCCTGCCGCCCGCCGCGGACCGGGGCGTCGCGCCGGGAGAGGCGCCGACGGACGTGCCCGACGAGGCGCCGGCGGATGCCGCCGGACGAGGTGCCGAAGGGCTCTGAACCCGACGGTGTCGGCGGGACGGACCGCAGCGAGCCGGGATATCCCGCGCGGCAGACTTCGTCCGGCCCTCGATCGACGCCTCTCGGACACCTGCACGGGGGGTTATCATCCTCCACCGTCCGAGACCCGACCCGCCTTCCCGGAGACGTGCTCTTGCCGACGCTGTCGATGGAGTTCCGCCGCGAGCTCGGGTGGCTCGCCCTGACGTTGTTCGCGAGTCTCGTGCTCGGCCTCGTGACAGGGCTGGCGCGCTGGCTCGTGCCTGTCGGTCTCGCGCTGCACGCGTCCTGGCTGCTGTGGCGCCTGGAGCGGCTGGGTCGCTGGCTCGCCGACGGCGCGCGCGCGGCCAAGGCGCCGCCGACGGTCGGACTCGGCAACCGCATCGTCGGGCTCGTGCATCGCATGCGCAACGACAGCCGCAAGCAGAAGCGCAAGCACAAGAGCGTCGTCGCGCAGTTCAACGACCTCGCCGCCGCCCTGCCGGACGCGACGGTCGTGCTCGACGCCCAGCGACAGATCCGCTGGGCCAATGCCGCGGCGAAGGCCTTGCTGAACATCGACGCGGAGCGCGATCGCGGCCAGCGCATCGACAACCTCGTGCGCGTGCCCGGCTTCCTCGACGCGCCGGCGCACGGCGACGGCGGGCAGGATCTCGAGATCGAGCTGCCGAGCGGTTCGGGCCGGACGCTGGCCGTGCGACTCGTGCCCTCTGGCAATCGCACCAGCATGCTGATCGCGCGCGACGTCACGCAGCGCGTGCGCGTGCGCGAGATGCGCAAGCGCTTCGTCGACGACGTGTCGCACGAACTGCGGACCCCGCTGACCGTGATCGAGGGCTACGTGGAGATGCTGCGCGAGGACCAGTCATCCGGGCCGTCGCCGACCCGCGACGCGCTCGACCAGGTGGCCGATCACGCGGCGCGCATGCGCGGCATCGTCCAGGACCTGCTCGCGCTGTCGCGCCTCGAGGGCGACCCGCTCGCGACCGACGAGGGCGAGACCGTGGCGCTCCCGGCGATGCTTCGCGGCATCGTCTCGGACACCCTCGCGACACGCACCGACGCCGACACCGCCGCGTTCACGCTCGACATCGATGACTCGCTCGGGCTACGCGGCACCGAGAGCGCGCTGTGGAGCGCCTGCAGCAACCTCGTCGTCAACGCCGTCAAGTACGGCGGAGCGGGCCGCGTCGAGGTGTCCTGGAAGCGTGGCCCGGAGGGGCGTCCCCGCTGTCGAGTCGCCGACGACGGGCCCGGCATCGAGGCGCGACACCTGCCGCGGCTCAGCGAACGCTTCTACCGCGTGGACAAGCACCGCGGACGCGATTCCGGCGGTACCGGTCTCGGTCTCGCGATCGTCAAGCACGCCGTCCAGTTGCACGGCGGACAGCTGATCATCGAAAGCGTGCCCGGCGGAGGCTCGACGTTCTCGCTCGACTTTCCGGCCGAACGCGCGGTCACGCTCGAGGGTGCCGACGGCGACGGGGCGGCCGCCGGGATCACGACCGTCACGGCCGGCGGCGACGGGCCGGCGGCACGCGCGACGGGCTAGCGGAAACCGTCGAGGGTCGCCGGCGCGCGAAGGCGTTCCGCGACGGCCCGCACGCGCGTTCCGTGACCGCCGACGGCTTCCGGGAGCGACGCGCCGGAGAACTTCTCGCCTGTCACGGGGCTGTAACAAGGGCGTCCGACAATGAGCCGGAGTCGCAACTACCCACGCCTCCGGGCGCACCCTGTCGAGAAATTCCATGAACAGATCCACACTGCTGGTCGGTACGGCACTGGCCACGGCCGCGCTCACGGGCCCCGCCGCCGCGCGTGACGGCATCAGCATCGTCGGTTCGTCGACCGTCTACCCGTTCGCCACCGTCGTCGCCGAGCGCTTCGGCAAGACCACCGACTTCGCCACGCCGAAGATCGAGTCGACCGGCTCCGGCGGCGGCATCAAGCTGTTCTGCGGCGGCATCGGCGTGGACACGCCGGACATCGCCAACTCGTCGCGCCGCATGAAGACCAGCGAGTTCGAGCAGTGTCAGGCCAACGGCGTGACCGACATCACGGAAGTGCTGATCGGCTACGACGGCATCGCGGTGGCCAACTCGGTCGCGGCCGATCAACTCTCCCTGAGCACGAAGGATCTCTATCTCGCGCTCGCCAAGGACGTGCCGAACCCCGACGGTGACGGGCTCGTCGCCAACCCTTACGCCAACTGGTCGGACGTCAACCCCGACCTGCCGGCCACCCGCATCGAGGTGCTCGGCCCGCCGCCGACGTCCGGCACGCGCGACGCCTTCGTCGAGCTCGTCATGGAAGCCGGTTGCGAGGAGTTCGAGGCCATCGAGGCGCTGGAGGACGGCGCGAAGGACGCCGCCTGCCAGGCCATGCGCGAGGACGGCGCCTACGTCGAGGCCGGCGAGAACGACAACCTGATCGTGCAGAAGCTCGAGGCCAACCCCGACGCCGTCGGCATCTTCGGCTTCAGCTTCCTCGACCAGAACTCCGACAAGGTCCAGAGCTCGAAGATCGACGGCGAGGCGGCGACGTTCGACACCATCGCCGACGGCGCCTACCCGGTCTCGCGCCCGCTGTACTTCTACGTCAAGGCGCAGCACGTCGGCACGGTGCCCGGGATCGGGGAGTACGTGGCCGAATTCACGTCCGAGCAGGCCTGGGGCGAGGACGGCTATCTCGCCGACAAGGGCATGATCCCGCTCGACGACGACAAGCGCGCCGAGATCGGCGCCGCCGCCAACGGCATGCAGAAGCTCCAGCTCAACTGAGCGCGCGGGCGGGCGACGCTCGGAGCCTTCGCGGCATGTGCGGAGGAGCACTCCCGACCGGATGTCCCTCGCCCGCCCCGTCCCGCCCACGGATCGGGAGCGGTACCGACATCCCGCGGCCGTTCCGCGGGATGTCCTCACGTCGGGGTTCCGCGTCCTCCGCGAAGCGCCTCCCCACCTTGCCGACCACCTCCCGCGAGCGCCGATGTCCGCGACCATGCTGATCCTGCTGACGCTCGTGCTGGCGACCATGGCCTACGCCTACGGCCGCCGGCGCTCGCTCGCCGTCGCCGGCAAGGGCGGCACGCGCGCCCTGCACTCGCTGCCTGGCCACTACGGCATGATGGTCGCGCTCTGGTGCGCGTTGCCCGCGCTCGTGCTCGTCGTCGGCTGGAAGCTGTTCGAACCGGCGGTGGTCTCGGCGGTGCTGGAACCGACGCTTCCGGAGGCGATCCTGGATGCCGGCGACAAGCGGGTCGAGCTCTACCGCAACGAGATCGACAACCTCGTCGAGAAGGGCGACCTGGAGAGCATCGTCGACGACGAGAAGCGCCGCGTCGCGATGCGCCTGTCGAGCCTGCACTCGATCGCCGCGGGGGCCCTCGCCGTCCTCGCCATCGCCGCCGCGCTCGCCGGTGCGGCGCTCGCCTCTCGCCGCATCCACCCCGGGCTCCGCGCACGGCAGAACGTCGAACGCATCATCCACTTTTTCCTGCTGAGCTGCGCGTCGATCGCGATACTGACGACGCTCGGTATCGTGCTGTCGGTGCTGTTCGAGGCGATCCGCTTCTTCCAGCAGGTCGGTTTCCTCGAGTTCGTGGCCGGCACCAAGTGGAGTCCGCAGACGGCGATACGCGCCGACCAGGTCGGTTCCTCCGGCGCGTTCGGCGCGGTGCCGCTGTTCGTCGGCACGCTGCTGATCTCGCTGATCGCGATGATCGTCGCGGTGCCGTTCGGGCTGATGTCGGCGATCTACCTCGCCGAGTACGCGAGCGCCAACGTCAGGAACGTCGTCAAGCCGCTCCTTGAGATACTCGCGGGCATCCCCACCGTGGTCTACGGCTTCTTCGCCGCGCTGACCGTGGCCCCCGCGCTGCGGCGCCTCGGCGGCGAGATCGGCCTCTCCGTCTCCTCCGAGAGCGCGCTCGCCGCCGGCGCCGTCATGGGCGTCATGATCATCCCGTTCGTCTCGTCGCTGTCCGACGACGTCATCACGGCCGTGCCGCAGTCGATGCGCGACGGCTCCTACGGGCTCGGCGCGACGCGCTCGGAGACGGTCAGGAAGGTCGTCATCCCGGCCGCCCTGCCCGGCATCGTCGGCGGCGTGCTGCTCGCCGTCTCGCGCGCGATCGGCGAGACGATGATCGTGGTCATGGCCGCCGGGCTCGCCGCCAACATGACCGCCAACCCGCTCGAGGCGGTGACGACGGTGACGGTGCAGATCGTGACGCTGCTGACCGGGGACCAGGAATTCGACAGCGCCAAGACGCTCGCGGCGTTCGCCCTCGGGCTGATGCTGTTCGTCGTCACGCTGCTCCTGAACGTCATCGCGCTGCACGTCGTGCGCCGTTACCGCGAGCAATACGAATGAGGGCCCGCCGATGAGCGACAGCGACGACAGGACACCCGGCGAGGACACGGGCGAGCGAGCGCCGGCCGCCGCCGGCGACGAGGCGGCCCGGCTGGCCGCGCGGCGCACGCCGCTGCCGGCCGCGACGGTGGCGTCGGCCGCTCGCGCGAACGACGAGCCGGAAGGCGTGCCGACGGCGAGCGAGGTCGCCCGCGCCGCCGACGCCGACGCGAGCGACCGCGGCTCGCGCACGACCGCCAAGGTGCGCGCCTCGCTTCGCAAGCGCTACGCCGCCGAACGCAGATTCCGCTGGTACGGCATCGTCGCGATCGCGGCGAGCCTCGGATTCCTCGCGCTGCTGCTGACCAGCATCGTCATCAAGGGCACGCCCGCGTTCTCGCAGACCTTCCTGAAGCTCGAGGTGGCGCTCGACGCCGACACCCTCGGCGTCACCGCCGAGTCGACCCCGGCCGAGCTTCGCCGCGCCAACTACGCCGGCATCGTCAAGAGCGCGATGCGCGATCGTTTTCCCGATGCCGACGGGCGCAGCGAGAAGAAGGCGCTGTACAGCCTCGTCAGCACCGGCGCCGACTACCAGGTGGCCCGCCGCGTCGCCGCCGATCCGTCGCTGATCGGTCAGACGGTGTCGCTGTGGGTGCCGGCCGACGACGAGCTCGGCGCGCTGGTCAAGCGTGACGCCGATTTCTCCCGACCCGACACCCTCGTCACGCGGATGTCCGAGCAACAGCTCGGCTGGGCGAAGGAGCTGGTCGACGCGGGCGAGCTCGACGTGCGCTTCAACTCGACCTTCTTCACCAACGGCGACTCCCGCGAACCCGAGCTCGCGGGCATCCGCGCGGCGCTGGCGGGCTCCGCCTTCACGCTGCTGATCACGTTCACGCTGTCGTTCCCGATCGCGGTCGCCGCGGCGATCTACCTCGAGGAGTTCGCCCCGCAGAACCGCTGGACCGACCTGGTCGAGGTCAACATCAACAACCTCGCCGCCGTGCCGTCGATCGTGTTCGGGTTGCTCGGCCTGGCGGTGTTCATCAACTTCTTCCACCTGCCACGCTCGGCCCCGGTGGTCGGCGGCATCGTGCTGAGTCTGATGACGCTGCCGACCATCATCATCTCGAGCCGCGCGTCGCTGAAGTCCGTGCCGCCGTCGATCCGCGAGGCCGCGCGCGGCATCGGCGCCTCGCCGCTGCAGGTGGTGTTCCACCACGTCCTGCCGCTGGCGATGCCCGGCATACTGACCGGAACGATCATCGGTCTCGCGCAGGCGCTCGGCGAGACGGCGCCGCTCTTGATGATCGGCATGGTCGCGTTCATCGTCGATGTCCCGCAGACGATCACCGACGCGGCCACCGTGCTGCCGGTGCAGGTGTACCTGTGGGCCGACAGCCCGGAGCGCGCCTTCGTCGAGAAGACCTCGGCGGCGATCATGGTGCTGCTCGCGTTCCTGATCGTCATGAACGCCGTGGCGGTACTGCTCAGGAAACGTTTCGAGCGGCGCTGGTAGCGCGGCCGCGAACAGGGCACGGATACCGACCATGGAGAGAGAGTCATGAGCATCGTCGCGGACGATATACTGCACCGACCCCGCCACCTGGACATGCCGTTGAAGGACGACGCCACCGACGCGTTCGAACGTTTGACCGGCACGGTCGGCGATGTCACCGCCGACGACCCGAAGATGCGCACGGCCAACGTCGACGTCTTCTACGGCGCCAAGCAGGCCATCCACGACGTCAGCCTCGACATCGGCAACAACGAGGTGATCGCGATGATCGGCCCGTCGGGCTGCGGCAAGTCGACGTTCCTGCGGTGCCTGAACCGCATGAACGACACGATCCCGTCCTGCCGGGTGACAGGCTCCATGTCGCTCGACGGCGAGGATCTCTACGGCGCCGAGCTGGACCCGGTGCTGCTGCGCGCCCGCGTCGGCATGGTGTTCCAGAAGCCGAACCCGTTCGCCAAGAGCATCTACGACAACGTCGCCTACGGTCCGCGGATCCACGGCCTGGCGAGCAACCGTGCCGAGCTCGACGACATCGTGGTCGACAGCCTGAAGAAGGCCGGCCTGCACGACGAGGTCAAGGACCGTTTCGAGGCGCCCGGCACGAGCCTGTCCGGCGGGCAGCAGCAGCGCCTGTGCATCGCCCGCACCATCGCCGTCAGCCCCGAGGTAATCCTGATGGACGAGCCGTGCTCGGCACTCGACCCGATCGCGACGGCGCGCATCGAGGAGCTGATCGACGAACTCCGTCAGAACTACGCGATCGCGATCGTCACCCACTCGATGCAGCAGGCCGCGCGCGTGTCCCAGCGCACCGCCTACTTCCATCTCGGCAAGCTCGTCGAGGTCGGCGACACCAATCAGGTGTTCACCAATCCGCGTCACGAGCTGACCGAGAACTACATCACCGGCCGTTTCGGCTAGCGCCTCGCCGCTCCCGAACGATCGATCGCCCCGCGACGAGCACCCGTCCCATGGACAAGCTTCATCTCGATCAGCACATCTCGCACCAGTTCAACCTCGAGCTCGAGGAGATCCGCAACAAGGTGCTCAAGATGGGCGGGCTCGTCGAGCAGCAGGTCGCCAACGGCCTGTCGGCGCTGCTCGAGGCCGACGGCGAACTGGGAGCGCTGGTCGCGCAGAACGACTTCGAGGTCAACGCGCTCGAGGTCGAGATCGACGAGGAATGCACGCACGTGCTGGCGCGGCGCCAGCCGGCCGCCTCGGATCTGCGTCTGATCGTCACCGTCATCAAGGTCATCACCGACCTGGAGCGCGTCGGCGACGAGGCGGAGAAGCTCGGTCGCTTCTCGGTCGACCTGCTCGCGAGCAGCGAGGAGATGCCGGGCTACCGGAAGGACCTCCGCCATCTGGGCGAGCTCGTGCGTTCGATGCTCGGCGACGCCCTCGACGCGTTCGCCCGGCTGGACGTCGACGCCGCGATCCGCACCGCCGCCCGTGACGACGACGTCAACCGGGAATACGAGACGCTGGAGCGCCTGCTCGCGACCCATCTGGTCGAGGATCCCCGCCAGGTCTCCAAGCTGTTCAAGATCACCTGGTGCGCGCGGGCGCTCGAGCGCATCGGCGATCACTCGGTGAACATCTGCGAATACGTGGTCTACCTCGTCAAGGGACGCGACATCCGTCACACGAGCTTCGACAAGGTCCGATCGGAGTTTCTCTAGCGGGCCCCGCTCCGGCGCCGACAGGCACCGTCAGTCGGACGCCGTCATCGGATCTTCCGCAGCCAAGGCGGGCAGCATCACGAGCGCCTCGCCGTCGACGAGGCTCAGGCGAACGGCATCCGCCGGCATACCGCCGAGCTCGACGAGGTCGTCGCCGAGCTCCCATCGATCGAGACCGCCATCCGCCTGCACCCGGGTACCGAACCGCTCGTCGAGCCGCGCCCGCATGGCCGCGCGCGTGCGCTCGTCGGTCTCGTCCGAGGCGACCAGGGCGTCCACGCGCACCAGACGCTCGTCGACGAAGTAGGTCACCAGATGCCGGACCCGACGATCGGCCAGCCGCGGCCCTTCCGCCTCGCTCCCGGTCACGGCGTGCTCGCAGCGCTCCAGCGGGAAGGCGCGGCGCGAACCGTCGACCGGCGCCAGACGCGTGAACGCGCACCGCACCTCGCCGGCGAGGTGCGGACCGCCCGCGAGGTCGGCGAACACGGCATCGCGGCGCGTTCGAAGCTGGAGCCCGGCGAACGTCGCCCCACGCTCGACGGCTTCGCCGCCGCTCTCTCGCACACCGCCGTTCCCGGACGGGAGCGCGGGCAGCGCGAGCTCCGCCGCCGCGCCGGCGCATCCGCCGAGGGATCCGGCCAGCATGAGCGTCGCGAACGCGATCGCCTCGCGCGCAGCCCGGCTCAAGGGATCGTTCGTCGGCGGCGGACCAGGGCCAGCCCCGCCAGCGCGAGCAATCCCGGCAGACCCGCCGCCCCGCCGAACGGACCGCCGCTTCCACTCGGCAGCTGCGCCTGCGGAGACTCCGGCCCGGGATCCGGACGCGCGACCGGCGCCTCGGCCGGCAGCACGTCGCCGCCCACCGACGGCCCCCTCGGGCTCTCGACCGGGTCCACCGCGACGCTCGGCAGCTCCGGAAGCTCGACGAACTGACCGATCCAGCCACGGTAGGCGGACACGTTCGTGTAGATGCCGTAGAAAAACGGCTCGGCGCAACCTCGGCCGTAGCTGACGACGCCGACCTGCTCGATGAGCTCGCCGGTATCGACGAACAACGGCCCGCCACTGTCGCCGACGCAGGTGTCGACCCCCCCCTGGACGAACCCCGCGCACAACTGGCCGCTGCCGATGTAGCCCGCGTACGACATCGGGTCGTTGCAGGTCTCGCGCGACACGAGCGGCACGACGGCGTCGTGCAACGCGTCCGGATAGGTCGCCCGGCTCGGCGTGGAGAACTCGGTCGCGCCCCAGCCGACGACGACGCCCGGCACCGCGCCCAGCGCCTCCGTGTCTCCGCCGAACAGCGAGACGGCGGGAGCATCCAGCGCGTTCGCCACCTCGAGCAGCGCGATGTCGTCGTAGGCGTCCTGCGCGACGTGATCGTACTCCGGGTGTATGAACAGACTGACGACGGTGCTCTCGCGCGAGGGGTCGGCACGCAGGTCGCTGACGCCCGCGATGACACGGATATCGGACGGCTGGACCTCGCGTCGGAACGCGTCGTAGAGACAATGGGCGGCGGTCATGACCCAGCGCGGGGCGATCACGGTGGCGCCGCAGAACTGCCGGTCGGCCGGCGAACCGGACCCGGCCCGTGCCAGCGCCACGACGGACGGCCAGCGCCCCTGCACCGCCAGGTCGCCGCCGATCACCCGCGGCGTGCCGACGGGCGCTCCGCCGACGACCGCGTCGAACTCGGGTCCGGCAGCCGTGCCGGCGTGCGGCAGCGTCAGCAGGACGCTCGATGCCAGGACGGCGGCCAGCACGGGCCTCGTCCGGGCGAACCACGCGGTGCGCGACGTTCCCGCGCCCGTCGCTCGCGCGACTCGTCTCATTGCATTCTCCGCGTGGCCGACGGCCAGCTGTCACGGGCTATCGGCCCGCCGTCTCGATGTAAGCAGGGTGACACAGCGCACCGTGACCCGTTCCGGTAGCAATGGCGGATTTCGCGCCGGTAATCGCCATCCACGTCACGGTTTCGGGAGCCGCCGGCCGAGACGACGGCCGGCGCGCCGGTGCCGTCCTCGTGAAGCGTCGCCTGTGCAGGCATCGCGAGCAGGAGGAGCGGCGACAGGTACCACGGGGATGCCGTACGGCCGGACAGCAGAGACATGCGATGTCGCTCCGGCACGACTCGTGTTCACGGCCTGACGAGCGGAACCCGTCGGAGACCTGACGTGACGGCCGACAACGGTCGCCGAGGGCGTGACGACGACCCCGCAGATCTCACCACCGCCCGGGCGAACGAGCCGGGCCGGCGTAATGAATGGCGGAGAGAGAGGGATTCGAACCCTCGATACGGGTTACCCCGCATACCAACTTTCCAGGCTGGCGCCTTCAACCACTCGGCCACCTCTCCGGCGCGGCGAATTCTAACGCGTCGCGGCCCGCTCGTGCGAACTGCGGGCGACCGGAATCCGACACGCCTCCCTCCGCCGCGCCACGCTCCGGCGAACCACGCCCCTCACGCCCGCCTCGTCAGGGCAGCGGCGGCGTCATCGCGCGGCGGACGGCCCGGCCGTCCCCGCTCAGCGGCGAGCGCTCCGCTCGCGCGCCTTGCGCCGGTGCCGCGGGTGGACAGGCACGATGCGCAATCGCCCGCTGACACTCGGGGCGAGACCCGCCGCGCGGGCGAGCTCGCTCACCTCCGACGGCGGCAACTCGTGCACCTTGCCGCGAGCGAGCCAGCGCGGCAGCGACACCGGCCCGTAGCGCGTGCGGATCAGCCGGCTGACCTGCAGGTCCTGGGACTCCCAGAGTCGACGGACCAGCCGGTTGCGACCTTCCCTGACGGTCACCCGGTACCAGTGATTGCTGCCTTCGCCGGCGGGGTCGGCAACCAGCCGCTCGAACTTCGCCGGACCGTCCTCGAGCTCGACGCCGGCCGCGAGCCGCTCCAGCGCCTCGGGGGTCACGCGACCGTTGACCCGGACCGCGTACTGGCGCTCGAACTCGGACGAGGGATGCATCAGCGCGTGCGCGAGCTCGCCGTCGCTGGTCAGCAGCAGCAACCCGAGGGTGTTGACGTCGAGCCGGCCGACCGCGATCCAGCGCCCGTGGTGGAGCCTCGGCAGCTCGTCGAAGACGGTGCGCCGGTGCTCGGGGTCGTCACGCGTGGTGATCTCGCCGAGCGGCTTGTGATACGCGATCACGCGCCGCGGCTGCACGTCGTCGGCGACGACCTTGTAGAAACGCCCCCTGACGGTCAGGTCGTCGTCGAGCGCGGCGCGGTCGCCGAGGGTCGCGGCGCGACCGTTCACGCGCACCTCGCCCGCCGCGATCCAGCGCTCCAGCTCGCGGCGCGAGCCGAGACCGGTATTGGCGAGGATCTTCTGGAGTCGTTCGGACATCGGCGAAGTCTACCGCCCGTGGCCATGCCGCGCGAACTTCCGCGTTAGCATCCGTCCCCTCCCCCGCGTGAGGAATCGTGTTCCCATGACCGAGCCCGCCTTCAAGCCTCTGAACATCGCCGTGCTGACCGTCTCGGACACCCGCGGCGAAGCGGAGGACGTGTCCGGCAAGCGCCTGGTCGAGGCGCTGACCGTGGCCGGCCACGCGAACGCCGAGAAGGCGATCTGCCGTGACGACGCCTACGCGATCCGCGCGATCCTGTCGCGCTGGATCGCCGACCCCGAGGTCGACGCGGTGCTGACCACCGGCGGCACCGGCATCACCGGACGCGACGGCACGCCCGAGGCCGTCAAGCCGCTGCTCGACAAGGAGATCGAGGGGTTCGGCGAGATGTTCCGGGTACTTTCCTTCGACGAGATCGGCACCTCGACGCTGCAATCGCGCGCGCTGGCCGGGGTCGCCAACGCGACCTTCGTGTTCGTGCTGCCGGGCTCGAGCGGCGCCTGCCGGCTCGCCTGGGACAAGCTGATCTCGGCGCAGCTCGACGCCCGCACGAAACCGTGCAACCTCGTCATGCTGATGCCTCGCCTGAACGAGGTCTGATGGCCTCGGTGCTCTCCAACGGCTACTGGCTCCACAGATCGATCGAGCGCTCCGTGACGCTCTTCTACGCTCTGGACAGCGTCCGCTTTACCGCGAAAGCCCTGGAGCGGGTCACCCCGACCGTCCACGATCTGACGCCTTTCGAGAAAGAAGGCTGCATCCACGCCGCTCGGATCTGCCTGGAGCTCGACGAGTCCCGGATCGTGACGGGCGTTCGGTAGACCGAGCGCTTGGCGTGAAGCGGCCACGCACGAACCTTGACCGGTCGCTCCCGTCTCGACGACGGTCTCCGGTCGATCCGGATGTCGAGTGTCGATCAGTCGTCGGGGGCGGTGGGGCCCGAGCGATCGCCGGGTGCGCCTCGCGTGTCGCGTTCGACGAGCGCCGCATACAACGTCCGGATGCGCCGTGTGAGCGGCCCCGCCCCACCGCTCCCGTTCCCGAGCACACGTCCGTCGATCGAGGCCACCGGGGTCTGCGCTCCGAAGGTGCCGGTCAGGAACGCCTCGTCCGCCGCGTAGGCGTCGAACAGCGAGTAGTTCCGCTCGAACACCGGGATGTCGTTCGCGCGGCACAGCTCGATGACCTTGCGGCGCGTCACGCCGTTCATGCAGTAGTCGCCGCTCGAGGTCCAGACCTCGCCGCGCCTCACGATGAAGAAGTTGCAGGCATTGGTGGTGTCGACGAAGCCGTGCGGGTCGAGCATCAGCCCCTCGTCCGCCCCCGCCTCTTCCGCCTGCAGGCAGGCCAGCACGCAGTTGAGCTTGGAGTGGGAGTTGTACTTGGCATCCTGGGACATCGGCAGCCCGCGCACCTGCGGGACGGTGGCGAGCCGGATGCCACGGGTGGCGAGCGCGTCGCGCGGCGTCGAGTGCTCCATGATGATCACGAGCGTGGCGCCCGAGCGCGACAGCGCCGGGTGCTGGAACGGCTTGTCCTTGATCCCGCGCGTGACCATCAGGCGGCAGTGCACGTTCTCGTGCATCGCGTTGGCCAGGCGCGTCTGCTCGAGCGCACCGATGACCCCCGCGCGGTCGAGGCCCACGTCGATGCGCACGGCGCGGCAGGAATCGAACAGCCGATCGAGATGATCGTCGAGGAAGGCCCAGCGCCCGGCGTGCAGCCGGAGTCCTTCCCACATGCCGTCACCGAGCAGGAAACCCGAGTCGTAGACCGACACCGTGGCCTCGGCGCGGGGTTTCAGCTCGCCGTCGATCCAGATCAGGATGTCGGCGTTCCTCGCGTCCTCCTCGCTCGCGTGCGTGCTCAGCGCCTCGTCCATCCGTCCGCCCCGCCCTACCTGCGACTCTCGCGGACCCGCTCCCATGCCTCGCGGATCTTCTGCGTCTTGTCGGTGGCGACGCGGATCATCTCCTCGGGCAGGCCCTTGGCGACGAGCTTGTCCGGGTGGTGCTGGCTCATCAGCCGGCGGTAGGCGCGCTTGACCGTCGCGTCGTCGTCGCGCCGCTCGACACCGAGCACGCGGTAGGCGTCGGCGAGCGACATCCGGCCCGACGACGGCGCCGCGCGCGAACGGTCGCGCCCCGTGCCGCCACCGTCGCCCGTGCCGGCACCGGCGCCACCGGTACCGAGCCCCATGCCCACGCGCACCAGCAGCGCGAGCTGGGCGAACGCGGCATCGCCGAACCCGAGCAGGCGGCCGACGTCACGCAGCACGCGCTCCTCGTCCGGGGCCATGACGCCGTCCGCGTAGGCGCCCTGAATGAGGATCTCGAGGAAGACGCGGTAGAGATCGCTGCGGCGTGCACACTCCTCGCGGAACTGCACCACGAGCGGCTCCAGCTCGAAGTCCTCGCGCTTGCCCTGATCGAACAGCGCGATCGCCGCCCGGCGGAGCTCGGCGTCGAGGCTCATGCGGGTCATGACCGCCTCGACCAGACGGATCTCCGACGGAGCCACGCGCCCGTCCGCCTTGGCCACGTGCCCGAGCACCGCGAAGGTCGCGGTGAAGAAGCTCATGCGCACCCGCTCGGCGTCGCCGGGCGACATCGGCTCGGGCGCAGGACCGTCGTGCTCGAGCTGCAGCTGCAGACCCCGATCGAAGGTGTGCCCGAGCGCCGCGCCGAGCACCGCCCCGAGCGGACCGCCGATCATGAACCCGAACGCCCCGCCGAGGAGCTTGCCCCACATCATCGGTCCGTCTCCCTGGTGCAGGACCCGAGCTCGGCGAGCAGCGTGGTGGCGAACGTGCCCGGCGCGAGCGTGAAGCGCAGGCGCAGGTCGCCGCCGTCGAGCCGATCGACATCGAGCTCGGCGGGCCGGGCGCGCAGCGCACGCCGCTCCTGATCGAGCCCGGCGCGTTCGAGCCCTTCGCGGAACTCGCCGAGATCGGCCAGCGCGTCGCGCTCGAACGCCGCGCAGTGACCGAGCGCGGGCAACGCGCCGCGGCCCCACCACGGACCGCTCGGATGGACATCGCCGCGGGCGAGCCGCTCGGACAGCGAGTCGCCGTCGTCACGCGCCCCCGGCAAGAAGAAGGCCCGGCTGCCGTCGAGCGAGACCGGCTCGCCGTCGAGCAAGGTCGACCAGCTGGCCTCCGCGACGCGGAGCGCGCAGACACGATTGAACAGCACGCTGCGCGCGGCCGACAGCCACAGCCCGCGCTGCAGCCGGGTGACGCGTCGGCGCGGAGCACGGAACCAGGCGCGCGCGCGCTCGACGTTGCGCCCGTCGCGCCCGAACCGCTGCGGCCCGAGGTAGTTCGGGAAGCCGACCGTGCGCAGCGCCTCCAGGCGGGCGTCGAGCGCGGTATCCGGCCCGTAGGGGGCGGCCACGTCACGGAGCGTGATCTCGAACGCGTTGGCCGCGTGCGTGCCGCGACGAAGCTTGCGCGAGTGACGCGCGGCGTCCAGCACGACGAGCGTCGAGCGTCCGGCCACGACATCGTCCGTGCCGGTGCCGGCGCGCGAGACGATCTGTTCCAGCAACGGACCGGACGTCAGCGCGTTCTCGAGCGAGGTCTCGTCCTCGCCGGTGCGCACGCTGAACCACTGGCGCGTCACCGCGCGCCGGTCCTTGAGTCCGGACACGCCCACGTCGGCCGACCCGACCCCGTAGACCCCCTCGAGCAGCGCGACCACGTCGGCGGTGTTGAGCAGCCGCTTCTCGACGTGCAGCCAGAGATGCTCGCCGGCCCCGTCGGGCTCGAGCCCGAGGCGTTCCTGCACGCGGAAATCCTCCGGCTCGCGGCCGAAGGTCGCGGACAGGAGCGGGACGCCGTGGGCGGTCGGCAGCGGCGCTCCCGGAAGACCGGCCCGCCCGGGTTCGTCAGGCCCCGGCGAACGCTCGCCCGCCGGCGGCGACGCGTCAGCCGTCCCGGAACTCAGGGCCGCGGCCCCCGGCACGCTGCTAGACTCGTCGCGCGACGCCGGCGTGGCCCGGCGGACGCCGACCGTTTCCGCACAACCCGGCCCCCGGACTTCCCATGCCCTACGCCCGCATCGCCGCCGACGACGCCCGCCTCCTCGTCGAGGATCGCGACGCCGTGGTCGTCGACATCCGAGACCCGGCGAGTTTCGCCGCCGCACGCATCGAGCGCGCCCGTCATCTGGACGAGGCGGGTCTCGCCGCCTTCGTCGCGGAGGCGGATCCGGCGGTGCCGTTGATCGTCTGCTGCTATCACGGTCATTCGAGTCAGGGTGCGGGCGCCATGCTCGCCGCCCGGGGGTTCGCCGAAGTGTACAGTCTCGACGGCGGCTTCACGGAGTGGGCCACACGCTTCCCGGACGATGTCGAGGGTGACGCCGTCACGTGATCCGCCTCGCCGGTCGGCGTCGCCGGCGGCGTGAGCGGCGTCACGATCCAGGTGCGAACGACGACGCCTCGCGTCGTGAGCGTGCACCGGCGGGATAGCGACCGGGGTCGCGTACGTCGCCGCGGTCGAGGTCGCGACCGATCCCGACGTCGGGCCGAGGCTGCAAATCCTGCCATTGCCGGCCCGTGGTGACGCCGATCGTGGAACGCCCGCGCGTCCGCTGAGTCACACTGGACGTAAATGGCCGTGTCGCGCGCACGGGCGGTGCGAGCGTCGGCACCGGCCTTGCAGATTCGCCCTGCCGCCGTGCCTGAGAAGAGTCTCGCGTATACCGTGTTCAACCGCTTTTTCCCATCGGCGACCCTCGCGCCGTTCGGCGCCGTCGCGCTGCTCGCCCTGCTGCCCGGTGCGGCGGTCGCCGAGGTACGCCTGGAGATCGGCGGCCTGCCCGAAGAGCTCGAGGAGAACGTCCGGCTCTCGGTCGGGGAGCCGCGCGACGAGCGCGAGCGCACCCTCGATCGCTACGTCGAGTCGATTCCCGCGCTCGCCGCGAACGCGCTGTCCGCGCTCGGCTACTTCGCGGCCGACATCGACGTCGATCGGCGCTCGGACGGCGAGGACACGGTCATCTCGATCGCCGTCGAGCCGAACGATCCGGTACGGGTCGAGCGGATCGAGCTGCGCGTGGAGGGTCCCGCGAGCGCGGACGGCGAGTACATGCCGGTGATCGGCACGATCCCGGTCAGGAAGGGCCAGGTGTTCGTCTCGAGCGCCTACGAGGGCACCAAGGGCGTGCTCGTCTCGCGCGCCCAGGATCTCGGCTACTTCGACTTCGCGTTCACCGAGGCCGGTGTGCGTGTCAGCCGACGGAACCTCTCCGCCGACATCACCGTCGTCGCCGAGAGCGGTCCGCGCTACACCTTCGGCGAGATCATCTTCGACACCGACGTCCTCTCCGACGAGTTCCTGTCCCGCTGGCTGCCGTTCCGGACGGACGACCCGTACGAGTCGAGCCTGATCGGAGAACTGACGCGCAACCTGCAGAACAGCGGCTACTTCCAGAGCGTGCGCGTCGTCCCGCAGCGCGACCGCCGCTACGGCAAGACGGTACCGGTGCGCGTGACGCTCCGGAGGAAGGACAACAACCAGGTCGGGCTCGGCATCGGCTACTCGACCGACGACGAGGGCGTGCGCGGCCGGATCACCTGGGAGAAGCCGCTGCTGAACCGCCGCGGACACTCCGCCTCCGTCGAGCTCGGCCTGTCGGCGGTCCGCCAGAGCGCGAGCTTCGCCTACCGGGTGCCTCGCGGGCGCGATCCGCTGAACAACTACTACAGCTTCGAGTACGGCGTCCTGCACGAGGATCGCGCCGAGGTGGAGAGCTTCCTGTCGACGATGAACGTCGAACGCGTCACGCGTCTCGAGCACGAGTGGACCGAGTCGATCTTCGTGCGCTGGGAGCGCGAGCGGTACGTCGTCGCGGACATCGAGCAGACCACCGACCTGGTCCTGCCCGGCGTCAGCTACGGGCGCACCCGGAGCAAGGGTCGACCGTTCCCGACCTGGGGCCAGTCGACCGCCTTCCAGTTCCTGTACGGCTCGCGCGAGCTCCTGTCGACGATCGACTTCTACAAGTCGACCGTCCAGTTCAAGTACCTGCGCGCCGTCAGCGAGCGCAACACGCTCATAGGCGCCGTGCAGTACGGGGCGATCAGCACCAACGACTTCGACCGCGTGCCCGCCTCCCAGCGCTTCTTCGCCGGCGGCGACCGGAGCATCCGCGGCTACAAGTTCCGCGACGTCTCCCCGCGGAACCTCGACGGCGATCCGGTCGGCGGGCGTTACCTGGAGATTCTCAACGCCGAGTACAACTACCGCTTCGCCGATCTCTGGAGCGCGGCCGTGTTCATCGATGCCGGGCGCGCGTTCAACGAGTTCTCCGCACCCTACGCGGCCGGCGCCGGGGTCGGCATCCGCTGGCAGTCCCCGGTCGGTCCGTTCCGGGTCGACATCGCCCATCCGGTCGGCGACAACGACCTCGATCGGGGTCTGCGCCTGCATCTCTCGCTGGGACCCGACATCTGATGAGACGCCTGCTGAAGTGGATCGGCATCATCCTGCTGGTCCTGCTCCTGATCGTGCTGCTCGCGCTCGGCGCGCTGTGGTTTCTCGCCGGGACCGAGAAGGGCTTCAACCTCGTCACCCGTGAGGCCGCGAGGCGCGTGGACGGGCTGGAGCTCGGCGCGTTCGAGGGAAGCCTGGCCGGCGGCATCGCCACCGACGCGCTGTCGTTCGAGAGCGAGGCGCTGAAGGTCGAGGCACGCGGTGTCGACACCGCCTGGCGGCTGTCCTGCCTGAAGGGGCGCGAGTTCTGCCTCGACCGTGTCGTCGTCGACGAGCTGGACGTGACGACGTTCGCGGTCGAGAAGGCCGAGCCGGAGGAGCCCGCCGGCGACATCGCGCTGCCGTCCGTCGCGTTGCCGATCGACGTGACCGTGAAGGAAGTCCTCGTCCGGCGCCTGACCTTCCAGCCGCCCGGCGACGCGCCGCCGCAGGTGCTCGAGAACATCCGCCTGTCCGCCCGCACCGAGGAGGGCGCGCTGATCCTCGACGACGCCTCGGTCGACTACGGCACCTACTCGGCGAAGCTCTCGGGCACCGTCACGCCCGACGGGGACTACCCGCTCGACCTGGATCTCGTCGCGACTCTCGACGGCATCGTGCCCGAGGGCGAGGGGTTCGGTGACGTCCGCGACGTGCGCGTCGACGTCGCGCTCGACAACACGCTCGCCGAGCTCGACGTCGCCGTCGATGTCTCGGGTCCGCTCGACGCACGCCTCGCCGGCCGGGTGAATCCGCTCCGGAAGGCGCTCCCGGTGACGCTCGAGCTGAACGTCCCCGAGGCCGGCTGGCCGCTCGACGCGCGCGCGATGGCGCGGGCGACGGACCTTTCCGTCAGCGTCGACGGCACGCTCGACGACTACGCGCTCGCCGTCTCGACGAACCTCGACGGCGAACAGGTACCGACGACCGAGCTGGCCCTGAGCGGTCGGGCCAACACCGAGCGGCTCCTGCTCGACGACATCGGCATCGCGACGCTGGGCGGCAGAGTCGACGGCTCGGCCGCGCTGTCGTGGACCGAAGGGATCGCATGGCTCGCCTCGATCGACATCGCCGACATCGACCCGTCCCTCCAGCTGGAGAACCTCGCCGGCAACCTCGACGGCGCGATCCGCGCGAGCGGCGGTGTCGGCGAGGACGGCGAGTGGACCCTGGACCTGCGTCAGGCACAGGTGGAGGGCGTCCTGCAGCAGCACCCGTTCACCCTCGACGCCGTCGTCGCGAAAGGGGTCGACGGGCTGTTCCGGATCGACACGCTGACGCTCGACAACGGCGACAACCGCGTCGACGCGAGCGGTACGGTCGGCGACACCTGGGACATCGTGGCGACCGCGCGCCTGCCCCAGCTGCAGAACTTCGTGCCGGGGCTCGCGGGCGGGTTCTCGGCCGATCTCTCGCTGGCCGGTCCGCTCGCCGAGCCGAGCATCGCGCTCGACGCGAACTCGAGCGTGCTGGAGCTGAACGACACCGTCGTGCAGGGCTTGAGCCTGAAGGCCGACGTCGCGCGCGCGGCGCTCGAACCGAGCACGCTGAACTTCGCCGTCGGCGAGGTCGTGGCCGGCGGACAGCGCGTGGCGAACATCCGCCTCGGACTCGACGGCACCCGCGCCGAGCACGGCCTGTCGCTGTTCGCCGACGGCCCCGAGGCGACAGCGATCGACCTGAAGGCGGCGGGCGGACTGAGCGAGTCGTTCGACTGGCTCGGCAGCCTCGAGTCGGTGAAGCTCGAGGTGCCCGCCCACGTCGTGACGCTGGCCGAGCCGACCGCGCTCGGTTGGGACAACGCGGCGAAGCAGTTCTCGGTCGACCCGCACTGCTGGGTCACCGAGGAGACCAGCCTCTGTCTCGAGAACAAGGTGCTGGCGGCGGCCGACGGCACGGCCGTCATCTCTCTCGACACCTATCCCCTGGCCCGCCTGAACCCGTTCCTGCCCGCCGAGACCACGCTCGACGGCGCGCTCGGTGCCGACACCACGCTCACCTGGGGCGAGGGTCAGCCGGGCGGCTTCGCCGCCTCCGTGGCGCTCGCGATCGAGAACGGCGGAGCGACGGTCATCGACGCCAACGAGGACCCGGTCAGCTTCACCTACGAGCGACTGACGCTCGCCGCCGAGATCGACCCGACCGACGTCGACGCGACGTTCGAGGTGAGCTCGGACACGATGGGCAACGCGACCCTCGCGGTGCGGCTCGATCCCTCGGACGAGACGCGCGCGCTCGACGGGCGGCTCGACCTGGCCGGCTTCCGGATCGACTTCCTGAAGGCCTTCCTGCCCGACTTCGAGGAGATCTCGGGTACCGTCAACGCCGCCGGGGACCTGTCCGGCGCGCTGACCGACCCCCGCTTCGACGGCGCGATCGTGCTGGACGATCCGGTAGTGCGCGGGGACGCCCTGCCGCTGCCGATCGACGGCGGCCGGATCACGACCAACGTCAAGGGCAGGCGCGCGTTCATCGAGGGCGCGCTCGACAGCACCGGCGACGGCGCGATCGCGATCGACGGCTCGGCCAACTGGCAGCAGATCGAGGCCTGGCGGGCCGACGTGACGCTGACCGGCTCGGCGCTGGAGATCCGCTCGGACCCGCTGACCGACTCGCTCGTCTCCCACGAGATCACGATCGGCGCCCGCCCGGCCTCGGTCCGGGTCGGCGGCAGCGTCGACGTGCCGTTCGCGCGCATCAACGTCGCCGAGCTGCCGAAGGGCGCGGCGACGCTGTCCGACGACATCGTCGTGGTCGAGGACATCGACGAGGAAGCCGAGGAGCTGGCCGTCGACCCGCCCGGGGAGCTCGACCTGCGAGTCGACGTCGATGTCTCGCTCGGCGACGACGTCGCGCTCGACGCCTACGGGTTGAAGGCCAACCTGACCGGCGACATGAGCGTCTCGCTCAGGAGTCCCGACCCGGTGCAGCTCGGCGGCGAGATCCGCGTCGTCGACGGCATCTTCAAGCAGTACGGTCAGAACCTGGAGGCGAGCGGGCAGATCATCTTCGTCGGTCCGGTGGACCGGACCGCGCTCGACATCCAGGCGATCCGGAGGATCGAGACCGAGGAGCCGGAACGCATCGCCGGGCTCAAGATCACCGGCGACGTGGCCGAGCCGGACATCACGCTGTTCACCGAGCCGGGCGACAAGTCCGAGGAGGCGATCCTGTCCTACGTCGTGCTCGGGCGCGACATCGGCGAGGCGAGCGACCAGAGCGCGAGCCTGCTGGCGAGCGCCGCGCTGGCGCTGAGCGTCAAGGGCGGACGCACGATCGGCTCGGGGGTCGCCGACGCCATCGGCATCGAGGACTTCGCGCTCGAGACACGCGGTCGGGGGGACGACACCGAGCTCGTCGTCAGCGGCCGCCTCAACGACCGTCTGCTCCTGAGCTACGGGCAGAACGTGTTCGATTCGAGCGGCCAGTCGACGCTGTCGCTCCGCTACGACCTGACCAAGAAGCTCTACCTCGAGGCGATCGACGGCGCCAATCAGGCGGTCGACCTGATCTACTCGTTCTCGTTCTGAGGCCGAGGGCACGCCCGCGGTGGCGTCGACACGCGCCGCCATCGCCGACCGCGACGGCGACGGCCGTCGCGATGCCGATCATCGGGGCGGGTCGTCTGTCCGACCCGTGACCGACTCGATTGCATTCGTCAGGGCGTTCCGGTAGCGTCGCCGGCACATCGAACTTCGGGGCGGGGCGAAATTCCCCACCGACGGTAGGGCTTCCCGCGGGAGGTCGAGCCCGTGACCCGCGCGAGCGGTGGATCCGGTCAGAATCCGGAGCCGACGGTCAGAGTCCGGATGAGAGAAGCTCGATGGCCGGCCCGTGCGGGGTGGAACGGACGCGTGCGCCCTCGAGCGCCGTCGCCTCCTTCCGCCCGTCCGTGCCCGGTCGCCGCGCCGCCCCGAATCCGTCCGCGAACCGGGGCCCGGCCGTTGCCGACACACGACGAACACATGCGCCGCGCGCTCGGGCTCGCCGCCCGCGCTCGCGGCTGCACGGCACCGAACCCGATGGTCGGCTCCGTCGTGGCGAGGGGCGACGAGGTCGTCGGCGAGGGATGGCACCGGGCAGCCGGTAGCGCTCACGCCGAGGTCGAGGCGCTGGCCGACGCGGGCGAGGCCGCGCGCGGGGCGACGCTGTACGCGACGCTCGAGCCGTGCAGTCACCACGGACGCACGCCGCCGTGCGTCGACGCGATCCTCGCCGCCGGCATCCGCCATGTCGTCTACGCACTCGCCGATCCGAACCCGGCGGCCGCCGGTGGCGCGGCCGCGCTCCGCCGCGCCGGCGTCGAGGTCACCGAAGGGGTCGAGGAAGCCGCCGCCCGCGATCTCAACCGCTTCTTCCTCCATCACATCGCGACGGGCCGGCCGCGGGTCATCGTCAAGTCGGCGTCCAGCCTCGATGGCCGGATCGCGACACGCACGGGCGAGAGCCGCTGGATCACCGGCGAGGCGTCACGTCGGCGCGTCCACGAGCTCAGGCAGGCGGTGGACGCGATCCTCGTCGGGGTCGACACGGTCATCGCCGACGATCCGGCACTGACCGTCCGTCTCGACGCCGCGGCACTGCCACCGGCGCAGGTACGTCACCCCCGCCCCGTGGTGCTCGACAGCCGCGGCCGGGCGCCGCTCGACAGCACGTTGCTCGCGGGCGAGCGCGACACCGTGACACTGATCGCGGGCACGCCGGCGATGCCGGACGCGTACCGCGCCGCGCTCGGCCGAAACGGCTGCGAGCTGCTGCTGCTCGAACCCGCCGCCGACGACGCCCGGGTGCCGCTCGCGCCGCTGCTCGATCATCTCGGCGCCCTCGGCATCCAGAGCCTGCTGGTGGAGGGCGGGCCCACCGTGCACGGCGCCTTCCTGGACGCCGGGCTCGTCGACGAGCTCTGGTGCTTCGTCGCGCCCCTGCTCATCGGCGGGCTCGACGCACGCGCCTCGTTCGGCGGCCACGGCGTCGCCCGACTGGACGAGGCGGTGCGCATCGACACCCCGCGAATCGAACGGCTCGACGGCGACGTGCTGATCCGCGGCGACGTCCGCCGGGTACCAGAGTTGCCATCCGCCACCGCGAGCGCGGCACGCACGGGCGCGCTCGAGGAGATCGTCTAGACCATGTTCACCGGTATCGTCGAGGAGACGGGCACGGTCCGCCACTGCCGACCCGACGGCGCGGGCTTCGAGCTGGCGATCGACGCGCGCGTGGTGCTGGACGACACGAAGCTCGGCGACAGCATCGCCGTCAACGGTGTCTGCCTGACCGTCACGGCGCTCGACGACGGCGGGTTCGTCACCGGCCTCGCCCCCGAGACGCGAAGCCGTACCAACCTCGACACCCTCGCCCCGGGCGCCCGCGTCAACCTCGAGCGATCGGTCACGCCGAGCACCCGCATGGGTGGCCACTTCGTCCAGGGGCACGTCGACGCGACCGGCACGATCAGCGCGTTCCGCCCGGACGCCGATGCGCTGTGGGTGACGGTCGAGGCGCCGGCCGAGCTGATGCGCTACGTCGTGCCCAAGGGCTACATCACGCTCGACGGCACCAGCCTGACCGTCGTCGACGTCGGGGAGACGAGCTTCAGCGTCACGCTCGTCGCTTACACGCGGGCACACATCGTCCTGCCGACCCGGGCGGTCGGGGACGCGATCAACATCGAGGTCGACGTGCTCGGAAAGTACGTCGAGCGACTCGTCGCGCACCGCGGCGCGGCCGGAACAGAAAGGGAGAACAGCACGTGAACGACTCGGTACTGACACCGCTCGAGGAGGCGATCGCCGCCGTCGCCGATGGCCGCATGGTCATCATCGTCGACGACGAGGATCGCGAGAACGAGGGGGATCTCGTCGTCGCGGCCGAGCACGCGACCCCGGAGGTGGTGAACTTCATGGCCACGCACGGACGAGGGTTGATCTGCCTGGCGATGGAGGGGGCGGCGCTCGATCGCTTGCAGATTCCGATGATGGTGCCGGAGCTGCAGAACACGAGCGGGTTCGGGACCGGCTTCACCGTCTCGATCGAGGCGGCGACGGGCGTCAGCACCGGCATCTCCGCACCCGATCGCGCGCACACGATCCGGACACTGATCGATCCGGCGACGACGCCCGCGGATCTCGCGACACCGGGTCACGTGTTCCCGCTGCGCGCCCGCGACGGCGGCGTGCTCGAACGGCGCGGACAGACCGAGGCGAGCGTGGATCTCGCCCGACTCGCCGGCTGCACGCCGGCCGGCGTGATCTGCGAGGTCATGGGCGAGGACGGCGAGATGATGCGACTGCCCGCGCTGCTCCGGTTCGCGCGCGAGCACGGGCTCGGCGTCATCTCGGTCGAGCAACTCGCCCACCACCGACGCTCGCTCGACGCCGACGCGGACGCGGTGGCTACCCGCGCCGCCGCCGACGCCCCCGGTGGACGCCATCCGCCACCTCCCGAGACGGTCCGGCTGATCGCCCGGAGTCGGCTGCCGAGCGCGCACGGCGAGTTCGACATCGCCGTGTTCCGCGACGCGCAGGGGCTGGAGCACAGTGCCCTGATCCGCGGCGAACCCGACGTGGGCGACGATCTGCCGCTCGTGCGCCTGCATTCCGAGTGCCTGACCGGCGACGCCTTCGGCTCGCTGCGCTGCGACTGCGGCGAGCAGTTGCGCGAGGCGATGCAGCGGATCGACGAGGTCGGCCGCGGCGTCGTGCTCTACCTTCGCCAGGAGGGACGCGGCATCGGCCTGGGCAACAAGATCCGCGCCTACGCGCTGCAGGACGACGGGCTCGACACCGTCGAGGCCAATCGCGCGCTCGGCTTCCCGGCCGACGCCCGACGCTACGACGTCGCCGCCGCCATGCTCGAGGCGCTCGGGATCGACGCCGTGCGCCTGTTGAGCAACAACCCCGACAAGCGTGCCGCGCTGGTCTCGCTCGGCATCGAGGTACCCGAGAGCGTGCCGCTGATCGTGCCCTCGCAGTTCCACAACGCGGACTACCTGCGCACCAAGGCCGAGCGCATGGGCCACGACCTGCCGACGCCGCCCGCGAACGGCGGACGCGTCTTCCCCGACGAACAGTACTGACGACACGGACCGAGCAGATCATGGCGAACACGATAGAGGGCAGGCTCGTCGGCACCGGTCTCAGGATCGGCATCGTCACGTGCCGCTGGAACGACTTCATGGGCCATCGCCTCCTCGACGGCGCGGTCGACGCGCTCGTCCGTCACGACGTCGCCGACGACGACATCACGATAGTGACCGTACCGGGCAGCTACGAGGTGCCGCTGGCGGCGAGGAAGATGGCGGCGAGCGGTCGCTACGACGCGCTGGTCTGCCTCGGAGTGCTGATCAAGGGTGGCACGATCCACTTCGACCTGATCGCCGGCGAGGCGTCGGGCGGCATCGCGCGCGCCGCCTGGGAGAGCGGCGTGCCGTGCGCGTTCGGCGTGATCACGACCGAGACGATGGAGCAGGCGATCGAGCGCGCCGGCAGCAAGGCGGGCAACAAGGGTGCCGAGGCGGCCCTCGCGGCGATCGAGATGGCCGACCTGATGAAGAAGCTGGACTGAGGAGTTTCGGTCCGTCCCCGACGGCTCGGCCCGACCTGCGCGGCCCGACCTGCGCGGCCCGACCTCCCCGCGCGGCTACTTGACGAGGCGGGGGCCGGCGCGCCGGGGCTCGCGGCCCATCGTGTAGAACTCGTCGTTCGGACGCATGTCGGTCAGTCCCGCCATGCGGTTGGAGAGCGCGAAGAAACTCGTGATCGCCCCGATGTCCCAGATCTCCTCGTCGGTGATCCCGTGCTCGCGAAGATCCTCGAAGTCGTCCTCGTCGATATCGGCCGCCTTGTCGGCGACGAGCAGCGCGAAGTCCAGGATGGCCTTCTGGCGATCGGTGATGTCGGCGCGCGTGTGGTCGATGGCGAGCTGATCGGCCAGCCGCGGGTTGCGCTCGCGGATGCGGGCGATCGCCCCGTGAGCGACGACGCAGTACAGGCAGTGGTTCACCGCCGACGTCACCACCACGATCATCTCGCGCTCGCCCTTGGTCAGCTTGCCCTCCTTCTCCATCAGCGCATCGTGGTACGCGAAGAAGGCGCGGAACTCGTCCGGGCGATGGGCGAGCACGCGGAAGACGTTCGGGATGAATCCGGACTTCTCCTCGACCGCCCGCATCCGCGCGCGCACGTCGTCGGGCAGCTCGTCGAGCTCGGGTACGGGAAAGCGCGACAGCGGCTTCTTCATGGTCGATGGGTCCTGGGTTCGCGAGACGCGGGCCGGGGGACGCGGTACGGGCGCCGTTCGGCCTCCTCCGGATGGTACGCGAAGGATCAGCCGATCTCTCCCGTCGGGCGCTCGATCTGGCACCGCCGCCTCGCCGGCGTAGACTGACCGTCATCGGACGCGATCCGGCCGCTCGTCGGCGTCGGTCCGCCCGCGTTCGTCCGCGACTCTCCGTCCCGCCGTCCGTCCATGCCGACCGCCGGGGGGGGGGGGGGTGACGATCGGTTCTCCCACACGAAGACCCTCTCTCCGCCATGCCTGCCAAGCTCTCCGTCAACGTCAACGCCATCGCCCAGCTCCGAAACCGCCGCGACCTGCCCTGGCCCAGCGTGACCGGCATGGCGCGCGTCGCGCTCGATGCAGGGGCTCACGGAATCACCGTGCATCCGCGACCCGACCAGCGCCACGTTCGCTTCACCGACGTCGGCGAGCTCCGGGCGCTCCTCGCGAGGGATTACCCGGGGCGCGAGTTCAACGTCGAGGGCTATCCGACCGATCACTTCCTCGAGCTGGTCGAGGAGGCTCGCCCCGAGCAGGTGACCCTGGTGCCGGACGATCCGGCGCAGTCGACGTCCGACCACGGCTGGGACTTCGCCGCCCACGGCGAACGACTCGCGCCGATCATCACCCGGTTGAAGCGCGGCGGCATGCAGGTGTCGCTGTTCGTGGACGCGGACCCCGCCGTGATCGACGGCGCCGTGGCGAGCGGCTGCGACGGCGTCGAACTCTACACCGGGCCCTACGGCGCCTGCCACGACGATCCGATGGCGGCGGCGGCGGCGGTGGAGCGGCTGGGCGAGACCGCCGACGCGGCGCTCGAGCGCGGGTTGTACGTCAACGCCGGACACGACCTGACGGTCGACAACCTGCCGGCACTCGTCGCCCGCATCCCGGCTCTCGCCGAGGTCTCGATCGGGCACGCGATCACCGCCGACGCCCTCGTCCACGGCCTCGCGGCATCGGTGCGGCGCTACCTCGACGCCGGCGGTCACGCGTCGCGCTGACTCGCGCACCGGCCCGCGAGCCTCGGCCTCGACGTGGCGGGGTCGGGCGTTCAACCGCCATCGTGTCCGCCGCCATCGCGTCCGCGAACGATGTCCATGATCGCGCGCGCCTCGGTGACGACCTTCGCCGGGGTCATGCCGAGCGCCCGGGCCGTCTCGCCGACCGACTTGCCACCCAGCTGCAGCCGAAGCAGCTTCTGGCGACGCGTCGACAGCCGCGCGCGCAGCGCGTCGCTCAGCGCATCGGGGGCGAGCGCGACACTCGGCGCGGGACGCACGATCTCGCCGTCGAGCAGGGCATCCAGCCACTCCGCGAGCGTGCCGGGCGGCACCGCCTTGACCAGGACACCCCGGGCGCCGGCACCCATCGCCGCCTCGGTCAACGCGTCGTCGGTCTCGTCGAGCACCGCGACGACACCGTCGCAGCACGGCAGCGTGCGGGCGACGGCGATCTCGCGCGCGAGCGCCCCGGCATCCTTGCCGCCCGCGTCGATCATCACGAACGCGCGCGGCGCGCCGTCATCGATGTCATCGAGCGACGCCGCGTCGACGATCGACAGCGATTCGCGCAAGGCGAGCAACAGCTTGCCGAACGTGCGCCGGAACATCGGACGCGCCGACACCAGCAGGACATGCTTTGTCGGCTCGGCAGCGCTCGGGTCGGGTCGCGTGGACACGGGGCGGGTCGACGTTCCTCGTCACAGGCGGGATCGCGGGTGGACCGAGCCTAGCGCGATTGCCGGTCGGACCGGTACCGGCGATCGCGACGAGGGCGTCGGCGACGACTCGCGAAGCGACGGGTATCCCGCGCCGCTCGGTCCTGTCCGACAAGGTCTTCGCACAGCCGACATCGCGCTTCGCGACACCACGCCGCGGACGTCACGGCTCGGACGTCGCGCGCGGCGACCGGCGCGGCCGCGAAACCGGTCGCCGTGGCCACGCCGTCGACGACCATGACACCGTGACGCTCGGCCATCGGCCGGACCGGAAGCGCCATGCCCGCGCAGCCGAGCACGATCGCGCCGCAGCCGTCCTCCGCGACGGCACGCCCGATCTCCTCGACGAAGGCGGCGGCGCCCCGCCCCTCGTCGATCGCGTCGAGCAGCCCCGGAATCGATGCCTCGCCGTCCTCGGGCCCCTGGATCGAGGCCGGCCCGTGCCGCGAGGTGACCGCATGGAACGAGAGCGATCGACGCGCCATGTCAGAGCTCCTTGCGGATGTCGACGGACGGTGATCCTCGACGTGCCGGACGCCAACCCCGACGCGACGCGACTGGCCACCGGGCTCGGCCTCGAGCCCGCCTTCGAGACCGCCCGCATGTACCGGGGCGACCCGCCGGCGACGGATGCGCGCCGGCTGTTCGGCGTGGCGACGCTGGAGCTCGGCTGATCCGTCCCGTTCCGTACCGGCCCTTGCCATTCCGCCCCGGCTGTAAATATACTCAGATGGTCATTCTTCCAGCAACCGGCCAGCCTCCCCCTCATGCAGGAACTCACCAAGCGTCAGCAGGAAATCCTCCGGATGATCCAGTCGCACATCGAGCGCACCGGATTCCCGCCGACGCGAACCGATATCTGCACGCACTTCGGCTTCCGCTCCCCGACCGCGGCGGACGACCACCTGAGGGCGCTGGAGCGCAAGGGCGCGATCGAGCTGATTCCGGGCGCCTCGCGCGGCATCCGCGTGCTGTCCGAGTTCGAGGACGACGGGCTGCCGCTCGTCGGCAAGGTCGCCGCCGGCGAGCCCATCGTCTCCGACGGCAATGTCGAGGAGTACCTCACGATCGACCCGGACCTGTTCTACCCGCATGCCGACTACCTCCTGCGCGTCACCGGCAGCAGCATGCGCGACATCGGCATCGTCGACGGGGACCTCCTCGCCGTCCATGCCACCGAGCACGTCAGGAACAATCAGGTGGTGGTGGCACGGGTCGACGACGAGGTCACGGTCAAGCGCTTCCGGCGCCGTGGCAACATCGTGACGCTGATGCCCGAGAACGACGAGTTCGAGCCGATCCGTGTCGACCTGCGCCAGCAGGAGCTCAGGATCGAGGGGGTCTACGTGGGCGTCGTGCGCCGGGAGCACTGACCCCGGCTCGCGCGGGGCGTGTCGCGCACCGAGCCACCGGACGTCGTGAAGGATCCGGGGCCTCGGTGCCGTCCCCCCGTGTGAGCAACCGTCACCGATTCTCGCTCCGCCGGTCGATTGGCACCGGACATGCTAGCGACGGGGGTCGAGCGAGGGCCCCGTCGGTGGCCCGATAACCCCGTGCCACGCATGCCAGAGCGCCCCGCCAGCAAGCAACACACGCGGCTGATCGTCGGTTTCGGGTTCCTCAGCGTGTTCTCGCTGATGCTGCTCGTGGTCTGGCTGTCGGTGGCGACCTTGCAATCGGTGAACAGCGACATGGCCTCGCTGGTGCGCGACACCACGCGCAAGACCGCGCGCGCCTTCCAGATGCGTGACGCGATCCGCCTGCGCACGGCCTCGGTCCGCTCGCTCCAGCTGGTCACCGATGCCGACGAGCGCGAGCGTGTGCTCGAGCGTCTCGTCGAGCAGACCGCGCGATACGATCAGGCGCGGCGCGAGCTCGCCTCGTTCGGCGCCAAGCCGCGCGAGCAGGCGATCCTGGACCAGACGCGGATCGTCGACGATCGCGTCACCGCCGCCTACGATCGGGTCGGCGACCTGCTGTTCTCGATGCACCCGGACCCCGCGGCGCTGCGCGGCGCGCTCGGCGAGCTGAGGTTGCAGGAGCTCGTCCTGCTGAACCATCTCGGCGAGCTGGTCGAGCTCGAACGCGTGCTCGCCGAGGAGTCGCTCGCCGCCAGCCAGCGCACCTACGTCGACACCCGTCGACTGCTGCTCGTCATCGTCGGTGCCGCGTTCACGCTGTCGCTCGCCATCGCCCTGATCGTGATCACGCGCGTCGCCCGCGCGAACCGGCGGATCGCTCATCTGGCCACCCACGACGACCTGACCGGGCTCCACAACCGTCGCTCGTTCGAGGAGCACCTCGCCCGCACCGTCGCCGTGGCCCAGCGCGGTGGCGACGCCTACGGGCTGCTCTACCTCGATCTCGATCGCTTCAAGATCGTCAACGACACCTGTGGCCATCACGCCGGCGACGAGCTCCTCGTCGCGCTGACTCGCACGATCACCGAACGTCTCCGGCGCGGCGACCTGTTCGCGCGTGTCGGTGGCGACGAGTTCGCGATCATCGCCCACGCGGAGACCTTCGAGGACATCCGCGTGCTTGCCGAGGACCTGCGTGCCAAGGTCGAGGCCTATGTGTTCGAGTACGCCGGTCAGGTGTTCAAGGTCAGCCTGAGCATCGGCGTCGTGCCGATCGATCAGCACACCGACGATATCGAGAGCCTGCTCGCCGACGTCGACTCCGCCTGCTACGTCGCCAAGCAGTCCGGGCGGAACCGCGTGCACGTGACCGCCGAGAACGATCAGGAGGTGATCAAGTACCGCTCGGACATCGCCGGGGTCCGCAGCATCCGCCAGGCGCTCGCCGAGGACCGCCTGTCGCTGTTCTTCCAGCCCGTGTTCGGGATCGAGCCGCACGGCGTGTCGATGGCACACTGCGAGGTGCTGCTGCGCATCCGCAGCGAGAACGGCGAGCTGTACTCGCCGGCGCACTTCATCCCGATCGCCGAGAAGTACAACATCATGTCCGAGATCGATCGCTGGGTGTTCGGCACGGTGGCCGACTGGCTCGCGCTGCATCAGCACGACTACGAGGTTCCCAGGCTGCTGATCAACCTCTCCGGTCTCTCGTTCGTCGACGACGCGTTCTGCGACTTCGTCGTCGAGCGGCTCGAGCGTGGCGACGTCGATCCGGCTCACGTCGCGTTCGAGATCACCGAGACCGCCGCCGTCGACAACCTCGACAAGGCGCGACCGTTCGTCGAACGGGTACGGACGCTCGGCTGCCGCTTCGCGCTCGACGATTTCGGTTCGGGGTTCTCGACGTTCGCCTACCTCAAGCGGATGCCCGTGGACTACCTGAAGATCGACGGCTCGCTGGTGTCCGATCTACCGAACGATCCGGTCGATCGGGAGATGGTGCGGGCGATCAACCAGATCGGCCACTCGGTGGGCGCGCGGACCGTGGCCGAGTTCGTCGAGGACGACGCGACGCTCGAGATCCTCCGCGAGATGGGGGTCGACTACGCCCAGGGCTACGGGCTCAGGCTGCCCTCGCCGCTCGCCGAGCTCGTCGACGAGCTGGAGCCGCGCGACGGCGCCGGCGCGAGCGGGGCACTGCGCCTCGTCTCCTGAGCGGACGTCCCGCCGCCGACGTCGGCGTGCCGGGTCCGGCGCGGACCCCGCTCCCGCACTCCGGTATGCTCGATGGATGGGCATTCTTCTCGGCTGCATCGCCGACGACTTCACCGGTGCGAGCGACCTCGCGGCCATCCTCTCCCGATCCGGCATCGCCGTGAACCTGCGTCTCGGCGTCCCGTCGCCGGCGGACGAGGACGACGTCGCCGCGTTCGAGATCATCGCGCTGAAGTGCCGCACGGCGCCGCGCGAGCGCGCGGTCTCCGAGGCACTCGAGGCCTGGTCCTGGCTGGCCGCCCGGGGCGCCCGCCGCGCCTACTGGAAATATTGCTCGACGTTCGACTCGACCCCCGAGGGCAACATCGGCCCGGTCGCCGACGCCCTGCTCGACGCCGTTGCCGACGCCGATGCCGACGCCGATGCCGGGGCGACCGATCGCGCTCCCCGTCAGACGATCCACTGTCCGGCCTTCCCGGAGAACGGGCGGAGTGTCTACCACTCGGTGCTGTTCGTCGCCGGCGTGCCGCTCGACGAGAGCCCGATGCGCGAGCATCCGCTGACGCCGATGACGGACGCCAATCTCGTGCGCGTGCTCGCCCCGCAGGTCGCCGGGTCGGTGGGTGCGGTGACCTGGCCGACGGTGCGCGGCGGTCACGAGCCGCTTCGCGCGCGGCTCGGCGCGCTCGCCGACGACGGCGTCGAGCACGTGATCGTCGACGCCCTCGACGCGGACGACCTGCTCGCCGCGGTGCGCGCGACCGAGCACCTGCCCCTCCTCTGCGGCGGCAGTGCGCTCGCGCTGCACCTCCCGGCGCTCTTCCGCGTCCGCGGCTACCTGGCGGGCGTCGCCGAGCGGACGCCCGCGCCGCCGCCCGACGGCGGGCGGATCGTGCTCGCCGGCAGCTGCTCGGAGATGACGCGCCGTCAGGTCGCCCGTTTCGCCGAGCGTGCGCCGCTCTTTCGTCTCGACCCGATCGCGCTCGCCGACGGAGGCCAGCTCGACGAGGCGCTCGCCTGGCTGGCCGCCTGCGCGCCGGGCGACACGCCGATCCTGGCCGCCAGTGCCGCGCCCGCCGACGTGGCGGCGAGTCAGGAGGCGCTCGGCCGCGAGCGTGCCGGCGAGGTCGTCGAGGCGGCCCTCGGCCGACTCGCCGTCGCGGCGGTGGAAGGTGGCAGGCGCGGTCTCGTCATCGCCGGCGGCGAAAGCTCCGGAGCTGTCTGCCAGGCGCTCGGCGTCGAGCGGCTCGGCATCGGTCGCGAGATCGCTCCCGGCGTGCCGTGGACGCACGCGAGCCGTGACGGAGGCGACATCGCCCTCGCCCTGAAGTCGGGCAACTTCGGTGACGAGGATTTCTTCGGCGCCGCGCTCGCCGCCCTCGACGAGCCGCCCCCGCCGACCTCACCGCCGCTCGATTGACGGCGGGCGCCCGGCGCCCGGTTGGTGTCCCGCCGCCCGGACGGGCGCGAACGTCGCCCCGTCAGCGCGGACTCGCCGTCGTCGCGGCACCGGCGGCCCGCTCGGCGGCGGTGGGCTCGCGCACGGCGACGATCGCGATCGAGAAGTGCAGCACCTGCCCCGCGAGCGGGTGGTTGGCATCCAGCACGACGGTGTCGTCGTGTAGCTCGCGAACCGTCGCGAGCATCGATTCCCCGTTCCGGCCACGTGCCCGCACGCGCGATCCGACCGCGAGCTCGCCGATCGTCTCCAGCGACTCGCGCGGCATGCTCTGGACGAGACTCTCGTCGGCGTAGCCGTAGCCGTCCTCGGGGTAGATCGTGACCGCGACGTGATCCCCCGCCCGGTGCCCGGTCAGCTCACGCTCCAGACTGCCGAGGATCGCGTTCGTGTTGTGCATGTAGACGAGCGGCAGGTCCCCGCTCGAGCTGTCGATCAGGGTGCCGAAGCCGTCGTTGAGCTGGTAGTGCATGACGACGACGCGATCGTCGTCGATGACCGGACCATCGTCGCTCACGGCCGCGCGCCGACGCCTTCGCTCGACAGCTCGTCGGACGCCGGTCCGCGTCCGGGCTCGTGCCCCGGCCCGCCGCCCGATCCGCGGCCGGACCTGCCGCCCGACCCATCACCCGGTTCGCTCCCCGACCCACCGCCGCCGGGTCGTCCGAAGAACGCGGGCTTCGTCTGGCGCCGCCGCTGCAGCAGCACGACGAGTCCGAGCAGCAGCAGCGCCGGCAGGTAGAACACTTCCTTCGGCACGCGCGAGGCCGGCAGCTGGACGCTCTCGACGACCACCGGCGGATCGGCGTAGAAGTCGAACATCTGCATGGTCTGGAAGAACGGCGTGCCGGCGAACGGTTCCTCGAGAAGCATCGCGTCGTCCTCCGCGAGTACCGGCAGGCCGGCCTCGGCGAGGCGGCTCTCGCCGTCGCCCTCCGTGCCGAGGTTCGCGAGCAAGGTGATGCGCGCGATCTCGTCCGGGTCGTCGAAATCGGGGCCGACGACCTCGATCCGGAGCGGCTCCCCGGGCGGCTGGGCGGCGGCGCGCTCGACCAGCTCGGTGCCCGGCACGATCTCGTAGGGCGGCTGCACGCGATCGAGCCAGAACCCCGGCCGGAACAGCGTGAAGGCCACGACGAGCAGCATGAGGGACTCCCAGACACGGCTCCGCGCGAGGAAGTAGCCTTGCGTGGCGGCGGCGAACAGCATCATCGCCACGACGCCCACGGCGAACACGAAGATCGCCTTGGCGAACGACACGTCGATCAGCAGCAGCTCGGTGTTGAAGATGAACAGGAACGGCAGGAGCGCCGTGCGGATGTCGTAGGCGAACCCCTGCAGACCGGTGCGGATCGGGTCCCCGCCGGAGATCGCGCTCGCGGCGAAGGCGGCGAGACCGACGGGCGGCGTGTCGTCGGCGAGGATGCCGAAGTAGAAGACGAACATGTGCACCGCGATCAGCGGCACGACGAGCCCCTGCTGGGCGCCGACGGTGACGATGACCGGCGCCATCAGCGACGACACGACGATGTAGTTGGCCGTGGTCGGCAGACCCATGCCGAGCAGCAGGCTCATCACCGCCACCAGCAGCAGCATCAGGATCAGGCTGCCGCCGGAGAGAAACTCGACGAACTCGCCGACCACCTGGTGGGCGCCGGTCAGCGAGACGGTGCCGATGATGATGCCGGCGACGCCCGTCGCCACGGCGATCGGCACCATGCTGCGCGCCCCGCCGATCATGCCGAGCACGAAGTCGTCGACGCCGCGCCGGGTGGCCTCGACGATCGACTCGTCCGCGGGGGCCGTGGCGGAGACGGGCGTCGTGCCGTGCCCGTCGGCGCGCCTGCCGTGCCGGCCGCCGAGCCCCGCCGCCCGGAACAGGGCCTTCAGCGGATGCTGTGTCAGCACGATGAAGATCATCGCCACCGACGCCCAGAACGCCGACAGCGAGGGGGAGAGCCGCTCGATCAGGATGCACCACAGCAGCACGACGATCGGCAGCAGGAAATGCAGTCCGGTCAACGCCACCTGCGCCGGCTTCGGCAACACCAGCATCTCCGCGTCCGGGTCGTCCATCTCCAGATCCGGGCGGCTCGCGGCCACCCCCAGCAGCACGAGGTAGACGAGGGCGAAGATGCCGATGGCCGCGTACAGCGTCGTGCCCGGGAAGGCGCTCGCCACCCAGCCGAGACCGTAGTAGACGACACCGCCGAGCACGGCGATGCCGATGAAGCCCGCGAGGAAGCCGATCACCCGCCCCATCGCCGTGACGTGCGAGGGCGGGCGCTCGAGCCCGTCGAGGTCGAGCTTGAGCGCCTCGAGGTGGACGATGTAGACCAGCGCGATGTAGGAGATCAGCGCCGGCAGCAGCGCGTGCTTGATCACCTCCGGGTAGGAGATGCCGGTGAACTCGGCGATCAGGAAGGCCGCCGCGCCCATGACCGGCGGGGTCAGCTGGCCGTTGGTGCTGGAGGCGACCTCGACGGCACCGGACTTCTCGGCGCTGAACCCGGTGCGCTTCATCAGCGGGATCGTGAAGGTGCCGGTGGTCACGACGTTCGCGATCGAGGAACCGGAGTAGATGCCCGACAGCGCCGAGGCGACCACCGCGGCCTTGGCCGGTCCGCCGCGGAAGTGCCCGAGGGAGCCGAAGGCGAGCTGGATGAAGTAGTTGCCGGCGCCCGCCCGCTCGAGCAGGGAGCCGAACAGCACGAACAGGAAGATCATCGACGCGGCCACCCCGAGCGCGACGCCGAACACGCCCTCGGTCTGCATCCAGTAGTGCCACATGGCCTTGCCGAACGAGGCGCCCTTCCACTGCACGACGTTCGGCAGGAAGTCGGCGTCGCCGAAGAACACGTAGAACACGAACACCGACGCGACGATCAGCATCGGCAGCCCGAGCGAGCGGAACACGGCGATGGCGAGGATGCTCAGCCCGATCACCGAGGCGGTGATGTCGCCGGCGGTGGGCAGGCCCGCACGCGAGGCGATGTCGTCCTTGAAGACGAGGAGGTAGAGGCAGCTGCCCACCCCGAGAGCGGCGAGCAACCAGTCACTCGCCGGCACCCGATCCCGTGGACTGCCCGACAGCAGCGGCCACGACAGCGAGGCCAGCGCGATCGCGAAGGCGAGGTGGATGATCCGCACCTCGCCGCCGTTGAACACCGCGTTGATGCCGAACTCCGCGGAAAGCCAGAACGGCACGGCCGACGCGGTGTAGAGCTGGAAGGCGCTCCAGCCGAACGCGAGCAGCGCGATGAACAGCCCGACCCCGCCGGGGACGGTGCGCCCGCCGGTGTCGGCCTCGGCGAAGCGCGCGAGCGCGTCCTCGTCCCCGGCGACGGTGCCCGGTGCCCGGGAGTCCGGGTCGGCAGGAGAGGCGTTCGCGCTCATGGGCATCCGGCGGGGAAGCGTGAGGATCGGAACCGTCCGGTGGCGCCAACCCCGTTCAGGGACGACGCCACCGGCGGACGTGACGGACGCGCCCTACATCCAGCCGCGTTCCTTGTAGTACTTGACCGCGCCGTCGTGCAGCGGCGCCGACAGCCCGTCGGCGATCATCTGCTCCTCGACCAGGTTCTCGAACGCCGGGTGCAGCTTCTTGAAGTCCTCGAAGTTGTCGAACACCGCCTTGGTGACGACGTAGCCGACCTCCTCGGGAACGGCGGCGGAGCTGATGAACGTCGCGCCGACACCGAAGGTGGTCAGGTCCTCGTCGAGCCCCTTGTAGAGACCGGCCGGGATCGTCGCGACGCGGTAGAACGGGTTGTCCTCGACCAGCTCGTCGATGACCGGCCCCTCGACGTCGACGAAGTCCACGTCGCAGGTGTTGCTGACCTCGGTGATCGCCGCCGCCGGGTGACCGACGGTGTAGATCATCGCGTCGATCTTGTCGTCGCAGAGCGCCTGGGCCATCTCGGAACCCTTCAGCTCGGCGGCGACGGCGAAGTCGTCCATCGTCATGCCGTAGGCCTCCATGATCACCTCGGTGGTCGCGCGCTGACCGGAACCGGGATTGCCGACGTTGACGCGCTTGCCCTTGAGCCCCTCGAAGCCCTCGATGCCGCTGCCGCCACGGGCGATCAGCGTGACCGGCTCGGGGTGCACCGAGAAGACCGCGCGCAGGTCCTCGAACTTGCCCTGGTCCTCGAACTGGGACGTGCCGTTGTAGGCGTGGTACTGCCAGTCGGACTGCGCCACGCCGAACTCCAGCTCACCGGCACGCACGGTGTTGATGTTGTAGATGGAGCCGCCGGTGGACTCGGCGGAACAGCGGATGCCGTGCTCCTTGCGGCCCTTGTTGACGAGGCGGCAGATCGCACCCCCGGTGGGGTAGTAGACGCCGGTGACGCCGCCGGTACCGATCGAGATGAACTGCTGGTCGGCGGCCTGCGCGCTCTGCGCGAGACCCGCGGCGAGCAGTCCCGCGAGCAGGATCGAGGATGGCTTCATGAGTCGTTGTCCTTGGGATGGTCGGGAATCGGATATCGGATCGTCCGGCGCCAATGTAGCAAACCGGACCGTCCGGACGAAACCGCGCGAGCGCCGGACGGCCGGGCGCCGAACACGGCCGACCCGCCGCGGGACGAGCGCGCGCCGCGGTCGTCAGGGCTCGCGGCGCGGTCGTCGGGGCTCGCGGCGCGCGGCCAGACCGGCCAGGAACCAGCGAAGCACCTGATCGCCACAGGCGCGGTAGTTGCGCGTGCCGGGCTTGCGGAAGAGCGCGCCGAGCTCGCCCTTGCCGAGCCGGCCGCCACCGGCGACGACGATCTCCTGCATGTCCTCCGCCTGCAGCTCCAGCGCGATCCTGAGCTGCTTGAGCACCCGGTTGTTGCTGAACGGCGCCGGCGGCGCGGCGCGCGGCGGGCCCGGCCGCGGGCCGCGCCGCTCCAGCACGAAACCGTCGAGAAGGGCGGCCACGGCCTCGTCCGGACAGGCCGCGTAGCCGGGCTCGTCCTCGCGCGCACGCCAGGCGGTGGCCTGCTCGGTCGTCGCCGTCAGGCCGCCGAGCGTCGCGAGGCGAGCCGCGTCGCCATCGTCGAGCTGCACCGCATAGCGGATCCGCCGCATCAGGTCGTTGTTTTCCACGGCGACGACGATAGCGCGAATCGTGAGCCACGGCGTCCGCGCGACGCGACCCGACACGGATTTCCCGTCGGGCGGATCGGTGCGCGCCGAGGTTTTGGGTATCATCGGCACCGACATGGAGACGCCGGCACGGCCAGCGCGGAGTCGAGGACTTGCCCGAAGTGAACACAGATGCCCTGTCGGTCCTGCCGCTCGTGCTCGGCGCCCTGCTCGCGGTGATCGCGGGCTACGCGATCGGCGCGCGCCGGTCCAGGCGATCGCGACGCGAACTGCAGCGCACGCTCGGCGCCCGCGAGCTCGAGCTGCTCGAATCGCGGGCGGAAGTCGCGCGGCTGGGCGAGAGTCTCGCCGACGGCCCGCGGCGCGAGCGTGTGCTGCGTCTGACGATGACGCGTCTGCGCGACGCCCGCGAGCGCGAGCGACGACTGTTCGTCGACGTCTCGCGCCTCAGGCTGTCGGCGGCGGAGTCCTCGGCACGCCTGCGTCGGGCGGTGCGACTCGCACGGCACGCCTCCGCTCGGGTGCGCGAGCTCGAGGCGAGCGGTGGTGCGACCGGCACGATCACCACCTGTGCGCCGAAATCCTACGGCAACGGCAAGGCGGTCACCGTCAGCGTGGTCGATCACGAGACCCACGAGGCGCGACTCGACGGCGCCGCCCGCGTGCCTCACAGCGAACGCGCCCGCTTCGCCCGGCTGCCACCGAGCAACGAACCCCGGTCGCCGTTCGGCGCGGCGCACCGCGGGCACCCCGACGACGGCCTCTCCGCGATCGACGGACTGGCGGTCGCCGACGAGCACCGTCTGAACGCGCTCGGCATCCACCGGCTGGAGCAGCTGGCGGGCCTGAGCGAGCACGAACAGAGAAGACTCGCCATCCTGATGGGCACGCGGGGCAACGGACGCCCGCTGGCCTCCTGGATCGGCGACGCGCGCGCGCTGATCGAGCGCCGCACGACGAGCTGATCGCGGCGCCCGCGGTGCTATGATCCGGCCGATGTCGGCACCCGCCCTGCAACTCCATCCGCCCGACCCCGGGTCGTCCGGCGTCCGGGGCGGCGTCTGGCCCTGGATCATCGCCGCGCTCGCCGCGGGCGCGCTCGTGTTCGCCGTCGTCGAACGCCTGTCCGCCATTCCCGATGCCCTCGAGCGCGAGGCGCGCGCGCGCCTCGCCGCCACCGGTGCCGCCGGCGTCTCCGTAACCGTCGATGGTCGGGATGTCACCCTCGGCGGCGAGCTGGACATCGGCGCGGACCGCCGCGCCCTGGTGGAGAGCGTGCAACGGGTGGACGGTGTGCGCGTGGTCGTCGACACGCTCGCCGTCGTCGACCCGGTCGCCCGCGCCGCGGCCGTCCGCGCCGCCTTTCGAGGGGCGCTCGCGCGGGTCGATCTGGCCAGCGTCTCGTTCGAGCCCGGCAGCGCGTCGATCGCGCCCGCCAGCGAGGCGGCACTCGCCGAGATCGCCCGGTTGATGCTCGAGCTTCCCGAGCACCGCGTCCGCGTGTCGGGTCATACCGACAGCCGGGGTCGGGCCGAGGTCAACCTCGCGCTCAGCCGCGAGCGCGCGGCCGCCGTCGCCGCCGATCTGGCCGCGCGCGGCGTCGACCGCGCCCGCGTCATCGCGCAGGGCTACGGCGCCACCCAGCCCATCGCCGACAACCAGACGGAAACGGGTCGCGCCCGCAACCGTCGCATCGAGATCGTGGATATCGACTGACGCCTCCGTCGGCGAACTGCCGACGGGCGAGCGGACGTCCCGAACCGGAGTCCGGCGTGATCTACCTGCTGACCCAGATCCTGCTCTGTCTCGCGCTCGCGGCGTTGCTCGGCGGCGCGATCGGCTGGCTGCTGCAAGGCGTCCGCGGCGCGCGGCGCCTCGCCACGGCTCGTCAGGCGCTCGCCACTCAGGCCCGCCAGCTCGAGCGCGCGCGGACCGACGTGAACATGCTGACCGACGACTTCGATGACCTGCGCGAACGCTCGCGTGTCGAGATCGACGCGTTGCGCCAGGAGAATCACCAGCTGCCGGCGCTGACCGACAACCTCGAGAAGAGCCAGCTGCTCGTGCGCCAGATGCTGCAGCGACACGAGAGCCGCGAGCGCGAGATGGACGCCGGCAGGGCGGCACTGGAGGAGCGCGTCGCCAGGCTCCAGGAGCAGGTCGTCACCCAGGAACGCGCGCTCGCCGCGGCCGCGCGCGCCGCCGATGGACGGAAACCGGATCGCGCCGGCGGCGTCTTCGCGACGCTCGACGGCGACGGCGGAATCACGGGTGCCGCCGTGGTGGCGTCGGACGACTCCCCCGCCGCTCGACCGGGGTCGAGCGCGGGCGTGAAGAGCGACGGGCCCGGAGAACATGCCCGCGAGGAGTCCGCGCGACCGCTGTCCGGCGATGCCGAGGCGACGGGGGAGGCGGAGTCGGTGGACGGCGTGCCCGTGTCCCGACGCGGCCCGGCGTCGCTGCCGGTGGTCGACGACACCGGCATCGAGGCCGGTATCGAGGCCGGTATCGAGGCCGGCGACGAGACGATGGACGAGGTGATGGAGGTCGACGACGACCTGGCCGCCGAGCTGCGCGGGGACGTCGGCACGCGTCGTCCGCCGTCGGACGGGGCGGAGGCGATCGGCGACGGGGCGACGGACGCGTCCGGTACCCCCGAGGAGGCGGACGACACGCAGGAGATCGACGAGACGGACGAGACGGACCTGGCGGACGAGGGAAACGACGAATCGGATGCCGACTGGGACGACGAGGAGGCCAACGCGACCCTCGCGATCGAGGTCTTCTCGATGGACGATGTCCACGGCGTGGAGAACCTGGAGGCCGCACCGGGCGGAACCGGAGGCGACACCGCGACGACGGCCGGAACCGATGGCCCGACGAAGCCGCCGCTGTTCAGCCCGGTCGATCGCCAGGACGACCTGCAGCGACTGTTCGGCATCGGACCGGTGACGGAGAAGGCGCTCAACAAGCTCGGCATCACCAGCTACCCGCAACTCGCGCAGCTCGAGCGCCCCGAGATCGAGAGGATCGCCGAGGCGCTCGACATCGTGCCGGAACGCATCGAGAGCGACGACTGGGTCGGCAACGCGCGTCGCCAGCTCGAGGAGGTGCTCCAGCAGCTCTGAGCAGTCCGGTTTCCGCGCGTCCGGGCGGCGGGCTTTCCGCTCCGCGCCGCCGGCCCCGGACGGCGTGCCCGTCGATATCGACGGCCCCCGCACGACGGCGACGCGCCCGGCGGCGGGATGCTCGTCGGCGCTGGCCCGGCCCTTGCTGCACCCGTGCTCCGGCCGCCCGAGCCAACGGTAACCCATCGCCTTGAACCCGACGACCGCACGGCGATTCCGCGCTGCCACAAGGACCCTGCTCGTGCTCGCCGTCACCGTGACGAACGCCGCCACCGCGGAGCCGGCCGATACCACGCCGCCCGCGTTCGAGTCCTGCTCGATCGGTGACGGGCGCGCCCGGGTCATCGCCGAGTGCGCGACGCTCGCCGTCCCGCTCGATCACGATGCGCCGGACGGAGCGACCATCGATCTCGCCATCGCGCGCGTGCCGGCCCGCCGCGGCGGTTCCGACGGCACGGCGTTCACGCTCCTCGCCGGCGGCCCCGGGCAATCCGCCATCGATTCCTACGCCGCCCTGGCGTTCGCGTTCCGCCATGTCGGCCGCGATCGCGACATCGTGCTCGTCGACCAGCGCGGGACCGGCGCGTCCCACCCCCTCGATTGCCCCGATGCCGGTGCCGTGGCCACCGGCGAGGACGACGCGACGCTCGACACGTCGAGCGCCGAGGCGGCGCGCGCGGCCGCCGCCTGCCGCGCGAGTCTCGACGTCGATCCGCGGTTCTTCACCACGAGCGTCGCCGTGCGCGATCTCGATCGGGTCCGGGCCCGGCTCGGGCTCCGGGCCTGGCACCTCTACGGCATCTCCTACGGCACCCGCGTCGCCCAGCACTACACGCGTCGCCACCCCGATCGCGTCGCCACGATGATCCTCGACGCGGTGGTCCCGCCCGACGTGCCGCTCGGCCCGGATGTCGCCCCGTTCGCCGACCGCGCGCTCGCGCTCGTGTTCGCGCGCTGCACGGCGGACCCGGACTGCGCGATACGCTTTCCCGACATCGAGCGCCGCACTCGTGCCTGGCTCGACGAGCTCGACGCCGCCCCGCTCGACGTCGACCACGAGGATCTCGTGAGCGGCGGCACCCGACGGTCCCGCTTCGGCTCCCGGGAGCTCGCCGCCGTGCTTCGCCTGATGAGCTACAACGCCCAGACCGCCGCCCTGCTCCCGTCCATGCTCGGGGCCGCCATCGACGACGGTCACCTCGTTCCGCTCGTCCGCCAGGTGGCGCTGCAGGGCGGCAGCCTCGGGGAATCGCTCGCGAGCGGCATGCACCACGCGATCGTCTGCACGGAGGACGCGCCGCGCATCCCGGACGGCGCGGCCGCGGCATCGCGCGACACCATCCTCGGCACCGCGCTGCTCGAGGCACTCGTGGCTAGCTGCCGCGACTGGCCGCCGGGCGCGCTCGATCCGGACTTCCACGAACCGCTCGATGTCGCCGTGCCGACACTGATCCTGTCCGGCGAGGCCGATCCGATCACTCCGCCGGCCTACGGCGAGCGGGTCGCCGCCACGTTGCCCCGCGCCCGCCACATCGTCCTCCCGGACCAGGGACACATGCAGGCGCCGCTCGGCTGCATGCCGTCGATCCTGGCGCGGTTCGTCGCGAGCGTGCCGACGGGCGACGGCGAACGCGCGGACCACGACGGCGGCGGCGAGGCCATCGCGCTCGATACCGACTGTCTGGACCGACTCGTCCCGCCGCCGTTCTTCGTCGACCCCAACGGGCCGATGCCGTGATCGTCGCCGAGGGTCTGCACAAGCGCTTCCGGCGAGCGGGTGCCCGCCGCGGCGACACGCCGCTCGTGGCCGTCGACGATGTCGGGTTCAGCGCGGAGGACGGCGCCGTGACCGGTCTTCTCGGTCCCAACGGCGCCGGCAAGTCGACCACGCTCCGCATGCTCGCGACGCTGATCCGCCCCGATGCCGGTCGCGCGACGATCGACGGTCACGACGTCGTCACCGACGTGCTCGCGGTGCGCCGGAGTCTCGGGTTCATGCCGCACGACGCGGGCGTCTACCCCCGCCTCACCGCACGCGAGAACGTGCACTACTACGCTCGCCTCGCCGGGCTCGACGCACGCACGGCGCGCTCGCGCACCGGCGAGCTGATCGAGCAGCTCGGCATGGTCGGCTTCGCCGAGCGTCGCGCGGCCGGATTCTCGCAGGGTCAGCGCACCAAGGTCGCCCTCGCCCGCGCCCTCGTGCACCGCCCGCGCACGATCATGCTGGACGAGCCGACCAACGGGCTCGACGTCATGGCCACGCGAAGCCTCAGGGAGATCGTCCGCGATCTCGCCGCGAGCGGACACTGCATCGTGTTCTCCAGTCACGTGATGCAGGAGGTCGCCGCACTCTGCGACACGATCGCGATCGTCGCCGACGGCCGCGTGGCGATGGTCGACTCGCTCGACGGCATCCTCGGGCGCACCGGAAAGAGCGATCTCGAGGACGCCTTCGTGCACGCCACCGGCGCCGACCGGGGGACGGACGGGTGAGCGCGCTGATCGTCATGGTCAAGGAGGTGCTCGACAACCTCCGCGATCGTCAGACGCTGTTCTACGCGCTGCTGTTCGGGCCGGTGCTCCTGCCGCTGCTCCTCGGCGGCTCGCTGGTGGCGAGCCAGCGTCAGGTCTCGATCGACTTCGACGCCGTCACCGAGCTCGCCGTCGAGGGCGCCGAGCGTGCACCGAACCTCGTCCGCTTCCTGCACGCGAACAACGTCGACGTGGTGCCCGCGCCGGCCGACCCGGCCCTCGCCGTGCGGCTCGGCGACGTGCCGCTGGTGCTGTCGATCGACGAGCGCTACGGCGAGGCGCTGCGCGAGGGGCGCCCCGCACCGCTGACCCTGCACGTGGACGAGGGCGACAAGCGCTCGAGCAAGGCGGCTCGCCGCGCGAGCGCTCTGCTCGGGGTGCACGAACGCACCCTGGACGCGCTCCGCCTGCAGCATCGCGGAATCGACCCGATGCTCTTCGACAGCATCGAACTCACCGTCGACGACGTCTCCAGCGACGGCGCCGGCGGGCAGCTGCTCGCCTCGCTGTTGCCGTTCCTGTTCATCATGTCGATGGTCATGGGCGGGTTCTACCTCGCCATAGACACCACGGCGGGCGAGCGTGAACGGCGCTCGCTCGAACCGCTCCTGACGCTACCGCTCGCCCGCCGCGACATCGTGCTGGGCAAGTTCGGCGCGACGCTCGCGTTCGTCGCCCTGTCGGTGATGCTGACCGCGACCAGCGTCTGGGCGCTGTTCCGGCTGTTTCCGATCGAGATGTTCGGCGGCCAGGTGCGCTTCGACGGTCCGACCGTCGCCCGCGCCCTCGCCCTCGCCGCACCGCTCGCCCCGTTCGTCGCGGCGCTGCTGGTCACGGTGTCGGCGTGGACGCGCAGCACCAAGGAGGCGCAGACCTACCTGGGGCTCCTGATGGTGATCCCGATGGCCCCGTTCTTCGTGCTGCAGTTCCTGAGCCTGCAGGCTACGGCGGCGAGCGCGGCGCTGCCGATGCTCGGGCAGTACCAGCTGCTCGAGCGGGCGACGCTCGGCGAGCCGATCCCGGCGCTGCACGTGGCGCTGTCGGTGGGCGGCACGCTGTGCGCGGCGGCCTCGCTGCTCGTCGTCGCGGTCCGTCTCTACGCCGACGAGCGCGTGCTCGGCTGAGCGGCGGCCCCGGGACCGCGGGTCACTCGCGCGGCACGTCGTCGCCCAGGAGGTTCTGCGAACCGCCCTCGTCGATCTCGCGCTCGAGCGTGGCCTCCACGCCGGCGTCGAGCGAGGTGTCGGCCGCGTCGCTCGCGCGCAATCGTCGGGGCGGAGACGTCGGCTCCCGCCGCCCCGCGCTCCCGGCGACACCGGCCTCGCCCGGGCCGTGCGCCGCGCTGCCGGAGCCTTCGTCCGCCCCCGCTCCGTCCGTCGTGTCCGCCCGTTCCGATTCGCCCGCGCCACTCGCGTCACTCGCGCCGCCCGAATCGCCCGAATCGCCCGAATCGCCCGAATCGTCCGAATCGCCCGAACCGCTCGATATCGTCGCGTCGACCGGAGAGTCCGGATCGGCGATCGCCCCGAGCGCGCGCACCGCGGCGCCGCTCCCTCCCGGGGTACCGACGTTGATGCGGTAGATCGGCTCGGGCATGACGATGCCGGCGGCGTCGAACGCCTGCTTGACGAAGCGGATGGCCTCGCTCTTGACCTTCCTGACGTCGTTCTCGCGCTGGTCGATCCACGCCATGACCGTCAGCGTCACGTTGGAGTCGCCGAGCGTCTCGACGACGACGCTCGCGGGCGGCGAGTCGAGCACGCCCGGCACCTCGTGCACCGCCTCGAGCGCGATGCAGCGCGCCTCGTTCAGGTCGAGTCCGGTATCGACGCCGACACCGAAGTCGAAACGCCGCTCGGGGTTCCGCGTGAAGTTGACGATGACCGACTTGAACACCGTCGCGTTCGGGATACGGATGTGGTTGCCGTCGAGCGAGATCAGTATCGTCGCGCGCGAGGTCAGCCGCGCGACGGCGCCCTCGTGCTCGCCGATCCGCACGTAGTCGCGGGCGACGAACGGCGTCCTGAGACTGAGCAGCACGCTCGCGATCCAGTTCTCGACGGTGTCGCGCACGGCGAAGCCGACGGCTAGGCCGACGATGCCGGCCGCCCCGAGCACGGTGCCGATGATCGACGTCGCGTCGAGCAGCGACAGCGCGAGGAACAGCCCGACCAGCACGACCGCGACCCTGGCGATGCCACCGAGCAGCTCGGCGATGAAGGTGTTCGGGGCGAGCGCGGCGAACAGCGACTCGCGACGCGCCAGGCGGCGCCCGAGCCACCAGAACAGCGCGACGATTCCGAGCGCGAGCAGGAGTACCGGCAAGGCCGCGAGCGTCGTGACGGCACCGGTGCGCATGCGTTCGAGCGTCGTGCGAAGGCGTCGCGCGACGTTGGTGTCGATGCGCGTCTCGTCGACCACCTCGACGACGCCCTCGACCTGCGCGGCGATCGCGACGGCGCGTTCCGCCGCTCGGGCCGAGTCGGCCTCGCCATCGAGCGTCACGATGCCGCTGGCGACCGAGACGACGATGCCGTCGAGCGCGTCGAGTTCGGCGTAGATGCCGCGTAGCCGCCGCGCGATCTCGGCATCGACGGCCGGCGAGCTCTCGGCATCGATCGTGGCCGGCGCCGCCGGATCGGCGGCCGGCGCGCTGTCCGGGACGATCAGGTCGGTCAGCGGATCGGCGCGCGTCCCCTGACACACCACCAGGGCGAACAGCAGCGCGAGCGCGACGAGGATCACCGCTGACGGGCGACGGACGGCGACTGGAGGTGTCATGTGCGCCAGTGTGCCGCCGCGGCGGCGACCCGGCGCGTACACGGCACATCCTGCAAGGGACACGCGATCGCTACGGTGACCGCGCGTCTCCGACACCGATCGGACAGAGCTCGGCCACCCGGCGCCGCTGGATCTTGCCCGACGGGCCTTTCGGCAGCTCCCCGAGGACATGCACCCGCTCGGGCGCCTTGAACCGGCCGAGCCGTTCGATGCAGGACGCGACGAGCGCCGCCTCGTCCGTCCGGGCGTCGGTCACCAGCACCACCGCCGCCTCGACCCGCTCGCCGTAGTTCTCGCAGGCGCGACCGAAGGCCGCCGCCTCGATGACCTCGGGGTGCGCGAGCAACGCCTCGTCGATCTCGCGCGGGGCGATGTTCTCGCCCCCGCGGATGATCAGCTCCTTGAGTCGCCCGGTGACGTAGAGGTACCCGTTCGTGTCCCGACGGCCCAGGTCGCCCGTGCGAAGCCAGCCGTCGGCGCTCAGCGCCGCCGCCGTCGCTACCGGGTCGAGGAAGTAGCGGCTCATGACGTTCGCGCCACGCACGTGGATCTCGCCGTCGACGCCCGCCGGGCACTCACGCCCGTCGGTGTCGACGACGCGGAGCTCGCAGCCGACGGGCAGACCCGGCGAGCCGCTCTGTCTGGCGGCCGGTGGCATCGGGTTCGACAGGATCTGCGCGGCGGTCTCGGTCAGTCCCATCGTCTCGACCAGCGGAATGCCGAACCGCCGCTCGAACCCGCGATGCACGTCCGGCGCGAGTGGCGCGGAGGCGGATCGGCCGAACCGCAGGGTCGGCACCGGTGGCGGCTCCTCCGCCGCGTGCAGGAGCCACGACACCTGGGTCGGTACCACGCTGAACCAGCTGCAGCGGCACGCCGCACACCAGTGCCAGAAGCGCGACGCCGAGAACTTCACCGGCATCACCACCGAACCGCCGGAGGCCAGCGGACCGAGCAGGGTCACGCAGAGACCGTTGATGTGAAAGAGCGGCAGCACGCAGAGCGCGCGATCGCCCGCCTCCAGCGCATGTCCGCGCGCGACGTTCTCCCCGCCGGCGAGCAGGCTCGCGTGACTCAGCACGACGCCCTTCGGGCGCCCCGTCGTGCCGGACGTGTACATGATCAGGGCATCGGCCGAGAGGTCGGCGACGGTGCACTCGATCGTGCACGGTTCGCTCGCACCGACGCCGTTCGCCCTCCGGAGATCGCCGATCGTCCCGCTCGCGTCGAGCACCTCGGCGGTGGCCGGCGGCGCGTCCGGAAAGCGTTCGCGCGCCTCGCGACGCGTCGCGGCGAACGTCTCGGAGGCGAGTGCCCGCTCGACCTGCGGACGGCTCGCGGCATCGACCAGCACCAGATGCGCATCGCTGTGAGCGAGCGCGAACGCGATCGCGTCGTCGCCCGCGATCAGGTTGATCGCCACGGCCCGGAAGCCGCCGTGCAGGAGGCCGAGCACGGCCAGCGCCGTCTCGACACCGTTGTGCAACGCGTAGGCCACGCTGGCCCCCCGCGGCACGCCACCGCCCGCGATCCGCTCCCCGAAGCCCGCGGCGAGCGTGTGCGCCGAGCGGTAGTCGAGCGTCTCGCCGCCGTCGGGCGCGATCAGGAACGGCGCTCCGCCCGATTCGCGGGCGCGCCGCGCGAGCAGCGCACCGACCGAGCGCGCGGATCCGTGCCCCTCGCCCGAGACCTGCCCTCGCCCGACCCCGCTCCCGTTCAGCGTCCCGCCTCTCGCCAGTAGTCGCCGAAGACCTCCTCGAGCGCCGGCTCGCGAGGCGCGACCGGCCGCACCACCTTCGTCACGTTCAGGAAGTGCGCGTGGTTCAGGTTGTCGTCGATCGAGTTCCCGCCCCAGGTTCCGCACCCCATCGACAGCGAGAACGGGAGCGCGTTGTCGAACGCCCCGCCGGTGGCGAAGCAGTGCGCCTGGTTGACGATGACCCGACAGGTCGGCAGCTCGTGCCCGAGCGCGACGGCACGCGCGTCGTCACCGCTGTGCAGCCCCACCGAGTGCCCGGCACCCTGGAAGCGGAGCACGTCGGCCGCGAGCCGGGTCGCCGCGTCGAAGTCCGCCACGCTGTAGAGCGTGAGCGCGAGCGACAGCTTCTCGCCCGACTCCGGATGGCCGGGACCCACGCCATCGCCGGGCAGCACCACGAAGCGTGCGGAGTCGGGCTCCCCGAGCGTGACGCCCGCGACGTCGAGGAACACGTCGAGGTCGCGCGCGATCATGCGTCGGTTCAGATGGCCGCCCTCGAACAGCGCCCCCTTGACCCGCGAGGCGGTCGCCTCGTCCAGCAGGCGTCCGCCGTGCCGGTGCAACGCGGCGACGAACGCGTCCCTTACCGACTCGACGACGATCAGCACGTTCTCCGACGAGCAGGACGTGGCGTTGTCGAAGGTCTTCGACGCGGCGATCCGGGCCGCGGCCGCGTCGAGGTCGGCCGTCTCGTCGACGATGACGGTGACGTTGCCGGCACCGACGCCGAGCGCCGGTGTCCCCGACGAGTAGGCCCGGCGCACGTTGTCCTGGCTGCCGGTGACGACGAGCAGGTCGACCGTCTCCATGAGTCGCTGGGTCTTGGCCTTCGACGACGGTGCCGGCACCATCTGCACGAGATCGCGATCGAGTCCGACCTTGCCGAGCTCGCGGTGCACGTGCCCGAGCAGGGTCTCGCAGACCACGCTGCCGGCGGGTGACGGCGACAGGACGATCGCGTTGCCGCACTTCAGCGCGTTGACGGCGTTGTTGACCGGCGTCGCCGCCGGGTTCGTCGACGGCACGACGGCACCGACGACGCCGACCGGACGGGCGATCTCGGTCAGCCCGAGCGCGGGATCGTCGCGCACGATACCGCAGGTCCGTACCCCGCGGATGTCGCGCAGGAGCCCGAGCGTCTTGCGGTGGTTCTTGATCACCTTGTCGGCCACGTTGCCGAGACCCGTCGCCTCGACCGCGAGCCGCGACAGCGCCTCGTTGCGGGCGGGTTCCATCAGCGCCCACGCGACGGCGAGCGCGCCCCGGTCGAGGCGCGCCTGGTCGGCATCCGCCGCGAACCGCCGCTGCGCGGTGCGCGCGCGGGCCACGACCGCATCGACGGCGGCGTGCGCATCCACCAGGCCGCCGTCGTCTCGTCTCCGGGTCCGGGTCGACACGTCTCTCCTCTCCCCGCGGCGGTCCGCGGACCGCGCGCTACCTGAGCCCGGCGAGCAGCTCGGTCAACGTCTCCTGCCGGGCCGCCCACATCGCCTGCACCTCCTCGCGGTTCATGATCTTCACCGGCGAACCGCCGGCGGCCATCTGCGAGGCGACGCGGGCGTCGCCGAACATCGCGGGCACCTTCTCGGCGAGCGTCGCGATCACGTCCTCGGGCGTGCCCTTCGGCACCATGACGCCGCGGAAGTTGACCGACGCGTTGTCGACGTCGACACCGGACTCGGCGAGCGTCGGCACGTCGGGCAGGAACTCGGCGTTGCGCTCGACATCGGCCACGGCGAGGATCCTGACGTTGCCCGCCTCGCGGGCACGGTAGGCGTCGGAGAGGTTGTTGATGCCGGCGATGACGTCGCCCGCGATGACCGCCTTCATGGCGGCCGCGCCGCCACCCTTGGTCGGGATGTAGGCCATCTTCGCCCCCGTGGCCTTCTCCATCTGCAGGGCCGCGATGTGGTGCCCGACGTAGAGCCCGGCACCCGACAGGGTCACCTTGCCGGGGTTCTCCTTCGCGAACGCCACCAGGGCCTCTATGGTGTCGTGCTCGCTGTCGGCACCGACGACCACGACGGCGGGGTCGGCGCCCCAGTTGGCGATCGGCTCGAAGCTGTCGGCCGAGTACTTGACCCCGCCCTCGATCGACTGGGCGATGAAGTGCGGGATGTTGTACGCGGCGAGCGTGTAGCCGTCGGTCGCCGCCTCGCTCGCGAACCAGTTCCAGCCGACGCGTCCGCCCGCCCCGGGCTTGTTGAGGATGACCATCGGCTGGCCGAGATAGTCGTCGCCGCCGGACATCATCGTGACGATGCGTGCCTGGAAGTCGGTGGCACCACCGGCCCCGTAGGACACCATCAGCGAGACCGGCCGGTCGGGAAAGTCGTCGGCCGTCGCCGGGGCGGTGGCGAAGGCGGCGGCCGCGAGGAGCGATCCGGCGAACAGTCGGCGGGTGATCTTCATCGGGTGACCTCGATCGGTTGGGATTGGCCGGCCGCGATGGCGGCGACGGCTGACGAGCGCGCTCAGAGTAACGCGCCGCGCGGAATCTGCACCTTCAGGAGCAGCGTGAACAGGAGGTAGACGACGAGCATGAACGCCGCGGCGATCGCGAGGCGCTTCGCCCAGGTGACGGGGGAATCGTGCGGAGCGGGGTCATACAGGGAATACAGCACGACGAAGGCGACGAAGGAGGCGGTGTAGAAGCCGAGCGCCTTCGCGGCGAACAGCACCAGCACGAGCATGACCAGGACGCCGGGCGCGACGCGTCCGAGCGTGGTCCGGTCCAGGCCGTCGCCGGTGCGGGCGAGCCCGAGCGCGGCGCGCGCGAAGTTCCATGCCGCGAGCAACAGCATGATTCCGCCTGTCAGGCGTGGGAACAGGAACGCGTCCGCCGGCTCGCGCGTGACGCTCAGCCAGAAGACCGTCGCGGCGAGCGCGAGCACGAGGCTCGCGGGCAGGAGATGTCGGGTGCGCGAGGCGGAACGAGCCGTCACCGAGATTCGCTCCCCGCCGGGCCGTGCACCGGCAACTCGCCCCCGCCGCGCCCGGACGTGAGAAAGCTCCAGAGGACGGACAGCAGGACCAGCGTCATCAGCACGATGTTCAGCGTGCCGTTCAGGAAATAGACCCACGGCCCGTCGCTCGCCGCGGCGATCATGCTGCCCTGGATGAAGTTCGCCTCGGCGATCGGCCCGAGGATCAGCCCGAGCACGAGCGGCGCGGCCGAGAAGCCGAAACGCTCGAGCACGTACATGGCGAGCCCGAGCACCAGCATGACCTGCACGTCGCCCATGGACTGCTGCACCGAGTAGCTGCCGAACAGCGCGAGCACGAGCACCGCCGGCGCCATGACCGCCGGAGGCACGCGGGTGACGCGAGCGGCGTAGCGCGCGATCCAGATGCCGAACACCACCATCAGCACCTGACCGACGAGCATGGAATCGATGAACGTCCAGGCGACCTCGGGGTGATTCTCGAACAGGTCGGAACCCGGGAAGATGCCGTGGATCAGGAGGCCGCCGAGCAGCACGGCCGCCGTCGGACTGCCCGGGATCGACAGCGTCAGCAGCGGCACGAGCGACGGTCCGACCATCGCGTTGTTCGCCGCCTCCGCACTGATGACCCCGGCGGGGTTGCCCTGGCCGAAGGTGTCGCCGTCGGCCGAGAACTTCCGGGTCTGATCGTAGGCGAGGAGTCCGGCGATCTGACCGCCCACGCCGGGCACGAGCCCGACGAAGGAACCGATCGCGGTGCCGATCGCGAGCGCGCGCGGGTGATGGAAGAGGATGCGGAGCGAGCCGCTGATCGACTGCTTCGCGACGGCGACCGCGACCACGTCCGCTCGCCTGCGCCCGCCCGCGAGCATCTCGATCACCTGCGGAATCGCGAAGATGCCGATCAGTGCGGTGATGATGTTGACGCCGCCGGTCAGCGCGTCGTGGAAGATGAAGCGCTGCGCGCCCTGGATGTCGTCGTATCCGATCATCGACAGCCACAGCCCGAGGCACCCCGACAGGAGCCCCTTGACGAACGACTTCGAATCGAGCGAGCCGATCACCGTCACCCCGAGAATCGCCATCCAGAACAGGTGCGAGGGACCGAACGCGAGCGCCCAGCGGGCGAGCAGCGGCGTCAGGAAGATCAGCAGCAGCACCCCGATGATGCCGCCCACCCCGGAGGCCATGAACGAGAGGTGCAACGCGCGCGTGCCCTCTCCGCGCCGCGCCATCCCGTTGCCGTCGAGGGCGGTGGCGATGTTGGCCGGGGCTCCGGGGATGCGTAGCAGGATCGCGCTGACCGCGCCGCCGGCGACGGTCGCCGTGTAGGCGGCACCGAGCAGGATGAGGCCCTGGGTCGGGGCGAGCTGGAAGGTGAACGGGATCAGCAGCGCCACGGCCATCGTCGGCGACAGTCCCGGCGTCGCGCCGAGCACCAGCCCGCCGACCGTGCCGCCGACCAGCAACGCGAACGAGAGCGGCTCGAAGACGCCGCCGAAATACTGCAGGAAGTCCATGCCGTGCAGCTGCCTCGGGTCGTTGACCTGAGAGGACCATAGACGATGCCGGAGTCGGCATGCACGGCGGATGCGCTCACGAACCGATGCGGCCCGGTGCCGCGCGCCGCCGTGTCCGTCCGGGCGCGATGTCCGAAATCTGCCCCCGTGTCCCGTCCTCCCCGCCGTCGGAGGCGGGCCGTGCGGGCCCCGGCAGGGCCAGGACGTCGGCCTCCGGGGCGGGTTCCGGTGGCGAGGAGCGTTCGACCGGCGTCGCCTCGACATGCTCCGCGACCCATGCGGGCGGCCCCCCTGTCAGCGTCGGATGCGACCGCGTCTGCGACCGCGTCTGCGACCGCGTCTGCCGCCACCGAAGCACGTACCCGCCGAGGGCGCCGCCACCGGCTGTCAGCGTCAGCAGTCCGAGGGTGACCAGCTCGCTCAGCACGAACAGCACCCCCATGCCGCTCGTCGCGGCGAACGCGAGTCCGACCTGCCAGCTCGCGCGCCGCCCGACCCGCCGCTCCTCACGCCGGATCGTGCGCTCGGCGGCCCGCTCGACGTCGGCCCGCTCACGCTCGGCGGCGATCGCCAGACCGGCACGCTCGCGCTCCGCGTCGAGCGTCAGGCGTTCGCGCTCGCGTTCGTGCTCGAGCCGGACGCGCGTCAGGTCGCGCTCGGCATCGGCGCGAGCGAGCGCGCGGAGCCACAGCGCCGCGAGCAGCGCGACGGCGAGGGCCGGCAATCCCGCCCGCAGCGCGAGCGCGCGCGGCTCGGCGTCCGCGTTCAGCGCGAACAGGCCGAGCGTGATCAGCTGCACCAGCACGAGTCCGGCGAGATAGCGGAACACGGGCACTCCTGCGAGGGAAAGCCGCCCGATCATACCGCGCGTCCGCGACGCGCCGCGGGTCGCGTGCTCGGCGTGCCGCGAGCGTCTCGCCGAGGTCTCGGTCAGGTACCGCCGGGGTATCGGCAGCGAGCCTCAGGACCCGTCGCTCGCCCGGCCCGGCGCGGATCGATCTTGCAATCCGTTCCCCGCTCACCGGCGGTCGGTGGATGATGCCGTCCGCCAACCCGGTGCCACGCCGGGCCGACGCTCCGACACGACGAGGACATCAGCCATGAGCATGAACGACCTGAAGGACATCTACATCGATCAGCTGCAGGATCTCTACAGTGCCGACCGCCAGGCCTCGAAGGTGACCGCCGAGCTCGCGAAGCAGGCCTCCGACGATGAGCTGGTCGCGGCGTTGAAGGCCGGCGTCCAGGGGATCGAGGACGGCATGCAGACGTTGCGCGCGCTGATCGAGGGTCATGATGCCGATCCCACCGGCGAGCACTGCAGGGGGATGGAGGGGCTCGTGAAGGAGGCGCGCGCCCACGCGCTCGAGGAGTCGTTCGGCTCGGACGCGGTGCGCGACGCGATGATCGTCACGCAGTACCAGCGCATGACGCACTACGCGATCGCGGGCTACGGCTGCCTGGTCGCCTTCGCCGGCCGACTCGGCCTCGACGACGAAGCGAAGAAGCTGCAGGACTGTCTCGACGCGAGCTACGACGGGGACCGACACATGACGGAGATCGCGACGTCCGGGCTCAACGCCGCGGCCGCCTGATCGGCGTACGAGAGATGCGACGGCGGCCGATCACCGTATCGGCCGCCCGCCTGACCCCGGCGCGACCCGAGACCCGCACCACCCCGCGCCACCCCGGGATCCCGCGAACCCGTTCGCCGCGGCCGAGGCCAGTCCGCGGGACACGAGCGCCGGCGATATCCGGAAGGAACCGGGCGCGCGCCGGCGAGGCGGGCCGCCCGAAGGCTTCCGGGCACCGGCGCTCGACACGTGCTCGGGGCGGATACCGAGCCCCCTCCGGGCTCTCGCGCCGAACGTCCTCGCGAGGCGGAGTCGCGGCAGTCGCGGTAAGATCGTCCGCATGAAGAAATCCGATCCGGGCCGGCTCGATCGCATCGTCGCCGACGCGCGTGCCTCCTACGCCACGCGGGAGGACGGCTATCGTCAGCGGGCGCTGAAGCTCTACCCGTGGGTGTGCGGACGCTGCATGCGCGAGTTCGATCACTCGAACCTGCGCGAGCTGACCGTTCATCATCGCGATCACGACCACGACAACAATCCACCCGACGGCAGCAACTGGGAGCTGCTCTGTGTCTATTGCCACGACAACGAGCATCAGCGCAACATCGAGCAGATCACCTACGGCGACGGCAAGGACGCGACACCGACCGCCACGCACAACCCGTTCGCGGCGCTGCAATCGATGCTCGGGAACCGGGGCGAGAGCGGCGAGGAGGACTGATCCGTCCGGTCGCCACCCGTGTGGCCCGCCTTGCCGCCGACTACGCGTCGTCGCTCCCTCGGATCGTTCTGACCGCACCCGACACGCGAACCGCGCTGCCCGGTCGCGACCCGTACTCGACGTGCAGGCGCGAACGCATGCCCATGTCCTCGCCCTGCACGATCTCGAACGCACCCGCCGGGCGCCCCATGTCGCGAAGCTGTCCGGCGAGGGCGGCGGCGGCGGCACCGGTCGCCGGGTCTTCCAGCACGCCGCCCGAGGCGAAGGCGTCGCGCACGTCGAATCCGCCGGCACGTTCGTGAACGAGAGCGATGGTCACGAGCCCCGCGTCCCGCATCAGCGCCCGTCCCCGGTCGAGCGCGTAGTCCATCGCCGCCAGCGCCTCGCGCGTGCGCAGCGCCACGATCAGGTGCTCGGCGCCGGCGTTGGCCAGGTGCGGCGGAAGTGCCGGATCGAGATCTTCCCCGGTGTAGCCCAACAGCGCGAGCGATCGTTCCAGCAAGCCCGAGTCGACCGGGCGACTCCGCGCCGGCGGCGACGACAGCGTGGCGCTCGAGCCGTCCGTGCCGTGCCGCCCCTCCACGGTGATCGTCGCCGCTTCGAGCTGCAGACGGAACTCGCCGTCACCCCCGCGCGCGGCGAGCGCCGCACCGAGCGCGATCGTCGCGTGACCGCAGAACGGGACCTCGGGCTCCGGGGAGAAGTAGCGCACCCGCCAGCCTCCGTCCGCCTGCGGGAAACGACGATTGCCGATGTCGGCCATCGACGACGGTGATTGCTCCCGCGCGAGCGCGTGAACGCGCCGACGCAAGCGGACACGCCTGGTAGGCTCGCGACCATGAACGGCGACGAACGAACGGCGCGCATCGCGATCGCCGGACTGGGGTACATCGGCCGGGCCCATGCGAACGCGATCGCCGAGGGTCCGGACACGTGTCTCGCGGCTGTCGTCGACCCGTCGTCCGAGGCGGCGGCGTACGCGCGCGAGCGGTCGGTGCCCCGTCACGAGTCGCTGCGCGAACTGTTCGCCGGCGGCACACCCGACGGCGTGATCGTCGCCACGCCGAACGCGCTGCACATGGAGCACGCGCTCGCCTGCATCGCCGCCGGCGTACCGCTCCTGCTGGAGAAGCCGGTCGCGCCGAGCGTCGCCGAGGCGCATACCATCCAGCGCGCCGCACGGGCGGCCGGCGCGCGCGTGCTGGTCGGTCACCACCGCGCGCACAGCCCGATCATGACGGCGGCCCGCGATGTCGTCGCGCGCGGCACGCTCGGGAGACTCGTCTGCATCGCGGGCAGCGCCACGTTCTACAAGCCCGACGAGTACTTCGAGAGCGGTCCCTGGCGACGTGAGCCGGGGGCCGGGCCGATCCTGCTGAACCTGATCCACGAGGTGCACAACCTGCGCATGCTGTGCGGCGAGATCGTCTCGGTGCAGGCACTCGCGTCCAGCGCGGTGCGCGGCTTCGCCGTCGAGGACACGGTCGCGATCACGCTGGCCTTCGCGAGCGGTACTCTCGGCACCTTCCTGCTGTCCGACACCGCGGCTTCCGCCCGGAGCTGGGAACAGACCAGCGGGGAGAACCCGGCCTACGCCCGCGCCGACGACGCGGACTGCTACGTGCTGTCCGGCACGCGCGGCTCGCTGGCGATCCCGACGATGCGCCTGACGCGCTACGCCCACGACGAGGACCGCTCGTGGTGGAAACCGTTCGTCGAGGAGCGGCTCGAACGGGCGGACGGCGACCCGATCGCACGCCAGATCGCGCACTTCGGGCAGGTGATCCGCGGCGAGTGCGAGCCGCTCGTGTCGCTCGCCGACGGGATCGCCAACCTGGTGGTCACCGAGGCGATCGCGAAGGCCGCGCGAACCGGTCGGCCGCAGCCGGTGGCCAGCGAAGCGCACTGACGGGCCCGCTCGTGTCGCCGTTCCCCGGCGACCGTGTCGGGAACCGGCGGCACCAGCGTTCCCGGCTGGCGGCTACCGTTCCTGCTCGGTCAGGTACGTGACGTTGGAGAACACGAAGTCCTCGGCGAACGGGATCGAGTGGCAGCCCGAGCAGAAGGCGCTGTCACCGGCACTCGACTTGTAGCTGTCGGCCCACTGCCAGTTGTCCTTGCCGCCACCCTCGACATCGGCCACCTTCAGGCTGACGGTCACCTCGGCACCCTCGCCCGACAGGAACGCCGCCTCGTCGCCGTACTGCTCCTTGACCACGACCGTCCCTTCAGGGTACTCGTACGGCCCGTCACCCGTGATCACGTCCCGGCCGACATCGTTGACGTAGACGAGGCGGTAGCCGTCCGGGCCCTTGTGGACTTCGCCGAGGCCCAGCGACGGACCGGTACTCGGCGTGTCGGAGACCTTCGTCCAGCCCTTGTAGTCGGCCCAGCGCGGGTCGGCGTCGCGAAAGGGGTTGAGACTCGCACAGCCGGCGACGAGCACGCCGGCCGCTCCCAGCGCGACGAGTCCTCTCGAGGAATACCTGCTCATGATCCGTTCTCTCCGGAGTGGGCCGAGGGCCGGACACGGCCCTCGCTGCTGACGGACCGCGACGCGGTCCGTTGGTTCCGATCCGTCGCCGCCGCGCGGTCGACCGGGCTTGCACTCGACCGGGCTTGCACTCGACCGGGCTCGCACTCGACCGGGCTCGCACTCGACCGGGCTCGCACTCGACCGGGCTCGCACTCGACCGGGCCCGCACTCCACCGTGCCCGGTCGAGCTCATGCTCGTCCGGACCCACGCGCGTGTTCCTTCATCTCCCGCATCTCCCGTCGCTGCCGCGCCAACACGCACGCAGTGTAGCCGCTCGGCCGCGAGTGACCCTCGTGCACGAGCTCGAGCGCGGTCCGGAAGGCGAGACTGCCGTCGAACGCGGGTGCCATCGGCACATGGGCGGGATCGTCCGCGTTCAGCCGATCGACGACGATCGCCATGCGCTCCATCGCGTCGCGCACCTGGCCCTCGTCGATCAGGCCGTGGTACATCCAGTTGGCGAGGAACTGGCTCGAGATCCGGAGCGTCGCTTGATCCGCCGTCAGCCCGACACCGTCGATGTCCGACACCGTCGAGCAGCCGATGCCCCGGTTCACCCAGCGTACGACATGGCCGAGAACGCGCTGCGCGTTGGCGTCGAGCTCGCGCACGATCTCGTCGGCGGAGAACGTCCGGGCGGGATCCGCCAGCGGAATCGTCAGCAGATCGTCCATGGACACGGCGCGGCGCTCGATCAGGTTGCGCTGACGTGCGATCACGTCGATCGAGTGGTATTGCATGGCCTGGAGCGTGGCGGCCCTCGGCGACGGCCGCCGGGTGGTGCCGGCACCGGATTCGAGGTGGACACGCCCGGCATCGAGCATCGCCGCCATGCGATTCGGCATCGACCACGTGCCCTTGCCGATCTGGCCCTTGCCCGACAGTCCGGCGGCCAGGGCGACGTCGACGTCGTTGTTCTCGTAGGCGACGTACCACGTCGCGCTCTTCATCTCGCCGATGGGGATCATCGCTCCGGCCAGCATGCTCGTGCGCATCTCGTCCCCGATGCGATCGAGGGAGTCGGTGCCGATGAGCGCGATCCGGTGACGCGCGGCGGCGATGCAACTTGCCAGATTGATCGACGTGCGACGCTCCTCGTCCACGAGGCCGATCTTCAGCGTGCAGTCCGCCATGCCGAGCGCGCGCTCGACGCGGGCGAACAGCTCCACCGCTAGCGCGACCTCGTCCGGACCGTGCATCTTCGGCTTGACGATGTAGACGGAGCCCGTGCGGGAGTTGCGAGCCTCGCCTTCGTCCCCGACGAGATCGTGCAGTGCGCACAGCGCGGTCACCATCGCGTCGAGCAGCGTCTCGGCGATATCGCCACCGTCCACGGTCCTCACCATGTCGGTCATCACGTGCGCGCCGACGTTCCTGACCAGGAGAACCCCTCGCCCCGGCAGTGACAAGGTGCCGCCGTTCGGCGCGGTGTACGTCCGATCCGCGGCGAGTCGGTGCACCATCTCGTGTCCGCCCGCCTCGAAGTCCGCCTCGAGCGTACCGTTCATCAGACCGAGCCAGTTGCGGTAGACGCCGACCTTGTCGATCGCGTCGACGGCGACGACCGGCTCCTCGCAGTCCAGGATCGTCGTCAGCGCGGCCTCGAGCAAGACATCGCCGACGCCGGCGGCGCTCGCTCGGCCCGCGGCGCTCGCCCGGTCGATCACGATCTCGAGGTGCAGTCCATGGTGCCGGAGCAGGATCGAAGACGGCGCGACGGACTCGCCGCGATGGCCGACGAAGCAGCCCGCGTCCCTGAGCCCGATCTCGCTGCCGGTGTCGAGCGTGACCCGCAGTGCCCCGTCGACGATCAGGTACGCCGTCACGTCGGCGTGACCGCCCTGCACGAGCGGTGCGGCCATGTCGAGAAGCGCCGCCGCACGGGCGGCGACGCGCTCGCCCCGGACCGCGTTGTAGCCATCGCCGCGCTCGGCTCCGTCCTTCTCGGGCACGGCATCGGTGCCGTAGAGCGCGGCATGGAGACTGCCCCAGCGCGCATTCGCGGCGCTCAGCGCGCGGCGGGCGTCATCGACGGGCACGAGCAGCTGCGGAGCGGCGATCGACGAGATCTCCGGGTCGACCTGCCCGACATCGACCTCGACATCGTCCGGCGGGTCGACGAGGTAGCCGATCTCGCGCAGGAACGCCGTGTAGACACCTCGCTCCACCGCTCCCGGACGGGCGCCGTGCCACGCGTCGAGCCGCTCCTGAAGTTCGACGCGACGGTCGAGCAGCGCGGCGTTTTCCGGTCCGAACGTGGCGACCACGTCGGCGAGCGCCACGAAGAAGGCATCCGCCTCGATTCCGGTGCCGGGCAGCGCCTCGTCCACGATGAAGGCGTGCAGCGGCGGCGCGACGAGCAGGCCTCCGGCCGTGGAAACGTTCGTGGATACGGGAGCGCGCATGGTGGCGGACGGGATCTCGACGGAGCTGTCGGACGGATCATCCGGGAACGATGGGCGGGCACGGCCGAACGCGCCGACGGACTCCGCCGACGGAACGTTGACGGAGCATCGTGCGAGCACGCGGGGCACGACGGTCGGCGCACCGACGAGACCGGGCGGCGCTGTCCGTCGCCGGCGATCCTTCGACACGGGGTACTTTTTCCCCCTCTCTCTCTCTCTCGCCACCGTCACTTCGACGGATCCGGGACAGCCCGACGTTCCCGGAATCGCCGTGCACGCGTCCCACCGTGGTCACCATGCGTAGCACTCCGTCACGCTTTTTCCACCGTCGCGCCCGACTCTGCCGCATTCGTCAGCGTTCCGTCTTGAACATGTCGGATCGGTGAGCGGGACGAGAAATTGGCGGTGCTACCATCCACGCGCTCGACGATGTTCCGTCGAACCACAAGAACAGGAAGCGCAATTTCCGATGAGACATCTCCGTACCCATCTCGCCGTCGGCGTCCTGGTGAGCGTCCTCGCCGCCTGCTCGTCCTCCGATGACGGCGGCGCCGGTCCCACCGAGCCGCCCCTCGACGATCCGACGGTCGGCGGCGTGCCCGTTCCGACCACGGATACCGGCACGCCCGGCGTCGACGGCACGCCCGATGTCGACGGCACGCCCGACACCGACGGCACGCCCGACACCGACGGCACGCCCGGCGTCGACGGCACGCCCGACACCGACGGCACGCCCGATACCGACGGCACCCCCGATACCGACGGCGCCCCCGATACCGACGGCGCCCCCGATACCGACGGCACCCCCGATACCGACGGCACCCCCGATACCGACGGCACCCCCGATACCGACGGCACCCCCGATACCGACGGCGAGGGAATATCCGGCACTGATTCCGGCACCGACCTGCCCGTCACGTTCACCGGCCGCGAGGAGAACGACTGCGAGCGGCGCGAGCTCGGCATCTACGTCACCACGCTCGCGGAAGCCTGCTCGCTCGGTGGACCGAGCCGGACCGACGGCAACCGCAGCGGCGACGCGCCGTCCGCGCCGACCGGCCTGACGGCGCTGCTGATCGCCGACGACTGGGTCCAGATCGACTGGATTCCGTCAGTGGACGACGGCGACATCGTCGCCTACGACATCTTCCGCGACGATCAGCTCGTCGGCAGCGTCGTCGACCCGGACTCGGTTCCGGCGGCGGAGCGGCCGCGTCTGCAGGCGCGTCGCTACTGGCGCACGACGACGTACATCGACTGCGACTACACGCGTTTCATCTGCAGCACCCAGCCGCAGCCCGGAACCAGCCACACGTACACCGTCGTCGCGATCGACGATGCCGGCAACCGCTCCGCACCGTCGGCACCGCGGACCATCACGATGAACACGATCCAGCGTGGCGCGGCCGCGCCCGACCTGGCGTCGGAAGGCTACGTGGAGGTCTTCGCCGACGAGTTCGACGGCGACCGTCTCGATCGGGACAAGTGGGTGACACGGCTGTCCTTCGACCAGTTCCTCGCCGACGGCAGCGTCGTCAACGGCGAGCAGCAGTACTTCATCGGCCTCGACGAGGCCATCGAGATCGGCGTCAACCCTTATGTGTTCGAGGATGGCGCGTTGAAGCTCACCGCCTACCGGACGCCGCCCGCGCTGCTCGAGACGACGCGCGACCTGCCCTACATCTCCGGGGTGATCAGCTCGCGCAGCAAGTTCGAGGGGCTCCGTTACGGCCACGCCGAGATCCGCGCGAAGGTGCCCTCAGGCAACGGCCTGCTCGCGACGTTCTTCCTGTTCCAGCCGACCGGCAACCAGTACGAGATCGACATCCTCGAGTACCTCGGGAGGAAGCCGAACGGGGCGACCCAGAACTATCACTACCGTGACGGGTTCCGCTTCGCGTCGAACGACATCTTCGACGACAACGGCAACCCGATCGACGGCGGCAACTCGGGCGTGCCGCACGTGTCCCCGACCATGCAGTTCGACGGCGACGTCGACCTCAGCGACGACTTCCACACCTATTCGGTGCGCTGGGAGCCCGGGCTGGTCGTCTGGTACATCGACAACGAGGAAGTGCGACGCCTGAGCGGTCCGCGCGTGTCGAACATGTCGATGGATCTCGTCGCGCAGTTCGTCATCGGCAGCCTGAACTTCGCCGGAGATCCGTCCGCGACCACGTTCCCGGCGGTCTACGAGATCGACTACATCCGCGCCTACGAGAGGCGATAACCGCGCGGTGCGGGACCTGTGGCCGGCCCCTCTCCGGGGGTTGGCCACGCGAGTTCCCGGTCCGCCCGAAACTCTCGGCCGCCCGCTCGGGAGGTCGGCTTCGCGGCTCCCGCCCGACGGAAAGGTGACGGGGTTCACGCGCGTGACGCGACGCGAGTCTCGTGCGACGGTGGACGGCCACTGCTAGCATTTCGGCTCGCCGGGAGATCCGGCCCACCGCCGCTCGGAGTGCCGATGAAGATTCCGCTCAACCACGTCACCGCCTGTCTGCTCGCGCTGAGTCTCGCGGCCTGTTCGTCGAGTGACGAGGTCGCCGCTCCGGATGCCGTCGATTCCCCGGCTACCGCACCGGGGGCCGGCCCGAATGCCGAGGACGACGGTTCGGCGATCGCTCCCCCGGCCGTGCCGGGCGACACCGCCGACACCGACGAGGACCTCGACACACCGTCCGCGGACATGCCGGACGATACCCCTGATCCGGGGACACCGCTCGAACCGATCGGCCTCGAGCCGATCAATGTCGATACCGTCACCGGCCCCCTGCCCGCCCCACCGGACGACGACCTGTTCTTCACCTCGTTCGACTTCGATGCGGACCTCGCGGTCGCGGGCAGCCCGCCCACGACGCCCAAGAACCTGCGCATCGACCTCGTCTCGAACGACTGGGCCGAGTTCAGCTGGGCCCCGTCGAACGACGACGGCGAGGTCGTCGAGTACCGCGTCCACCGCATCGAGGACGGTCATGTCTACCGGATTCGAGGCGATCAGGACGATCCCGAATCCGGCACGCGACGCGAGCTCGATCGCTACTGGAAGACCACGTCGTTCATCGACTGCAACTACACCCGCTTCGCCGGCCGCATCCACGACTGCGCCTCGAACGGGCCGAAGCCCGGTGACGTCTACTCCTACGAGATCAGCGCGGTCGACGATGCCGGACTCGAGTCCGGGCGTTCGAACCGGATCACGATCCGCTATCACGACACGGCCGGTTCCGCCGTCTCCACCATCGACGATCCGTACGGCGACGCCACGTTCGCGCAAGGCACGGACCTGTCGACCGACGAGGACATCCTGGACAACTTCCAGCTGGTCTTCGAGGACGAGTTCGACCAGGGATCGCTCAACGAGGACTTCTGGAACACCGAGCTGATCTGGGGCGACGCGACGATCATCAACGGCGAGCAGCAGTTCTTCGTCAGCGGCGACAAGGTCGCCACGCTCGGCCACGATCCGTTCGTGTTCTCCGACTCGACGCTGACGCTCGAGGCGATTCCGACCCCCGCCACGGTGCGCGAGCGCGCCCGCTCCGAGAACGTCCTGCCGTCGGGCTGCCTGGAGATCGACCCGGCGTACGGCACCGAGCGCTGCGCGTTCCTGTCGGGCGCGCTGTCGAGCCACGACAAGTTCAACTTCCTCTACGGCTACGTCGAGGGGCGGATGAAGGCGAGCGGCGGTGCGGGCGCGCTGTCGAGCTTCTACCTGTACCACCGCTACGCGGGCGAGGGGAAGAGCTTCCACGCCCCCGAGATCGACATCCTGGAGTACCTCGGCGAGAACCCCTTCGTCCAGGACGGCGGCGAGGACGCCTTCCAGAACTACCATTACGGCGACACTTCGCTGTTCGTCCGCACCGGCGAGGCGGTGACGCGCACCTCGCCGACGATGTCGCACGCCGCCGAGGAAGGCAACGGCTTCTACGCGCAGGACTTCCACACCTACGGCGTGCTCTGGGAGCCGCAGCTGATCGTCTGGTACATCGACGGCCGGGAAGTGCGTCGCCTGTCCGGCCCGCAGGTCTCGCGTCAGCCGATGAACATCGTGACCTACCTGGTCTCCGGCAGCGGCTGGGCACCGATGCCGGACACGAGCGATCCGGACCTGTTCCCGCTCCGCTACGAGATCGACTGGATCCGCGCCTGGCAGCGCCCGCCCTACGTCGAGAACGGGGTGGTGCCGGCGCAGGACTGAGGGCGCGTTCTCTCGTCGCCCGGCCCCACGCATGCGTCCAGGGCGGACGCCGGGGGCGGGGCGTGGTACCGATCCGGCGGGACACGCGACCCGACGGATCGGGCACGGATCACTCGAGCGGCGCGATACCCAGCCCGACCGAGTACTTCTCGCACCACAGGTGCACCTCGTCGTAGCCCGCCGGATCGACGCCCGCCGGCACGGCGAAGCTCTGCGAACCGCTGTTCGACTCGAGCAGCCCCATCAGCGTCGAGGTGTCGACCTCACCACCCTTGCCGAGCGCGATCTTCGGATCGGGCGCGCCGTCGAACGAGAAATCGTCGCCGAGCACGACGCGATAGCCGTCGGCCGTCCGCTCGAGCGTGACGGCGCCGCTGGTCGCGTGACCGCTGACCCCGACGAAGGTGCCGGCTCTCGCCTCGCCATCGGCCAGGGCCACGGGCGGAGTGCCCGCGGCGACGCCGAGGACCACGGCGAGCAGGACGGCGGACGGCATGCGGCGAAGGGAGGATCGTTGCATCGGCGGGGCTCCGGTCGTTTCGGGTGCATGGGAGTGGACGGGCGCGGATCGCGGAAGTTCAGCCCATCGACTCGGGCTCGGGGGGGGGGGGGGGGGGAGCACCGGCATCCGGTCGGATGCCGGGCCGCATGGACGGCGCGACACGCGCGACGGGCGTCCGTCAGGACACTCGTCAGGCGAGCGCGTCGAACCCGGGCCAGGCCTCGGCCGCGTGATCGATGACGTCGATCTCGTCGGCGGAGAGCTCGATCGAGCCGGCCGCGGCGTTGGCCGTCGCCTGCTCGACGCTTCGCGTGCCGGCGAGCACATGGCTGACGCCGGGGCGGGCGAGCGTCCAGGCGAGCACGAGCTGCTCGACCGTCGCGTTCCGGTCACGGGCGAGCGACTTGAGCGGTGCGAGCACCGCCTGCACCGCGTCGCGAACGCGCGGCGCGAAGCGCGGGCTGTCCCGCCGCAGATCCCCTTCGGCGAACTCGCGCCTGCCGTCGATGCGCCCGGTCAGCAAACCCTGCGCGATCGGCGAGTAGGCCAGGAACGCGAGGTCCTTCTCGCGGCAGACGGGGAGATTGCGGACATCCTGCTCCGGGTCGAGCAGGCTGTAGCGTTCCTGATCGCTCGCCGGCGCTCCACCGAGCGTCGCCGCGATCAGGTCGTCGGGGTCACTGTTGCACAAGCCCCAGGCCCGGATCTTCCCCTCGGCGACGAGCGCCTCGAGGGTCTCGACGACGGACTCGATCGGCGTCTCCGGGTCGGGCCAGTGGGTCTGGTAGAGATCGACGTGATCGGTGCCGAGCCGGGCGAGGCTCGCGTCGAGCTCGTGCCGGATCGACTCGGGGGCGAGCGTGCGGAAGATCCGCCTGCCCTCGCTCTCGGCGTGCGGCGTCGGCGACTCGCTATCCCAGCGAAGGCCGCACTTGGTCGCCACGACGATCTCGTCGCGTGGACGGCCGGCGATCGCCTGTCCGACGAGCTCCTCCGACAGCCCGAACCCGTACACCGCGGCGGTATCGATCATCGTCATGCCGGCATCGAGTGCCGCGCGGATGGCGGCGATCGAGTTCTCGGCATCGGTCCCGCCCCACTTCCAGCCGCCGATCGCCCAGGCACCGAACGCCACCGACGCGGCCTCGATGCCGCTCCCTCCCAACGCACGTGTCCTCATCGAGCCGCATTCTCCGACAGGTTCACTTCGATCGCTCTCACCTCGGACATCTCCAGCACCGGCGGCCTCACATCCGGCGCTCCCGCTCCGGGCGCTCTCGATTCGAGCGCCCTCACTTGAGACGCTTGATGACGGGCATCTCGTACTCCTCGTTGAACGCGCTCATCGCGCGCTCGGCGAACGAGGTCGACGACGTCGTCGCCACGTGGAAGAGCGCCTCGCCCTCGTGCACGAGAGGCAGCTTGGTGATGCCGATCAGCACACCGGAGACGTCCGAGACGACGCTCTGCTCGGACTCCCCGAACGGGTCGGAGATGTAGCCGAGCACGTCGCCCTCGCCGACGACGCCGCCGAGCGGTATGCGCGAGCGCAGGATGCCGCTTTGCGGCGCACGCATCCAGAGGCTGTTGTTGGCCACCCAGACCTTGCTGGCGCGCTTGCCCTCCCCGCCGCCTCCCTTCGGGGCCGGCAACATGCCGAGCCGACGCATCACGCGAAGCACGCCCTTCAGCCCCGCCCGGATGGCCAGCTCGTCGAAGCGCAACGCCTCGCCGGCCTCGTAGAGCAGTAGCGGGATGCCGTCGGCGGCGTCGCGGAGCGTCCCCGGCCGCGTCGGCGAGTCGAGCACGATCGGCGGGCCGAACGCCTCGGCCAGCTCCTGCAGCTCGGGATAGCGATCGAGATCGACGCGGATCTGGGGCAGGTTCGCCCGGCCCTCGGCGGCGGTATGCAGATCGATGCCGTGCGTGCACTTGGCGACGATCTCCTTCAACAGCGTGTCGGCCAGTCGGGCCGCCATCGAGCCGCGCTCGGAGCCGGGAAAGGAGCGGTTCAGGTCGCGCCGGTCCGGCAGGTAGCGCGATTGCGAGACGAAGCCGTAGATGTTGACGACCGGCACCGCGATCAGCGTTCCGCTCATGCGCGACAGCGCCTTGGTGGCGAGCAGCCGACGGATGATCTCGATCCCGTTGATCTCGTCGCCGTGGATCGCCGCGGTGACGAACAGGACCGGTCCGTCCTGGCGACCGCTGACGACGTGCACGGGCATCGCGACGGACGTGTGCGTGTAGAGCGGTGGCAGCGGCAGGTCGACGTAGCGGCGCGTGCCCGGTTCGATCGTCGTGTCTCCGATCGTGATCGGGCGATTTCGCGACGGTGAACGCCGCGCCGGCACGTTGCCCGTCACGTCCGGGTCGGCCTGCCCGGTCGCCGAGGCGTCATCCGGGGCGAGATCCTCGTCCCGCGATGCGTCACCGTCGGCGGACTCGTCGACGTGACTCCCGTTCTCCCCTTCGCCGTTCACGAGCGGCTCAACCCTTGGCACCGCGCGTGGCGGTGTTGTTCGGCCGCGCGTTCTTCTCGAGCTCGGCGATGATGATCGCGGCCACGTCCTTGCCGCTCGCCGACTCGATGCCCTCGAGACCGGGCGAGGAGTTGACCTCCATCACCAGCGGTCCGCGCTCGGAGCGGAGCAGGTCGACACCGGCGACCGAGAGCCCCAGGATCTTGGCCGCGCTGACCGCCGTGGAACGCTCCTCGGGCGTGATCTTGACCAGGCTCGCCGAGCCGCCGCGGTGCAGGTTGGAGCGGAACTCGCCCTCCGCTCCCTGACGCTTCATCGCCGCGACGACCTTGCCGCCGACGACGAGACAGCGGATGTCGGAGCCGCCCGCCTCCTTGATGAACTCCTGCACCAGGATGTTCGCCTGCAATCCCATGAACGCCTCGATGACCGACTCGGCCGCCTTGGCGGTCTCGGCAAGAACCACCCCGATCCCCTGGGTGCCCTCGAGCAGCTTGATGACGAGCGGCGCGCCGCCGACCATCTTGATCAGGTCCTTGGTATCGCCCGGCTTGTTGGCGAACCCGGTGACCGGCAGGCCGATGCCCTTTCGCGAGAGCAGCTGCAGGGATCGAAGCTTGTCGCGCGAACGCGACAGCGCCACCGACTCGACCAGCGTGTACGTGCCCATCATCTCGAACTGACGCAGTACCGACGTGCCGTAGGCGGTGACCGACGCCCCGATCCGCGGGATGACGGCATCGAAGCCCTGCAGCGCCTTCCCCTCGAAGTGCACGCTCGGCTTCTTCGAGACGATGTTCATGTAGCAGCGCAGCACGTCGACGACCTTGACCTCGTGACCGCGCGCCTCGGCCGTCTCGATCAGGCGTCGGGTGGAATAGAGGCGGCGGTTGCGCGAGAGGATGGCGATCTTCATGAGGAGATGTTCTCGTGGGTGGACGGGTAGAGAGCGCGTGCGGCGATCCGTCCGCAGAGGAAGGAGCGAGCCGGATCGACGAGCACGTCCGGCACCAGCGCGGTGCGCCCGAGCAACATCCGGAACAGCATGTCGTGACGTTGGGTCAGCGTCAGCTCTATCGTGCGGACGATCGTCCCGAGTCGCAGCTCGGTGCTGACGAACAGTCGATCCTCGGCGTGTCCGCCGGAGTCGGTCACGCGGCGGACGTCGACGAGCGGCGCGCGGCAGCGGCGCACCAGGGCGCCGTCGCGCTGCAGGGGGTGGACGCTGAACTCGACGTGCTCGACCCCGTCATCGTGCACGCGCTCGATGTCGAAGGCGTGGATGGCCGACGTGCGAGCACCCGTGTCGACCTTGACCTTCACCGCCGGCAGCCCGAGCTCGGGCAACGCCACCCACTCGCGCCAGCCCACCGTCAGTGCCTCGTCCGGTCTTTCGGCGTCGCTCATGGCTCTCGTTTCCTGTCCGAAGGCCGCATTGTCGCACGCGGCCCGATCGCCACGGGTGCGCCGTTCGAGGGTGACGAGCGGTGCGACGTGCACCGGAGGCGTGCTCAGTCGGATCGCGCGGTGGCCGGGACGGGGGCGTGGACGAGGTCGGCGGGGCGCGATGCCGTTCGCACCAGCGAGCCGTTCGGCAGATCGTTGGACTCGGCCCGGAGGAGCGCCTCCGAAGGCCCCAGCCCGAGACCGAGCCAGCGCCCGACGAGCCGCTCGCGCAGCACCGCCTCGTCCACCTCGACCATGACGTCGAGATCGAACAGGTCACCGAGCGCGTTCCACGGCGCCCGATCGAGCAGCAGGTAGTTCCCCTCGACGATCACGGTACGGTGACGCGGCTCGACGCTCGCCGCCGCCGCTCGCGAGAGTTCCCGCGCACGGTCGAACACCGGCACGTGCACGACGCCGTCATCGCGCCGAACGCGTTCGACGGTCGCGACGAGCCCGGCGACGTCGAACGTCGGCGGCGAGCCCTTTACGGGCAGGAGTCCGGCGGGCGCGAGCAACGCGTCGTCGAGGTGGAACCCGTCCATCGGCACCACGATCGCGTCGGCAAGGCGCTCGACCAGCGTGGCGGCGAGCGTGGACTTCCCCGAACCCGGCGCCCCGGCCAGCGCGATCAGCCATCGCCGTTCGGCACCGACGCCCGCGCGCGTCGCGAGCAGACGGGCGACGAGCGCGTCCTCGTCGGTGACGCGCACGGTGCCCGGCGCCTGCCCTCGTCCGCCTCGCCGACTCACGTGACGACGGTCGAGGCGCCCGTGCCGGAGGGCGGCTCGGCGAGCAGGTCGGCGGGCGGTTCGGCCGCACCGGTCATGAACGCGACGGCGTCCGACATCGAGTGATCCGCCGGACGGATCGTGCAGAGCCGGCTTCCGAGCCGATGGACGTGGATGCGATCGGCGACCTCGAACACGTGCGGCATGTTGTGGGAGATCAGCACGATCGGGATGCCGCGCGAGCGCACGTCCTGGATCAGGTCGAGCACGCGCCGCGACTCCTTGACGCCGAGCGCCGCGGTCGGCTCGTCCATGATGATGACCCGCGAGCCGAACGCCGCGGCGCGCGCCACGGCGACCCCCTGGCGCTGACCGCCGGACAGGGTCTCGACCGCCTGCGAGATGTTCTGGATCGTCATCAGTCCGAGCTCGCTGAGCTTCTCGCGGGCGAGCGTCTCCATCCTCTTCCGGTCGAGCGCCCGGAACAGCCTGCCGAGTCCCGTCTCCTTCCTGATCTCGCGCCCGAGGAACATGTTGTCGGCGATCGACAGCGCGGGCGATAGCGCGAGGTTCTGGTAGACCGTCTCGATGCCCGCCTCGCGCGCCTCCATCGGCGAGCGGAACGTGACCGGCCGGTCGTCGAGCCGGACCTCGCCCTCGTCCGGAATCACGGCGCCGGAGATCGCCTTGATCATGGTCGACTTGCCGGCGCCGTTGTCGCCGATGACGGCGAGGATCTCGCCGGCGCGAAGCTCGAAGTCGGCATGGTCGAGGGCGACCACACGCCCGTAGCGCTTGACCAGACCGCGCGCCTCCAGCACGACCGTACCGGGTTCGGGCGTCGCCGCCGCCCGTGACTCGCGCACCTCGGGCACGATGCCCGCGCCCTTCGTCGCGCTCATGCCGACACCCGCCGGATCCATTGATCGATGCCGACGGCGAGGATGATCAGGCAACCGATCGCGAAGCGCTGCCACAGCACGTCGACGCCGGCGATCTTGAGTCCCGAGCTGAACACCCCGACGATGATCGCGCCGACCAGCGCTCCCATGATCGAGCCGCGCCCGCCGAACAGCGACGTGCCGCCGATGACCACGGCGGTGATGGAGTCGAGGTTGGCGTCGTAGAAGCTCGGCGGACTGACCGAGCCGACGCGCCCGATCGACACCCAGGCGCCGAGCCCGCAGATGAATCCGGCCAGCGCGTAAACCGAGACGAGCAGCCGGTCGGTGCGGATCCCGGCGAGTTCGGCCGCCTCCTTGTCGTCGCCGACGGCGTAGACGTGCCGGCCCCAGGCGGTGTTGTTGAGCATGTACCAGACGACGAGGAACAGCGCGACCATCAGGAACGAGCCGTAGGTGAACACCGCGCCGCCGACGTTCACGCGCTCGCCGAAGAACTTCAGCGCCGGGGCGGCGGCGTCGATGTCGCCACCGCGGATGGACTGGCTGCCGGAGTAGGCGATCATCAACGCGTAGAAGATGTTCCACGTGCCGAGCGTGACGATGAACGGCGGCAGCCTCAGCCGGGTCACGAGCAGGCCGTTCAGGAGGCCGGCGAGCGTGCCGACGAGAAAGCCCGCCGGAACGGCGATGAAGCCGGGGACGCCGAGCGACACGGCGAACTTGCCCATGACGACCGCCCCCAGCATCATGATCGCCGCGACCGAGAGATCGATGCCGGCGGTCAGGATGATCAGCGTCTGGGCGCAGGCGAGGATACCGATGACGGTCACCTGCTGGACGATCAGCGAGAGGTTGAACGCGGTGAAGAACCGCTCCCCGGCGATCACCCCGAAGGCCGCGACGCTGACCGCGAGGATGATGATCGGCACCATCGCGGGATTGCCGTGCAGGAAATGCTGGAGCTGCCGCAGCGGCCCGCGGCGGCTCTGGAAGGAGGCGACGCTGTCGCTCGCTGTGGCCATGTGAAGAAGGTCGCCGGTTGAGCGGAAGGGGGGCAGGACGGAGAAGGCCTGTCGGAACGGTTCGCCAGGCAAGGCGCAACGAGCGAGGGCGGCCGAAGCCGCCCTCACCCGTTCAGTCGAACGCGCGGAGGATCAGCCCCAGCACTTCTCCATGCCTTCCTCGACGCTGATCGACTCGACCCCGTCCTGCGGCTCGTCCGTCACGAGGGCGACGCCGGTGTCGGTGAAGTCCTTGCCCTCGGTCTTCTCGGGCAGCGTGCCGTCGGCGGCGAACGCGGCGATCGCCTCCACGCCGAGCGAGGCCATCAGGAGCGGGTACTGCTGGCTGGTGGCACCGATGACGCCGTCGGCGACATCCTGGACACCCGGGCAACCGCCGTCGACGGAGACGATCGTGACGTCGCCCTCGCGACCGAACGCCTTCAGCGCCTCGTGGGCACCGGCGGCGGCCGGCTCGTTGATCGTGTAGACGACGTTGATGCCCGGATCCTTGATCATCAGCGACTCCATCGCGGTCAGCCCGCCCTCGGAGCTGCCGGCGGTGACCTCGTTGCCGACGATGCGCTCGTCGTCCTCGTCGCCCCACTTCGAGACGTCCTTGACGTCGACGCCGAAGCCGGTCAGGAAGCCCTGGTCGCGAAGCACGCCGACCGACGGCTGGCTGTCCGCGAGATCGAGCATGGCGATCTTCGCGTCGGCCGCGCCGTCGCCCATCTTGGCCGCCGCCCACTGACCGATCAGCTCGCCGGCGAGGAAGTTGTCGGTCGCGAAGGTGGCGTCGGCCGAGTCGATCGGCTCGAGCGGCGTGTCCAGGGCGATGACGAGCAGTCCCGCGTCGCGCGCCTGCTGTACCGGCGCGACGATGGCCTTGGTGTCGGAGGCGGTGATCAGGATGCCCTTGGCACCGGACGCGATGCAGGTCTCGATGGCCTGGACCTGGGTCTCGTGGTCCCCGTCGACCTTGCCGGCGTAGGTCGACAGCTCGATGCCGAGCTCGTCGGCCTTGGCCGTCGCCCCTTCCTTCATCTTGACGAAGAACGGGTTCGTGTCGGTCTTGGTGATCAGGCAGGCGCCGATCTTGTCCTGCGCGTGAGCGGGGACGGCCAGGCCCGCCGCCAACGCGAGGAGGCCGAGCGAGAGTGCGGTGCGGTTCGAGTTCATCGGGGGATCAGCTCCGTACGGGTTCGTGGGGGAAGCGTATTAGTAAAACAACTTGACGTATTAATCAAGGATCGTCGCCGCTGGTACCATCGACTCATGCTCGCGCCAAGGGATACACCGCCGGCCCCGCCACTCGACGGCGACGCTCGTGCGACCTCCGCTCACAGGTCCGATGCCGGCGGAGCGAATCTAACACGGGTGCGCGTGCACAATGAGCGCCTGGTGCTGTCGGTGCTGCGCGCCGGTCCCCACTCGCGTGCCGAGGTCGCGCGACTGACGGGCCTGTCCGCGCAGACGATCTCGCTGATCGTGCGTGCACTCGAGGCCGACGGGCTCGTCCGCAGCGGCGAGCCGATCAAGGGCCGCGTCGGCCAGCCTTCCGTGCCGCTGTCGCTCGAACCGCGCGGCGCCTGGTTCGCCGGACTGCAGGTCGGGCGACGCGGTGCCGAGATCGTGCTGATGGACTTCGCCGGCCACATCGTCCGTGCCGCGGCGACCCGCTACCGCTGGCCCGATCCGGACAAGGTCCTCGCGTTCGTGGCCGACGAGTGGCCCGCGTTGGCGAAGCGCGTGCCGCGCGCTCGCCTGCACGGCATCGGCATGGCCCTGCCGTTCGAGCCGTGGCAGTGGCCGGAGCGGCTCGGGGCGCCGGCCACGGTCGGCCGCCGCTGGCGGAAGTGCGACCTGGCCGGGGAAGTCGGTGCGCTGGTCGGCCTGCCGGTGCACGTGGAGAACGACGCGACGGCCGCCTGCGGGGCCGAGCTCACGTTCGGCGAAGGTCGCGCCTATCGCGACTTCGCCTACCTCTACATCGCCCAGTTCGTCGGCGGCGGTGTCGTGCTGGACGCCGCCGTGCACGGCGGACGACGCGGCAACGCCGCCGCGTTCGGCTCCCTGCCCGTGCCCGACCCCGACCGCCCGGGCGAGCGGATGCAACTGATCGACGCGGCGTCACTGCACGTGCTCGAGTCGGCCATCGTCGCCAGCGACGCGACGGCGAAGGCCAGGCGGGGGGCGGCCCTGCGCGATCCCGGCTCCCCGCTCTGGTCACGCCACGCCGACCTGGTCGAGCGCTGGGAGCGTCGCGCGGGCGATGCGCTCGCCACCGCGGCCGCCTCGATCGCGAGCGTCATAGAGATCGAGGCGGTCGTCATCGACGGCATCTTTCCCGAGTCGGTGCGCGATTCCCTGTGCGAGCGGGTCACCCGTTCGCTCGTCGATGTCGACACGCGAGGCATCGTCGCACCACCGATCGTGCCCGGCTCGATCGGTCCGGACGCCCGCGCGCTCGGTGCGGCGCGGTTGCCGCTGTTCGCGCGTTTCCTGCTCGATCAGGGCGTGCTGACGAGATCGACCGGCGGCTGAATCGCCGCATCGCGCCGGGTCGAGTCCGTCATCCGTGCCGGCTTCCGCCGCGCACGTTCCCCCGGCTGCCCGGGATGGATGTCTCGCCGGGCGCGGTCGCGCCGTCAGAACAGCGCGACGTAACGCTCGACCATGTGCTCCTGGTCGAAGTTCGCGAGCGCGTGCCGTCGCGCAAACGCGGCCATGCGCGAACGGAGCGCCGGATCGTCGGCGAGACGCCGGACCGCCTCGGCGAGCGCCTCGGATGTCTGCTCGACGAGAAAGCCGCCGCGCTCGTCGCCGTCACGCGCGACGGCATCGGCCGAACCGCCGGCATCGGTCAGCACGACCGGCGTGCCGGCCGCCTGCGCCTCGAGCGCCGTCAGCGGGTGACCTTCCCGATCGGACGACAGCACGAGCACGTCGAAGGCGGCCAGCACGTCGGGCACGTCGTCGCGCTGACCGGCGAGCGTGACCACGTCGCCGAGACCGAGTGTCTCCATCCGCCGCTCGAGCGCACCGCGCTCCGGCCCGTCGCCGACGATCACGAGGCGGGCGTCGGCGAGTCCGTCGGCGATCAGCCGCGCCATCATGTCGAGCAGTCGCGCATGGTTCTTCTGCGGCACGAGTCGCCCGACGGAACCGATCAGGAACTCTCCACCGGAGGCCCATGTCGCGTGCAGCGCGGAACCGTCGCCACTCGCGTAGCGGCGCGTGTCGATGCCGTTGTTGATGACATGCACGAGTTCCGGCCGGATGCCGACCTCGTCGCGGTAGAAGCGAGCGGTATCCTCGCTGACGGCGACCAGCGTGCGGGTGGACGATGCGAGCACGCGATCGATCAGCCGATAGTGAGTCGGCTTCCAGCTGTCGCGATTGTGCTCGGTGACGACGATAGGGACGCCGGTGCCGACGAGGCTCGCGCGGGTCCAGACGTTGGCGACCCAGAGGTGGCTGTTGACGACACGCGGGGCGATCGTCCGCACCAGCCGACGCAGCCGGATCGGCAGCCGGAGGTCGACGCCCCCGCGCTTGTCGAGCACGTGCAGCGTGACGTCGAGCTCGAGCCGCGCGGCCAGTTCGCCCGCCTTGCTCAGACAGATCATGTGCACCTGCCAGCCGCGCCGTGCCAGGCTGTTGGCCATCGCCACCAGCAGTTGCTCGGCACCGCCGACACTGAGCGCCTCGATGACGAACGCCACGCGAGGGCTGCCCGCATCAGACACGCGCGGTGTACCACGCACGGGCGTGACGACGTTCGGGGCACCGGAAACGGTCGTCTCCGGCACGGTGTCCGTATCGCTCGATGCACCGGTGGACGGCGACGGGACGAGCGCTTCCGACGAGGCGTCCGCGGTCGCGAGAGCTGGCTCGCCAGAGGGGTTCAATGGGCGGGATTCCGGTCGGCACGGCGGGCGGCCAATATATCACCGGCATGGTCCCGCCCCGCCCGCGGCGGACACCGCACCGGCGACCGATCGCCGGACTGTGAGGCCGTAGACGGGGTTCCGGTCGATCAGCCCGCATCGCCGTCGCCTCCCGCGGTGCCCGGTGACCGCGACGCGGAACACCCGGCGGCGGCACGCTCGAACAGGGTCACGTAGGCGGAGACGGTACCCTCCCGATCGAAGCGCTCGAACGCGTGCCGGCGCGCGAACGCACCCATGCGCGCGCGCAGCACCGGCCGCTCGACGAGCCAGCCGACGGCGGCGGCCAGTGCCTCCGCGTCCGGAGCGACGAGCAGCCCGCCCGTCAGTTCGGTGTCCCCCGCCGCGATCCCGGTCGAGTCACGCGCGATCGCCTCCGCCGAGCCGCCGACATCGGTCAGGACCACCGGCGTGCCGGCGGCCTGTGCCTCGAGCGCGGTCAGCGGATGACCCTCGCGATCGGAGGACAGCACGAACACGTCGAACGCGGCCATGACGTCCGGCACGTCCTCGCGCTGACCGGCGAGCACCACGCGCTCGCCGAGCACGAGCGCCTCGATCCGGCGCTCGAGCGCCTCACGTCCCGGCCCGTCGCCGACGATGACGAGCCGCACGCGGTCATGGCCGGCCGCGACGAGATGCACGAGCATCTCCAGCAGTCTCCCGTGATTCTTGGCGGCGACCAGCCGCCCGACGGTGCCGATCAGGAGCTCGCCGTCCGGCGCCCAGCCTTCCCGGAGCGCCCGACCGTCGCAGGTCGCGAAGCGCGACGTCTCGACCCCGTTGGTCACGACGCGGACGAGGTCGTCGCGCAGACCGATCTCCTGGCGGTAGAAACTCGCCGTGTCCTCGCTGACGGCGACCAGCGCGTGCGTCAGCGGAGCGAGACCTCGATCGAGCAGACGGTAGTGCCAAGGCTTCCAGCTGTCACGGCTGTGCTCGCTCGCGATGACCGGAACACCGCTCGCGACGAGGCTGACCCGGGTCCAGAAGTTGGCGACCCACAAGTGGCAGTTGACCACGTCGGGACGCAATCGATCGATCAGGCGCCTGAGCCGCGGCGGCAGACGCGGATCGATCCGTGGACGCTTGTCGAGCACGTGAACGCCGATGCGTTCGTGCAGCCGGGTGGCGAGCTCGCCACGTCGGGTGAGGCAGATGACGTGCACGTCCCAGCCGAGCTCCCGGCAGCGGTTGGCCAGCCCGACCACCATCTGCTCGGCACCGCCGACCGTCAGCGCCTCGATGACGAACGCGACCCGTCTCGACGGAGGTGACAGCGACACACCGTCGCGGGCGGCCAGCGCGAGTGACGCTCCTCCCGCCATCGATCGCGGAAGGGCGCCATCCGCCTGCTCGGGCAGCGCTTCGGCAGCGTTCTTCGGCTGCGGCAGGCTCATGCGAGCGGCGCTCGCGGGGGAGTCGGCCCTGCACTGTCGTGAGCTTCGAACAGCGCGATCAGCTCGTCGATGTTGCGCTCCTGGTCGAAGAGCTCCGCCACGCGCGTTCGCGCCGCACGCGACAGCCGGACACCGACGGCCGGATCGGCGACCACGGCCGCGACCGCGGCGGCGAACGCCTCGGCGTCGTCGACCGCGACGAGCCGGCCGGTGACGCCATCCTCGACGAGCTCGGGAATCGCGCTGACGCGCGTGGTGACGACCGGCACTCCCAGCGCCATCGCCTCGGCGATCACGTTCGGGATGCCGTCCGGCGGATGGCCGGGCAGGAGACGCGGGGCGAGACAGAACACGTCCGCGCGCTCGAGCGTCCGCAGCACGTCGGCGAACGCGAGCGCACCGAGGAACTCGACCCGGTCGTGGACTCCGGCTTCCCGCGCCAGCTCCCGGAGACTCGTCTCGATCGGACCCGAGCCGACGATCTCGAGCGTCACGTCGTGCCCCGCGTCACGCAGTCGCGCCACGGCGCGGATCAGCGTGTCGTGTCCCTTGGTGGGCACGAGACGTCCGATCGACACGAGACGCGCACCCGCGACGTCGGCCTTCCGCTCGCCTGCCGTCGGGATGACCTCCCCGGCGGAATCACTCACGGACCCCTCGATGCTCTCGCGCGATGCCACGCGCTCCAGCACCCGGGGGTCCAGCCCGTGGTAATTGAGATGCACGCGCTCGGGAGCCCGGAGTCCGAGCTCTTCCTTCAGGTGACGGCAGAAGTACCCGCTGCACACCACGCTGAACGAGGCGGCATCGAGCTTCCGGGCGAGAAAGCGATTGGCCGAGAAGATGTCCTCGCCGTGGATCGCCGCCGACCACGGCGCGCCCTCGATCTCGCCGAGATACCAGCAGGCGGTCGTCGGCACATTGGCCCAGTGTCCGTGCCAGCGGGTGATGCCCCGAGCGCGACCGAGCTCGCCGAAGCGCAGCGCGATCGGCAGCACGGCGAGGTTCTTGAACACGTCCCTCGGTCGATCGCGACCTTGCCAGATCACCCGGCCCATCGCGCCGAGCACGCGTCGCGGACGGCGAGCCAGCGCGCGCGCGAAGGCGGCGAGCGTATGCCGGGTGATCAGCGGCGAATAGGTCGTCCGGGTATCCGACAGCCGCCGGGCCTCCTCGATCGTGATCGGATCGCGCGGGTACTGGAGGCTGAAGATGTCGAAGTCCATGCCGCGACGCTCCAGCGCGACGAGCTCGCGGAGGATGAACGTCTCGTGCAGCTCGGGAAACATCGAGATGACGATGCCGAGCCGCGGGCGCGCTTCGGACAGGCTGACTGACATGGCGGAGGCGGGGGTTGCGCGGCGCCGCGGCGACACGATTTCGTCGGATCGAGGGATGGCGCGCGCACCGCAGCCCGCCGGATGCGAGCGAGTGCAGCACGAGCGGTGCCATTCACGCGAGGAGGCGCCCCCCACCGGTCCACGACGCGTCACCGGGTGTGCGCGCGGTGACACGCGTCACGCCCTGGCGACGCTCGGACGGGGGAGAGGGCGCGAATCTACCACCGCAAGGCCGCCCTCGGCGCCGACCTTCGCCTCGCGGGTCGACCCTCCGCCCCCCGCGCCGATCCCGGCCCCTC